>JAALOO010000517.1_pt3 | contig 11961 bp, 14 predicted proteins | sample 7257641 | NCBI WGS metagenome assembly JAALOO01 (sample SAMN14085613, study PRJNA598686) | mite metagenome | biome: ENVO:01001000; feature: ENVO:01001002; material: ENVO:01001226; isolation source: single female mite from University of Michigan culture on fish food culture... ... | reverse complement strand
CTCTCTCTCTCTCTCTCTCTCTCTCTCTCTCTCTCTCTCTCTCTCTTTCTCTTTCATCTAAAAGATTGCTTGCAACATGGCTCTTTCATTCGGCAGCCATTGCTCTGAAGCACATGTGCTCATGCTGCTGTTGTTGCTGCTGCTGGTAATCGAGCTGGTGTGTAGCTGTAGTTGTGCAGACTCGCCTGCCAATGACCAACAGTTACAGAAAAGGGCAAAACAGCAGCAGCAACACCAACGTTGGCAGCGAGGCCACTGTGAACGGAAACGGAAATAGACTGTAATCCGGCAGAAGGATTGAGCTTTCTTCCTCTCTCGCTCTCTCAGCCTCCTTTTCCGGCGCTTTCTGCCGTGACCAGGCCGATCAAAAGCTACTCAGCAACTCAGTAGTCAGTGCCAACTGCCAAACTGACATTGCGAGCACTGAATTTAAGGCAGAAAAATGCTGCTTTCAAGCAAATTCGTTTAAAAAAACTTTGAATGTTAAGCTCAATCAAAGTATTAATAGCAGTAGTAGTAGTGTTGTGAGAGATTTTAAACGCTGAAACTGTTTGCTACAAAACTTTGAGTTTGTTGTGTCAGTGCTGGTGGAATTGACTAGTGAAGTGTTAAATAGATTAGCAATGGCTAAAAAAACTTCATCAGCAACTGTGTAGTACAAAAAGGCAAATGAAACCAAACCAAAAAGTACAGACTGCAAATTCGGCGTTGAGTAGCTGCAACAGTAAATGAGCAGGCCATGTTTGAGACAATGTACCATTGCTTTTCTTTGGCTTCATCTTAGCCTAGCTCTCTAGGGCGGCAATTGGAAAAGCTTTTTGCAGTGGGCACTACTACTCTCATTCGTCGGACACATTTGGCGTTCGAAAGAACTCATTAGGATTGCCTAACGGGCTACCACCACCATCATCATGAGCACACTACTAGTGCACTACCACACTAGTGACTGACCACTGTGCCGTCCATTCCATTCCGTTGCCTGTTCGGTTCTGTTCTGCCGACACTGCCTTCTGCTTCCGTTTGGACACTGGGCAACACAGAATGAAGTGAGCAGGCGAATGAAAGAGCAGAGGCTGCCGCCTCAAAGGGAAAGGAAGCTCAGTCGTACACCGCAAATCGACAATGCAAAATTGGCCATGATTGCCTAAGTGCTCGCCAATCGTCCTTATCGTTGACGTCGTCGTAGTTGTCGTTGTCGTCCTGGTGGTGGCGGTGGTAGTACCAAAGACAGGAGGCCTCCCTCTATTAGTGTCGACGGGAGGCCAGTGATACCAAATGAGCTCCACCACACATTGCTCTCTGGTCGGAGCTGAGGCAACAGCAAAACTGAGTAAAAGAAAGTGAAAGAGAGAAAGAGAGAGAGAAAGCAAAGTTGGTGCAAATGCTGTACAACAGCACATCTACTAGATAGGGTGCTGCTCGGTAATGGCCCATAGAGCCGTAATTGGACAATGGCAGTGCCCATTTACATTACAACTCGATCAGAACGGCGGCGGATTCACCAAAAAGTGAAACTAACTGCAAGGAACTGAGGCGGCCGCAGCGGCACTCACACTGTGCTCGCACAAAGTGCAAATGTGTTTTCAGAATCAGGCAATTCTTTCTTCTTCTTCTTCTTTTCCTCTTTTTTTACTCTCAGCTAGGAAAAAAGTCAAACTGGAAAGCCGGAGAATGAAAATGAAAATGAAATGGCAGTTGCCAAAGAAAAAGAGACAAGAAAAAAATGGAGCAGCAGCCAAGTCTGATCAAAGTTCAGCAAGGCCCAAAAGAGGCGACAGCGGCAGCAGGCAAAGAAAAGTGGAAGGCATTAGTGGCTTTGGCAGCAGCAGTCGCTGCACCTCGTAAATGATATCAAATCACTGACACACACACACATTCTTGGCGGTAGTGCTGGCTTCAGATCTGGTGCTGAAGTAATCGAGCTTCTCCCAAACAAAAAATATAATCCACTTGCTCTTTTTGCTCTTTCAACCTTCCTGGCGCCCAATCAGGGCCATAAATAGCCAAACAGAAAGAGGAGAGATCGTGTGGCCAAGTGCGGGTGAGACTTTGTTTTGGTGGTGGTAGAAGCCGTTAGCGCCTGGTTACAATCAAACTTCGAACGATTGAGAGGAAGAGAGAAGAAAGAGAGAGGCAAGTCAAACAAATCACAACACTAAACAGCAGCAGCAGCAGCTGAATGCAGTGCACAACCCACAACCATAGTGCACTGAATCTGGCTAGGCCATTTCCGCGGTTCATCGACGGGGCTATTAGACACTGCTGCCTGCATGGACCTAAACCAGCAATGGCTGCGGCTGAAGCAGCACTTGCTATGCAAATCGCCGCAACGGGGAAGAAGGCGATCAGCGATTTTGGTGATGACGATCAATCGAGTGCTGCTGCTGCCGCCGCATCAGCTTCAGCTTCGGCAGCACTGCAGCCCATTTGAACGCCATTTGCTGGCCGTTTGCGCGTTTAAATAAACTGCTGCTGCTGTTGCTGCTGAAACACTAGTTCAGCTCAAACCTCTTCAACACAACTTCTACCATCACTACTGCTACAGCAGAAAATGAAAGAGGAAGAGAGAGAAAAAGGGCTCTACATGCACTAAATTTAGCCTTCACTTTCTGTCAAATAGTAAATAACACTGTCGTTAGCCCTTTGACTGCGAGAATAGTATGTTGCAGAGTAAAGGATGGCGCATCTACAGCATCAGCTTTAATAAAGCGATGACAGCCTGCGCGCGAGGGCTGCTCATTTGAAAAGCAGCAGAAAGAGCGAAAAGTGAGAAAGCAAGCGAGTGATGAAGTTTGTGCGCTCGAAACATCAGCTCCAGCAATCTCAGGCCTGAATGGCGCCTGAATCAGAGCTCCAAAAAACGAGGGAAACAGACAGGTCTCTCTCTCTCTCTAGTCGGTAATGTTCCGAGGGCCTGCCTGCCTAATCAAGCGAATTCACCGCTTCAACAGCAGCAGCCGAAGTCGATAAGAAGAAAAAGCGCGAGTGGAATGCAGTGACGCGGCAGTGCGTGCGGTGATGGCCCATGTAATTAACGCCAATCGACGCATCGGGTTCCCCAAAAAGACAGTGGAATAAAGAGAGAGAGAGAGAGAGAAAAAAAGAAAAAATGTGCTGAAGCAGAGAGAGTCAAACGCGGGACTCTAATGAAAAGGGGGCAATATGATGCCGCTGTAGCAGCAACAGCAGTAACAGAAGTACGAGATGGCAACGGCTGAATTTGATGACAAGCAGTAATGATAATAAGAGTGAACAAAAAGCTGCTGCTGCAAAAAATTGAATGAGCGACTTTAATTCAGAGACAGGTCTGTGTGTTGATAGAAAATGAGGTGGTGGTGGTGGTGGGGAGACATGTTGTCAGGACGTGAGCTTAGGAACTAAAAGAGAGAGAAATGGTGCCTAAAGGGATGATCATCATCATCATCACCACCGTCATCATCATCAACAAAAAAAGAGGGTTGGGGAGTTGGTTGATGGGCTCTACCCAAATAAGGAGCCAAGAGTGCCAAAAAAGTGCCAGAACAAAAAAGTGTGCGCGCCTAAATTGGCGATAATTAATGAAGGCATGACAAAAGCTAATAAGTTGAAGGAATTCACTTCAGCAGCAGCAGGCGACATGGAAATGCTCTGTTTTGGAACGACGAGAACTATAGTGGGCATTTTGTAAGGGATGCGGACCCACAAAAAAGGATGTACGATTTTTTTCCGTTTTCCAAGCAAGCGCCAATGACGTCGCCACTACGCCAATTGATAGGCCACCCGAATTATTATCGATATTATTGACAGTGCACGCAATGTACAGGCATCAATGTATAGTTTGGTGGAAGAAACAGAATTATTAATGGAAGGCAAATTGAGCAGTGTCGACAATCGATGGGCATCATCATGCTTTTGCTGCTTTTTCCATCGATTCGATTCCATTTGGAACAGCAGCAGCAGCAGTCAAAAGGGAAGTGGGTGCATCTAGTTTGGCAGGATAAGAGTGCCACCACCACCATCGCCACCACTGATGGCTGTTCGAATGTGCGATTATTTGACTACGAATAATTCGATTAGTTCGATTAATTTCAGTTAATTTAATTCCTTCTTTTGCAAGTGAAAGGGGGCACTGGTTGCACTCTTGCGTTTTTTGATGGCCTTCTTTTTCTTCTTCTTCTTCTTCTTTAGTTACACTGCTCGCAGCCATCTATCATCTCTACTAATGTCGTAATTGAATTACATTCTGTGCTTGTGTCCAGTGGCACAAAGTGCACAGAGCCAAACCGTAAGACTACTACAGTTGGCTAATCTGCAGCAGCAGCAGCACTTCAATTCAATGTGAATTGCGATAAGTGAAAAAAACAAGACAACAACAGCATCTAGAACAACAACAACTGAAAAACACCACAGAAAAAGAAAAAGAAGAAGACGACTGATGCAGTTTGACGACTGCAGAAGAAAACGAGAGCAGGATAAATAATAAAAAAGCAATTGCATTTGGCAGCTCAGTGCTGGCCCTTGTTCCTGGTTTCACTCACTCACTCACTCATTCGGTCACTGACTCAGTCAGCGAAAGCCTTCATCGTGACAAAAGTGGTTTCATCGCAGCTGAACTGATCTTTAGCTGTATTTTCCCTTCTTTTTTGCCACTGTGCACTCTGCAAGGCCAGTTGATACATTCGGTACAATTGATTAGCGGGATTAGATTTAATGGGCAGTGGCGCAAATAGTGGTAGTGGAAATGCACCGAAAAGCATCGAGGGTTGAACAAAACAAAAATGCAATTGACAAGCGGCAGCATTTCTCTGGAATTGTACGAAAAGTAAACCAATGACTACCAGACTGAGCAGAAGACAGCTCAATGGAAAACATTAAACTGATGATGATTAATCAACAGCAAGGAAACGCCATTCATAAAGAGAAAAAAAGTAGACAAAAGCAGAGTTTAGATTGAATCACTTTTAATTGCTATACGTTAAATGTAATATCATCGTCGATAAAATAGAGTTCTCTTTGTGTGAATGAGAGAAAGAGAAAAATCGTGGTTGTGGTGGTCACATTGATGATTTCAGACCATTACATTTGGTTCACTGGTTCAGTTGGGGTGGTAGTATCAGTATCAGTAGGTAACAGTTGACAGAGAAAAAAAAGAAAGAGTTCAGTGTGGAGGAGGTGTGTGTTGGTGTGTCTGACGCAACAGCAAATATAGTGGTCAATGAAGAGAGAAAGAGAGAATCACCATTTCGTTATCATCAGGCCCTCGAGTTCGAAAGTTCGGAGCCGAAAAGAAAAGAGTGTGTGTGCAGAGTGTTCGCAAAAAAAGAAGAAAAAGTTGGGCGGAAGTGCGAAGAAGAAGGTTGCCCGGAGTTGCGAGGGAAAGAGTGAGAGTAAGAGAAATAGAGAGTGGTAAATGTAACACACTACACTTCACCACTACTCGAGTGTTTGGAAATCACAATCATATGAAGTAGAGAGGAGGAGGAGGAGGAGATAGACGAATCAAGAGATAAATTGAAGTGAGGAGAAGAAGAATGCTACCAGAGACGACGAGGAGTACGACCAAGAGACAAAGTAGAGAGAGAGTAGGGATGCAAATTGAGATAGGGAGAACTAGACTTTGTGGGTGTGTGTGGGTGTGATGGTGGCTGCTGATTAGTGTGTGCCTACGAGGGTGGGTGTGCTTTTAGTTAATAGATAGCAGCAGTTCAGGAGATACTCTGGAGTAGATAGATGTGCGAGAAAGAAGAGGAGGGGAGAGTGTGAACCAGAACGACAGCGAGAGAGGTGTACAACATCACTTGAGATGACCAGAGAGAGTAATTGGGAAGTAGTAGTTGCAAGAAGAGGAAAAGAAAAAGGAAAAGGAAACCGGTGCTAGAGGATTGCGTCTGAAGAGAAGAAGAAGAAAAGTGCGAGGAGAAGGTTCACTGGAGTGGTAAGACATTATTTTATGACTGGTTGACGAGAGAGGATCAAGCAATGGGGATGCGACTATCACTAGAAACTGGTGTGGTGGGTGTGGCCCAGTTCAATACTGCAGTTTGCTGCTGCTGCTGCTGTTCTTCCTCCTGCTGATCATAACAAGCTTCGATGTGTCCCCTCTAGTTTAGTTTGGTTTGGTCTGGTGCGAGTGCTTCGTTCCTTCTTCGCTTCACATCCTCCGTTTGCACAACAGCTGCCTTGTAGGGAATTGTAGGGAAAATGTGATTAGGAAGGTGTGAGGTGTGAGGTGTCTACAACATGAACCAAAAACAATAATAAGTGGGTGCAGTGAGAGATTGCCAGAATTGTGAGACCAGAATGTGAAAAGGGAGAGAAAAAGAAGAGAGAGAGTGTGCCCTATGAATCCATTTAAAAGCAGGTGATGGTGTGGTGGTAGTAGTAGTAGTAGTAGTGTACACATTGTGATTGCTGCTACTGCTGATGGTGCTGCTGAATGGTCCAATTGGTTGTGGGCTGTGCAGTAGAGCAATGAGAAAAAGAGAAAGTTGTGAAGATGATGAGGAGGAGTTTATACTGTATTGTTGTAGTGTGGCGATGTGTTTGCTCAGCAGCATCCACCGGATTACTGTTTTTAGTTTTTTGTAGACGTTTTTTGCTTGGTTTTTGTTTTGTTTGATGAATATTGTGTGTGTGTGTTTGTTTGCGTGGTTGCTTATCATCATCATCATCATCAGCTGAGTGTGATGGCACATCACATCTCAATTAGGTCTCCCTCTCTCTACATGTCCGAGGTCGGCGACTCATCGTGGCTGCGGTAGAGCTTCTTCTTGTGGATGAGGTAGTTTTCGGCGACGATGATGCGCTCCCGACCGAAGAGGCGACTCTCCAGGACGTCGAACCAGTTCGGCAGGGTGGGCTTCAGCGTGAGAAAGACTTCAAAGGTGGGGACCATGGTGCGGTCGAGGGAGACCTCGCCCAGCAGACGCGAGTTCACCGGCGACGGCGACTGACTATTCGAGCGGTGGTAGGGATGACCACCAGCCCCACCGGACACCACTGACTGAGTGGTGGCGGGTGGTGTGTTGCCTGAGTTGAGTGCCGAGGCGTCCTTGTCCTCGATGCAGATGTAGAACTTGCAGCCGCGCAGGCCGCAGGGCTCCGGCTCGGCGAGCAGGCGCACCTTGGCGGCAATGTTCCGCAGCAGGTCATTCGGCAGGAAGAGCTCCTTGCAGACGAGGCGGCGGTTCTCGCGGGCGTCACGCAACTGCGCCTCAATCACCTTCGCCAGGTGGTCGATCACCAGCTCGGGCTGGTCGGCGTTGCACAGGGCGTTGACGTTCAGTTCGTCTGTGAAAAGTAGACAAAAGTAGAAAGAAAAAGATTAGTATTGAGATTTAAAGAAAGGAAGGAGTGATTAGGGGTAAAAATGATGTTGAGAGTGATATCACCACCGGGGGGCAAAATGACGTACAAGTGGCAAGCTTGGAGTGACAGTGTTTGCTGTTGTTGTTGCTACTGTTGTTACTGCCGTTACTAACTAGCTGACTAAATTGGACCATAATCAGACAATAATAAAAAATGGGGAAAAACTACGATGACTAACTTTCATACACACAAGGGAGCTAAAACTAGACAGAACAGTTAAACACAAACTGTTGTAGATCATATACTGAAAGAGGTACTGCTGGATAAAAATGAGAGAAAGAGAGAAAAGATGGAAAGACTAGTTGGCAAGCTGGGGAAAAGTTGCTGATCACAAACAGCCACGGCTGACTTTGTCTGCTTTAAGAATGACCACCATCATCATCAAAGACTTTGTATCTTGCCGGTTGTTCTCTTCTCTACCCCGATTTCTCTGACCTTTACCCTTCAGAGACTTTGATGAAAACAGCAGCTGCTGCTGCTTCTGCTGAACGTACGCCCAAAAGGGACGCAAAAAAGTCGTTCGAAAGTAGGAGAGAAAAAGCATTCAGGAGAGATGAAAGAAAGATAGAGAAGGGAAGAGGTCGATAGAAGTGTCAGTGAAATAGTGTGCCGTGTGCTGTGCTGCACTGGAGCTCATCACCAGCTGCCTCCATTCACTCTCTTCCACACGGACAACAACCTGTTCTCTGTACGCTTCTCTTCGTCTGTTTTTCTCTCTTCTTCGCCTTCATTTTCAACTAGCTCACCCTTCTCACTCCTTCTGACTACCTCGACCATGGCAATGAAGATGGCCTCGACCTTCACCACCACCGACAACTCGAATCCGCTGGCAAAAGGCACTCGCCTGAAGTAAAAGCTGACTGCTGCTGCTGCGCTGTAGTAGTCTTTTTCTGCTCCTTCGACCGGTCGAGAAAGAAGAAGAAAAAAGAAGACTCTCTTCAACAAGGTGGTTTTTAGTAGAAACTGGAGAGAGAAAGAGAAAGAAAGAGAGAGAGAGAGCAAAAGAAAAAGAGAGAGAGAAAGAGCGATTGACCCGAGGTCGGTCCCCTGCCCAAAACAGACACACACAAACTCTTTCTTTTGCTTGTTCTTTCTCTTCATCTCTATTTTCCTTCTGTCCGATGACTCAATCTCTAAATTGAAGTCAGTTTCCAGGTACAGGCTGCAACGGCAACAACAGAGAAGAAGATTGACTGACTGCCCTTAGATGAAAGAGTGCTAAGCAGTAAACTTCTCTTTCTTGCTCAGGACAAAGCAGTAAAAATAGAGCAGACAGACAACAGTAAGAAAGGAACTCTCTGTGTTCTGTGAGTAAGTAAATGAATACCGAGAAGAAGACAAAGGCGCTCTAAACGGTGGTGGTGGTAGTAGCCAGCAAAAAAAGAAAGCCACAAAAAAATAAAAAATGACGACATTGGTCCTGCTAATGATACACCATCACCACCACAATGAGAGGTCAGCAAATTAAGCATAAACTTAGCAATATCCACTTTTAGCATAACCAGCGGTCATCGATTCTGAAACAGACACAGATAGCACCCAAATTCAGGTGCTGTGATGGCTGATTTTCTTCTTTCATTAGCCAGTGAGTACATTGTACAGCAGCATTAACACTAGTCCATTGTCTTCTACCGTTATTTATCACTCTAAAGTATTAGTGGGGTAGCTGCTCTTCTCGCTCTATCTGACATGGGCAAACAAACAGGAGGGAAAACAAAATGACTACGACAACAACAACAACAACAATAAAAGCACACACAAAACATACACTTGACACATCATCTCAGTCATTCCAGCCACTACATCAGTGTCATTCACCTGTGTTTGGTCTGCTCTGGTGAGATTAGACAACAGCTCCGACAAACAGACAGGCAAACAGCAACTGCTGCTGCCACTGCCATTGCAAAAATGGCTAAAGGTAATCAACACGAGAAAATGTGATGTGACAAAGAAGTGAAAAGGAGTGAGGGAAACGACAGCAGGGGCGAGAACAACAGCAGCCGCTCCATTGATGAAAGAACGATAGCGTGCAGGGCTTGATAAGGCAGCTTGATAAAGGTGCAGTCGCCTACTGTACAGAACTCAGGCGTCAGAGTTTGGCAACGAACAGCAGCAGCAGTGGCAACTGCTGGAGATTATGCAGAGTGCATCATCACCAGTAATCATAATCATCGGTAAACCTCAGTGCCTGCCTGCCTGCCTGCCTGGCCAAAGACCAATAAATCCTGGTCGTTGCCACCGGTCTTTCGGTGAGGAATGGATAGATGGGGTGCTTATGCAATGAAAATGTGTGCAAGAGAATGCCAAGTGGCCGTTTTAGATAGGATTGGACTAAGCCATGGGAATGCTGATGCTGATGCTATGCTCTGCAGCTGGTGATGGTGGTGTTAGTGTTACTGACACCGGTGCTGGCTCACTGTGTCAGGCGTGGTAGGGATAATCACGGTGCACCAGTGCCGACCAGTTAGCCAATTATACCCGAGTGCATCAGTGCAACTGCACCAGCCAAGGCAAGGTGATCACTGCACTCACTGCGACGCCTGAAGCCATGCCAACAGGAGAATGTTCCTTCTTCGCCTGCTTTGCATTCGGTTGAGAAGAAGTGTGCGCTCCAAAGATGAAGAGGCACCTCAATTTGTTTGCATTGTGTGTGTGTATGAGCATCACCACCACCACAAGTAGTCATCATTCCAAACCAGGAGGCACTCTACGACCTGCCGAAAGTAGGCACAAGTGCATGCAGTTTTCGGTGCTGGTGTTTGTGCTTACACCAGCGCCTTTGAACGCCTCAATGCTATCCAGCCATCACACACACCACACCACAAATACACAAATTCACCATCAGGTCGTAAATCTTAGTGGGCACCACAAACACACAGCAGTGCAGAGCCTTTTTGCATCTACGCAGTGCTTGCTCAATCACAATCTATACACTCACACACACACACACACACACCGGCACTGCAAACCTGATCATCGATGACTGCACACCTTGAGTATTGTCAAGCAACGGCGGCGGCAGCAACAACAACGATACCACACAGCTGGAAAGTCTCTGGTGAATGACACCACCGTACAGTGTAATCGTACACTGTAAGGCAGTTCAAAGCCAGGCAAGCAGGCAGGCAAAAAACTGTGGCCAAAAACTGCCAGTTGTGTTAGTTGAAAGAAAGAACGAAAGGGGCAATTGAAATAGAAGGAGAAGAATGAAAAAGAAAAAAAGTGGGCCTTTCTGCCATTACCGCCACCACCACTGAGAAGTAAACAGTATTGTTTGGCATGTTTCGACTAGTAGTCAGTAGTAGTGTGCCACTGGCCATCAAAACATTCTTTGTCTACACATCCGAGCAAACGTCGACGGCTTCAACGACCTGAAGTGCCTGAAGTGCAACCGACGACCATTTTCCGAGTGAAGGAAAGGAGAATAATGCAGTGGTTGCACGGAGAGAATGATGCTTCTGCAGCAGAAAAGAGCAAAGCTCCCTTTCAGTGGCGGTTGATGTCTGCGTCAAAATGGAAGGAAAAAAGGGGAGCTAGCGAGCGCAAGTAAAGCGAAAAAGTAAAGTGAAGAAAGAAGAAAAAAAATACAAAAAAATAACCGAAGTGGCAGTAGTGAAGGGGAGAAAGAGACAGAGAGAATAGAAGAGCCAATACAGACGTCAGTGCAGCAGCAGCAGGAAAACTGAAGGAATCGAACATAAATGGCCGTCCTCATCAAACTTGACATTATTAATGGAGCGCAATCTACTACAGCGGCAGCAAGTGCAAATTAAACAGTGCGCGATCACCGAACAGCCAAAAAGCTGAACGCAGAAAAAGTGCAACTCACGAGGACAAATACGAGGACGATCAGCTGAAGAAGAAGAAGAAGACAAAGCTAAGAAAGAGACAGTAAGAAAGAGGAGCAGTGAACAGCGGTGGCAATGGCAGCTGTCGACTTCAAAGGGCATCAGCCACCACCGCCAGCATTCGACACGACAAATTTTTCTTTTCAAATCCTTGCAATCCGCGCAGCCAGCAAGGATTTATGATTTAAGCTTAGGAGGGACAGTAAAAGCTAAAGCAGCAATAGCAGTATCTCTCTGTACGGCACTCTGAGCACTGTACTGCACCACAGTGCACCACCACTCTCCTCGGCGGAATTCAGCTCCGCTGCTGATTTCTGCGGAATTGGCGAGTGCGAATTCAGTACCAACAGCAGTACTTTTTCACCCCGTACACGCACATACACACAGTCAAGCGGACAAGATTAATTAACATGGCCAAAACGAAACATGGCTAATCGAGAGCGTGGCGCTCACACCGTTTCGGCATTTCTTTTGCTGATGGCGGCAGTGGTAGAGCTCCCCTGCTCATTGTGTTTTTCTGCTTTGCAGTGAAAGGCAGAAGACATCAGAAGCAGCAGCAGCAGCAGCTGAAGAGCACACTCCAACAACTTCAGTGGAAGTAGCAGTAGCACAAACCGAAAGAAATCGCACTTGCCGCGCGTGAAGCACCAGCGCCAGCAGCAGCAGAACCAAAACAGTCCTTCGTTGGCGTCAACAGACGATGATCGTCGCTGACGCCAGCAATGGTTGATAGCTGCTGGCCACATTGTTGACTCTTCACAGTAGA
>JAALOO010002051.1_pt1 | contig 11976 bp, 6 predicted proteins | sample 7257641 | NCBI WGS metagenome assembly JAALOO01 (sample SAMN14085613, study PRJNA598686) | mite metagenome | biome: ENVO:01001000; feature: ENVO:01001002; material: ENVO:01001226; isolation source: single female mite from University of Michigan culture on fish food culture... ... | reverse complement strand
TGCTTTGGCTTGGAGTCGTTTATTTGACTCGCCAACTGATGAACGAATTCGAACAGTTAGCAATTGAGGTTATTGAGTTAATGATTTCAATAGACTTTACTATTTAATTTATAGTTTTATTTTAATTTTATCTAACATTTTTCAGTTGCACAAGTTTTTTAGTTTGCAAAGTACAAACACTTGTTAGCATTTTTCTAATTTATAATTTCTAGCTAACTTGGCAATATTTTTTGCAAAGTGGATAAAAGAGATTAGTGCAGTGTTTGATGATAACAAATCAAAAGACAAAAAATGTTTGTAAAACTTTTATTAAACAATAAACTTTTAGTTTATTTAATAATTAACTTTTTTTTAACTGCACAACTTTTACAAACAAAAAGTTTCACTCCTCCATTTTCTGCTTATTTGACTGCAGCAGTCGGTACTCGTTTTGACCGGGCCTGGCAATGCGCAGCCAGCACCACCAGGCAGTGTTCCGGGCGCTGACCTTAACATCGGTTTGGACGATAATCTCAAAGCTCGGGTAGGAAGTTTGCCCCGCCACGTTGGCTGCAATTGAAGTCCAGTGGTCGAGGTGGAGCTCGTGCGAGAATTCAGTCGTTCGGTTAACTAAACAGAAAAAAGGTTAAATTAAATAAGTTTTTCTGGGTTTTATTTCTGTTAAACGCTTACCTCTAACGGCAAAGCTCCCGAGAAATCGGTTACTCTGATCGCCCAGGTCGGTGTAAAAAGAGACGTCATAGTCCACTGAGGTGTGCTTCTCAAAGCCGTGAATGGTGCACCGGCCAATGTGACTCTTGGTCTTGGGTTCGGTATTAGCTGAGGTGAAGCTCAGGTAGAGGCCACTCGGTTTCCAGGCGGCTGATTTAAAGGTTTCACTAGTTGGCCCCTGGACCTGTAGCTGGCACCAGTAGTTGAGCGTCGCGTTGATGTTCTCCGTAATCACCAGTTCAAAGGTGGGAAACTCTGACTTGGCTCCTAGGTGGGCGTTGAATTTTTTGTAGTCTTCTCCAATGGAGAGAAATGATTTTCCGGATGCTAAAAATAATGAAATTTTTAATTTTATTAAATAGCAAAAATGAGTTTCCTTACCATCAACATCAAAGCTGGCAAAGCGGCCATCTCGGTTGTTGAAGTACTGCACTGAGTACCGCTTTCCCTTTGCCTCAAAGTGGGCAATCGAACATCGAAGGTTGAAAGCCTCCTTCAGCCGGTAGTGCTCTGTCACATTGGTGGAAATAGTCACTTGAACTTCCTTTTGCGGTGGCTTAGCAGTCGTAGTTGGCTCAGCAATGTGAGAGTTTATTACCGCTAGTATAAGGTGATTTGAGTTGTAATTAATGGCCCAAATGGGCTTCACGCAGTAGAAGGAGGTGGTGAAGTTGGTCTTTGCCACGACGACCAGCTCGTAAACGCCAGAGTCGGCTTTGTGCGGCAGTGGCACCAGACTGGCGATGTGCTGCTGATTTCTGTCGTTGAAGTTGCCTTGGAAAGTAAAAGCGGTGTCGTTTTTGCTAGCTGAATCTAAAATATAATTAGAAAAATTGTGTTATTTTTAGAAATAATTTTTTAATGTTTAAGGCTTACTGTAAAAGTGGAACACTGCCAGTTGGCCGTTGACGCTGTACCAAAATTCAATGTTGTAGTCTTTTGTCTCTGGTATGGCGTTCTCCAGTTTGCATCTTAGAGTGAATGGCTGGCCAACCTTTGCCGTAGTGACATTGGAGGTCATGGTCAACTTTGGCTGAGCTGCTGATTGGCTGAACTGAATTGAGGCAGCCACAAATAAGAAAAGTGAAATTAGCGTTTTTCGCAGCATTTTTAGTGTGTTTTGTGACTGATTTGTTTAATTGAAACAAAACTATTAATTTTAAGATGCAGCCAAAGATCTTTTATAACGGTAAAACTTTAATGACTCCATTCAACTTTTTCTTACATTTTGATTTAATTAATTAAACCTAACTAATAATGATCAAAAGTAGTTAAAATGTTTGCTATTTGTGTGCACAGCAGAAGATAAAAAGTAAAAATAATAACGACCACTTGTTAGACTCAAAATGTTTGTGCGCTCCTTGTACTTTAAAAATTGCACAAAGTTTTGCTTATTTTAAATTAGTAGTTACAGTCAGTTTTACCTCTTGTGAGCTGATTAGTTTTAAACAGCAACAAAATAAGTGAAACTAGCGTTTTCTTTGTAGCATATTTAGTGTGTGCTGTTATTTATCATAATTGAGTAAAACTACAAATTTTGAATGCAACAGCATTTTACTTTAGTCACAGTTTAGCACGTTTTAATTAACAAAATTAAATGCAAAAAATAATTAAAAGTACTTTAAAATTTGAAACAAAAAACTTTCTAGATTTTGTATTTAAAAATAATTAAATCTTTACTGCTAGTGCACTAGATGTCGCAAACAGTATTACAAACTATTTTGTAATTTAAAAAATAAATCAATTTTTTCAATTAGCAAACTTTCAAGCAGCATTAAACTTTTAAAACAAACTTAATCTCATAAAAGTTTAACGAAATTAAATTAAATTGTTTTAAAATAATACAATTTACTTATTTTTTGGCAAAACATCTGCTCAAATTTAATTACGGTCACAAATTAAAAAACTGCTAAACGGAAAATTTTTTTGTGTTTAGTCAACATTTTTGCTTTTAGTGCGAGCTAGTTTATTTGAACTGTCAATCAAATGGAAAAAAAATTAAAAATAAAAAACCTTTTTGAACCATCTTCAGAAAGAGAATAATTCCGCATACTGCTAATAAATATTTGCAGCCCTGCAAACAACAACAACAACTCCGATGATGACAGTCAAAGGGCGCAGAGAAATGAAATGAAATGGACGATGAAAAAGAAGCAGCAGCAACAACAGCGGCCACTGACACATCAAATATTTGACAGCAGAATGAAGCAGCAGGGCAATTTTAAATTCATTGCAATTTAATTTAATTTGGCAGTGAGAAGGAAAAGAAGAGAAAGATGACTGACTGAAAAATTTAATTTAGGGTTTGAGATGCTGTCTAGATTTTGCGTTTTGATTTTTATTCTATTTTACTACTATTTACCAGCATTGTTGTTTACCCCTGGCTCAAAATTAAACTAGGAAGACTACTTGCAGTAAATAAAAAGAAAAAGTTTAATAAAAAGAAGCAAATCTAGCTTTCATTTGTAATTTAGCCATTTTGCAGGGACTGACTGACATTGGCCGTCAGCAAAAGCTGCAACCGTCCCCCCTGAATGCCAGGCGAACTTTGGCCTTGCCTGCTGCTGCCACTTCTTCTTCTTCTTTTGCAGAGCCAGTTTGAAAATGACTGACTCGTCTCCTCTCTTTCTCCTCTTTTCTTTCTCCCCTCAACGTTTGACTGACAGGCATCAGTCAGTCAGTCAGAACTTGGCTTCATCCCTCACCCTCGAGACAGAGTTGGGTCATACCACCACCACCACCACCACCACCACCACAGCTGTCGACTGACTGGTTAGGGGAGACAAAATTTTGCTATGCATTTTTTTTCTATTTTCCCCTCCTCTTTAGCTTTTGGTCGGTCAGCCAGCGTTTTTGCCTGAGAGTCCAAAGATTTTGCTGCCTGTCTCGCTCATTTTTTTCTGTCTCGTTCATTTGTGCAGCGAGACGAATTAGCAGCAGTGTTGAAGAAATGCAAAAGATCGTTTTTTTATTTGGTGTAATTTATCCGGTTTTGGTCAATTTTTAATTTTTTTGGATGATTTTTTACGGTAAAGTCGTTGTTGAGGAAACGCTGGTGTTGATGATGCTAGGCTGTAAAATTATTTTTATTTGAGAGGTGATGAGGTTCAAAAACTGGCAATGAATTTATTACCTAGAATTTTTTGGCTTTCTAATTAAATTACAATTAATTAGAGTACAGAAGTACAAGACTTGATTTACCTCTAATTAATAATTAATTTGTACCGACTGACTGACTGTGAGGCAGGCAAGCAAGCAAGCAAATAAAAGCAGAGCTGGAAAATTAATAATCACCAAAAGTTGAAAGCGTAATAAAGATGTGAGAGCAGAAGTGCAGACTGCCTGTCGCTTGTTTTGGCTGCAGCCAATGCTGCTGCCTGTTACCAGGCAAACACACAGACAGTTCTCGTTGACAGTTCTCCCTCTACCACTTGAGCCACGCCAACAAACGCCAACAAACAGAAACATACCACAGCGCCTGGCTGCAAAAGCTGCAAAACTTTTAGCCTCCAAAATTCAGCACACCTCTATTCGATTTGCACAGACTGGTGCGGAGAAACTTTTTCCATCTTTCTGTCGCCGAATGCTCAGTGGTCGGTTTGTCTGGTCGGGGTAGCGGCAGGCTGGAAAGTATTTTTGCCGTCACTCGTCGTCTGTGGACGACTCGTTCCCACTCTTATCAGTTCTTTCTTTCTCTCTCTCTCTCTCTCTCTCTCTCTCTGGCGTTCAATTCCCTTTCGCTTTCCCCACTTCTCATTTTCTTTTTCTCCCTCCTCGCTCTTTCTCTCTTTCTTCTTCTCATTCTCTGTTCTGTTCAGTGCTAAGCCTCCTCATGAGCAGCAGTGAGCTACTCTCTCTCACTCAGACTGAGTGACTACTACTCAGAGAGTCGGCCAATCCATCAATCAATCAAGCTGCCTGCCTGCCTGCCAGTGCCCATGCCGTGTGCCGCTGTCTCCCGCGCTGTGTGTTGTGTTGTTGTTGTCTTCTTCACTGAATGACTTCACCTGACTTTTTCTTCTTTTAAGAAGTTAAAGGATTATCTCCTGCTTTAACAGCTGGTGGCAGGAATATTCTTCTTCTATTCTTCTGTTCTGTTTGGTGTCAGCACAAGTGTCTGCTGTGTGTTGTTGTGCGCAGCCGGTGACTGCACTTTGTTTTGGGCTTTGTGTGTTTTCTCGCCTGTCGCCGAATTCTCTCGCCTATTTTTTCTTTTGTTGAATCTTAATCTTTGGAACATTATCATCATCATCTTTGCTTATATTTTGAACTCTGTGTTACCACCACCACCGCAACCAACAGGGTTCTTCTTTTTCAGCAGCATCAACTTTGCTTCTTTTTTCCATTGTTTGAGAAGAAGGTAAACAAAGAGGCCGTCTTCAGCAGCCAACTCCCAACAACTAACATCATCGTCATCATCATCCTCTTGCCGACATTCTTTCTCGAATTCCGCCACTTTTGATCATCTCATCTGTGTTTGGCCTCATTTTCTGCGGCTTGTTTTGGTTTTTAAACAGTTTTTTGCGCCGGTGAGCTCTGGTGTGAGTTCAGCATTGACTTTTTTGTGCTTCAAGTTTTTTTTTGTTTTGAAACATGCCAATTTTTTAAGCTTTCATTTCCAAATAAGAAAAGTAGATAACAGAACAACCGGTGTCCAAAATATTTTTTATTTACAATTTTATTTTTCTCAACCAACAACAATCTCTACTCTTCTTTTTTCCGGTCATCGATTTGTTTTCATTTTTTTAAAAATTTTGTTTACACTTGACTCAACTTTACTACCACCAAAATCGCTTTCTCTAACATCGATCACCACCACCAACAACAACAAAACTGCCGCTAATTAACTTTGCGTTCAGGTAAGTGGTTAATCGATTTCTGTTTCTTTTTTGCTTTTTTATTACTTCTTTTTCTAAATATTATTTACTCAGTATCTAGTTTTTATTAGCTTTTGTTTGACGCCGTATTTTCTCAAAAGTAATAATTCAATTGTAGAGCAATTAAAACTTTTTTCAAAGTTAAAAAAGTTTCTTTTTGTTTTGGCGGCGCAGTTGTACAACTTGTACAACAACAACAACAGTTGCGCAAACCGTTGCCGACTGTTTTTTCTAGCTTCTTTTTTCTACAAAGTACCAAAAAATTAATTAGTTTTATTATCAGGGGATACTAATTAGTTGGAGATAAAACGGTTTTGTCTTGTTTTGCCGATTTTTCTTGTTTTTGTTGTTGATTGATTAGCCGATGCCGCCGCCGCCGCAACTGAGCTGATTGATTAGAAGATGAGGCGGAAAAATCAAAACATGTTAAAAATTGCAATTTCAATTTTGTTAATGTGGATGTTAAAAAGGTTTAAATTTTAACTCAATTTTACACTTATTCACTAAAAAAATTTAATTTTTGCAACGGAAATCAAAATCAAATTGTCAATAAACCGCTAAATTTTTTTCCCAAAGTTGTAACACTATTTTATTATCTTGATTTGTCCCGTTAGCTAGTTATCAGTGATTTACTGCTCTGTAGATTTCATTGCAACAGCTTGTTTACATGTCATCAACCACGGGGAAATCTTCTTCTTATTTCTTTTTCTCCAGCCTCTAACGGTTCAGTTTACTCTTATCAGCCTAGCCAAATCAGAAGCAAAGAAGAAGAAGTAGTGGTAAAGAGAAGGATGATTGATTAATTAATTGATGATCACCCTCAATCGACACACTGGGGGAAAGTTGATTCGAACTATGTGTTCAATGTAATAAAGAGCAGCAGTATTTCATTGCTGATTGATGTACGACACCGCTTTTTAATCAGCTGCTGCTGTTGTTGAAACTAGTGAAGTGTGACTGTAGTTTTGATGAAGGAAAAGAAAAGAAGGACTGAAGGCAATCGACCTTACCGAGCAGTGCATTGAACATTGTCAATGGCGTAGCTATTTCTTTAATTGTTTTCATTCTATTCTTTTTGTTTCTTCCATTTTGTCTTTCTATTAATTGCCTGCAAACGAACAATTATTACTTTTTGCTTCTTGTCACTGCTGCTGCTGCTTCTTTTGAAGCAATTAGCCGCTACACTCCATTAAGCAGAATGCACGCGACTTCTTTGCATTCTGCTCTTGAGGAGAAAAAACATTTTTTGATTATGATTATAATCAGCGACAACCTTTAAAATGGTTTTAATATTTTTTAACTTTTATATTAATACTGATTTAGGCTATTGTAAAAATAAAAATAAACGTTTATTTGTTTTAATACAATGTTTTTGTTTTTTAATTTGAGCAAAAATATAGCGATGGACTAAGTCGCTACACTAAAAAAATTTGTTATTTAAAAAATAAATTAGTTAAGTGATTAATAGTTTCATTAATTAAAAGGTTTGCTGTTAAAAATTATTTTTTATTTATTTTTCAGTTGTTGTACAACTGCTATTTTTTTACTGTCAACACTAGCAATAATAACAAAAAAATTATACTTTTTTAGTCCCAGTAAATTAAATAAAAGTCTCAAACTAATGGACTGTAGAGGATTTTTTGCTTCTTTTCCTTTCACTTCCGCTTAGCCTTGCTCGCTAAGCCGATAAGTTGCCAACACTGCTGCTTCTAGTACAATTTTTTTAATCGGAACAGAGTGAATGAGAGAGTGAGTGAGAAGTACCACCACTTAACAGTAAACTGCAAACAAGCAAGTAAAAGAAGTGTAATCTTGTCGAGTACTTTTACTTTTGTTGGATAAGTTGTTGAAATTTTTGCAGCTCTCTTTTATTTTTTTGTGCAGTGTTTCAAAAAATTGAATGGAAAACCTCGTCACCTCCTCATTCTTATCTTCATCTAAAAATTGAAACTGTATAAATAAAGAAAAGAGGAAAAGGAGGTAGTAACCAAAATTACTACTACTAAAGATTTTTGGGGTGAAAGAAAAGGAGAGAAAGGGATTAAAGCCCTAACAGCATCAGCATCAGCCGCAGCTGATTGCAAACTCTGAAAAGCAAACAAAAAAAGTTTAGTTAGTTTTAGTAGCTCAAAAAAGTGGCTCGTGCCTAAGCTGCCATACAAAACCACCACCACCAGCAGCTTTTTCTTTCTCTTGTACAGAGAGCACTCCACAGTTGGTTCACTGTTTGCGCAAGCCAAGCCAGAAACGATAGAGCTGCTAATCCAATGGAGAGCACAAAGAGTGCTGCTGCTGCTGCACAGTTAGCTCATTCACCACACTCACATACACACTCCAAATTGTCACACATTTGGCGGCCCCATTTGGTTTTGTGCTTGCTTGGCTGCCATCGTCGTCGTCGATGATTTATGGTGATGATGGAAAATGAAAGGGAGAGAGTAAGGGGGCAGGCAGATCCGGATAACTTTTTTGCCATTTTTGTTTCTCTTTCTCTTTTCCTTCCCCTCGAGTTTGCGGCGCCTTTTGCGGTGTGCCCTGTTCATTTTGTTTGTTGCTAGTTTCTGGTGCTTTTTAGTTTGGAGTTGTGGTTGTAGTTGGTAGTTGGTAGTTTGAGCTCCCCCAAAAAATTTTTTATTGGTTAGCAAAAAGTGGGAATTTTTGTTTGTCTCCCTCTTTTTCTTTCTCATTTATGCTGGCTCACTACTTTTTGTGGTTAAAACAGTGTGTGTGTGTTTTCACTCACTACTCGTGATCTACTTTTTTTTGTTTTGTTGCTGTTTCGTTTTGTTTTTCAATTGATCTGATCTGATGTGTGTGGGGAGCGAAATTGAGTGAGTTGGGCAGATGAAAAGCAGATGAAAGGGATGATGAAAGGGTGGTGGTAGTGGTGGTGGTTTTGAAGAGCTTCTGTCGTGGTTTTGCTGTTTTTCAGCCGGCTAATAGTAATGATGATGACTAAAATAATAAGATTGGGGATGGGACCTCCTTGGAACAGTAATAAAAAAATATAAAAAAAGAAAAGTTAATGTAGCAAAAATGATGGTGACCAATTTTGCTGCTTGCGGTTGTGATTATTTCTGAACTGTTGAGCAGTTTAGTTTTTTACAGCAAAATTAAATTTAAAATAAATTTATAAAATAAAATGTGAGTTAAAAATTAGAATTACCTGTTTGTGAATTACTTGATAAGGAAGTAAAACATTTTTTAAAATAAAAAGTAAACTTAATTTTTATACTCACAAATAAACTCAAACAGTAAAAGAGTACCAAACGTTTGTTTGGACCCACTTTTGCTTGGCAGTCAATCAACTGTTAATAAAAAATAGAAAAATAGGCACAAACAGCATTCATTAGCAGCAGCACACACACTCGCAAACAAACAGAACAAAAAATAGAAATGAAAAAAATTGTGTTCAAATGAGCATCAGCCATCACTAATAATAACAGCAACAGTGGCAGCAGTGAACATCCTTGCTCGTTAGCACATCGTTGCAATTTGCATGTTGCACACTCACTACATCTTCCACTCACTCACTCACTCACTAATTGATTTCAGTAAAGTGAAGTGAGCATCTTCCTCTTTTCTTTTCCCTCCCTCCCTCCACTTTAGTGTTGCAATTTGCATCACCAGACCAGAACACACACACACACATGTACACACACTCTCAATCGATTGTCTTTTGCAGTTCTATTTATTAGCTAAAAGGAAAAAGAAGGAGAGAGATGGACTCGTTATTGCTGCGGCACTTAGCAAAAAAAATGTAAAAGGATGCAAAATGAGAGACAATGAAAATAAGAAGAAGAAGGAGAAGAAGTTGTTGCCAAATTGTTTTTGTTCTTTTTTGCCATTCCTCTTCTACTGTCGTTTTGACTCTCTCTTAGTTTTGACCCTTAGTTCTGACTAATTGGAATCGACAGTCGTGATGGCAGAATGTTGTTAGCGGCTTGCTGCCTGGCTGGTAATGAGTCAATTGACCTAGACGTTGTGTGAGGAACAATATTCACCAATAATGTCAGTGACTGCTGCTGAATACTTGTGCTGATTGATTGTGCCAATTTGCAGAGTTAGTAATAGGACAGAAACAACAGAAGTAACAAGTTTAAATAAAATGAGGAAATGAAACAATAATAGATAAATAAGATAATATTTTTTTGTGTTTCTTTGGTTTTTTGATTGGTACTGATAAAGTAAATGAAATGTTTGTAAAAAAATGGATTTTAATTGAAAACCTTTTTTGCAGCAGACTGCACTTGTTGAAAAAAGTTTTAAGTTTACTGAAAATGTTTTAAAAAATAATTAATGATAAAAGTTTAAAACCTTTTTAAAATTTCACTCGCTAAGACAAGGTAAAATAAGTAGTAATAACAACTTTGTAGCAACAATAAAAAGTTTTTTGTGAAAGTGAAAATAACAAATTGCAAAAGCAACTTTGGCGCTACTCTCTCTCTCTCTCTTTCTTTCTTAGATTTCGTTTTTTTCACCTGATGATCATCATCTTCAGCAGCAGGCCACTTCTCGCACCCACTTGCTAAGCTGAGGAGAAAAGTCATTTTACCACCGTCGTCGTTGTTGTTGTTTTCAGCAACTTCAAAAAAAAAAAAAAAATAACCACTGGTCGGCACACATACACTGCGTTGACTGTTTCTTTTGTCTTTCAGTGTGGACACTGTGTTTTCACTGCCACCGCCGCCGCCTGTTCCCATACGATTTGCATTTATCCATTTGCCACTTTGGTTTTGTCTTTTTTCTTTCGTTTAATTATGCAACCCATTAGAAGGAAGGGAAGGGAATGGAAGAAAAGGAAGAAAGAGCACTTTCTTTATACTTTGAAGAGCCCTCACACACTCTCTCGAGCAATCACACAAGTGGCAACTCGTGTTTGGAGCCAATAAAGTAGTGGTGTCCCAAAGCCAAACAAATGGTTTCTGAGGATGGGATGTTCAGTTTAGTTCAGTCCAAGGTTGCTAGTTTTTTTTTGCAGCAACAACAAAGCACCTGATCATCAAAAGTGCTAAAAAATTGAAAAATACAAAAGTTCAAACTTGTAGGGAAAAGTGGTTATTTATTTGCTTTTGGGTTTTATTGTTTTGTTTGTGAATGTAAGTGCTTTTTTAAATATACAAAGTAGTTAGGGTGACTAGGTCAACTGATCAAAGAAAAAATATTAATTTGATTGATTGGTTAGCAATCAAACTTTGTAGCAGTTTATAAACTTTTTAAAATTGCCATTTAGCTCAAGTTTAACTAAAAACTGCTTTAAAAACTTTCTACTTACTAATGTCTGTTTATTACCTCTTGTTGCCTAACTGTCTGACTTATTCTTTTTTACTGGAACTAGAAGAAGCAGAAGTGGGCAATAATAAATTTTGGCGCTGCTTTTCCATAGAAACCGCTGGTTTCTTTAAAGTTGAGAGAGAGTTTGAGAGAATGAGCAAAGCAAAAAATAAAAGAAAAAGAAACCTCTGTCTTCTTTTGTCTTTTTATCTAGCTCAGGTAAAGTGCAAGGTAAAGTAGAAAGTAGTGAGGTGAACAAAAAAATACCTGTTTGTAATTAAAAGCCACAATCGACCAGTGTTCTGACACAACAACTACAGCAACTGAATGAACAACAGTCAGTCAGACAATGGTAACAATGTTGCAGTGTTGCAGGCAAAGAGATCGACCATCGGAATGTTGTTCTTTAGTTTAGGAAAAAAAGTTGGGAAAGCAGATAACAGGCAAATAACAAAAAACAAACCACATTATTGGTTCATTTGAGCTTGTTGGCTAAATTGTTTTTGTTTTGCAAAGTGCTACACTTGATGAGATAGAAAAAGATTCGATGACGCAATTTAGGAATTGTAATAAAAAAATTTAATTTAGTGTTGAAATAGAGTTTTCTTTAATGTACCTTTTTACTGAAGAAGTCGAGCCGAAGAAACTCATATAACAAATTAGTCGTTTCTAAATAAAATTAAAAAATAGTTATTTTTTGCTATTATGTTACACTTTTTTAAAAATAAAGAAAGATTTAGAAATAATAAAATAAAAAACTAAAAATTTTGTTTATTAGCAAGTAAAAAATTACCAGAAAAAACAGCCACATTTTGACCATTATTACTTTAGATAGAGATTTAATTAAACTCAGATTGAGTAAAAGAAAAGAGGTTTCTTTTTTGGAAAAGGAGTTAGGAAGGTTCAGTCATCATCAGCATCATCTCAGACAATTATTACTTTTATGCAGTGGTTATGTGTTTTTTGCGGTGGTGGTGGTGGTGGTGGTGGGGCGCCCAAAAAACTCAACAACCCAAAAAAGCTGAAGAAGGAAAAACATCGACCGAGGCAAAAACAACCTCTCTTTGTTACCTACTTTTATGTTATGTAATAGTATAAAGTTGCCTAATATGCA
>JAALOO010002050.1_pt1 | contig 11990 bp, 18 predicted proteins | sample 7257641 | NCBI WGS metagenome assembly JAALOO01 (sample SAMN14085613, study PRJNA598686) | mite metagenome | biome: ENVO:01001000; feature: ENVO:01001002; material: ENVO:01001226; isolation source: single female mite from University of Michigan culture on fish food culture... ... | reverse complement strand
GAGAGAGAGAGAGAGAGAGAGAGAGAGAGAGAGAGAGAGAGAGAGAGAGGCACTGCCCATTAGCGGCGTACGCCAACTACTCGTAATCGGAGAGCTGACCAAAGAGTCGGTTGCCGGTTGCGATAGTGTCCCTCCGCAAAGCTGACAAATGGTTCCACAGTGTTGCACAGACCGGTTGACCGATACAGCGTGCCCTGGTGATAAGGAACATCTGACTCTCTCTCTCTCTCTCCCGTTGCGATACAACCAAACCGCAGCAGTTTTCCGGGTAATCTGAGCGGGCACAGTGGCAATGATCGTGTAATGTAATGGAGAATTTAGTTTATTAGAGCAGAAACACAGACATCATAGAGGCAGGCAGGCTGGCAACAACTTGGCAGCAATTGCATCAATGTCTGCTCACTGGATGCAAGCAAAGCACCAACACAAAGAAGACAGTGTCTATGTTTTTGCTGGTGGCTGAATGGGCTGGTGCGCCCCGTGATCTTAGTTCATCGTCGGAAGATGAAATCGAGCTATCACACATTGAAATCACGCACGCCACATGAGCAAGTGAATCATATCGCCGATATATGTTGCAGGAAAAGGGGAAAGCTTTTATTGCCAACACTAACAGTGTCGGCTGTGATCGGAAACGGCGCAGCAGTAGCAGCAAGGGTAGCAACTAGTAAGTGAGAACTGCCCTCACCCGTTTTTGCCGAAAGACACACACATACACACACCATCCCATTGAGAAAAATAAAGTGAGTGAATCAGCCGCCTTTTGTAGCCTTTTTCATTTCATTCTTTAGTTTGAGCTGCATATTAAGGAGAGGCCTTGTGCTACCTGTTTGAATGAACCAGTAGTAGTCGCTCTGACGACAACAACAAAAATATATACATCGTCCAGAGCAAGAGCAAGAAAAAGCGCCAAAAATCGAGCACTGGCGCGCAAAGGGCAAAACTCTGGCAAGTGCAGTTTGTAAAGGTGGTCGAACACGACCTCTCTCTCTCTCTCTCTCTTTCCTTCTTGAAGGTTCCCGGTGGAAAGGAGAGCGGCCAGGGAAGAGAAGTGCTCCCTTCAATCGCTCTGGCTGGTATATATTTTAGCTGTTGAGCACACTGAGTGTGAGTGAGTACACTGATGGCTAGAACATTGAAGAGACTGGAGACCGACCACTAGTGCTTCTTGTCCTCTCTTCTTGCCTCAGGCTCATCTTCATCCAAATGACTGCCAGTGTGTGCCAGTGTGAGTGTATGCGCCTTTGGCCGAAGCCAGCTTCTCTCCCGCTCTCCTTCTTCGCTCTCGCCGACCTCGAGGATCGACGGTCAGTGCGGTGTCCTACCCACCGATAGATTAGCAGCAGCAGCAGCAGTAAAGTCGCTCTGAAAGAAGCAGAGCATGCACACTCACTCACTCACTGGCCTAGGGCTCCTTTTCGCGGGCTTTGCCTGACCGTCTGAAGACATCAAGTCAGCAGCCAGCAGCAAGCAATGCCACTGCACCGAACCCCGGCAGAGAGAAAAGTGGGCTTTCTTTGCTGACTGAGAGTGGAAGCCACTGGAGCTCCCCCCGAGAGAGAGCAGGCAATCTGTGCCCCTGCACTCTGACACAGTACTTGCACAGTGATCAGCACTGCTGCGCCGTTCCCTCTCGATCTGCCTCTGTGCCTCTCGCGCGCGCCTATGCCTAATCTCTTCCGGCGCATGCTCTTCCAGCCACAGAACAGCAGGATCCTCTGCTGGATTCAGACAACTGTCGTACAGAGCAGTAGTGTGCAACAGTAGTGAGAATACACCGGTAAATACAGCGGCTGTGACGTTTACAGCGGCCGTTGTGTCGGCGTCCAGTGAAGTGAGAGGGGCTTCTCTGGAACACTCCATCAGTTGATCATTTCACTGACTCATCTCTGCTCTGATTCAAATTAGTAGTTTAGAGAGGATGGAAAAAGGGTGAAATACAAGAGCAATTCTAAGAAAGGGTGTCAGGAGTGAACCCAAGTTAGACAACAGTCAGAGAGAAAGAAAGAGGCTCTGTCTTTCTGTTAGATGAGTTCAGTTTGCAGTGGCATTGCAGTGCGCCTCGGTGTGTGCTTGTCGAAGTGCATGTCGGCGGCATCAGCACAGCACAGCATTTGCTTCTAGTCCATTGCAGTGAACTGAAGAATCCAGCCAGACGGCATGGAGAAGGCACTACTTGCACCGAAAGCACTGAGCTCAGAGTGAGTGCCCCTTACAGTGGCTGCAGCACAGCAGCTGCCACTGCCAGGAAAGCGTCCAAGAAGACAAACGGACGAAGAGAGGCAAGGACAGTACAGAACTACCACTCTGCCAGTAGCCGAGAGAGTGGACAGCAGCAAGAACAGTTGAGTTGACTAAAAGGGCGCCCAAATGGGGCAACAAGTCGCTAAATGGACCGACAAGTTCACAAAGTCTCTCACAATCGTCCATGTGTCTGCTGGTGATGGTAGTGCTCTCTCTCTCTTCAAGGAGAAATAGAGGAACGGGGGGGGGGGGGCTAACCAGCAAGGAAGCGAAAAAGATCGAGAAAGTCGCCGGCGCTCGAATGGCTGCCGCATCCACATGGCATCGAGGATGGCAAACACGAGAAGCGTTCCAGTGGCTCGTAAAAGCATCACTTAGCGTGCTTGCAAGGGGATAAAGGGAGCAAGCCAAAGGCAGCGATACACAGCTGTTCATCTTCCTTCTTCTTCCTCCTTCGTCTTTCGCTGCTTCTGGGCATGAGAAGTGAATGAACGAGTGCACTAGTGGCGCTGAAGGAGGCTGACTGAGATTGAATTACTTTTTAATTACTAGAGAAGAGACATTTTAGAAGCCTCAATTTCAGACTGGCCAATGGCTGACAAAGTGAACTGACTTGGAGGAGAGTGGAAGGACTGTTGCAGTGTAGGACGGTCACCAGTTTCTGTGTCTGCACAACACTGCTGACATTACCCGACAGTTCACTACTGCACTTCAGCATGCAGGCCATTCTCGCTCACAACACACACACACAACGACCATGCAAAGGGACGCTCAACAGTGAACAGTGAATGGACTTACCCTGACAGTATATGTGACGCCGACAGAGTCGGATAGCTTGTGATCAGGATGAAGCCATCCGCGAGGGGGCTTATTGATGAATTGCTGATGCTGATGGTGGTGGTGATTCGAGGAAGATGAGGAGCTAGATGAAGTGGACTGCTGCTGCTGCTGCTGCTGTGACTGTTGTGATTGTTGCTGCTGTTGTTGCTGCTGTTGTGACTGTTGCCCAGAGCTGCTGCCTCCGGAACCAGTGCACTGGGCATGGCCAGAGGTGGTGGTGGTGGCCATGCTGGTCGTACTGTCACTGCTGCTGGGCACTGAAGAGGTCAACATGGCAGTGGTCATCGTGGCGGAGTTCGTGGCTGTGCTCGACAGTTGGGAGCAAATCGGTGAGAAGATGTTCACTGCCGTCAGACCAGTCAGTAGCTGGTCAAGTGACACTGCAGCGGAAGCACTGAGAACGCCCGCTACCGTTGAAGAAGGCCTCGCTGGCAACGATGAATTTCTACTGCAGCTGCTGGTGTTGGCGGTGGTGGTCGTTGTGGTCGTTGCTGTGGTGTTGTTGTTGGCGGTGGCGGCTGTGCTAGAGACGACGGTGGCAATAGTGTCGTTGGAGCTGCCGCCGCCGCGAGAAGGCTTACTCGTCTTTGGACGTGGCGGTGGATTGTTAGCACTTCGAGGAACCAGCGTTGGTGCTGGTGGTGACGAAGTAGAAGAGCTCACAGAAGAGGAGGAGGAGGAGGAGGATGCAGGCGAGTGATGTCGCTGTCGATGAAACACTCGATGTGCCGTCGGATCTGATCTGCAGGCAGAGTGAAGACCAGTGGCGAGGGAAAGCTCACAGGATGTGACTGAGGGGGACTGCTGCTGCTTTTGTTGCTGTTGTTGCTGTTGCTGCGAATCACAACTTGCCGCTATTGCCACGGAAGTGGCCGATTTTGTCAGCGACGAGCACTTGCTGTGGCTCTGTGGCGTCGATCGAGTGGAGGACAAGGACGACGACGACTTGGCGGATGCAGTCGTGGGGGAGGAAGCCGGCGAGCAGCCAGTGCCCGCCCCGCTGGTGACCGCACTCGACGTTGGTAGTTTGATGTATCGTTGCGACTGGTCGATGCCCAGACCGGCGGCGGTTTCATTTGACTTGCGCAGTGCTTCACGCTGCAGATGCTCAGTGCCCTTGGAGGAGCGATTGCGCCGGAGAAAGGGGCCTAGCTTGCCGAAGGTGCGAGATATGCCGTTCCCCGTGGACACCGATTGCTGGTGCTGCGTGTGACTGCCACCAAACTGTTGCTGGTCGGCGGCTGCAGCGGCTGCCGCGGCTGCCGCTGCAACGGCTGCCACCGCTACGGACGGGTCGACGAACTTGCCGTTTGCTGCAGCAGCAGCTGTCGCTGCCGCCAGCGCTGCGCCAGTTGTTGCGCCCAGCGACGCCGAGGACGCGTGTGACTTGCGAAAGGAGCGCAGAGTGCCTGCTGTGGTTGCTGTGGAAGTAGGCAGTGGCAGCTTGATGGGGCCCGAGTGGAGGTCGTCGAAGGAGTTTGTCCGGCGGTGGTTGCTGCGTCGGGTGGAGAGTGCTGACTCGAGGTTCTTTACCACTGCTGCAACGCCGCCGTTTCCTGTGCCCAACAGGTCCTCATTGATGAGGTTATCATGTGCCTCCTGGCTGTCCTCTACCTCCAGTTCATCGGCTTCGTCCACCAGGTAGACGTGTTCCTCCTCCTTTGCCTGCTGACTGCTGAAACAGAATAACATGGTGAGGTGAGTGTGTGTGACGGTAGTGAAAAGAGACTGAGGTGAAAAGGTGAAGAAGGTATACGAGGCGGAAGAGTTTGAAGGAAGAATATTAGGTGACTCAGTGTGAAGTGGCAGTCGGTCAGATCATAGGTACGATTTGGTGAAGAGGAGGGTGACAGTCTGTGCGACTGGTCGCTGCGAGATGATGGTCACCATTGCACCGGTGTCAATTGCCTACTGCGATGAGGAGGAGACACACGTGCGCTCGCCACAGCAAGGAGTGGGAATGGTGGTGCAACCAAACTGGGGAACACGTGATTTGAAGGAGTGAACATCAATCAGTTAGCACTAATCATGGACTCAGTTCAGACCAGGCTGTCAATTGCAGATGAAAGAAAGAGAGGGAGAGAGATGACAGTGGTGGCAGCTGAGTCCAAGCTCGTGTCTGCAGACAGCCGAGTGTTTGCAGCCGAGTGATGTAAGGAGTTAATTAGAGGAGGATGTGAGTGAGGCAGTGATGCGTAGAGCGCCGATCTGTGGAGCTGCTCACTCAGTTGCCTGGAGATTGCAATAGTAATGTGCTGCCGGTGCTGCAGAGGTGCAATCGGCAGATGCGAGTAGACAGTAGTGAGGAAGAAATAGAGATGACAACAAGCAGAAGTACACACACAGATAGACACAGACACTGGTAGTGATGGCAATACGTGAGACGATGCTAGCGGGCCTCACACGGGTAAACTGTGCCTGCAAACTAACAAACAGGTGTCCGACCAATCGAACTGCCGACGGAAGGGGCAACACTGTGGCGTCAAGTAAACGGGAGAAAGAGAGAGAGAGAGAGAGAGAGAGAGAGAGAGAGAGAGAGAGAGGGGACGCCAAGTGAACACTGCCAACACTGAACACTACTATACTGAATGGACCGGGCTTTTAGGCGCCCAAACGGTGCTGTTGATTTGAAGAATACACAGAGGAAACCCCGGGCACTGAAACACACAGACGTACACGCACATACAGGCACTATTATCGATTGCAAGTCGAAGCGGTAGAGAGCGCTGGACCGGAGAACGAAAAGAAAAAGAAGAAGAAGAAGAGTGGTGGAAGACGTGAATGAAGGCGCAAGAAGGGAGAGAAAATAAGAGAAAAACAGACAACTTGAGAGTGGAAAAAAAGAAATGCAAAAGCAGTCGTAGGAGAAGAATCGGCGACGACGGGCAAAGAGCGACTGGCCACTGTTGCCGAACGAACAGCGTGAGCCAGTCAAACGGAGTCTTCTCTCTCCTTCTCTCTCTCCTCACTTGCTAACTTGTGTAGTTAACTTGTTCCTGTGTAGTGGCGCATGCTCTGGTCACGACCACTAGCGTGGCCGAATCTCCTGACGAGTGAACCGCTACCACCACCACCAGTGAGTTGTACTCTCTCTCCCTCTCTCTTTTCCTCCAGTGCCTGGTGCCCCCGTTTGCACAGGCAATCGAAACGAGTGGCACAGTGGCGTGCAGTGCGCCTTTCCACCGAACCACTCCAACAGATCCGCTGTGGATCATATCGTCGATCCATTGAGATCTTACGGCAAATCTTGTGAATGCTCTTTCTCCCTCTCTCTCTCACTGCAGCAACTAGCGCAACTCGATGAGGGCAAGTTGCCCCGTCGCCGCCCACCAGTCACCTCCACCGTCACTATACTCCATTCTAAAAAAAGCCAACACTACTCACACACAGTCGCCATTGCCAGCAAAGATGTGTGTGCGTGTGTAGGGGGCACAGAAAGAGAGCACACATGCTCGCTGCAACCCGAAACGTTGAACTGATTCGAAACATGATGTGGGCCAACGCCTCCTCCGAAGGCAGCGCCAGGCAGCACACACCCACCCAAGTGATGCGGAGGCGCATGCGCCAGTGAACGTTCATCCGGTATCGGGTGCAAGTGCTGATAGTACTGACTGGCGTCTGATACTGTCACTGGCTATCTAATCACTTCAGCTTTCATATCGCCACAGTCAATCTATCTCTCTTCCCTTCTCTCCTATCACTCACCATTTGCGGCAACAGCAACAGCACTAGTCGGAAGTGGATGTGTAATGTCGTCTGATCGCCTGACACTGACCAGCCATTCATTCAGCCAGGCAAACATACGCCCACCAGCCCATGAACACTCCCAATGAGCAAGGGCTGCAGCCTACTGCTAATGGAATGAGGGCTGATGAAGTGCAGCAGAGTCTTGGAGAGCAGAGCAGCAGCACTTTGTGCGCTCTCTGCCATCAGCACCGGCATCCGGTGAAATGAGTGATGGGCAGCTGAGTGATGCAGTGGCAGAGTGAGCACCGATGACTAGTGCGTAAAGTGGCGCTCTGCCAGTGTGCTCTGTCTGCTCTGAGAACAACAAGTGAGTGGAGTGGAAAGGGAATGTCAGAAAAAGAGAGCGAGCGAGGGGCTAAGGAGCTGCACGTCAGGCCGGGCCACGTGTGGGGTGGTCGAAAGAAGTGGGCTGCAGACGGGGAACGCTGGGCGCCGACAGTTGTTGTGGTGCTGCTGCTTCGTGCTCGCTAAAAGCCGCGCTAGCTCACTGTCGATGATATTATTCCGCTCGCCGGAAGAAGTGGGATGTGCGCTCTGTGCGAAGAAGGAAAGAAGCAGAGAAAGACTGACTGACTGTGCAAGCAAACACTGGAAGACAGGCACTGAGAAGTGAAGGCACAGATCAGTACTGCAGACAGCAACAGCTGCAGCACCAGGCAGCTGAAGCTCACTGACTAGTCAGCCAGGCGGGCGAAAGTTAACTGTGGCCATCATCGAGGCGAAGAAAGAAGGAGGAAAGAAGAAGAGAAAGAGAGAAAGAAATGGTGGAGGCGAGGGTGAGGCTCACCACCGAGAAGATCTGTCTGCTTGAAGTGCCACCGAGTGGCTCTCATTTGCCTACCTAGCTGAGACCACTACACACCCAACACTGGGCCACTGATGATTGAGTAGAATGGTTGCAGTGTGTCCTTTCTTTAGAAGGGCAAATCACTTAGAAGTAATCGGAGCCCAAGCCCTGAAGCCGTTGGAGGACTCATTAGCCGCTAAACTGTGCACAATTGAACCAATGATAGGCAATCTCTCTTATCGGGCTCTAATGATCAAGCCAAGTTCTGCTCATCATCAGCACCTGAAACGATGCTCCAGCAAACTGACTGGTTCTTCCCGCCCAACTGAAGAAAAGGCGAGCGCTTGAATCTACTTGAGCTCCTTCTCCTCTCAATCACCTCTATTGAATTGTGCAGTCATCAGAGGAGGAAGGAAATACCACAGCACTGTGAGCACTGTGACTAGGGAACATTTTGCGCTAGTACCTTAAGGCACAATGCATTTCTCATCAATGGAGGGGGACAGTCTTCCCTCGGTATTTATAACACACACACACAAACACAGGAACAAATTAATAAAAGCAGAGCAGAGCAGACAATTCGCCTCTTTCTATTCAAAACAGTACTTTGCTGAGAGCCATCACAGGGAGAGAAAGAAAAAGAATGGCTTCGTTGCATTCAGTACAGTTTTTTCACTTCAATCTTTGCGTTTATCATCGCAACGACCTTATGACAGCTTCCGAGAGCTGCTGGCAGAGCACTTTTCACTCCCCTTCCACTGTGCTGTGTCTTGAGAAAGAACAACAAAGATAGAGCCGTAGACATCACAGTCTCTAAATTAGATTTCAGCAAGCTACTACTACTACATCGAGTCGGTAATTGGACTTGATCTCTAGAACGGTGGAGAACGATGCAATTGCTCATTCAGCAACCAGATTTTTGTAAAGCAGACTACGATGGTAATTGGAATAGCTGCACTGTATAGTGGTGAATGGCTGCACTGCCAACCAAAAGACAATCACTGCTCAGTGGAGAGAATGGGCATGAAAAAGAAAGAAAAAGACAGTCAAGTAAGGCACTGCTAGGAAAGGAGCGCACTAAAAGGTAGAGTAAAGTAAACATGGAACAAACAAACACGGCGAGAAGACCGACAGGCACACACACACCACACCATACATACACACACACACCTTCCAGCACAGTGCACTGCTCTGCTGTTCCATCAGCAATCGTAATCAACAGCAAATCTGAGCACAGTGCTTCGGTTGATGTCGAGAATGTACCTGCACCATTTTCTCCCATTTTCTCTCGTCATCGCCTGTTGGCATTATCATCATCATCATCAACATCATCTGGCAGTGTCCGCAGTGTGCGTTCTTTCGATTCCCAAGCTCACCCTCGTCGGTGATGGCCTAACTACAGTAGTAGTTAATGAATAAAGAAGTAGCTCGGGAGGAAGCGCATCTGACAATGGTGGCTGCACTGTGCAGCCACGCTCTTTACCATCAGCAGCTCCATCAACGGCAACAACAGCAACAGCAGCAGCAGCCAAAAAAGTATGAATGAATGAAGAAGGAGCAGCAGCAACTACGCACAGAGGCACATCCACACTTACTCACGCTCGGAAAGTAACTCTCACAGCACTCTCCTACACATACACCGGATCGTTCTCTGCCGTTGTTGTTGTTGTAGTAGTGAGCATCGTCAGCATCTCACTACCAGTCGGCGTCCAATCTAATGAATGACGGATGCAGTTGGGAGCGATGCTAAGTTGCCGCTCAGCAGAGACAATGGACGACGACGGCAAAGTACTGTCTTCGATGGTACTGCTGGTGGGCTGAGCGGGGATGCTCTCCGGTCGGTGGATGGCCACTCACTAACAGCAGTAAAGGAGAGATAGTGGACAGGCAGGCAGGAGCTCTGCCATCGTCGATGCAGATTCTTAATTGTACCCTGTCCTCTCCATCAATCAACCGGCAATGATAGGGGTTCGAGGGAGAAGGTGTCACTGCAGTGGAAGCAGCAGCAGTGGACTTACTGGAGTACTCGACTCTAGCTGGTAGCGCAAGCACAGCAGTCACTGACCAGAAGTAAGATCACCGCCATCGTTTTCCAATCACCAAGTCAGAGTATCGTCATCAGCATTTGGCAGTGCACATCCGCTAGTGCTATTTGCTAGGAAGAGAGCACACCACCATCAGCACACTTCTCTTCGTTCATTTGCCAAAAATGGCTGTCTATTTGCCATCTCTCCTTGCCAGCGAGTGGTTATGTATAAGCAGTGGTTGAGTGGCATCGCAACAGAAGAGCCGTTCAGTGGAAGCCGACCATTGCCGTCTGCAGTAGACACTCACCGGCACAAAGTCATCACCGAGAGGTTCATGCGTTCAAAGTGTCTGTTGTACAATCTCTCTTTTTCTTGTCAATGTCGCCTGGCCATCTACGGAGTCATACAGAGAGCCTCTTTCTTCGTCACTCATCTGCTCAGTGACTCGCACCATCTGACAAGCACTTCTCTTGTCTTTCTCACTAAACTCTTTATCCGTTTTAATCTCATTTCTCCTCCTCCTCCTCCTCCTCTCACTAGTCGCAGCTTCCCTTTGTGTCATTCACAACAAATTAATTGACTTGTACAGTATGGGCAACCGTAGTGTTGCGCTTCTTTGACGTGTGTGCATTACTCTCGCAGGCAACGCCGGCAGCAGAGTGAGAGTGAGCGAGCACTTACACTGTGCGCCATCTCCGACGCCAGGCCGCGCCGGAAGTTGTAGATAAAATAAATTTATTATCAAACATCAACACAGACAGACAGACAGTCATTGCTAGACAACACCGACAGGGGAGTTCGTAAATAACATCACCGAGGACAGCAATACAGATAAAGATAGAATCGAGGGAGAGGGAGAGGAAGAGAGAGGCTGCGATAAAGGAGGAGTTGAATGGGAGCGACGACGTTGCCAGCCAGAGAAAGTTCAAGACTACGGACTACGACGGCAGACAGGATGACATCTGAAGTTCATCATCATCGTTTGGAGATGCTTGACAGCCCGGTACAGGTTGCTCATCATGCTCAGTCTCCGAGCACAGGCGAAGCAGAGGGCACCAGCTGGGAGCAAAACCATTCAGAGGTGTCATCTGACCAGGGCTACTTCTGAGGACCTTCATTGCTCAAACTGTGTGTTTTTCTGGTTGTGGCAACATGGACTGTCATCACATTGTTTAGCTAATCCACAGAGCAGGGCACGCTTACGCACTTGAGCCATCACCACTACTACTATCCACTATCGACAACGCTCATCAACTACGATTTAAACTTTGCTTTTTACAACGGCAAACCGTACACGCTGGTGAGATAGCAAAAGTGACACATGGCCAAGTGCTTTCTCACTGCTTCTTTATACCAAATTGTAAATAATCATCGAGGCTTTCCGCAACCGAAACAAAACAAGAGCAAGATAAAAGCGGTTTAAGGCGGATTCCTGGAAGTAAAACTGTACACACAAACGGCTAATCATTGGCAACTTAAGCGTTAGTAGTATTCATTCAATTCTCATTGATTGCTTTTCACAATTTGCAATCAGTGAAAAAAATGTCTTTTTATTTTAATAAATTCTTTCTGATGAAAGCACAAAAGAAACTGCTGATGAAGAATTGTTTTGCACTAATAAAAATAGCTCGTTCAAAATGCTACCAATTCGATATGCAGTTATCATCTATTGTTCTTTGCAGCTAATTTCAATCTTTTTCATTCTTTTAGTTCTATTTAGTTTGCCAAGAGGTTTAGCCTAAATCAGCCACCCCAAGAGCAAAGACGGGTTGTTTAGTCTGTTCACCCAACTTGCTCTATTTCTCTATCTCGGTAACTGTGGCCACTGTACGACAGGCAATCAGTTAGTTTGTGAGAGTAAATGACTGCTCGCTGAGTCTGGTAATTGAAAGCAGGCGCACTTTGAGGTTTTGGTAAGTTAGTTTTGAGGCTGTTTAAAGCAGCGGCTGTGCACTCAGTCAGGGGTGGATGGTATATAGACAGAGAAAGTGAAAAAGTAAAGACAATTTCGATGCCAAGCGGACAGTGAGGATAGCCTGTTTAAATGGCCACAAATATAGCAGCACTGGGAAAAAAGTGTTGGGAAAAACAGAGAGAAAAATCTTGTGACCAAATTACTATGCCCCAGTGATGATGGGGTGCTAAAGGAGAAGAGGCGAATAAACAGTCTAGTAAGGCAGACAGACACAGACAAACAGAAAACTGCACATTTTATGTCCCAACTGACACTTGAGAAGGAGGAAGGAATGGCCTACTTTGGGGCGGCCAGCGGAAGTGGGGAATGAAACGTGAGAAGAGAAAGAGAGAGAGAGAGAGAGAGAGAGAGAGAGAGAGAGAGAGAGAGA
>JAALOO010002049.1_pt1 | contig 11992 bp, 4 predicted proteins | sample 7257641 | NCBI WGS metagenome assembly JAALOO01 (sample SAMN14085613, study PRJNA598686) | mite metagenome | biome: ENVO:01001000; feature: ENVO:01001002; material: ENVO:01001226; isolation source: single female mite from University of Michigan culture on fish food culture... ... | reverse complement strand
ATTTCAGAAATGAGATTGTTGTGAAATATATTTGGCAACCGTTTTTTAGAGTGTTCATAAATCGAGTGCCACTTTATTGCCATTTAATTGTACGCTGACTACACTTGAAACACACTCACTTGGGTGTTTGTTGTTTTTGCTTTTTGTTTTCAATTGTTGCTCAATCACTGCCGAACAATTTGTTGCAGAAACTAAAAACAATAAAAAGAAAATGTACTAATAGCTCCAAATTAAATTGGGATGTATTGATTTTACTTGTTATAAACTGTTCTTTACAAAAGCTATATCATTTAATCGCCAAATTACTAACAAAATAAAAAAATTGATTTTTAATCGCAACTGTCAAAAAAAATATTAAAAAATTTTAATTGTTTTTTATGACAGGTTAACATAGATATTTCAATTGTTTTACAAACAATTAACAGTGAATGTATTTTTAAAAACTGTTCTGTTTGAATTTCATTCGTAAGATGGCATTGTGTTATTGGTAGTGACGTTCCAAAAAATTTAATTGTTATCCAAACAAAAGGCCACATTTTGTGAATTTTGCATTGATAATTCAAATAATTGGCAACTTGTTTTTTGTTTTGCTTTTAAGATTTTCTTTGGTCACATTTTCCTTATCCTTATCACACACAAGTACAACAATTTTTGCAATCATTTGCAACTGTGACAGTTTCATTGGTTACACTCATTTCTGCCCAGAAGTACTTTTGAGTTTTATTTTCTGGTCATTTAGCTCAGTGGACCAAACAAAAACTCATTACAGTTTGAAATTTATTTCCAGCCCAGCAACCAACAAACAGCTGCATTAGCCACCAATCACTTTCTTTCTTTATCGTTTCTCTGAGTCTTGCCAATGAGATTCTAACAAGAAAACTTTTTGTTCAAGTTACTTAATTTACTTTGAGTGCTCACAGTTTGTTCTGATGTTAAACTCCTAGATGTATTCAATTCAAATGATCATTTACTGTGTGTTTTAAATTTATAGCAAAAATGAATGTAAAAATGCTAATTAATTTTTTAAAAAATTATAAATAGAGAAAAACAATACATTTTACATCAAATTACTTACATATTAAAATAGCTTTTTTTTGTTTGCAAAAATTTTTTTAAACGTGAAAGATTTTATTAAAGATGATGTTATCTTAAAAAACAAAATAAAAACATGTTAGTTTAAGTTTCAATTTTTTTAATAAAAAAAATTGTTGAATATTTTTGAAATTTTACAAATGTTTAACAACAATTGTTAAAAAAATTGAAATTAAATAAACTTTGTAATGTTTTGCATTTGTTTTTAATAATTAAAAACAGTTAAATTTAATTTAAACACGCAAATATAAATTAAATTTGTATTAAATATATTACTTGTTTAGTTTTTTTACATAAAAAACATGTCAAGCATTGATGCTCACTCAAAATTTTTCTATTTTAGTCTTTTTTGTTATGATACAAAAAGGGATTCTAATTTTTCTAGTACTAGTATTGAACAGCATTTTTGTCTACAAAAGATTACTAATCCTCCCAATGTTTTTTCTTAAGCTATCTTAATTTTTGTTTGTTCCAAGTTACACTTATAAGATCAATTGGAAAAGTTGATGAAAAGAGCAACTTCACTCAATTAGCTGCCTCTTCCTCTTTTGTTCATATTCATTGATTAGCCATGAAATTAATTGCTCCCTTTGTGTTCTGCCTTTTGCTTTTCAATCAGAAAAACATTTTCCTCAATCTTATTTTCAACCGCTTTTGGTTGCTTGCCCACATGAATGGCGCTTTATTGAGGAAAAATCAGAATCTGTTCAATGAACTTTTTGAGTTGTTTCAATGACCTTTTGTGGTGATTCTTTTGTGTCTCAGCAAAGCATATTTTTGCTGCTACTGTTTAAAAGGTACTTAATGAAAGAAAAATATGCATTTTTTAAAGTAATTTTATACTTGTGCACTATTGCAATCAACAGCTAAACAACTTTTAACATGCTGTCACCTCATAAATTTATGCAATGTTGCTCAAATATGTAAACAGACCACTTTCTGAAAGGGTTAATGCACAAGTTTTTGGTTACAACATCAAAAACTCTTTTTTTTAAAGCGACCAGATAAACTAATGAATGAAAAGTTACCAGTTTAAGCAGTGTCACTTTAGATAAGAGAGTTTAACTGTGACTGCAGATAGTTATCTGTTTGGTAAGAGTGATATACTTGTTTGTAAAATATTCAAATTATGCTTGGTTTTTTTTCATGTTAAACTTAATATTTGACTAGTGCTCTTTATAATACTTTTTAACTTAAACAAAATGCTGTTTTTTAAAAATTACATCTTGTGGTTTTTTGCATTAATTATGTTTATTATAATTTAAAGTTTATGAGTGCATCAAAGTTTAAAAATTGATAAGAAAAACTAATTAAAATATGTAATTAATGTGATTTTTTAAAAGATCAATGATTTTCTTACTGACACATGCTTGTGATATGGTAGTTTTACATGTTTTTGCATAATGATTTTGATTAAAGTAAACATTTTTAGCAAAAATATTTTTTAGAAACTACAATTTTACCTGATTTGTCACACTTTTAATTAACTTTTTTTAACAAATCTTGCCAGCATTTTATCTTTAAAAACTTTTTATTATTTTAAAACATGTCAATTTTGACATTATATTTTAAAAATGTAACAATAATATTTATCATATAGTCTACTTATTAAAAAAAATTTAATATTTAAATAATTGTCATTTTTTTATTTAAACTGATTTTAATTTAAATTTTTAGTTTATTATTTTTAAATGTAGCAATTCTCTGTGTATTTAAACAAAACGTTTATATTTGAGTAAAGAAACAATTTATTTAATATCACAAATAACGTAATCTAGCATTGTTATGTGACTGAGTATTGTGTGTCTTGTTTAGATTTAATAATTTATCCTGCATTTACTAGTTAAAGGTAGGAAAAAGCGGATCTTCAAAATTGAACTCAAAGTAACAACGCAAAAAACAGGGAAAGGCAAACAAATATGCACTTTGGCAGTGGAAAACGTGTGGGCCTAATCAGATAGGCGAATGAACAATCGTAATGTTAGACTGTTAGTGCATGTGTGTCATTAGAACTGAAAGCGAAATGATTATTTTCATTGAGACGATGCAATCTGTTTAGCCCGTTGCAGAGAATGTTCCACCAATTCCTTGTCATCACCTTTAGGTGCCACTTTGTATCAAGATTTGTGTTGTGAAGAAAGGCAAGCAAAGAGAAAAATCTCTAAATGAGACCAGCAAACCACAAACAGCCTAACCCAAAGCAGAGTGCTTGTTCTTTGCTGTTCCACTGTAATTGCGCCCGACTGTCAAGTGAACACAAACGCCAGCACTTTTTCTGTGCCCAGACCAAAACAGTATCTCTATCTTCATGTGTTGTCCTAATGATCGCCGCTCGGTTCACAGGCAGACAAAGCATCCGAACAACAATCATTTGTGTATGTGTTTGGCAATAATCGTAATAATGTGCACATTTGCATAGATTGGCAGAGATGAATATCATTAAGAGGAGAGAGAGGGAGAGAGAGTGCATTGTGAGAAAGTGCACTACTTTGCCAGTTGACATCGATGCTTACCGCGCGGCACCTTTGCTCATGCTATCCATTAGCATAATTATAGTCAGTGCCGGCGACCCTGCTGCTCTGCAGGTCGTTTGAGAGCACATAGCACACGCTTTCTCAATTATAATTCAATTAAGTGGTGGTCAGCTCATTCCAATGAACACAAAAGGACACACTGAACGGGAGAAGATGCACTCCTCCGCAGTTGTGTTGGTGGTAAAACAACCAGCACTTGCAATTGCCACTAACAAGCGTTTGGTGACAGCTAATTGGCGATCAAATCACAGGTAAATGATAGTGCCGGACAGTGTCCCCCAGTTGTGGGAGTGCTTTTACGAAAGTCCATATGCATAGTATTTAACGGAAATAGCATAGTGAGTTCCCTATTTTTTCTTTATAAAGTTATTAACAGTTTTTCAAAACTCAAAACATAACGAATAAAAATCAATTTATTATAATTTGTTGATCAGAAAACAACAATAAAAACTACATTAAATAATTCATGACAAACTAGTGTAATGTTAAGGCAAGAGTGCTTCGAATTTTTTAATTTTACATGTCTCTAATAGTTTCCATGTAAAACACTCATTTTACGTTAAATTTATACAAATTTCGGTTATTTCTCCTAAAATTACGATTTTGGTTTTAAAATAATCTTAAAGACTTTATCTTGAATCGTATGGAAAATTTTAAAAAAATCTTGTTTAGTTTTTGTTCTGCGACGAGTTGAAGTTGAAGTCAACAAACTTTTTAACTTTGATCGGTCATTAAAAAATCCCAAAACAATATTTTCCAAAACCCCTCCATACGATTCAAGATAAAGTCTTTAAGATTATTTTAAAACCAAAATCATAATTTTAGGAGCAAAAACCGAAATTTGTATAAATTTAATGTACAATGAGTGTTTTGCATGGAAACTATTAGAGACATGTAAAATTAAAAAGTTCGAAGCACTCTTGCCTTAAGTGGATAATAAATTGTTAGTCAACATAAACAATCAGAAATAAATTTTATTTTGTTTTTCTAAATTTTGTACTAAACCTTGTTTTAACTACAAAACAACAAAATTATTTTTTAAAAACAAACCATTCAGAAAAATTGTTTGTATTCCCGGTATTGCCACTCAATTAAAGGGATTGTGAAAAACAAGTTGTTTTATGTTTACCATCTCACAAAATTGCTCTTACAATGTCTAAAAGATAAATTAGTTAGTTCACAAGTATTCTGTTGAGCGGTGTTGAGTAGCAAACAATTTGAAGAATTTTTTCAATTAAAAGCATTGACTTTAAGAGTAGACCAATAATTTGATATCGATCATAGTGGGCAAATTTTAGATTAATGGATCAGCTTAAAAAAGTGAGCAAAAAAAATAAAAGAACAAATAAGCGGCAAATAGACAAAAACAAAAACAAATAACTTAGCAAAGTCAACTTTTGGTTGTTAGTTTACTGTAACGCTATAGATTTTGCTGCTGTAATGATTAGAGGAAATGGAGAAAAAATCCAGAAAAAACACAATAAGAAAACAAAGAAATCGACAGTTATCTAGCACAAAGTGAAAGCATATTTTTTATAAAGCAACGTTGAATAGAGAAAACATAGTGAAAAATTTGGGGTTAACACAAACAAAAAAGTAACTTATCAAAATTTTTTTAAAGAAAGTCTCCATCGGACCTTTTTTGCGTTGTTTGTTTTTGAGCATCATCTAACTTATGGGGAAAGTTATTTTTCACTTGAGTAGTTTCCCATTACAGATTAGATTATTATTGACCTATTTGGTGGCTACTAGGCTAAATCTCGGCGTTGAGTTTGTTTTTAAGAATTTGCTAAAACAAAACCAACAACTGACAAACAAAATTGATATAATGTCATTAATTTAAAAGGGCCACCAAACAGACGGTAGACTGAAAATCTTAAAACAGAGTTTATGGTTAGAGACGGATGGCAGATAACGGCTACAAAAAGTGTCACTGGCACAAGGCTAAAATAAAAATAAATTATTTTTAAAATTAAACAATTTTTTTACAAATTTTAAAATTTTAATGGCAAACATTTTACGCCGGTTTTATAAAAGTTATTTACCTTTACTTTAAAAATTCGATTTTACTTATTTATTAATATTATTTAATTGCCACTTCAAAACCTCAAGCCTTTTTGTCTAAACTGTAATCTAATGCTAATTGAGCTCACCTTCTCAATTAACGCAAGACACGATTTCACAGAACTGCCACCTAAAGTGAAGTGTAACTTTTCAAATCAACGTGTCAAGTCATCTGATAACAAATAAAGCTAAATGTACGACAACACTAAGAACTCAAATCTTAATGGCAGTAGCAAATTTGATGTTATCTTCTAACAAACTTGCACATGTAAAGCTGTTTATTTTAAATTGAAACAACATACCAGTCCGAGAGACTAAATTTAGAAACACAAACATATAAATGTTAAATTATCAAACATTTACATTTTGTAGACTCCCACAATGACACTTTTTTTTGTGCTGCACAATTGTGTTTACAAGTTTTTTGTTAAAAAATGACAATCATTTTTGTTTAACAATTTTTACATTATTCAGTAAAATAATAAGTTATATAAAAACATTTAAAATACAAGTAATCAATTTAAAATATTTAATTTAAAAATAAAAAACTTTTTTTTGAATGCAAATAAAATATCGGCAATAAAAAGAAAGTCAATTTGTACTTAAATTGCAAAAATGTATTATTGTCAATTTACATATCAAGTTGCCGTTTTACCAACTAACAACAGTGCGTTTAAAAACAAACAAACACCATCAGTAGCATCACAGAAGAATTGAGTCACTACACGAATCGATATAATAAATTCATAAATTTACATTTTCTAGGCAGACACAGCTAAAAAGACATTGCAGACAAGCTAACTCATGATTTGTACTAAAAGTCAATAATAATAGAATGATCAAATAGGTATATAGGGAAAAACTTTATGATTATTGAAGTCTCTACAAATTTTAGCTGGCAAAATTTTTATAAAACTGTCAAAAAACAAAGTTCAAATTAAAATGACCAAAAATTGTATAAACAAAAAATTGAATTTGCAGTAATTATGTTTTATCAAAACCTGATTTTATTAAATACAAGAAATGTCCTAATTTATAAGGCTAATAAAACGTGTTTTAAAATTACCGTTTTTAATAAATTTTTTTTAAAAACGATCAATTTATTGATAAAATACAGGCAAAACTCACAGTGCGGAAGCGCCAGCAAGTACGGACGATGACAACGCCATCTCGTTTAGTAAAGCAGTTGATTTAATTTTTCTATGCAAAAACATTAGCGTCTGTTGAGACAAAAAGAGCGTTTTATGTCAACATAGACGTTGGCGCCCGCAAGTACGGATGAAAGCTGCGATACAGATTTTGTCCGTTCTGTGAGTTTTGCCTGTATACAAAACCAACACTGGAACAATTAGCTAACCTAACCCTTTTAAATGGGCATCACTAATGACACAAACACTAAAGAAGAAAGTTGATTTTTCTAATTAGCTAAATTGTTTTAATCAAACATGTTTTGTATTCACTTACTGATGTATTAGATAAAAAGGTTTAAACTTAAAAAACAACAAAAATACATCAAATGCATTAGAATGAATGTGATAGATAAAGTGTGCCATTTGTATAAAGGAAGTAATTGTGTGTGTGTTTGCACTGACAGTCAGAACAGCAATTGATACAAAGTGTTTAAGTGCGTGCAAACTTTGAAGACTCCTAGCGCCCTTTGTTCAAAGTTCACTATAGGGGCAAACAAAATGACGAGCACTAAATGGCATTCAATTTGGCCAAATTGACTCGAATTAATCTTGATATGCGATCGTTTAATTCGATTCACAAAGGTCCGATGTTCTCCGTTTAGACGCCTCTATCCCTTACTCTTAGCTTTTATTCTGGCTCATCTGCCTCTTTTTCTCATTTTTTTCAAAGTATAATAAAAAGTAATGTTTGATTTAATAAAATGAGACAATCAAGCAAACAAGTAAAGGTTTTAATGATTTGTGTTACTTTACTAAAAAAATCAGCTTTGTTTCAAAACAATCTTTTTAAGCAAAACAAAATGTAAAAAGGTAAACATTAGTACTTTGTGTTGAACTTTTTACAACTCAATCATTTAAAGTGTATGATAACGTTTTTGTTTAAATAAAATTTTTTTATTTATCAAAACATTAAGAATTACAAGTTTAACAAATAAATACTCCTAAACATGTTTAAAATTTTTTATATGAACTAACAAAAAGTAGCTTTAATGTAAGCTAATTTAAAAAATACATAAATGTTGTATCATTTTCAAAGTGTTTCAAATCAATAAATATTGAATATTTTATCAAATGTTTAAATATTTTTTAAAATTTTATGCATTTTGTACTTTTATTAGTTAATTTTTAATAAACTGCCAACTTAAAGTTTGTTTTAACAAAGCTAACATTTTGTTAAATATATGTGAAAATCGATTATCGATTAAAAACATTTGATTTTTAAAATAAAAAAACTGTGCTAATAATTGTTTGTATTATTGTTGCAGTTTAAAAACGCAAAATTAAAGTTTATAAAAAAAATTTTTGTTTAAACTTGACTTTTAACCTCAATTTTAAATATCAAAGTTAACAGCCAACTGTTGCTTTAAGTTAAATAAGTAATTTTTGTATCAAATAATCACTATTTTAATTTTTTTAAATGTTTTGAAACTACATGGTAGTTTAAGGGAAAACTGCGCGCACATAACAACTTTTTTTGAATTTTTAGTTTCCTTTACTAGTCAATGTCATTTTGATCAAGATCTTTACACCGAACGGTACACTTTCCAACAACATAGAAATTGACATGGCATATCCAAAAATGCCAAATAAATAGTGACGATTGAATCTAAACTTTGTTGGACTTAGATCTTTTAGTGTATCTTTTATTATTTTGTAAAAATATTTTGAAAGTAAACTTTCTAAGTTTTCTTGCATTTTTCATCCTAAATCTTGAATCAAAAATCATCCCAGAAAGTCTGGGACCACATAAAAATAATTCAGCTCCAACATTTTTTAGTTTTAGACGTCCCCTTTCATTTGGCTTATCTGATTATTTCATGCCAGCCTCCCTGGTTCCGGAAAGTGTACCAATAGGTTCGGAACATTTAAGTCCTTCATGACTGCGACCCGTTCACCGGAGGGTCAAAATATTAACACAAAACTGTTTTACATGAAATTCTTAACAATTTGTTTTAAATACAATTTTCATAAACATTCTAGCCACCCCAAAATCAAAATTAAAAAAAGCAGTAAAAAAAGTGCGTGGTGTCCCGCCTTAACACAAACAAAAACAAGCATTGAAATACATAAAATTGTTTAATTATCCAGGTCAAACACAATAAAACACCTGCAAAACAAAATAAACTCAGTTTATTATGAATAAGCTTGCATTGTCTTTCCGTTTCCAAATTGTTTTTGTTTTAAGCACATTTACTTTTAATTTAAGTTTTGATGATTTTGTGTATATTTTATGTTTTTACCATACATTGACAATTTGATTTTTTATTTTTATTAGTTTTGTTAGTTTTTTTGCAAAAAAAATTTTTTGGTTTTACGAGTTGCAAAAATTACTGACTTTATTTATTTTGTTGTATCTTTTGGGAACTAAAAAGCAATATCAAATTATTTAAACAATAACATTAGAAAAAACAAACGTATAAAAATCACATTTGTTTGTTTTATCAAAACATAAAATAGAGTAATAAGTTAAAATAGTTGAGTTTTCAAAGTGTCACTTACTTAATTACTTTTATTTAATAATTTCAGTTAAAACCTACCCTTTGGTGCTAACCATTTTATAATTTTTTTATTTTTAAACCTCACAAACTTATAATGATAATTTTTAAAAACGTTGAAAACTAATATAATAGTTTAATAGCTGCAACATTTGTTTTATGCGTAACAAACAAAATTAAAAAAAATTGAAACAAATGTTATTTTTTAGTATTAAAACGGTTTATTGTTAATGTTAATATTAATGGTCACAACTAGACTTTTATGATAAGTTTATTTTTATTTTGTGTTGCAATTTTTAAACAGGTTGGCATTGGGTTTTTGTTGGCAATTTAAAAAAGTGTAATTGTTGTATTGTGAGTTATATAAAAAAATAACATATAAAATACAAAAAATATCAAGTTTGATTAGCAGTAAGTCTTTTTTTACACACTAAAACTAAAAAACCGTCCAATGTTGAAGAGATTCCAGAGGTTCAATCTAATGATTTTGTTGACCGAAATAAATGGCTCAGGTGTACTAGTCATTGCTGTGATATTTGTAGTTGTACTAGTTGGATTAGAGTTTTGGCCAGTAGAACTTGTTGGTGTGCTGGCACTGGAACTTGTTGTCTCATCCACAAAGAATGAATCAGTGTTGAAGGGCACAAACTCAGGATCGATCGTTTCCGCGTCAGTGTTGCTTTGCCTCGCCACTGAGTCACGGTAATCGGAAGACGACTTAGGTGAAACTGAAGGGAAAATTGGCACGGCAAGGAGCATCGATAATCGATTGCGACTCAAAGATGGAAATGGAACCAGAGCAAAAAGCAGCAGGACTAGTAAAAGTTTTAAAGTAAGTTGGGAATACTTTAATGTCTGTGCCATAATTTGAAACTAAAGAGATGGCAAGTAAAGGATTTCTTCTACTTAGACGGCAGTATTAGGTGGCCGTAAAAAGTTGACAATTGCAATTTATGAGCAGAGAAAAGTTCGAAACTTGGCTGTGTTCAACAAAATTTACTGTGTTCTGTTAGTAAAAAATATTGATTGCCGGCAACTTTTACAAACTAATCAAAATTATTGTAGTTAAAATTAGTGCTTGTAGTAAAATATTTTTGTCAATGGAACTAAAGTCAATTTTGTTAAATTAATTTTTAATCATTGAAAAACTAAAAACGTTTGTTATTTATAAAAAATAAACGTCATTGAACAAATAAAGCTTTTCACTAGAAAACAAACTCTACCAAAGTAAAATTTTTACGCTTTAAAAAAATTGTCATTGCTGTCAACTCAACAACTACAAACAAACACGCTTTATAAATTAAAAATTATTTCAAATTTTTTTTTATAAAATACCAATGTAACGCTATGAAATTAAAAATTTAAACAATTATTTATGTTTAAAAATAGACATGTTTATAAATGAGGTTACCATTTAAAAACTTTCATGTTTGACAACATTTATTTATTACTAAAGGTAATTTTTACGCAATTTTTTATCAATAAAATTTGGTTTTATTTGTTAAAGTAAAAGTTGGTAACGTGGCGCGCAGAAAGATTTACAAGCATGACGTAGTCCAGACTGATTTTTAATGGTAGAGGGAGCAGCTTATAAAACATTTACAAAAAATTCAAATTTTGCGTGAGCAAAGCCACCTCACCAGCGGCCTGGTGGCCGCTACTTTAACCAATTTTATTGACATTAAGCATTAGTTTCTACAGTAAGTACTCAGATGGTTGACACTGTGCGGGGCTGTGTAAACCATCTGAAACAAAGAGGTAAATGAAAATGCATGGCTGTTTCCACATTACACGTCATAGCCCAGTCAACCAGTAAAACACACACATTTCTGTAAAAAACGGAGTTTCGCATTGGTTAACAGTCAATTTTCATTGACAAAATACACAAAAACAACAATTTTATTGGATTAAAATTAAAACAAAAATCTTTTTATCATATACAATCGTTTTTAATTTTACCAAAGATCTTCAACGAGGTTTTTTTTGTTCTTCACCTTTAGCAGTAGACTCTATCTGCACATCGTCGGTCTTATCAGTCTGTGCCAGTTCATCGTCTTCTTCGTTACTTGTTTCCATCAGTTGCTTAGCGCCACACTTGAGAAACTGTTTTTCGGCCAGTTGAAAAATATCAGTGACATCGTCCACTTCAGGTGTTGCTAGCTCTTGTACAAGCGATCCAATGACTGGTGCAATTTTTGATATTGAAATTGGTTCAAGTCGCTCAATTCTTGTTGATTGTTGGATAAAAAATCTGCTGAACAAAAACCGAACTTTGCTCACACCAGTTCACAGAGAACGTTATGTCAATCAAGTGAAATGTAAACCATCTGAGTACTTACTGTAAACATTTTTGTGAATTTTTATAAAACAAATATTAATGATAAAAATTAAAAATTTTTTTAACGTTTTTAATTGTTTATGTAAGTCACAAAAATTATTCATTAAGTTTTCATTTGCTTATTAAAAATCTTTATGAATATTCTTATAGATATAAATTTTAATGAGAAATATTACAAAAAAATCTTGTTAATTTTTTAAAAAACGTTTTGTGTTGCTTTATGTTTTAAGGGGGGACAACGCGCATAAAGCAACTTTTTCGAATTTTTGGTTTCCTTTT
>JAALOO010002048.1_pt1 | contig 11994 bp, 5 predicted proteins | sample 7257641 | NCBI WGS metagenome assembly JAALOO01 (sample SAMN14085613, study PRJNA598686) | mite metagenome | biome: ENVO:01001000; feature: ENVO:01001002; material: ENVO:01001226; isolation source: single female mite from University of Michigan culture on fish food culture... ... | reverse complement strand
CTCCAGTTGCAGTATTCCGGTCCAGCCTACAAGCGCTGCGAATCCGAGCTCGACACAACCTCCTCCTCCCGGGTTTTGCCTGTGCCCTTCTCTCTGTTTGTTTGTGTTTAGTCTAGTCTTTAGACGCTTTAACATTCACCACTATTTCCATTTCACATTTTTTCTTCTTTTTTTAGTTTCATTCCAACTTTCCAACTCTTCATAAACCCAAATCCTCTCCGCTAAAATTTTTGATTGCACCGCCACCGCTTTTATTGGCGTCCAGTGTGTGTTTGTGTGTGCGGTGCACTAAACGGTGTGACTTCTGAACGGACTGACTGACTGACTCTCGATTTACCTTGCATTGCCAATTGCCTGACACGTGATTTATTGAGCTCCGTGGTTTGTGGCATTGCTCTCTCTCTCTCTCTCTCTCTCTCTCTCTCTTTCTTTTCTTTTCAATTGCGCAACGTTGTGTTGTCGGCTGACAGCGACATTTTAGGGCCCAATTGAGTAAAAGGGAAAGAGTAAAGGAAAGAAAGTGAGGGTGCTAAGTGAGCACTTGCTTCTAGGCAGATCGGCTGGTAATGATGATGATGATGGCGGTGGCGGTGGTGGTAAATATCGTAATAATGATGATCATGATGGCTATATAAACGGTTGCCAAAGCATAAATTATCCTCATTATAAACAAACTCTGACAAACTGGTTCATTAAGTATTTTGAAATATCATCTCATTTTACGGACAGTTTAAAATTAAGTTTCGATTAGTTTAGTAGCTAGGGTGCATTTGCATATTGTAGTATTATTGTTTTATTGAGATTTCTAAACGACCAAATTTTTATTGAAAAACTAATTTTGTATTTATAGTGTTATAAAATTGAAAGATGGCAACAGATTAAGGTAACAACTGATAGCTAAGTGTTAATCGGTAATTAATTATTTGACTAATGTGCAAATCATTACTTATCACCACTTGTCGTTGGCACGCACTAAATCTCATCCACCAAATGGTAGTAGTCAGTATCACTTTCCCTTTTCTCATCTTTTTTGCAACTTTTATAACTGTAAAGTTTTATGACTATGTTGACAATTTGATTTATCCGCTTGGCCAGAAAGTTAGTTTAGAGCAAAGAGCACTCAACGTCGCTGAGATTTTAGGCGCCACTTCTTTTCACTTTTTTATTATTTAATGTCTGTCTGCATTTTGCATGCTCTTGTGTGTATTTGATGCAGCAACAATTGCACCAGCTGTGATTGTGTGTCTGTGTGAGCATCTGTTAGTTTGTTCTGGTAGACACAAAGAGACACAGAAACATCTTATTGCCATCACCAGCAAATGGACAGATAACGAGGGCAATTAATTAGCAGTGTGCAGTGGATTAACACCTTTCAGTGAGAGTGAGTGGGCTGCCTCTAATAGACAATTGATGGGCAGAAAAAACACAAAAGTGAAAAAAACAAAGAATAATAAAAAATGCACAAATCTTGAGCGCTGATTTATTAGCTAAGATTAAGGAAACAGTAATGGTAGTTCAAAGGTGATAATAGTCGCACTTTTTAAAACACACAAAAAAAACACAACTTACAATTAGCCAGTCACTGCTGCTGCAGTTTTTGCTGTTGTTACTTGTTTATGGCATTGAGAACAAATAATTAAGGCTGTTTATGCTGCAACAGCAGCAAATTTTTAAACAAAACTGATCACGGACAAAAAATAAACATTTTGATGAACTAGATTGATTTGAAAATAACTTTTATTTAATCAGTTGTTGTACTGTAGCAAAAACACAAGCAATGTTCTGTCCAATTAGTTCCCGAAAAAGCGTCGCTGATTGATTTGCAAGTTCAATCATTCTAAACAATCGATGATATAAAGTCAGCTGCAAAGTGGTGGTGGTGCCCTTTTTTATTGCCTTGCCTTTCAGCTGTATGCTGTTAATCTTTTTAGCTTTTTTCCATTTGGTTGTAACATCTACGCTATTCGAATTAATGCTTTTTGTTGTTGAACTGTTCACTAGCTAGGAACAACAATGTTTACTTTTCTGCGCCCATTTTGCCTTTTTTGGTTTTGATTAAAAAGCTCGTCTTCTATCTTTTTTATCCTGAACACTGAAACGCATATAACAAACTAATTGGCAAAATCTGTTTGGTGATTGGCGCCCCACGACACGATTGGCAAACATTCATCAACGCATCCACCATCTCTCAATCTACTGGATACATTCATTCATTTATCGTCGCCCGTTTTATCTAGTCGCCTTTGTGTGCTTTCCTTTTTCTTCATCATCCATTCTCTCTCTTTCTCCTTTTGCTGCAGCACAGTATCTCATTTCATCTCATCTCATCTGCGCCCTCAGCACCAGCTGTTTATTGCCCGCAATAAAGCTCCGAGCACGACCCAAAACTGCAGCAGCAGCAGCAACAGAAACAGCAACTTCATCAGTTTCATCAGGACACGGGTTCCCTCCTTTCACTCGTTCACTTTTTCATCTTTTTTTCTCTGCGACGCCAAACGAAAAACTCATCTTTGCCTCACGCACACCTTGTGTGTGTTTCTTTATCAATCAACTCCACAAGTATCCAATCTTTCCCCTTTTTCTCCTCATCCTCTCCCTCTATCTGCCAATAAACTGACTGGTTAATGAGATAGCGCTGAAATTAACAGAAAAAAGCACATCAAAGTCAGTCAACGTGGGCGACAGTTGTGTTGTCGTCCGTTTTCATTAGCTGAAATGGTGACAGATGTTGGTGGTGGTAGTAGTGAGACCAGACTATTATCATTACCGCCTTTATTTCAAACTGCAGACTATGTTACTGTTTAGGGAGGTTTTTCATTCACTAGTTGCTAGAAAACTTATGTTGCAAAGAAAAGTGAAAAAATATCAGAACAAGTTAACTGCTCGTCGAACAAAAATCACTTTTTCTTTCAATGTTGCATGTTTTTTTCCTGTCTATTCAATTTATTACTGGCAAAGTTAGTTTTGTTCCTTGTTTCACTTTACCTTGGCCAGTGGCATTGTTTATCATAGAGCACGGCAAGACAAGATTAGATTAGCAATTTTTTTTAAATCAAAGTAAAAATAAGTTTGTTCTTTATGGCAGCGAGCAGTACTACTACTACTACTGCTTTTTTGGCCTGCCGTCTGGGCGCCATCATTGACGCCACCGTTGATAGTGATGACCAGACAATGACGCCGACACTTTGCTTATCGTTTTAAAAATCAAAAAAAGGTAATTTTTGTTTGCCGACGCACATTTAGCACTGTGGCACATCATACTTTTCTTTATCTGCACAATTTTTCTCTGATGAAACGGTCACTACGAGTGCAGTGGCTTTAGTTTTTGGTTTGGTTTTTTGGTAGACTTCCAAATGAGTTTGCAAAAAATGGGTAGTGAACAGTTTGCAAACAAGTCACTGACTGCCAGGCTGCATTCTATCCTTCTCTTCACTGTTTTTAGTTTATAACATTTTTTTCTTTTTGTCTGTTTGTTTGTCTGTCGTTGACTTGTCACTGACTTGCTTACCAGTGCACTCTCACCATTTTTACCAATTTGACAAGGCAGTCAACTTATCACCATCAGTTTCAATACTGATAACAGTAGTGAAAATGTGGTGATTAAGAGAAAACAGTGTTAATAAAGCAACTTTTCTACTTTAAATTAAACTTGCACTTGCAACAGTAAAAGTTCATTATAGTGTCAAAACGCTAAAAAATATAAACTCAAAGTTTTACTTGATTAAAACAATAAAAAATTGATTTGTTCAGTTTTTTGTGTCATTTGAAAATGTTTTTAAATTAGTTAAAATTTGTTTTAAATTGTAGTTTCAAGTCAAAAATAACCTTCATGTCGTTTTTAAAGTTTTGTATTTGTATTTTAAGCACAAAATTTGCATTTAAACTTTACACGTTCATGCAATTTGATTAATCTGCTCACCACCTAATCACCATTTCTCATGTAAACTAGCATAAGTGTCATTTGCTAGTTGAAATGGCAGAAATAGCTTGAGTGACAGTTTGATAGTTGCACCCACCAAAGCACTGACACGAGCAGGCATCTTGAGCTCATTTGTGTGCCCTTTATGCTGCTGCTGTTGCAGCGAAGTAAGTTGCATTGAGCTTAAGTGATCTCAATTAAAGCTAAAGCCCTTCTGTGATTAGCAGAAACGTTTTTGACACATTTAAAACTAAAATGGACTTTGAGTTTTAAGTAGTTTTGTAAAGTACAAACGACAAACTAAATACATTTTAAAAAAATAACTGTTTCTAAATAAAAAATTGTTTTTAATAAATAAAAATAAAACTTTTGTTGTTTAAAAACCAATCAGCACTATCCACTACTGGTCAGTTAATGATGCAAACGATGATGATGATGATGATGACAATGAAGATCAGACGACTAGGGACATTTACTTAGTGCTGGCCGGCATTGCAGCATTATTGTCAAACACCATTGGTGATCCGAGTTTCAAACAGTGCCAGCAATAAAGCCATTTTCCACTATCATCGCCGCTGATCAGAAGTTCAGCAGTGCCGCGATAGCTTGCCTAATGAATGTCCCCGCGTAAAATGTTTTTACACAAACACACACCGCTAGAATAGCACGCTAATTACCCGCTCACTTAGAAGAAGAAGGAGAAGAAGAAAAAGAAGAAGTCACTGTCACTGGCCAGCCACTGGTAAGCTACTGCTACTACTTTTGTTGTCTTTCTTTGTCCGCCTGCCGACTGCTGAATTCGGAGAACATTCTCTTTTCTCTCCATTCCTTTTTATGTTCAAAAACAAGTTTTACTGTCTAGTGTAAAGTTCTAAATTCTGTTTGTTTGCTTAGCCCTGGGCAGTGTCCATCTAAAAGCTAAAGGATGAGCTACTAACTAAGAAGACATAGTCGTGGCTATTGAATGCAAAATGTTGGGCTGATTTTTTGGCGCAATGTAGGCAAAAATTGCCTAATTGGACGCAATTCGCCGTTTGCTCCTTTAGCTCTTTTCTCCGTTCTCCTGTTCACCAATTGATTGTCCGTGTCGAATTTGTTGCTGTTGCTGTTGTTGCTGCCAATAGTTAAACAGTGAAACATTACTAAGCAGTCAGATAAAGAATTGATAGCAATACTCGTTTTAGTTGCTACTACTGTCACACCACACAACAGTTCTCCCTTCTATTCTTATCACCTTGTCAGTAGCAAACAGAGAGACAACATGAACAGAGCACACATGTATTCAAAATGCTTTAAAATAGACATTACCATAGTATCACTATCATTATTTGAAAATGTAAAACAAGCAAAAATAAAGGTAAAGAAGGAAAAGAAAAACATTTCTAGTAATAGTGGTCACTAGTACAGGCAATTAATTTGACGTTTGCCACTGTTTAAACAAATTGAAAATTGGCTTCTAAACGGTTGTTGCCTTTTGGTTGACTGTGACACGCTTCTCCCGCTGTTGCTGCTGCTGCTGTTGACCACACAAAAAGTCTGAAAGATTGCTACCGTGTTTGAGCAAGGACGACCACCATTGGGTGGCCTAATCAGTGCACTGTTCTCCTCGTTGCAGGTCTGACCACCTTTCACCCAAGTTGACAGGTCATTTTTCAGCAGATAATGACTGAAACGCACTAAGTACGGAAGCACCTTTCGTTCAGCTTCAAATTAGTTTTTGGTGTTTTATATAGGATTTAAAACTCAGTCAAGGAACAGCCTAGTTACAAGTTTTTATTTTGAAAACTAATTATTTCACTTTTTAGCATGCGTATTAGTAATATTAAAAAGCATTGCGCAAATTAAAACTTTAATTTTTGTTGTTGTTTAATTTTAAAACAAGCTCTAATAAGTTTATAATGTTTTAAGTTTTAATAACATTTTATGTTTTTGATAATGATCCTTACAACTATTACACCAGGTAATTGAGCTTTGAAAACTTTATTTAAAAAACTGTTGTATATTGTTGTCTGCTCAAAAACAAAATTTTCATTTATTTGATCTTCTAAAAACAAACTTTTGCCATTAATGCCTAAGTGGTAGCAATGTTGTTGTTGTTTTTGTGGCTGTTAATGTGCAGTTCAGACAATGATTTTTTACACTTTTTTACTTTTTGCTGCTATTTTACTTAAAACTATTCAGTTTACTGACAATAGTTTTTGTAAACTTTAAAACAGCAAATGCAATATCATGTCAGATATACTCAATTTCAAATAAATTCATTATTCAAATAATATTAATTTTGTGAACTTCAATCGGTGGAGCCATCTCATGTTAGAGAACTAAAACACCAGTGAAAACGCGCCTGTTTGTGCTCAGCACTGCTCACTGTGGCACTTCTCGCCTACAGCTTTCTGCACTGCTGCCTTGCACTTTGGCGTAGCGCACCTTCACAGGCGGCCATTTCCACCAGCAAAACTTGCTGCCAAGGCACAATAGCCTGCACACTAGTTCTCAAAACTTTGCGTTCTGTCAGCAGAAGTTTTTGGTTTTTTAAAGCCAATACAGAGACAAACAGATATTTCTTTGCCAACCGTTCACGCTGACTATTCAAAACTAAAGAAAACTCCCTTAAAACAGAAAGACTGATATTCTTCAGTTGTTGTCACCTCAACTAATGTAAGTGCTTTGAAAGAAAACTGCCTAGTCATTGGCTAATGTTTTGTTTTGTTTTTACTGTTTATATCTTCGGTACAGACACCAAACTTTGTCCTGTGAACTTGCTTCCCATCTTCTTTTTTGAGTTGGCCACCACTATCACTACCTTCTGACAATGGCCGATAACGAAAACGACGTTGACATGGAGGGAAACAACAACAGCTCAGCACAGCCGTCCACATCGGCTGGCCCGTCGACTAGAAGTGGAAGAGGTGGTGGGCGGAGGAGCACAAACACCACCACCGCCACCACCACCACCACTCCCGCCGCATCCTCATCTGCGTCCACCTCCACTGCCGCCGCCCCCGTCGCCTCCACCAGCTCTGCCAGCTCTTCTTGCCCCCACCAGGGTCGTCGCTTTGAGGTGAAGAAGTGGAGCGGCATCGCCCTCTGGTCGTGGGACATCACCGTGGACAACTGTGCCATCTGCCGCAATCACATCATGGACCTGTGCATCGAGTGCCAGGCGAACCAGGCCAATCCCGACCCGGCGGCGGAGTGCAACGTCGCCTGGGGCCACTGCAATCACGCCTTTCACTTTCACTGCATCAGCCGCTGGCTGAAGACTCGCCAGGTGTGTCCGCTGGACAACAGCCAGTGGGAGTTCCAGAAGTACGGCCACTAAAGTCGGGTAGTGTACTCGAGTAGTGTCGCTGATTGGCTTCGTAACCACCACCACCACAACAACAACAAAAACGACGGCACTCATCTAAAAAATCAAAACAAAGAAATCTCTTTTAATACCCACAATAAGACTTTGCTTATCTACACTCCACTTTGTACTTCCGACAGTATTTGTAATTTGCTGGATATTTTTTTGCATTTGCAAATACTTCTCTCATTTTTCTCTCTTTTTTATTTTCTAATAAACAACTCAAAATTTTCATTTGGTTTGACATAGTGATTTGTGCTCCAGTGTACTGATCAAATGTTGGCGTTTATTAACATATCTTTGCATGTTTTCTCAGGTTCGCAGTTAGCTTTAAAAGTGCTCACCCTTGATGAAGCGGGTAATCAAATCGGCGGCCACTCGAGGCTGATCCCGCGAAACTACATGACCGGAATTACGGACCACTGCAAAAGTCAGATTGTCCAGCGTTTTCACATAGCCGGCCACTGAGCGATCACTGGGCGCCACCTTCCACACTTTCCGCTCTGCCGCGTAGAAGGACCGATTACCCGAGCTTCCCCATTGAAGTCCGTTGAGAAAGTCCTCGGTGAGCGTCGCCGCTACTATAATGTCCAGGTTGCCGTTGTAGAAGAGCATCCGATAGCGGCCAGCGGCCAGCAGCTCCTCAATCCACGGCCGGACGCTGCTGTAGATGTCTGCCAGAAGGTGGCCGATGACGGCGGGGGAGCCCTCGGTGAAGGCGGTTCCAGTGCCGGCGTGCAACGCCCGCCGAGTGCTGTTCTCGCGGACGTACGCGTAGGGAAACAGGTACTCCACGGGCATCTCCTCCACATTGAGGTTGTACACCCACCTCAGCCCGGTGACGTTGGTGAAGTAGCTCGGTTTGGGCGGCTTTCCATCCGTGGAGATGCCCAGAAAGAGCTCGTTCACCAGCTCCAGCGCCTTCACCGTCTGCCGCTGGTCAATCAGTGACCGGGCCTCGGACTGAACCGTTTGAAAGTGGTCTCGCTGGCGCCTGTCAAGCAGACCTAGTTTCCAGAGAAAGTCGCCGTAGTTGAGCTGATTTCGAGGGTCGCAGAGGCCGTTGCCGATGGAAAGACCTTGTAGGTTGACGCCATCCTCTTTCGTCTGCTCGGCGCTCAGCAGGTGAATGTGGTGACCGACTGCGGGCACGTACTTTCCGCCGTAGCTGACGCCGGCGACAAAGAGCGGTGTCCCGCGGTACTCGCTGAAAAGCACCAGAAACTGCCGAAGTGCATTGTAAATGTCGATGCCCACTCTGGTCTCGTCCGTCGCGTAGCCGCCCTCCTGGTCTGTGAAAGAGAAACCGGTGCCGACGGGGTTGTCAATGTACAGCACGGCAAACTGCTCGTTCCAGCTGTGCTCGTGCAGACGAGGAACTACGCTTTTCTTATCGGCAGAGAGCACCAGCTCGAGAGGGCCGTTCTCGAGAAAGACGGCCGAAAAGCCGGAAGCGCCAGGGCCGCCGTTAAGCCAAAGAATCAACGGAACGTCCTTTGTTTGGCCATTCTGTTTTTGAAACAGGAAAAAACATGATAATTAGATATTGAGTTGTTGACAAAAAAGTTTTTAGAATGGTCGCAACCATTTTCCCTCACTTTTGCCGGAAAGAACCAAAAAAAGGTGTTTGCATTAGTAGTCGTGTTGATGGTCAGGTAGCCTGAGTAGCTTTTTAGGTGCTGTGAAAGGTCCAGGCCAGGAATGGCGGTCACCTCACTCAAATTTCTGCCCTCGCTAATTTTGCCGTTTTCAATGTACGGCGTCAGTAGGAGGGGAAGGTCATCATTGTGCTGCTGCTGTTGATTTGCGCTACTGGCAAGGCACGAAGCAAAACTAGAGCACACCAACAATCGTAACAACACTGTTAGCGCGGTCAATTGTTTCATTTTGCAACACACAAACTAATTATAAAAACCTAGTTGTTAGCAAGCTTTTATGTATGCCAACATATATAAAAATTTTAGTTATTTTTATCATTTAGTTGTTGTATCTAATTTAATTGTTTTGCAACTGATAACTTTTACTTATCAATTTAAAATTTAAATTAGTGTCTCATTTTTATTAGATATAAGTTAATTAAGATCAAACTAATTACAATTGTTAATTATTTTGTGATCAGTTATGATTTTCTTGCTTGCTATTTTTGGAATATTGCCGTATTATCAATTTTTATTTTTAATTATAGTGTACTTGTGTTATCAATATTTTTAAAAATTACATACTGATAATTGTTTAAAACAAGAGTTTATTAGAGTAAAGTGTGACACCAAAGAAAACGCAATAACACACTGTTTGTTGTGTGTTTTGTTTCATTTACAAGTGATTAGAAATTTTAAATTGACAAATTTTTATATAATGCAGTTTTTTGTATAAACATTTTTTATTCGGATCGTATTGTTGTAGACATTAGCTGTTGATTTGTAACTAAAGCTTGCCTTTGAAGTTGTCTGGTAAACATTTTTAGGAAGAATGAGCACTGGTACGGTTTTTCACTGGTGTTCCTGTTTAAGAAATTAATTGCTTTTTTATCTTATTGAAAAACACAGATTAAAGTTACCTTAAAAAAGACACGGCGTTGTCTAAATTTTATAGTTAAATGGTCAAAACACAATTTAGTTTTTTAGTTCAGCAAAAAAGTCATTTCTACTAAATGTGAAAAAAGAAAGTAAAATAGTGGTCATCAAGTTGTTTACAAAAAGAGCGCGTTACTATATGCTGTCCAACATTTTATTGCTTAAAATATTTTGATAAAAGGTGAAATTAATGGTCAAAACAATGCAAACTCTTATCAATATTGCCTAGTCAGGCTTTATCTCTATTGTACCCGATTAGAACGACATTAATAGGAGCTGACTATGTTCCGTTGACATCTGTTTGGCGTTGGTGAAAGTGCTAAGAACTAATCAATGGTTATAAAAAGAGATCTTTTTGTTGAGAGAGCAATGCAAACTTTTAGCAATATCATTTAGTCGGGGTTTATTTTTATTGTACCCGATCAGAATGATTTCGATAAGAGTTGGCTAAAGCCAGGTGACTTCAGTTTTGCGGTGTTAAATGACTTTGCCAGAAACCGGCTATATTCAGTTAACTTCAACTTGATGTTCAGTGGTTAAGGTTCTAAAAATAATTTAGTTGTCATAACAAAAGATTTTTTTGATGAGAGAACATTGCAAACTCCTATCAATATTAGCTAGTCAGGTTTTACTTGTATTGCACCTGATTAGAATAACATTGACAGGGGTCGGCTATATTTAGTCGACTTCAAATCGGTTTTGGTGAAGGTGCTAAGAAATAATTAATAGTTCAAAAAATGTATCTTTTTGTCAAGAGAGCATAGCAAACTTATGACAAAGTCGCATTATCAGCTTGTATTATTGATAAACCTGATAAAAATGACTTTGCCATGAGTTTACTTTGTTTAACTGATTTCAATTTGGCGTTGGTAGAGGTGCTAAAAAATAATCAATGGTCAAAACAAGGGTCATTTTGTAAAGCAAATTCCATACAATGTTTATGTGATAAGTATTCTTTATTGCACTTTATTACAATAACATAGCATGGAATCGTTTCTATTTAGTTTATTTTAGTTTGGTGCTAGGGAGGATCCTAAGAATTAATCAATGGTTATAACAAAAAATTTTTTTGTTGAGAGAACAATGCAAACTCCTATCAATACCACCTAGTCAGGCTCTATCTGCATTGTACCTGATTAGAGTGAGATTGATAGAAGTCGCCTATGTTCAGTTGATTGCAATTTGGCTTTAGTGAGGGTGCTAAGAAATAATTAATGGTTATAAAAAGGTATCTTTTTGTTGAAAGAACATTGCAAACTCATGACAAAGTCACGATGTTAGATTGTATATTTGCTGTTTCTAATAAAAATGATTTTGCCATGAGTTTACTTTGTTAAACTGATTTCAATTTGGCGTTAGAAAAAGTGCTGAAAGATAATCAATGGTCAAAATAAGGGTCATTTTGTAAAGCAAATTCCATACAATGTTATAGCATAAAGTCTTCTTTATTGCACTTTATTACAATAACATGGCATGGAATCGACTTTATTTAGTTGATTTCAGCTTGGCGTTGAGAAGGATCTTAAAAATTAATCAATGGTTATAACAAAAAATTTTTTTGATGAGAGAATATTGCAAACTCCTATCAATATTAGCTAGTCAGGCTTTACTTGTATTCCACCTGATTAGAAAAACATTGATAGGAGTCGGCTATATTTAGTTGACTTCTTTTCGGCGTTGGTGAGGATGCTAAGAAATAATTAATGGTTATAAAAAGGTATTTTTTTGTCGAAAGAACATTGCAAACTCATGACAAAATCGCATTATCAGCTTGTATTATTGATGCACCTGATAAAAATGATTTTGCCATGAGTTTACTTTGTTGAGCTGATTTCAATTTGCCGTTAGTAAAAGTGCTAAAAGATAATCAATAGTCAAAACAGGGGTCATTTTGTAAAACAAATTCCATACGATGTTATTGCAATAAGTTTTCTTTATTGCACTTTATTACAATAACATAGCATGGAATCGACTCTATTTAGCTGATTTCAGTTTGGTGCTGTGAAGGATACTAAGAATTAATTAATAGTTATAACAAAGGATCTTTTTGTTGACAGAACATCGCAAACTCATGACAAAGTCACAATATTAGCTTGTATACAAGGGCTCAGTCGAGCTCGCTTCGCTCACTCCTACCTTAAGTGTGCACTGCT
>JAALOO010001337.1_pt3 | contig 12001 bp, 19 predicted proteins | sample 7257641 | NCBI WGS metagenome assembly JAALOO01 (sample SAMN14085613, study PRJNA598686) | mite metagenome | biome: ENVO:01001000; feature: ENVO:01001002; material: ENVO:01001226; isolation source: single female mite from University of Michigan culture on fish food culture... ... | reverse complement strand
CCGCCGCCACCAGATCACCACGACCACATCGAGCAGATCTGCCGACAGCTTCAGTGGTCGCTGCTGGTGCGGCTGCTGCTGTTGGCGCAGTAGTCCTCGCAGCCGTGCGACAAGCCTTACAGTTCTCTGGTGAGCGAATGTGGTGTGCCTCAGCTGGAGAAAGAGAGAGAGAGCAAACTGTCACACTGGTGGTTGTCGTACAATGGAGTGAGACCAGCCAGCAGCAAGAAATAATGGTAAAAGAACGGCTAAAGCTAGAGCAGCAAACCACCACCGACTCCAGTCAGCGAGGAAGGTAGAAGAAAAGAATAAAGAGAAAGGGAGGGAAAGAGAGCAAATGACACATATCAAGAGAACAACTGAAAGAGCAAGTGTTCGGAGCTAAGAGAGCCATAAAAGAGCCAGTTGGAGAGGATGAAAGAAATCAAACGACTCATGAAGCGGCGGCAGCAGCAGAAGTACTAGGAGCTTCAAATGGAAAGTTGGAAAAATAAAGAGCCAGACACTGCATCGAAAGAGAGTGTGTACACACAGTGTGGTTTCACCACGACGACGACCACCACAACGACCAACATTACCACGGCCACCACCACGACCACTGACACTACCAGCAACAATAGTGATTAGAGGTAGCACCACTTACCACCAGTCCCTGAATGAGCATTCGCACGTTGGTGGCCACCTGGTCGGGCTGATCATTGGCCAGGCGAATGAGCGTGGAGAGAAAGTTTTTGCACTTCTTCTTCGCCGTGCTGGGGGACATCTGCGAAGGCGCCGCAGAGGCGGCCTGCGAATTGGCCGTCGTCGTCTGTATGCTGAGCGGAGTGTTCGTCGGAACGCCGGAGAGGGAGGAGGCGGCCACGGTCATCGTCTGCGGCGCTCCGCCGATGGTCGGCGGTGCGCCCTGGGCCACCACCATCTTAGGCTGTTGCTGCTGCTGCTGTTGTTGAATCGACTGTTGAATGGACACGGAGGGCGACACCACATATTGGGTGCCTTGAGCGGTGCGAATGGTGGTCGGCGTGCCCGGAGCCAGGCCGCCCTGTTGAGGGGCGCGAATGAAGGTCGGACCGACGCCGGGGGCATTTTGTATTTGAACCATGTGCATGATTTGATTCGAGCCGTCCGCTGTCTTCACGAGAATCGTCCGCGGCGTGCCTCCCATTGCGCTCAGCGCATTGGGCGCAAGTGAGATTTGCTGCGTGAAGCAGAAATAAGAAGACACTCTTTGCATTAGTCTTCTTCCCACCAATAACTAATCATCACTTACCGGCGAGTTGACCGTTCCCTGGCGAAGGAGCGGCTGTCCCGGTTGACCGAGTCGAAGAATTTGCGGCTGTCCATGAGGCGAAAGGCCGACGAGGTGCCGTTGCGCGAGCGTGGTCCGCTGCGGAACGCCGCCGCCGGACGCGCTCATGGAGACGGGAATGAGCTGAGGGCGACTGGCAATCTGAATGATGGGTCCATTCGGACCGACGGAGACGGGCGAAGCGCTGGAGGTCATGATGATGGTGTTGTTGTTGTTGGATCACCAGACCAGGCAAACGGCAAACAGGCCAACAACGACGGCGGCAGCAGCAACGGCTTAACTTTCTTCTTCTCGTTTTGTTGTTGTCACACCGAACTTCGTGCTTGGCCGAGACCTGCGAGCGACTGAGCCACCGAAACGACTGCCACCACTGAGCAGCCAACTGCTAGTGGCACTGCTCACAGGCGCGCAGAGTCAGCGCGCCGCCGCTGCGCGACATCTTGCGCTATTTCCACCGACAGTACGCATCTCTCTCCTGAGGTGAGACGGAGTTTTGCTCGGAACTTGAGGTCTGCAAGATTTTCGTTTGTAGGAAATCTGCCGTATTATGAGGGACGGATGTGGACATTGGCTACCTATTCACACCTAACCAAAATCGAATTTTGTTGAATCATTTGGGTAGCATAGCACATCATGCAGCCCACAAAACCCGGGCAAAAAATCAGTCTTTTGAGAAAAATAACTGGACTTGGCAGCTGGTGGCGCCATTTGCGGATTAGCTTGCTGGTGTGCAACAATGTTCGCTTCTTCATAGGAATACATGGGGGAACGAACCATTTTCCGATTCAGATTATTCAGTCTTTCTTTTGTCTTTTAGCTTTGAACAAGTGTTCATTTTACGCAGGACAACTTCGAGTTACATTCTGAAATTGGCGGAAACTGCCGAACCCTGTTGTTTGTCATTTTTACTGATGCTAGAAGATGGAAGTTTGCAGCCAACTCGGGGGACGCAAAAGGTGAGTGCAGCCCACGGTGTTTGTAGAACTCCTTTCCAGTGCCCACTTTTCACTTGGCGAAAGTGTTGCAGTCAGTGCCCAACGACGCTCATACGCCTTCCGCGTTGGCGCCAGAGAATCTCTCTGCGTTTCTTTGGGCGCCAGTATCCTGGCGTCTATTGCCACAACCATAACAGTGCAGTGACGGCGCACTAACACTGCTGCTGCTGCTGTGGTATGGCGATGAGTCCTTCCCACTGTCTCTCCTCCAACATCAGCATCACCCGCAACAGCAGCAGCAGCAGTGAGAGGATATTGGCGCCTTTTCCCAACTGGCTGGTAATGGTAATGCTAGTAGTGAAAGAGATGGGGAAAACTGCAAGCGGGAACTCAACATTCAATAATTGTATTTATATTTGTTCAGTTAAGCGTCGCAGACGAGGAGAAGGAGGACATCAGGCAACAAGATATCGCAATTGATTGAGAGGGAAGATTGGTGGTGGTGATGATGCTTAAATAAAAAGAGTCTCTAACTGTACACAGTGACGAACGTTGAAGCGCAGCGGCGAGATAAGAAAAGATGGCTAGTCTAGGTGAGAGAGAGAAAGAGAGAGGAGAGGGTGCTGGTGGAGTTTGGACTAAGAATGCATAGAGAAAGAGAGGAACATCTTAGGACATTGAGTCGTCGATTGGCTCGTGTTGGGAGGCAGCAGTCGCTGAGGAGGGCGAGGAAGTGGGAGGCGGTGGTTGCTGTTGCTCTTGTGACTGACGGAGGCCGCTCAGGTGATCAAAGGTCAACATTAATGGCGAGGCTGGCTGCTGCTGCTGCTGCATCGATTGAGCAGTGGACTGTGGTGGCGTCCCACCGAGGAAGGCATTATGCTGTTGGTGCTGCTGCTGTTGCATTGATGGAATACTCCCATTGGCTAACTGGTGGTGGCCACTGCCTTCTGCCCCCGAGGAAGGTCCGCCCAAGTGACCGGCAGTCGTCGATCCGGGTAAGCACATGCCCGCTGTGAAGTTGTTCGGTGATGTCATGGGCGGTCCGAAGATGTCAGTGCTGACCAGAGCACCAGAGGTCCTCGACAGGTTTTCCCAGGCGGAGAGCGGGCTGTTCTGTGTGCCTATCGGCGTCACCGTGCACAGCGGCAAGGGCGTCTGCAGGGTGCCCGAACGAATGAGAAAGTTCGAAGAGGATGAGGAGCCACCTCCTCCTCCTTCACTGGAGTCCATTAGGTTAGCGTTGGAGAGCTGCTGCGTTACCGTGGACAGGTCGTCGTAGACGTTTATTATGATGAAGATGGTCTCTGTAAAGAAGGAAATGAGAGTTTGTTAGCACCTGGATAGAAAATGTGGTAAACCACTTCATAGGCTCTTACCTCCAAAGAACTGGCCGGTGAGGGTGGCCGGTCGCCAGGTGCACTCGTGTCCACCGGGCACTGGCGGACTGATGAAGGAGAACTTGACCTCCGCCGACTGGCCGGCACTGAGAGAAGGCAAGGTGATGCGCTCCTCGGAGGAGAGCTGCGTCCCGCCGACAAATCGAAGTGTGCAGCCCACTGGCCACGGCTCGTCACCTGCAAAGTATAATACAGTTGGTTAGCACAATAATAGTAAATAGCTGAAATTCGACCTACCCGAATTGGTGATGATGCAGTGGTAAAAGAAGGGCGTATTCACCGGTATCCGATCGACAAAGTTGTTATCACTGGGCGTGAAAGTCATGGAGGGCAGCTTGATGAAGGGAAAGGGAGAGAGAGCATTGTTGCTGCCGTCGTGATCAAAGTACGCACAAACTGCCGCTTCGAGATTCCTGAAAGGATGAAAAGAGTGATTAGTTAGAATGACTTTGTTTATCATCACCAAACTCACCAGTTGTTCATGTCGAGCCAGAACTCCACATTGGTGGTTGCACTCTTCTCCCCGAGCAGTATCTTGAACTGCTGAATGAGCACCTCTCGATCGTTGGTGTTCATGCAGCTGAACTTCTGCAGCAGGTCGGAGGTGATGTCATCACCACCTCCGCCACCGCCGCCGCCACCACCACCTGCTCCGCCATTGTTTCCACCGGCGCCGCTTCCACCGCCGCCACCGCCACTGCCGGAGTTCTGAAGATCACTAAAGTCGACGTCCATTGTTGTGTTGATTGCTCACAGGGAAAGAGCGAACCAGGCTTTTCCACTTGTGAAGATGACTTGGCTGAACTCACTACGAGGCAAATAATGCTGCTGCTGCTGGCGCTACTGCTGTAGTAGTAGTAGTGCAGCAATCGATGATAAGGAGAAAGAGGGAGAGAGTGATAAGATGCGAGTGGATGCGGCCTGGACGGATGACTAAACACACTGCCAGTGGCCAGACCAGGGGGAGTAAAAGAGTGGAGATAGAGGAGTGATGAGCTTCAGCAGGTCATTGCTGGGCCTTTCCGTCTATGTCCATCTGAAGAGGAGGAGGAGGGGAAGGAGTATGGGCCAGGCCACCGAAGTTCCGAGGCATTCGTGTTCGGTGAAGTGAAAAGAAGTGAAAGGAGAGACGAGAAAGGCTACCGGCAAACGGTGAAGAGACAGCAACACGATGCGGTGGAGTGCAATGATTCGGTGAGAGTGCAGAAGAAGCACAGCACACGTTCCTCTTCTTTCTGGCACGCTGTACGACGTATAGCAGCACTTTCTGTGGTTGTGGTTGTGGCTGATGATGGGCTGTACGGCAACGGCAGCCAACTAAGAGAAGAGTCTTCGACCGAGAGGCAGTCTCCAGAGCAGCAGCTCCACAGTTTGTGTCTTCTTCACTCACTTCTCTCGCTCTCTCTCTCACTCCGATCTTCTGCTTCTCTCACCACAGCCCTCTGCGCTACCTCACTGCTGCTGCGATGCAATCGACGTAATCTTGTCTGGTCGCGTCGCAGGCAACAAATGTGCTAAGTTAGCAGCAGAGGCTGAGGCGAGCTCTGCAGTAGACAACAAAACTCCGGTCGCAGATGACGGACAGAGACGGGACGCCGCGTCTGGTTAGCTATCGCGCTGTGTTTTGTCTGCCCTCTGATCTTTGACCCGTTTGATTCTCGTGCCAGTGCTGAGGCTGATTTGACTTTGATGAGTTCGAGTTCGTTTTTGTAGAGCGAAGATGGAGATAATCGGTTATCAGATTAGATGATGATTCGAGTGATTCTGCATGCTGCATGATGCAATACCGGCTAGCTGTGAAGTCATTAAAGAAGTTGGTTATTTATTGCGGTATCCAAAAACTTCTGGTTAATTTTGACAAAATCTTGATGTTACATTTATGCGATAAAAAAGCTGTCTTGACTGATAACTAAAACTTAAAAACTGGTGATTTACGACTTGTTACACAAACAGCCACAAAATGCACGTCCCATGACCGCACAGCAGTCACAGCCAGCCACCTGCCTGCCTTATCTTATCCCAATTCCCCTTAAGCTACCACGCTTATCATGGATTCCCGCTAAATTACCACTCCTAATTACGAGTTCCAGAGAAAAATGATGCCCAACGCAGTTGATGATGCACCAGTGATTGCAAAGCACTGCCACAGCTGCGGCGGCGGTGCTGCCTCTTCAGAAAGTACGTCCTCGCCGTTCGCAGTAATCAAAACACTGGCACGTTTCGGCAGAACTTCGCTCGCACTCTCTCTCACACACACACGTGCTAGTGCTTTTCCTTTCAAGTTCAGTTCCAACAGTGCTCTTTGATGCCTTTTCCCAGAGAGGGAAAAAGAGCAGTCTCCTCTTGAGATGAACTAACTCGAAGCACCGTGAGATGAACTCGCCGCCGCCACCATCGTCGACCACATGTTTGTCGGCTGACCGTCCACTCACTCTTCAGTGCTCCCACGCAAGCCACGCCGCATTATCGATTGACTTTCCATCGGAATATTATTCTTATTATTATTTGCCACCACCGCAAGAACCGAACAAAGTGACTGTTACAGTTCTATTCTTCCCTCCCCTTCCTCAAGTATGTACACAAAAGCACCTGCACTTTGAGCTCCCTCTTTCTCTCTGTCTCTCTGCCTGACTGACTTACTGCCTGCCTGAGTGGCTTCTGCAGACTCTACGATCTCGATCTGGTAGTGTAGTGCATCCGTAGCAACGCGTGCCACAACATAACGCAAAAAGCGGTGACGACGACCAGACCACTTCACTTCCAGACTGTATCGTCAACTACAACTCCTCACCAAAAACGGTGGCCGACCTAATTGTCGCCTCGGCAAGAACATTCAACAAAAAACTACCGCTACCTGAGAATGTAAGTTTCAAACAACTCGACACCAACAGTTACGCCTCTATTCTACCAATCATTTAAAGTCGAGGATTGCTTCCCCTCGCCGAGGAAGACATGATGATATAGCACCGCTGCGGCAAGTCTCCCAGTTCTTTTAATTTAAATAATCTACCTCCATATTGATTGGTTGCACCCTTGAACTGTCTTCGCCCACTTTTGAGAACTATTGATTGTCTTCCTCTACACTACTGCCTTGGCATAGAATTCAAGTCAATTTCCTTGTTGTTTTTTGTTCGTCAACCATTTTCCAGAAAGCTAACGACGCCACAATTGAGCTCAGAATTTAGTTCAGCGTTCTACTTCATCGCCATCAAAATTTTTAATTTTCTTTTACTCGTCCTTTCAATTCCTGGTCTTCTGAGTTTTTTTCTGATAACGTTTGATTATCACCAAGGTATTGGCTTTAACCCCCTTTTGGCCACAAAAGTATTGCTACTCTATTGCTTCAGAGATTCTATTTGTCGCGCACTTATCTGAAAGAGGTTTCTAAAAGAAATTTCCACCCGTTGCACTTTTTGAACGTTTACGCCCCTTATTTTTATATTACCGAAAATGGATTTTCGCTATCATCAAAAGCTTCGCTCAGTGGCAAAGTTCCTACCCATTTTTCAGGAGTTCCATTGTGGTGATTTTCTCGTGGTTTTTGGAACATAGTTTGATTTTTATTTTTTTATTGAGATTTTTTTCTTATTTTTAATTATTTGTTACTTGAGGGCGATCATTCTAATTTGAGAACCTTTTTGCACAGTTGTTACACCGCAAAAAAAATGAACAAACTAAACGTTGCAATTATTCCAATCACTTTTCTCTTTTCATTTCCGATTTGTAGAAATCACACGTATGAAAACCTTCTCACTGAGTTTGTAAAAGACTTTGGAATATTCCCTCTTTTGGATCAAGCTCCTTTAAAGCTGAATGCAACTTTAAAAAGATGTTGGCAGTTAAAGTAAAGAATGGTGGCGATGGCGACGTAGAAGATGGCAGCCATCACGAAAACCACAAAGATGGCGAAGACCTCTACAACTATGATGAGCCAAGTGATGGCGAAATCGAGGACGATGATGACGATGGCCATAATAATAATAATACCAATGGACAGGAAGATTTCGGTGACAGTGGCACAGCCTCAAAGCCCCCTCAACCTGGTCATGTGATCGAACTGAAGGCAGCCATTGATACCGATGATGAATTTCACGACAATGACCACCGCCAAGACGGAGTGGAGAATGGACGAGAGCAGGGTGGGGAGGAGGAAGAAGAAGAGGAGGAAGGTGAAAGTCCTCGTACTCCTCCTCCCCTTCCAGCCAAGGAGCACTCCTCCTCACCAAAAGCGAAACGGGAACGCCAGGACTCTGACGTGGATGATGCTCCCAAGAAGTCGAAGCACCGTCACCACTCCTCCAGTAAAAAAGATAAATCCAACCGCTCCTCTAAGTCATCCTCTGTCTCCTCATCGTCTCGTCGATCTCCGAAAGCTGAAACTACCACTACCACCACCACCGGCGAGAATCCGAAGCCGAAAATCTGTCTTCCCAAAAAGTACCAGGAGGATCAGTGGAAGAGCAGCGGCAAGAATGGTGATGGTTTCACAAAGGACTCATCGGTGGAGAAGCGAAAGAAGCGCAGCAGCTCTAGTGCTGACAGTGACAGCTCCAGCTATGATGACGAGTACTTTAAGCGAATGGCCTCGAGATCAAAGGACCCCTTTCAAGATCCTACTGATAAAGGTTTGTCAAGGTGTGCAAGGGAAACTGTTGTAACCTTTTCATATTCATTCGTTCTGCAGAGCTCTTCATTGAGAACCTGTGGAAGCACATCAAGGGCAGCGAGCTGGCGCTGTGTGCCCACAAGTCCTCCACCGACTGCCTGATCTGGCTGGTCGAGTCGGTTCGTGATAATGCCATTCTGCGCAAGGTCACCGAAGGCTTCGCCCCCGACCGCCTCTCCGCCGACCGCCTGAAGGACGAGAGCATCAGTTCGGTGCTGGAGACGCTCATTGAGTCGCTGATTCGCGTGCTCATCGAGGAGGAGGAGAAGGAGTTCGACACGAGCACCGCCCGCTGGTGCATCAAGTACCTCGACGGGCTGGCGAAGATCGTCGAGGACGGCATTGTGGAGCTGCTCAGCGACATCAGCGGCTGTCGCATGGTCATCGTCGTCATGGAGGCCATTGGCGGCATTCGCATCGGCCGACACTGGAGTCGGCAGAATATGCGCTTTGGAAGTGGTAAGTTGCAGCAGATTTAGTTGTCATGAAAGCTTACATTTCTACTTCTTTACTAGGCGTCAAAATAAACCTTCAGGCGGAAATTGAAAAGGACATTAGCTTCCGCGAGTTGCCCTCGCCCTTCAAGCACCACCTGAAGCGCTTCGCCAAATCTCTGGTGCTCGAGCTGCCCGAAGAGGACATCCTGGACCTGCTCTTTGGACGGGCGACGCAGGTGGCGCAGTACCTTCTCTTCATACTCAAGGTGCGCTACCCGGAGCTCTGTCAGATGGTGGTGAAGAAGCTGGTGGAGATTGTCTTTGACCGGCGCATCGAGCACCGCGAGATGATCACCCAGAGCGCCTCCAGTGCCTACATCGTCGAGATCATCATGATGGTCGCCAGTGAGACGAGACTGAGCAAAATTTGGACTAAATACCTCAAGGTAACACACACAGGGTTAAACAGTTCGTCCCTTATTCGATTGACTTTATCATGGTCTTTTTCACTTTTTTGCAGGGAAGCCTCGAGAATCTCTGGCGCCACGATATTGCCAACTTTATTGTCCAGCGACTGATTGACGCCATCAAGGATGAACATTTGGTGCGTGAACCCTTTTATGAACTCTTTTACAGTTTAGACTAACATTTGAGCTAACATTTGTGCTCTCTTCACGCAGTTTACCGACGTGTGCGATGAAATTTTCCCCAGCTTAGAGGAGATCTTCAAGTGCAACCGAGCCGGCATTGGCGTTTGCCTCGCCAAGGCCTGCCAGGACTTTACTTCGATGCAAAACGAGTTTATTAATGTAAGTTGAGCAAGTTAGATTGAAGTGATCTATAGTTTTCACTCTTCGTTTATCTTATCTTGTTTAGGCGCTCTTCAAAGCCTACCACTGCTACGAACCAAAGGAGAAACAGCTGGACCTGGTGCCCTCAATGCTCTTCATTGAGATGAAGTTTCCTCCGCCCAGACAGCACTTTAACGGTGGTCCCAACTACCGAAACAACAACAGTTACCACTACAACAACAACAGTAACAACAACAACAGCAACAACAAAAGTTCGTTTGGTGACAACGGCAATGCCTCGAAGCTGCAAATCTGGCTGCACGGCTCGCTGATGCTGCAGTACACCATGTCCTTTGCCGACACGAACAAAGTCTGCAAATCGCTGATGTCACTCTCCACCGACGACCTGGTGAAGATTGCCAAGGACCGCAGTGGCAGTCACGTCATTGACGCCTTCATTCACGGCACCAATGTTCCGCTGAAGTACAAGAGCGACCTGGTCGAACGGTGAGTCGGGTCATTCCTCATTTAGAGTTTGAGGTTCTAACATTCTCTTGCCCTTTTTGTCTTTGCAGCTTCCTCGGCCGCTACCACAGCCTGTCGCTGGACAAGTTTGGCAGTCGCATCGTGGAGAACATCATCAGCCTCTCTGATGACGACGTGAAGAACGCCATCATGGGCGAGCTGAGTCGCCACGAGTCGCAACTGAGCTCCAACCGTAACGGCTGGTTTGTCGCAAAGAAGGTCGGCCTGCAGACCTTCAAGAACCGACCTGATGACTGGCGAGCTGCAGAGCAGAGCAGAGAGCGAAAGCGACGCATATTTGGCGAGTTTGTAGGCGGATCAGCCACTGGTGGTGGTGGCAGTGGATTGGGCGCAGGAGGAATGCCCCAGCTGAGGCCGATGAACAACAGCAACAGAGGTGGGGGATTGGGCGGTGGTGGTAGAAGCTTCAATGGCTTCAACAACCACAACAACCATCACTACATGAAGCGAGGACGCTTTCAGCACAACTACAACCACCAGTAGAGATATCCCCTTGATTGTACATTCTCCCTTACCTCTTTCAGCCTGTTTTCCGTTCCATTCCACACACGTTGTTTGGTTGCTTAGTGGAAACATAAAACCCGAACCCATACTGATTGATTGGTTGATTGCGCCCCTGTCACCTCGAGCTACGCAATTCACCTCAACTCTTCTTTATCTGTGCTCTTTCATATCACCCCAACTTTCAAGTTTCTTTCATTTTCTATTTCGCCACTGTGAACTCTCTTCAATTCCACACACTTTGAGATCAGAGCATATTCAACACCGCATCCTCATCCCCCTCATCGTCATCCTCCTCATCGTCAATGTAATCGGATTGCGCTGTGGTGTTGGCGGAACGCTTTGTAACAACAAGCTTGTACCCACACACCACATGCTTTTAAAAAGTCAATTAAAGTCAAATCAAGCACCAGTTTTGTCAGTTATTGTGTCAAGTTCAAATCTGGTGGCGCTACTCTCGGTGCTTATTTCTTGGATAAAAAAGTGTTGATTTGAACCCTGACTCGAGCCTTTAAGACGGCGAGTGTTTTCAGGCTTATAAGCTCACTAAACTCGCACATTGAGCTCTTGTTCTCTTTTCCCACTGGTCACCACCACCACCACCACCACTGAAAATCTCTGCCCTTTTTTCTCCCATCTCACCTTCTCTGCCATGGTGAAGTGCTGTCACTATCGCTTTCCAATGGACCTGGTGCGCAGCTTCCGCCGCCTTCGCATCGGTCGCATCATTCCGGGCATTCTCAAGTCAAAGTGGCGACGAGGACAGACGCTTGTCATCGAGCGAGGCAGCGGCGGCAGCAGCAACCGAACCTACGTCAAGAGGGAGCGGCCACACTGGGGCCCAAAGCGAAAGAACACCGGCCACAGGAGTCCTCCACCGGCTCCACCGACATCACCAGCATCACCACCAGCCCCAGCACCCGAAATATCTCCACAGAAGGAGGATAATGAGATGATCTCCCCTCGAAAGCTGCTTCAAGCTCGCCGACGACAAAGACACCACAGTGTGGGTGAACAGGGGCCGGTGAGGGCCAATGACTTTTCGGTGATCATCACACCTAGACGGGAGACGCTTCGACGCCGACGTTCCACGCCCATACAGAGCTTCACTGTGCAGGAGATGGCCGTGGAGAGGGAGGAAGAAGAAGGGGAAGGGGAAAACTGCTGTCCCACTAAAGCTGATGATGACTCTGCAGGCAATGAAAGTCTTCGGAAAGCCTTCCACCGGAGGACGTACGTCAAGATGATCAAAGGACGAGGATGCTTTGGGAAGACGCCCAAGGTGATGCGCTCTCCACCACTGGCTGAATCCAACTGACTGAATTGAAGAACATCGCCGACTGTACATTTTACAACACCCATTCCTTTTAAATTGCATTCTTTTTACAACTATCACTAACCTAAACACACTTACCT
>JAALOO010002045.1_pt1 | contig 12002 bp, 9 predicted proteins | sample 7257641 | NCBI WGS metagenome assembly JAALOO01 (sample SAMN14085613, study PRJNA598686) | mite metagenome | biome: ENVO:01001000; feature: ENVO:01001002; material: ENVO:01001226; isolation source: single female mite from University of Michigan culture on fish food culture... ... | reverse complement strand
CTCTCTCTCTCTCTCTCTCTCTCTCTCTCTCTCTCTCTCTCTCTCTCTCTCCCGATCTCGCCGTATTGATCGAGAGTGGGCTATTGGTAAATATCGTTTTAATAGTCGTTTGCCTCTCTCTCTCTCCCTCTCCCGGATTGCACTCTCAGCTCTCAGCAAATCAATGCCCCAAATCATCGATCATTATCCAATTGCGCGCGCACTGTCCGCTATTGTCTCTCTCTCTCTCATTCTGCCTGACTATTTTCTTTCCTCGTCTTCTTCTTCTTCACACCCCCAACTGAGAGGGCTCAGCTAGCAGCAGATCGCGGTCCACTGTCACTTCTCAGAGGTTGTTTACTTTTCTCTTTTTCTCTTTTATCCAAAGCTGTATACAGTTCCTCCTCCTCCTCCCATCATTCTCCTTCACTGGGCTTTAATTGAGCTAATTTGAGTGTGTATGTGTGTGTGTTGACCAGCATCATCGGCACGAGCATCGAGCACTTTTTTGAGCTCAGTCGATTCCGATGTCCTCTAATTGTCGCTGATTGCCGGCCATTTGAGAGAGGGGGAAACGTCGTTGGGGACGCCGTCCTTTTCATTTGTGTGCCTGTGTTTTCTGGTGCTTGTTTTTTACTTCAGGGCTTCGCTCTCTTTCAGTTCATTTCTGTTTGCTTTAGTAGTAGTAGTAGTTGTGCTGTCTGCCGGGCAAAAGTAAACGAAAACGGGCAATTCTTTCTCTCTCTCTCTGTCACTGTTTGTTTGTTTCGTTTTGGACTGCACTGGGAATGGGAATGGAAAAAGTCACCATTGCACCGTTTGTGTGTGTGTGTGTGTGTGTCCATTGTGTCCGGCGGTGGCAGTGACGGTGAGCAATCGTCGTCGCAAACGCAGGCAGCTTTCCTTCCCTGCTCTGCTTTTTCCTTCCCTTCTCAGTGCCTGCTGTGAACACACATACATGCAACCAAAACTGTAAGTGTGTCTGTGTGTGTGTGTGTGTATTCGCTGCTGAAGAAAAAAAGTAGTAGTATTCTTCGAGTTTTGCTCTCAACTTTCGGCCAATTTGCTTTGCTTGCGAGTTTTTGCTTCCTCTCTCTTCCCACTGCGCGAAGAGCTGTGTGCTTAAACTAAAAAAACGAGAAGTGAAAGAAATAGGGCCCCCCACCCCTGAAGAAAGCGTAGCGTTCTCAACTTTTTTCTTTCTTTGCCTTTCTTTGCCTCACTCACTCTGCTTGGCTCCCAAATGGCGTAATGTATTCAAGCGATACTACTCGATTATAATAATTCACTTTGCCTGCCAACGCCAGCAATGGCAGGCGGCAGCAGCAGCATCGTCTCGCCCTAGCGCCCGCCATAGTGCTGCTGCTGCTGCTGCGCCCGTTCAATTCTCTCGGTCTCTCCACTTTTTTGAGTATTTTTTTTGTGTAGACTATTCTTTGCTGTCTATTCTGTCTGTCCCTGTCCCTGTGTCTGTGTGTGTGTGTTGTAACATAATTTTCTAATTTGCCCGCACTTTAACACCGAAAGCTAATTTGTGCGAAGGAGAAGGCGAAGCGAAGTAAAGTGAACGCGCTCTCGCATCCCCATCGCTGATCGTTTCAGATTTTTGTTGCCTTCATTCACTGAGAAGAACAGTTCTCAGTGTTGTACATTTTTCTACCTCCTCCTCCTCCTTCTTCAGCACACTCTCTCTCTCTCTCACTCAAATTGTTATCAGTGCCTTTGTGCGAGTGCTTCTGCAGCAGCAGCAGCATCAGCATCAGCAGCACTTATTGATGATCTGCCGACACGAGCAGTGGAGGCCCTCACAATGGAGATGTTATCGCGAGTTACTCTCAATTGCTTCCTCTCTCTCTCTCTCACTTCTTCATTGTCTGTCTGAAGTTTGCAGACTCCCGTGTGGACGTGTATCGGTCCCCCACTCTTCTTCTTCTTTCTTCTTCTACTACTGCTGACCAAATTGGCAATTGACAGCGGTGGTGACCAGTGTTCAGCGTTCAGTGTCCTCTTTTCTTCCCTCTCGCCCGTGTTTGCTCAATTTATCAACTCTCGATGGTGGTGGTGGTGGTATTCCTACCGACGACAGCAGTCGACGACAAATAGTACTGCTCCTGTGCAAATAAAAGTTTAATTCGAGCTGTGTGCTACGGTGGTGGATACAATTGCCTGGGCCATTGTCTGTGAGCACGCCAATAGCTCCCTCGCTTTTCCCCAGATCGTTATTGAGAAATTACTCAAGTGATGATGGCTGCTGCTGCTGCTTTGGAGGGGGGAAACGAGTAAATTGGCGGCTCAGTTTTCCTGAAGGGGCGAGGGGCGACGGAATAAGAAGTTAATTTGCCTGACTGTCAAAAGTGAAGGTCCTCTCCTTCTCTTCCTTTGATGCAGGCGCACAGTCCCCTCGGTGCAATTGACAAATCAATTGTTTGCTCCTGTTCTTTTCTTCCTTTTCTTTCTCTTCTTCATCCTCAGTCGACACAGAACTGTTAATCAAATCAACCGTGAATCGCAGGGAATAATAACTTTTGCGACCGAAGAAGTAGTAGTGCACACGTGACTCGCCATTCGGGTATGGTAATTACCGGCCCTCACTGACTGAACTGAACTGCTGTCTCAACCATTGACCACACTTCAGTCATTGTTCGACGCTGCTGCTGCTACTGTTCCTCCTGTCAACTGGCTAAATTAAATTTTCGCCACAGTGAGTTCTTTTCTTGGTGGTGGTGGTGGTGGTAGTGGACGCCAGACTATTGATTCCTAGCTTCCAGCTTTCCAACAGTCAAGTGCTGTTGGTCGTAGTTTTTTTCGGTGGAACTTGTGCCCAGTGGCCAGTGACTATTTTTTCCTTTTTCCTCCTCCTCCTCCTTCTGAAGAACACTTTAAATTGATGTTAAATAATCAGTTTGCCCCTTCAGTCAGTCATTCATTAGTCTGCGTGTTCTTGATTCTTCTTGTTTGCTGCTGCTGTTTGTGCCAACTTTTGCTGTTTCTCTTGTTTGCTGGTCCTAGTGGCTCGTTGAAGGGCTGTTGCCGCAGAGCTGCCAAATTAGATTAGAGGGCAGCTCACTGGCAAATTGGGCTACTGCTGTTGTTGCTGCTGCTGCTGCTTTGCTTTCTGTGCGAATCAGCAGAAAATTTCGCCGTTTCATTCCGCCGCCGCTGCTGTTGTCGATATTCTCGAGCTTCTGCAGTTTCCGTGGTGGTGGTGTTGGTAAATGTGGTAAATCTTTGATTGTTCCCAAGGACGAGAACGACGACGACTCAACGAGCCTAAATGGTCATGCTGCTAGTGGTGGTGCTACAACAAATCCCGCAAATATGGCGCCAAATGTGCTGTGTTTGTTGTGTAAGTGCAGTTTTGGGTACGCTTGTTTGTCTGCTAACAAATGTGTCACTTTGCTGCCTCTGCTGCCTCTGCTGTTGCCGCCTCTGCACAGCCAATTTACATGCTCAATTCGGTGTTTCTTGTTTCCTTCTCTCTCGCTCCGTTTGTCCGACTGACTGTCTATCTTTCTTTATATTATGTTACTGCTCTCTTTCCTTTACCACTAACTAGACTGACCACAGCAGCAGCACTGGACGGCGACTTGATGACTCGAGTCAAGTTGCAATTAGGCGTCAATTGAAGATGTTTTCTCAGAATTGGCTGGCGAACAGTAGCAGATTCTTTGGCTGCTGCTGCTGATGTTGCTGATGTTACTGATGTTGCTGTTGCCAGCACTGCCCGGAGACAGACGCTTCTTCTTCTTTTCTTGTTAAAGTAGTACAAATCGGACAAGCTCCGAGGACGGAACTCGCTGTTTTGTGTTGTTTGTCAGCGAGAACGGCTGCTTTCTGCTGCTGCTGCTGCCGTCGTCGTTTTTTGCTGTGTCTTTTGTGGCCAGTTGTGCCGTTGCATTCTTCTTTTTTAGTTTTTTCTTCTCGTTGCTGAATAGCATCCTCGCTGTCCCAAATGCTCGTCCATTTATTATCGCTGCTTTTGCTGCTGCTTCTTCCTTCAGTCTGATTCTTGCTGCTAAATAGGCAGTGCTGACAACATAGCAGCAGTGCTGAAAGCATTGGCTGTGTTCAATTTTAAAGCCCATCTAATTAATGTTCTCCCTCTCTTTCTCCATTCTATTCTTTCTGTCTCTCGTTTTCTATTAATTGCTTAATTGCCACCCTCTTGACTGGTTCTTTCTCTTTTCTCTGTCTCTTTTCTTTGTCTAACTGGCTCACCACACCACACACTACTACTAACTACTAACTGCTGACGGAGGAAGTGAAGAAAAAATTACTTTTTTCAGCGGAGAATGTCGTATTTTTTTCTAGTAGCAACTGGGCCGTGCTGATCGGTGCTACTTTTGCTTGAGCCCCAATTGCACTCACTTTCCCTTTCCCTCCCTCTCTCTCTCTTATTATTCCGTCTAGTTAGAGTCGTTCGGTGCACTCGAATTGCACTGACAGATTTCTCCTCTTCTTTTCGCAGTTGCTACTCCTGATACTTTCCACCAAGTTTGTCCGCTTCTTTCGTTTGCCTTTCTTCTTAGTTTGTCCTTTCCTCCTCGATCCATGTATGCACTTCTTCTTCTTCTTCTTCTTCAATTCAATTTGATATGCTGATGGAGTTTAAAGCAACGAACGGGATCTGCACGCTGTGTCTGTTTGCTAATTAATTTGATGCCGCCGCTGCTTTGTCCGCTACTGCCGCCGCTGCTTTGTCCGCTACTGCCGCCGCATCTCCTGCCTCCTGTTTCGAATTGCTAATTAATTTAACTAACTTGGGCTGACATTCTCAGAAGAAAACGAGAACTGTTCTGGTGATGATGAGGAGGAGTGTGACTGATATGCAAATACGACACGCGGCTTCTCCTGCTGCTGAGGACGCAGGAAGTACATTAGGAGATCATCAGCTCACCACAACTGGGGACGATGATGTTGTTGTTGTTCTTTGCCAGCAGTTTACTCCACTCAGTCAGTCCATCAGTCAGTTTGAACCGTTTGTAGAGAGTAAATAGATTGCGGTTTGGACTGCATTAATTGTCAATGGGAAGCACGAAAGGGGAATTAGCAGGCAGGCAGTATCTATCGGCGACTCTCCAGAGCTGTCCTCGTCGTTCACTTAATTACAAGTATAGCACCACCGTCAGTGTTCTTCCCCCCCCAGTTTCTCCATTTCAGTCCTCGTGCGGTGATGTTGCTGAATTGAAATCTAAACTTAGTCTTCCTGCTGCCGAAGCTGCTGCTGCTGCCGATGTTAGTACAAATTATGCTTTGTTTGTCTTCATTGCTGGACGCTCCAAGTTCACTTTCTCTCTCTCTCCCACTGCACAGTTTGTACACTTTGGACATGACTCGAATCCAATTATGATATCGGGCACTACTACCGCTGCTGATGCTAAAAACTGCACCACACACACACACTTGTTTGCCCAGTGGTAGTCCCTTTCCCTTTCTCTCCCCGTTTTCCCTTTTCTATTTGCTGTCAACTCGACTCAATACTGCCTCTGTCTTACTACTGCTGCTGCTGCTGTTACTTCACAACTAATCGATTCGACGACGATCGACGACTGCAGCAGTGTCTTTCTCTCGTAAGCGGGCTGCTGCTGCTGCTGCTGCTGCTGCTGCTCCTCTAGGTCAATTGCCATTCCGGACAGCATGCATTCACACAGGCAATTTAATTACAAGGGCGCCAGGCTGGAGAAGCAGTCAGTTCTCACTTCTTTCTCGGTATCGCAGAAGGCTCAGGCTGACCACACTGAATTAGCACCACGATGTGCGTTTGCACTTACACTGTGTGTGTGTGTTTAATTACAAGCAAAGGGAAGAGCTTTAGTGTACGGCTGCTGATGCAGTTCCAGCAGGAGCACTTTGAGCACTGCCTGCAGATAATATCGCTTTAATTAGCACAAATGGAGAGTGCACTCGGGGTTGTCACTTGCTCCTCTCCTACACAGTGTTTTTGTCTGTCTGCCATCAGATGCACTCAGACTTCACCGGTGTGGACACTCACTCACTCTGACTCACTCTGACTGACTGTGTTTTTATTGTTTTGTTGTGTTATTCTTTTGCACTGGAAGAAGTCGAGTAGTTCTCTGGACTTGATTTAATTTGCCTGCACGGTGCAATCACAGTGTGTGTGGTGCAGTGCACTGAACTTGTGCAATCTTTGCTGGTGGTGCTGCTGCTGCTGTCTAATTGCTAGAAGCATTAATCGCCGACGGTGCTTTGCGAGCAATCAGCCAGTGCCTGTCCACATCAATAATGCATGGCCTCGCTTTTGCACTCGTGCACTTGTCGTGTACTTTGGCTTATGATGCGCCCAGTGTCTCTGACTGTGTATGTTTGCATACTACTAAACGAAAAAGGGCGAGGAGAGAGAAAGAGAATTACAGGCAAATTGACAATTCGTTGCCGCGCGTACTTTTTCTCCTCTTTTCATCTTCTTTTTCATCGTTGCCGTGCTCCCACTGCCTCCGCTGCTGCTCACTCTCACTTCAGTTCACAGTAAATGAAGAGCGAGAGCATTTTCGCTGTTGCTGCTGCTTTCATTACTCTAATTGGATTAGGACGGAATACAGACAGACACACACACTGAATGCAGCGAGTGGGCGACTGAGACAGACAATCCGTGTGTCCAATCAGTGTGGAAGTTGTGCTGCTGCTGTATTTCTGTGATTCACTGTGTTTGCTTAGCAGCAAACTTTGAATGCTGTAAACTGGTTGTCGGGGAGAGATGAAGATGATGAAGAAGATGATGATGATGAAAAGTAGCCTTTTGCCCTTTTTGCTCGTTGCGCCTTTGCTGCTGTTGCTGCCCTGCACTGCTTTTTGCTGTGCATCTCTCTCCTTGTTTTTCATTTCAATTCATTGCAGTCCTCTTTCATTTCATCTGCCTCTTCTTCTTCTAAGTGCAACTTAATTTGAGAGAAATTAATTTCACTCTTCTTCTACTTGTTCCCTTTGAGCTCTAAAATGAATCAAGGAGTGGTGTAGTTGTGTGTGCATTCACTTTCTGTACTGTGCCACATTGGTGGTGAATTCAGTGGGGAAATTCAACGGCGGCCGCGGCGACGGTAGTTTTTTTCTTCCACTTTTTCCTGCCTCCTTTGCATACGAATGAAGTTCTCTTTTGATACGTCTTCTTCTTCACTTTCACTTTCGAGGCGGAGGAATTACCACGCGCGCAGTTCGTGTTCTAAGAACTAGTGTGCTGCCCAGAGTTTGGTCCCTCTTCTTCTTCTTCTTCTTTCATCATCAGCCTCTTAATTAAATCGATGCACCAAAGCTTGCTGTTCTGTGCAATTGACATGCAAAGTGTCATCGTGTGTGCTCTTTCTCTCTCTTTTTCTTGTCCTCTTAGTCCTCTCGGCCTGACTGGGCCTCGTCCCACTATCCACCACGTCAATTGTGACTTAATTAACTGCAACAGTCAGTCAGTCAGCCAGTGCTCTGTGTGTCTTTCATCGTCAGTTTGTCCTTTCTCTCCATTGGCATGTAAATCTCCTAAAAAGGGAAGAGGGGGCACCTCCATCATCAATCGACGACATTTTGTCCTCTCTTTCAAGCAAGAAAGAAAAGAAAGAGCAAAGCATAATTTTAATTAAAGTTTAATAACAGAGAAACTGATTCATTAGAGAGAGAGAGAGAGAGAGAGAGAGAGAGAGAGAGAGAGAGAGAGAGAGACATAACTCGCTCTCTTTCCTCTAAAGCTCCTTTCCCCCTTGCGATTCATGAATGGGTGCACTTTTAAATATTTAAGCACACATAAACTGCTGCCGCTGCGACTACTGGGCAAATATATTGCCACTTTATTTACCATTTGCTAAGAATTTTTCATTAAACTGCAGAGCTGTGTTGGCAGTGACTGAGTAGTAGTGTTATTGCTGCTGCTGCTGAGACGACTTTGCTTGAATTATACATGAGAGAGGGCACTTGTAGTGGTGGTGTGTGCTGTTGTTGATTCGCTTGCAGTAGACGAAAATCCTCTCAACTGACTGCTCAATAATTAATAGGAGGGTGCTCACATTATTTTAATTAACTTATCACTAATTTAAACTTAACGAGAGAGGAGGAGGAGAACCAGTACCAGCCATCCAGTCAGCCAGCTTTCCAATTAAGTGGGCAGTTTTTTGCCGTGTTTGTGTGTGGGCAGTCTTTTCATTTCGTTTTTGGGGATGCTGACCAACTGCCTTTTTCTCTTCTGTTGTAGCGTTTAATAAGACTGCTGCAGCTCGCTCCTTCTGCCCGAGTAGTAAGTCTTCTCGGTAATTTCAGGTTAAAAAGTTTGTTCCCTTCCTTCTCATCCTCTGCCTGCTGCACCACATCTTTTCTAAATTATAAAGGACATTTTTTTGCTTTAGCTAGCCAGCTAGCTCTCGTTGATTGCGATGATTGATCGGAATTGCTCGGGCTCCGGGGATGCTCAGGGGGCTTTTGCTCTCTCTCTCTCTCTCTCTCTCTCTTTCTCTCTTCATCTTTTTCCTTCCATCTTTTTGTTCTACCAGTAAAGCCGCTTTCTCCAGCAGCAAACTTTGCTCTACTAGCTAGCATACGCTCTAATTACCGAAAGAAAGAGAGAGGGCTAACGGGAGAGAGAGAGACAGAGAGCAAGCAAGCAAAACTAGCAAAAATGTACGACGTGAGAAAGTGCCCATTGACGGAATTAGGCGAACCATTTGAGGGAGAGAGAGAGAGAGTGAGCGGGCTCCAATTGATAGATTTGTTTGATCTCCACGATGATGATGGATACTGCTGATGGGGCTGATGGTGCCCAGCACGGAAGTAATGAAATTGCCATTGGACAGCTGCTGCTGCTGCTGCTGCTTTGGAACTCGGTCTGCCTTGAGCCGCTGTCGCCGTCCGTTGAACCGAAAGAGGAAGCTAGCTTGCTGGCTAGCTTGCCTCAACTATTTGCTTAAATTTTCGCTTTTGCTTCTTTTGAGTTTTTTAGTTGTAGAAAATGAGTAGCGGACGATTGCCGCCTGCTTTCTGACAGACTCATTCAGCTTGCTCTTCTTCCCTCAATCGATTCGATCTCGTGAGCTCTCTCAATGCTGCAGCAGCAGCAGAAGAAGAAGCAGCGACTTGGGTGCAATCGAGTTAATTGAATTAGCCTCAGACTCGGCAACAGACTCGCTTTCATTCAGTCTGCTGCTGCTGATTCTTTCTTTCTTCTTTCTTCTTTAATGTTTTCCCCTCTAACCGTTTTCTTCTTTTTCTTTCAGAATTAGTACCGCCGCCAAAGGTTCGTGATTCTTTCTGGTTGCCTGCTCACTACCGTCGCCGCCTAGAAAACATCGATCGAACGTTTGGGCGTCTTGCGGCGACTTGCGACAAGATGTGAACACACTGAAACACAACACTGCTCCCAGTCGCAGAATGGAAGAGTGAACAAACCGTTATCTGTGGAGGGCAGGCCAATCCAATCTAGTCAAGAGTTTTTGGATCTCCCGTTTTGTCGTTTGTTGTGTTTGTTTGTTGTTCTACCGTTTGTTGTCTTTGTTGTTTTGGCTGATGGTCCTCGACCTTGGACTGCTGGCATTACCACTATTAGAATGGAGTTCGACTATCCACATTCTTCACCCACATCACCCCCATCATCACCAACAACGACCTTCCAGCATCATAGGCGGGAACGACCAATTTTGGGACATGCAAAGACACATTTCACGACGTCTACTACCACCAGAAAAGTGCTCGTCAGCCTTTGTCTTCTCTGCCTTTCGGTGTTGTTGGTAGCGGTCGGCGCCTCCGCCGAGCCCGAGGAGCAGACGAGCCTCAGCAGCAGTCTCTGTGATCCTGACGGGCCGCTGGCGCTGGGCATGGAATCGGGCGCCATTGCTGACTCGGCACTCTCCGCCTCCTCCGCCTATGAGATGCTCCATGTCGGCCCGAATAATGCAAGGTAAGTGAACAGTACTACTTGACCCGAAACCGCCGCAGCCGCCACGACCACTCTTTCTGTCATTAATTTTCCCTTACCACCAGCACCACTGCCACCACCACAGCTGTTCGAGTTGGCTGGTTGGTTGGTTGGCTGGCAAATGGTTAATTAATTAGATGAATGCCCTCTTCCACCACCACTAACGCGAATAAATCTGTGCACAACCCGTTTTTGTTGGCGGCATTCTAATGAGTTTCTCCCTTCTCTTTTCCCCCTCTGCCAGGCTAAAGACCGACAACGCCGGCGGCGCCTGGTGTCCGCAGAAGCAGCTGGACGCCGGCAACTCCGGCTCCGAGTGGATCCAGGTGGACCTGGGCGCCTCGCACGTGATCACCGGCGTGGCGACGCAGGGCCGCTACGGCAAGGGCATGGGCCAGGAGTTCACCGAGGCCTACCGACTGCTCTACTCGAGGGCGAACGCCCCGGACCGGTGGATACTCTGGCGCAGCTCGGATAATGTCTCGGTGAGTGTGTTGTTTCTGCTGCTGCTGCTGCTGATGTTTTCTCTCTTCTTTTTCGGACAATCCGAGTGTGTCCAATTCTGTTCTCGGCTCCTATTTGTGTCCTATCTCTTTCACTGGCGTCCTTCAACAGCAGCAGCAGCAATCTGTTTGCACACACTGTCTGTTTGAAGTGAATAAGCCAAAAACTCTTTCAAGTTTTTTTGTTTGTCTTTGCCTTGGCGCGCTCACGTCTGCTGCAAACGTTTGCTGCTTCTGCTGCTGTTGCTGTTGAATAGTTGCCAGTAGTGGTGGTAGATGAAATTTAGTTTTATTCCTCGTTTCCCTTCTCTCGCCATACAAACAAACAGACAGACAGACAGACGCACACATACAAGTTAAGTAAACTGCAAAACAGTAGACAGGACGAGGTGGTAAATATTTGCCAGCAAATTATAGCCTTCTGCCGTTGCTGCCGCTGACGACGTCCTCTCTCTCTTTCTCTTCCTCTGACGCTCTTGAGGGCTGTCAATTGCAATTGCAAACTCGGGAAGGGAAGGGGAGGACTTCTGCTTCTGTCCAGCTCAGCAGAAGAGTCTTTGAGTTGCACAAACACAGACACCGAACCAGTTCTGTGGCCGAAGACTGAAGAACCGGACAATGCACAGCAGCAGCAGCAACCGATTTTGATTCGTGTGCACTTTTTGTCCGGCCATTGTGAATGTGTTTAAATTGGTGCTGTGTGTTTGAATAGAGGTTGAGGAGAAAGCTTTGTGTTTTGATTTTAGAGGTAATTATATTATTCTTTGATTCTTTCTTTTCAACTGCTATTCACTTTTGAGTCTCTCCCACTTCACTCGATCACTCGATTTAGAATATGAAGTGAAGTGAGTGGTGGAAGGAAAACACTTCAGGCAAACGATACTCTGATCAACAAAACGGCGCCTTGGTCTGGCCCAATTGACGCGGTGACCCTCTTCCTTTTTTCCTTTACTTCTTCTTTTATTTGTCTTTTATGCGATACTCTCTCTCCCTCTCTCTCTCTTTGTACTCTCAGTTCAAGCGGAATATAATGACACATTTGTGTGTTTAGTCTGCCTTTCTCTGTGTTTGAGCGCCTTCTCGATTAAAGCAGCTCTTCCGCCATCATTACAAGACTGCCGCTGCACTAATGTCGTCAGAGTATGCAAATGTGCCTGAGCGCGCAGTATTTGCTCTCATTTGGATACTTACCAGCACCACCAACTCCTCTTCTTCCAATTAACGTGATCAGTGTTTGCAGAAGAGAGCGTAGAGAGAAGGAGACATCGTGGTTGGTGTTCGTGCTCGCTGTCCTGCGACCGCTAATTAAATCACAGTTTGCAGCAGTTTTATCTCTTTCTTCCCTTTCCTTTTTTCCTTCCCCATCGATCTAATCACTTTCCTCTCTCTTTTCTCCTCTAAAACAGAACCTCGAGGGGAACCTGGACGCGAACACGGTGGAGGAGCACCACCTGGAGATGGCCATCGTCGGCGTCCGCCGCCTTCGCCTGGTGCCCCTCTCCAACTACACGCGCACTGTGTGCCTTCGCTTTGAGCTCTACGGATGTCCCTACTATGGTAAGTGCAGTGAGAGAGAGAGAGAGAGAGAGAGAGAGAGAGAGAGAGAGAGAGAGAGA
>JAALOO010002044.1_pt1 | contig 12014 bp, 10 predicted proteins | sample 7257641 | NCBI WGS metagenome assembly JAALOO01 (sample SAMN14085613, study PRJNA598686) | mite metagenome | biome: ENVO:01001000; feature: ENVO:01001002; material: ENVO:01001226; isolation source: single female mite from University of Michigan culture on fish food culture... ... | reverse complement strand
ATTATTGATACCCTGCATGACGTTGGTTTTTCCTACGACGGGATCGTACTAAATGCGGGAGCCTATACGCATACATCGATTGCTATTGGCGATGCGATAGCTGCTATTCAAACACCAGTTGTTGAGGTGCATATCTCCAATGTCCATACACGTGATAGTTTTAGACATCATTCCTTTTTAGCAAAGAACTGCGTTGGGGTAATATGTGGATTTGGTCTCCATAGTTATCGCTTGGGCATTCAAAGTTTTTTATAAGAAGCTCTCCTTTTTCCTTCGCATTAAATCTGCCCCTGATCGGCGGGTTTTGCTGCTATAATCGAAATTAATAAAGAACCCACAGCAGCTGCGGCCATTACACATATCATTGGATAGGCTGTATTGTTATGGAAAAAACTTACTAAGCCGGAAGTTACTGCACCAATTGCCATTTGTATGCAACCTAGTAAGGCAGATGCACTGCCAGCGAGCGTTTTAAAAGGTGATAGGGCCATTGCAGAAGTATTTGGAAAGATAAAACCATGACCTAGTAAGTAAAAAAATATAAGGGTTAGTAAGATCGGAAAAGTTAATAAATCGCTCACGAGAAAACCGAACAAGGTGACAGCAACAATTGCTTGCCAAATATTGGCGATTCGGCTAATTTGGGGACTCGTCCACTTTTTTAAAATAACTCTATTTATTTGTGTAGCCACTATCATTGCTGATGCAACAAATGCAAACGCAAGTCCATATTCGGATTGGGTTAATCCAAACTGTTCTTGCATAACAAATGATGATCCCGCTAGGTAGGCATATAAGCCTGATGAAGCGATAGAGCCTACCATACTATAGCTTAAAAATGTTTTGTTTGTAAAGACTGTCCAAAAGTTCTTAGTAATAGCTGCTGGACGCAGCGAAAAATCCTTATTACCAGGATAGGATTCTGGTAGTTTAAAGAAGGTCGCAACAAGAATAAATATCCCAATTACCAATAAGGAGATAAAAATGTAGTGCCAATTAAAATGATTCATTAACAGTGCTCCAGCGCTAGGGGCTAATATGGGAGAAATTGCAATAACAAGCATCAATAGGCTAAAAACTCTTGCTGCTTCTCGAGGTTCATAATAATCCTGAATCATTGCACGAGCTGCAACCATACCAGCACAGCTACCAAGTGCCTGAAAAAAGCGTAATAGAATAAGGTGCTCAATATCACGTGTAAAAATACACAAGAACGTAGCGCCGATATATATAACTAAACCGACTAATAAGGGTTTCTTCCGACCATACCTGTCAAGTAGGGGACCATAAATAAGTTGGCCAAACGCAATCCCTACAAAAAAACTAGTTAACGAATATTGAACGAGATCAACAGATGTATTAAAATCCGCAGCAATGATCTTAAATGCTGGGAGATACATATCTATTGAAAAAGGACCTACCGCCGAGAGTAATCCGAGGATTATGAGGACTAGCGTTCTGCTAGGCTGTTTTGTTTGTTGCATGTATTGCTGATTAAAAAATATGGCGTATGCGTATTATAAAGCAGTTCTACTTAATAATAGCTAGTTACTTAGGGCGAAACCGATTCATGCGCAACAAAGGCACGATTGGAAGGAATTAAAGACCCGTAGTTTACCGCTTTAAATATTAAAACCATCCCCATAAAGGATGGTTTTAATATTTATCTTTTTTGAGATGTTTCTTTCGGTTTTTTAAATATTAAGTAAAATCCAATAGCGACAAAAGGAATACTAAGTAATTGCCCCATATTAAATTTCATGCCGTCTTCGAAAGCTTCTTGATTCTCTTTAAAGAATTCAAGTCCGAAACGTGCACCAAAAAGTAAGACCAGAAAGGTACCAAATAATAACCCTGGTTTGGGCTTGGCATTTTTTTGATAAATTGCCCAAAGGATGAAAAATATAATTACATAACAAATAGCTTCATATAATTGCGCAGGATGTCTTGCGATCTGATCATGCTTCTCAAAAACTACAGCCCATGGTAAGCTTGTTGGTAACCCAATGATTTCTGAGTTGAAGAAATTTCCTAAGCGTACAAAAGCACCTGCAAGAGGTACTACAAGTACTAAACGGTCTGCGATCCAAACGAAATTAGTTTTTGTCTTACGCGAGAACAACCATAAAGCAGTAAGGATGCCGATCGCGCCACCATGACTAGCTAATCCTTGAAATCCGGTGAATTCAAAATTATTATTAACCATCCGAAAAGGTAATATCATTTCTAATGGATGCGCCATATAGTAGTCGAACTCATAGAATAAACAATGTCCTAGGCGTGCGCCGATAAGTGTGCCTAGAAAAATATAGATGCTTAATCTATCCAGTAATTCTTGAGATTTTCCCTCTCGATTGAAAACACGTAACATAAGTACGTATGAAACAACGAATGCCGCTAAGAAGCATAATGCATAATAGCGCAAACCAAAAGAACCAATCTGAAAAATAATTGGGTCAATATTCCAATGAAAGACATTTAGGATTGAAAGCATAATTCTATATTAAATGGTAAATATAAGGTTATCCATTAATAAATTACAACTACAAATCGTTTATTCGGCAATATCCAATCAATTGCTTGTTTGAAATGCCTGTATTTTTTTATATTTTGCCTGTCAAATTTTTTAAACATGGCGAATAAAAAAGGAAAAGAAGAGAAGAAGCATGTTTCGGTTGTTACCGACAAATCATTAAGTTTTTTTGAAAAGTATATTAATAATCCCTCGCCAACAGGTTTTGAATGGCAAGGACAACGTTTATGGTTGGATTATCTTAAGCCGTATGTTGATGATACATACATCGATAATTATGGTACAGCAATGGGGATTATCAATCCAGAGGCCCCATATAAAGTGGTCATTGAGGCACATGCTGATGAAATCTCCTGGTTTGTAAATTATATTACGAAAGACGGTCTTATTTATGTAATTCGTAATGGTGGATCTGACCATCAGATTGCGCCTTCTAAACGGGTTAACATTCATACTGATAAAGGTCTGGTGAAAGCCGTGTTTGGGTGGCCCGCGATTCACACCCGTTCAGGAGAAAAGGAGGATGCACCGAATTTAAAAAACATTTTTTTGGATTGTGGAGCAACATCCAAAGAAGAGGTTGAAGAAATGGGAATACATGTTGGATGCGTTATTACGTATGAAGATGAATTCATGATCCTAAACGATCGTTATTATGTCGGTCGTGCACTTGATAACCGCGCGGGTGGATTTATGATTGCAGAGGTCGCTAGGTTGTTGAAAGAAAACAAAAAGAAGCTCCCTTTCGGGTTGTATATAGTGAATTCGGTACAAGAAGAGATTGGCTTACGCGGCGCAGAGATGATTGCTGATTACATCAAACCGGATATCGCAATTGTTACAGATGTTACCCATGACACGCAAACACCAATGATTAATAAAATTACTCAAGGGGATTTAGCATGTGGTAATGGCCCCGTTTTATCCTATGCACCTGCTGTACAAATTAATTTGAACAAATTGTTGATAGATGTTGCGGAAAAAAATAATATCCCGTTCCAACGCCAGGCATCCTCTAGATGGACAGGAACAGATACAGATGCTTTTGCCTATTCCAATGGCGGCGTGCCATCGGCACTTATTTCTCTGCCACTTCGGTACATGCATACAACGGTAGAGATGATTCACAAAGAAGATGTAGATAACGTGATACGCTTAATATTTGAGGCTGTATTGTCTATTAAATCTGGACAGGATTTCCGAACGTTTGCAAAATAGGCGAGTAAAAAAATAATAATTTGATATATTAGTTAGATAATACAGAATGTCGAAAATGGATGTTAATTTTATGGATTTGAAGAACGATAACACAGAAACCGAAGAAAATAGCGAATTAAGTATTGAACTTAGCGAAGAGATTGCAGAGGGAATATATAGTAATTTGGCAATTATTACGCATTCAAACAGTGAGTTTGTTTTAGACTTTATCCGTATCATGCCTGGTATTCCAAAAGCAAAAGTTAAATCTCGGATTGTCTTGACTCCAGAGCATGCAAAAAGGCTACTTGGTGCACTTCAAGATAATGTAAATAGATATGAAGCAGGAAATGGTCCAATAAAAACGAACGATCCTCCAATTCCTATGAATTTTGGTGGCCCTAAAGGGGAGGCGTAAGCTGTAATACAAAAAACATTGGAGAACGTCACGTTCTCCTTTTTTGTGGATTAGAAACATTTTTGATCAAATCACAATAGAGAAAAATATTTGCGGTTAACAAAGGAAATATGGATATACAGGTTAGGATATTAACGGACGAGGATTATAAAGATCTAAAACGATCTATGGAAAAAGCATATGGAAATGACTCCGGGGCCGTATGGACACGAGAAAATATAGAAGATTTACTTACCATGTTTCCCGAAGGACAGTTATGCGTTGAAGTTAATGGGAGAGTTGTCGCTTGTGCGCTCTCTTTAATTATAGATTCTAAAAAAACGAATCTTCAGAAGAAATATTATGAGATCATTGATGACGGGAAATTCACAACACACGATTACGAAGGGGATACACTATATGGTATAGAAGTTTTTGTACATCCTGACCATCGCGCATTACGACTTGGGAGGCGCTTATATGATGCTCGTAAACAACTTTGCGAGGAGATGAACCTAAAAGGTATAGTGGCGGGGGGAAGAATACCAAATTATCACAATTATGCTGATAAGATGACACCGCGGACATATATTGAAAAAGTGAAGCGTAAAGAGATCTATGATCCAACTCTAACTTTTCAACTTTCTAATGATTTTCATGTCCAAAAGATTTTAAAAAATTATTTGCCTGAAGATAAGGAATCGAACGAGTTTGCAACTTTACTGATGTGGGATAATATTTACTATGAACCTGACGCGAAATCAAATTCAACAACTAAACAAACTATTCGATTAGGACTTGTTCAGTGGCAGATGCGTTCCTTTAAAGACGTCGAGGAATTCTATGACCAAGTTGAATTTTTCGTCGATGCTGTTAGTGATTACGGGGCGGATTTTGTTTTGTTTCCAGAATTTTTTAATACGCCATTGATGAGTCCGTATAATCATCTTCCGGAACGCGCGGCAATGGAGAAACTTGCGGAACTCACCGCTGATATTATTGTTAAAATGCAAGAATTTGCTATATCTTACAATGTTAACATAATATCCGGTTCAATGCCGATTATAGAATATAAAAAGTTATACAACGCATCCTATCTATGTCATCGAAGCGGTAAAATTGATGTGCATAAAAAAATTCATATTACGCCCAATGAATTTAAGTATTATGGTATGGCGGGAGGGAATGACATCAACGTGTTTGATACTGACTGTGGCAAAGTAGGTTTACTAATATGTTACGACGTTGAATTTCCCGAGGTTAGCCGCATTATGGCTGATCAGGGGATGCAGATGTTGTTCGTTCCATTTATGACCGATACGCAGAACGGTTACATGCGGGTAAGATCTTGCGCACAAGCTAGGGCAATTGAAAATGAATGCTATGTCGCTATTGCTGGGTGTGTGGGGAATTTACCTCGTGTAAATAATATGGATATTCAGTATTCGCAGTCAGCTGTTTTCACGCCTTCCGATTTCGCTTTCCCAAATAATGGTATTAAGGCTGAGGCTACGCCTAATACGGAGATGGTGTTGATCGCAGATGTTGACTTGTATGCCTTACGGGATTTACATGAATATGGAACTGTAAAATTGTTGAAAGATCGACGTAATGATCTTTATGAAGTCGTTATTAAAAATAAATCATAATAATTACGTGGGATTAAGTTGGGAAGCTCTTTAGTGATAAATTGCTCGCCGAGAAGAAAAAAAAACACGGACAAAAACCAATTTTGCTTACATAAAATGGTTTTTGTCCGTGTTTTAACATTGTATATTTAGGAAAGCAATAATATCAAATTAAGCCAGATACTTAAATTATGATGGCTTGATTTGTATGAAATTTCCTTCGTGTTAATTTCTTGTTTATATCTCTTGGTAATCGTCCGATCTTGGAATTTTATCAATAAATGGAACCCAGTCTTCTGGAATGCTTGTTAGTTTTCTTTCCTGTAGATTTAACCATGCGCCATCAACATTAATAGTCGCAGCTTTTACGCCATTCTCTTTGTAGATTTCATGGCGAAATGAAAACCTGAAATTTGAAGTGTTTAATTTTGTTAACTCCACATTTACCGTAATTTTTTCATCTAAGCCTATTTCGCGATGGTAGATTAGCTCCTCGCGAAATAAGATCGGACCAATGCCGCGTTTTGCAAATTCGTCAAGTGAAAGACCGGACTTTTTCAACATATTACTTCGAGCTTGCGCGCAAAAATCAGCATATGCGGAGTGTCGAAGGTGTCTGTTGGGATCCAATTGAGCCCAAAGGACCTGGCCCTGGTAATAGGTGTTGTTATCTTCCATCGTATGTGAATTTACAAAAAAAAAGATTCTTTCTACTATTAAAAAATCGTGTAATTAACCTCCCGCTGCTATCTGCATTAAAATAGCGGTCAACCAGCCCGCGTATGTACCTATTGCGTACCCAAAAACGGAGAGGATCACTCCGACAGAAATCAGAGAAGGATGGAAGGCTGCAGAGGTAACAGTCGCCGAGGCAACTCCTCCAATGTTGGACATACTACCGACCGCATAATAAAAGAAGGGAACTCGAAGAATTTTTCCAACAATGAGTAAAAGCAACGCGTGAAATGAAAGCCAAAGGGCTCCCACAATAAATAAACCGGGGTTTCCCAAAATGGCTAAAATGTCCATCTGCATACCGATAGTTATAATAAGCATGTAAAGCAGAGTCGTGGCTAACTTGGATGCTCCTGCATGCTCTAATTTTCGAGCGGGGGTAAAAGAAAGTGCTATCCCAATTATGGTGGCCACAAGAATGATCCAAAAGTAACTATTGGTTAACGAAAATGTTTCTAACTGTGGGAAATTAGCTTGCATATATTCCGAGATCGGAGTTGCTAAATAAGATGCTAATCCTGTACCACCTAAAGCTAAGGAAAGCATGATAATAATATCTTTTGTCTCGGGTATTCTGCTATTAGATTTTGATAGATGATCCATTCGCGTAGTAAGCTCCTCGACATCTGTGGCATCCGCTTTGAAAAATTTGTCTACTTTCTTAGCATTAGCTGCGCCGTATAATAACAGGGCCATCCATAGGTAAGCAACCAATGCATCGACTGCAATTATTGATGAGAAAAGTTTTCCTGAGGGTTGCAATATTTCACGTAATGCCACTTGATTTGCGCTACCACCAATCCAAGAACCTGCTAGTGTGCCTAAGCCACGCCATACGGCATCGGGTCCGATGCCTCCAACAACCTCGGGCGCTACAAGAGCAGTAAGCCATACTGCAATAGGACCGCCCAAAACAATACCAATGGTTCCTGTGATAAACATTAAACCCGCACGTTTGCGCAAATTCCATAACTCACGAAGATCAAGATTTAATGTAAAAAGAATTAAACAAGCAGGAAGAAAAAAGCGGCTTCCTATACCAGCCAAGGGAGAATTTGCACCGTCAATTATATGTGTAGAATTTAAAATACCTGGAACGAAATAACATAACAACAGGGGAGGAATGAAAGTATAAAACCTCTTAATCTGTTTATTATCAAGGTTCGAAGTGTAAAAAACGGTACCTAATACGGCCATCAGTAGTCCAAATGTTGCGGCGTTATCCTTAATTAGAGGTGTAATATCTTTGATAGCATCTTGCATAATCTTAGGGATATTGTTAATTTGTCGTGAAATTATACAATTATTCCTTATTGGCAATTGTTTTTTTATTATTCTTGCGTGTGAATGCAAGAATTTTTTCTAAACCGTAAATTATACGCATGACTAATAGACGAGAGTTTTTGAAAACGAGCGGAATGGTTATAGGTGCCGCAGCGTTAGACACGCCATTAAAAGCTGCAGGCTTAGCTCAAAAAAATAAAACATTAAATGTTGGACTAATAGGTTGTGGAGGACGAGGTACAGGAGCTGTCTTCCAGGCTTTGCAAGCAGATCCCGATGTGAAGGTTACTGCACTTGCTGATGTGTTTGATAATAATTTGCAGGCAACTCTTACGGCTTTAAAAGGGAAATACGGTGATCGTATTGACGTGTCTGAAGATCGTGCGTTTGTTGGGTTTGATTCTTATGAGAAATTAATAAAATCGAAAGTTGATGTCGTGCTTTTGTGTACTCCACCTAGTTTTCGTCCCGCTCACTTAGCGCTCGCAATAAAAGAGGGAAAACATGTTTTTTGTGAAAAGCCTGTTGCAGTGGACATTCCTGGAGTACATATTGTCGAAGACGCCGTAAAATTAGCAAAACAAAAGAAGCTTTGCGTGATGAGTGGTTTTTGCTTTAGGTATTCCTTTCCTAATCGAGAGTTGGTATCTCGAGTTCATCAAGGGGCCATCGGCGATATAGATGCAATTTCGACATTTCGTTTAGGTGGAGAATTAACCTATAGAGAACCTGCCGCGGGGAGCTCAGAGCTTGAGCAACAGATTAGGAACTGGTTTTATTACCAACGCTACTCAGGGGATATGATCGTCGAGCAAACAGTTCATAGTATAGATTTTATGAATTGGATTTTGAAAGAAAAAGTGCCAACTAAAGTGACTGCAATGGGAGGACGGCAAAGTCGCCCGTGGAACAAATTTGGAAATGTATATGATCATTTTACTGTGGAGTATGTTTATGAGGATGGATTCCGTGGTTTCCATTTTGGAAGACAACAAAACGGAACTACACCGCGTAACACAATTGAAGCGATAGGGACCAAGGGTCGGATCGACGTAGCGTTGAATACAAGTTATCAGATCTTTGGTGAGCAGCCTTGGAAAAATGTAGCTCAACTAAATAATATGTATCAGACCGAACATGATGAGCTGTTTAAGGCTATTCGCGAAAACAGGGTGATAGCAGATGGTGATTATATGGCAAATTCGACACTTATGGCTATTTGGGGACGGGCTTCGGCATATTCGGGAAAAACAATCTCGTATGATGAAATTATAAACTCAAAAGAAGTATTGGGGCCTCCCGTTGAAGATTATGGTTGGGATATGAAAGTTGATGATCTTCCAATTGCGAGACAGGGTGTTTATAAATTTGTATAATATAGAATGACGAAAATTAGGATTTTAGTTGTTGGATGCGGTAATATGGGAGCTTCTCATGCTTCAGCTTATCATCAAATGGACGACTTCGAAATTGTTGGATTAGTATCTCGCGGGGATAGTAAGGTTGCCTTGAACAAACATTTGGGAGCGAATTATCAATTGTATGATAGCTACGAGTTTGCCCTACAGGAAACGAAACCTGATGCGGTCTGTATCTCAACCTATCCCGATACGCATGAACCATATGCGTTATTGGCTTTTGAAATGGGCGCCCATGTTTTTATAGAAAAGCCCATTGCCGATAGCCTTGTAGGAGCCGAGCGCGTTGTGCAGGCTGCAAAAAAGTATGGTAAAAAATTGGTAGTAGGTTATATTTTACGTTACCACCCGTCATGGATAAAATTTATTGAAATTGGGCAGACATTAGGGACACCTCTCGTTTTCCGCATGAACCTTAATCAACAAAGTCATGGTTATATGTGGGATGTTCATCGCAACCTAATGGATAGTTTAAGCCCAATCGTAGACTGTGGTGTTCACTATGTTGATGTGATGTGCCAAATGACGACAGCTAAGCCTGTACAAGTATATGCAATAGGTGCTCGCCTTACTGAAGATATTCCGCCGTCTAAATATAACTATGGGCAGTTACAAATTCGGTTTGATGATGGTTCCGTTGGTTGGTATGAAGCTGGATGGGGGCCGATGATTAGCGAGACTGCATTTTTTGTGAAAGATGTGATAGGACCAAAAGGGGCTGTGTCAATCATTGCAAATCAAGCGGCATCGACGGGAAATTCAGATTCGGTGGAAGCGCATTCCAAAACCGAATCTTTACGTGTACACTATGCAGATATTGATAAGGAGAATAATTTTATTCACAGTGATCAGTGGATTGATCTTTCCGATGAACCAGATCATCAGGAACTGTGTAATAGAGAGCAACACTTCTTTCTTCGAGCGATTACCGAAGATTTAAACCTATCCAAGTCAATGCAGGACGCGGTAAATACTTTGCGAATTGCTTTTGCTTGTGATGAATCAGTGCGTACCGGTGAGGTCGTAAAGCTATAAGTCTGTTGTGCTGAACATTTCTTTCCTACGACTGAAAAATAGTTTGTTAGCTAGATATGACTTATACTAGAAAGATCTTGCGATACTTTCACCTAAGGAATATTAAGATATTTGTGTGTTTGTAAAGATATTTCCCATTGTGGGTTTTCTTTTACATATTCAATAATAAGCGGAGTTATTTCAGTGGCTTTTGACCATTCTGGTTGCAGATATAATTTGCAGTTTTTGCTAACGAACCGAGCGTGTTCTTCTGCCCATTGAAAATCACTTTTGTTGAAGACAATTACTTTGAGTTCGCCAGCAGCATTCAACACATCGGGACGCGGTCCTTTAAATTTTTTAGGGGATAGACAGATCCAATCCCAGAACCCAGAAAGGGGGTATGCCCCAGATGTTTCGATAAACGTTTGAATGCCTTGTTCCTTCAAACGTTTTGTTAAATAGTCTAAATTATATAGAAGAGGCTCTCCTCCTGTCACAACCACCGTTTTAGCTGGGTGTTGTTTTGCGTGTTCAATAATGGTATCCGCAGAAGTGAGTGGATGGAGTTTTGCATCCCAGCTTTCTTTTACGTCACACCAATGGCAGCCTATATCGCAACCTCCCAAACGTATGAAGTAAGCAGCTTTTCCTGTGTGATACCCTTCTCCCTGTATCGTATAAAATTCCTCCATTAGGGGGAGGAAACTTCCGTCTTCTGGAACCTGATTTGACATTTTTCTTAATTTTCGAGTACAAAGGTACTAAAAAATAAGAATGCTAGGTTTAACAGTTATTGGATCTACCATGAATCTGTTATGATTTTAATGTGCCAGAATAATTTGAAATTAGTTAGAAGAACATTTTTCCAGGCGGTAGGCGGAAAAACCCCTGCGATATTAAGGTAGTTAATCCCTCGAGTTATTAGATGACGAGCATGATGGGAGATGCAGGCAATAAGAAAATGAGGAAGGTACTTAGTAAGATGAAAGGCAATGGTATCAAGGGATCTTTAAAAAGGCTCGTCCGTCCTTGAATATGTTGGTAAGATTCGTCACAAGCTCACTTCGTGATTATTTTTCCCGCTCTAAGCCCCTGCGAAGAATTTCCAGTATTTGTTAAAGTTTCTTGAGATTTCATATTAATAGCTTACTTGAACGGGGAATACCTATGTGTAACTTGGATACAAACACATGAAATGTTTCTTAATGTTGTTAATATTATTTTACATCACTTAGTTTAGTTAACTTTGTTGCCGTTATAGTGATTTACAGCATTTTTTGTAAGATTTGAAAATTATCTTACAAATATGAACAATGCGGTTGTATGTATTGGTGTAAATTGCTGTTTTTCAAAATTTTAAACACATTAAATCATATTTGTTAATGATTAATATTACATTGCCTGACGGATCTGTACGTCAGTTTGAAAAGGGAACTACCGCAATGCAGGTCGCGCTATCGATATCTGAGGGCCTAGCGAGAAATGTTTTAGCAGCAGAAGTAAACGGGGAAGTTTGGGACGCTACTCGTGCCATTGAGAGTGATGCATCAGTTAAACTTCTTACGTGGAATGATGATAAAGGTAAATCTACGTTTTGGCACTCATCTGCGCATTTATTGGCAGAAGCATTAGAAGCATTGTATCCTGGAGTTAAATTTGGAATAGGTCCGTCGATTGAAACAGGGTTCTATTACGACGTTGACTTTGGTGATCGAGAGTTCTCTTCTGATGAATTCAAGCAGATCGAAGACAAAATGCTGTCTTTAGCAAAACAAAAAGAGGTCTTCGAACGTAAAGCTGTTTCA
>JAALOO010002043.1_pt1 | contig 12017 bp, 12 predicted proteins | sample 7257641 | NCBI WGS metagenome assembly JAALOO01 (sample SAMN14085613, study PRJNA598686) | mite metagenome | biome: ENVO:01001000; feature: ENVO:01001002; material: ENVO:01001226; isolation source: single female mite from University of Michigan culture on fish food culture... ... | reverse complement strand
ATTCGTCATGCTAGTGCGTTCTATTCGCTTCCAAAAGGACTGGATCCAATGGATGTTACCGAAGTGCAGGCTATTGATATTATCAAAGAAAAGCGACAAAAAGACATCGATAAAATCATCAGAGTATTTGAAGAAAATGAAGAGGCTCGAATTGAGAATGGTCGATGGGGCCCGTTTATACGACTAGGCAAACAAAATATAAAAATTCCAAAGGGAACAGAAATTGAAACAATTACTTATCAGGACGTTTTGAAATGGGCGGATGCTGATCCAAAGGGTAAAGCAAAAGCAGCAAAAAAAACTGGGACTACAACAAAGAAAACACCAAGTAAAGCAACTAAAAAAGCGACATCTAAAAGTAAGTCGAAAAAATAATTATGAAAGAGGATCTGCATGAAAACATTGTTGAAGATATATCTATAGCAGTGGTGTTTGAAAGTGAGGGCCCTCTTGATGAGGTTTGGTCAGTCTGTTTAATTAACGAAAAAAATATTCCTTTGACGAATGTTTTTGTGACTTCCAAAGGTTATGGTGAGAAAGATGGACGGGATGTAAAAACGACAACCTTAAGGCATTTTATTGGTGATGTTCAAGCATTACAAGCTGTTAAAATTGAAATCATTGATTCGCAAGTATTTGGTTTGACGAATGAATATTGGTTAAGTTATTATATTGACGGAACTATTTTTGATAAAAAATATATTTTTTTACCTGAAAGTATTGTGGATGAAAATTTAAGAAGAGTCCCCCTAGTAAATAAACCAGGAGTAATAATAGGGGGCACGAAGTAATGAACAAGTCGAATTTTATAATTGCAATTGATGGATTTTCTTCCTGTGGAAAGAGCACTGTAGCAAAGGCCTTAGCCAAAGAGCTTCAGTTTGTATTCATTGATAGTGGAGCAATGTATAGAGCTGTAACCTTATATTTTATACGTGCAAAAGTTGACCTTGATAACGTAGATTCCGTAAGACAAGCGTTGGAAAATATACATATAGATTTTGTTCTTAACGGTCAAAAAGTAGAAATACTCTTAAATGATGAGGATGTTTCTGAGGAGATACGATTAATGTATGTTTCTGATTTAGTTAGCGAGGTGAGTGCTATAAAAGCAGTGCGCCAGGCGATGGTCGCTCAACAGCAAAAACTGGGTAGACGACGAAATATCGTTATGGATGGTCGGGATATAGGGACGACGGTTTTTCCCGATGCAGATTTAAAGATTTTTATGACGGCTAGCCCGAGTGTTCGCGCTGAGCGCAGGTTTGCAGAGCTCACGGCTAAAGGAGAGACAATCACCATGGAAGAAGTCCGTGACAATCTTGCTCATCGTGATCATATTGATTCTACCAGGCAAGAGAGCCCTCTACGACAGGCAGAAGATGCAATTGTTTTAGATAACTCAGATATATCGCAAGAAGAGCAATTGAAAATAGTTATTGATGCTTATAATCAACGAAAAGCAAAGACCAACATTTAACCTTTCTATCTCTTCATAACTCAAAAGTATAGTTATTTAATCTTTTCAAAAAAATCACGGATCGCTTTTTCATCCAGTTTAATTTGCTCTTTCATGATATCGAGTGATTCATACCACTGGTCATGCCGGATGAATTGCAAGAATTTTACACGAAGAGTTTTTCCGTAAATATCATCTTTAAAATCGAGTAGATTGATTTCAATTTTACGTGTCATACCGTCGACTGTCGGACGAGTACCAATATAGGCCATTCCTTTTTCGATACATTCAGGTTGAGGTTCTACGTATCTACCAGTATTAATTGATGGAACGTTAGAGTAAATTTCAGCTTCTACTGCATATATACCATATGCGGGTATAAGTTTGTGGTTTTCTAGTACATTGAGGTTAGCTGTCGGAAAACCTATTTCTCTACCAATTTGATCTCCACGTACCACTGTTCCTGTTAATTCGAAGTTATACCCCAGGTATTTATTGGCAGTTTCGATATCGCCTTTGATTAACGATTCACGTATTCGTGTGGACGAAACAGCGACGTCTTCGATATCTTGTTCTGGAATTTGCTCAACTGCAAAGTCATAAATAGTTGCGTAATGTTTTAAATCTTGAATGGAGCCTTTTCTGTCTTTTCCAAAATGATGATCATATCCAATGACGATTTGTTTCGTGCCCAATTGCCCCACGAGCACCTCATTAATATATTGTTCAGGACTAAGATTTGAAAAATCTCGTGTGAACGGTGTTATTATTAAGTGGTCGATACCAGCCAAGGATAGTCGATTTGCTTTCTCTTCAATATCATTAATTAATCGTAAACTTTCATCATTAGGATTTATGATTAAACGAGGGTGAGGGAAAAAAGTTAGCAATACGGTTTCTCCACCAATATTATGTGCACATTCTTTTAACTTAGACAGGATTTTCTGATGTCCAATATGGACGCCATCAAATGTGCCGATAGTAACGACGGCATTTGGTAGCGGTTTAAACTCGCCTAAGTTTCTATATATTTTCATTCCTATAAAGTAGGATTAGCTAATTTTTGATTTGTTTCCTTTTGTGCTTTTATCTCATTGACTAAGTCATCTAGATTCCATGCATCTTGAACATTAAAGTTTCCACTTTTCGTTCGTCTTAGACTACTTAGATGCGCTCCGATGCCTAGCGCTTTTCCAAAATCATGCGCGATGGAGCGAATGTATGTACCTTTACTACACTGGATTCGAAAATGTATAAGCGGCAATTCGACTCGTTCAATATCAAACATCGTAATAGTTACCTGTCTTGCTTTGAGTTCGACTTGCTCACCACGTCTTGCTTTTTCGTATATCCGTTCGCCATTAATTTTTATAGCTGAATGGGCAGGCGGAAATTGAGCTATATTTCCCAAAAATTGTTTTTTTGCTTGATTGAGATCCTCTTCCGTGATTGCAGAGTAGTCGTAAGTCTGATCGATGTTGGTTTCTAGGTCATATGAAGGGGTAGAAGCCCCTATAGTTATTGTCCCAGTATATTCTTTATTTTCAGCCTGATAGGAATCTATTTTTTTTGTAAACTTGCCGGTACATAGAATAAGTAAGCCGGTTGCTAGAGGGTCTAACGTGCCTGCGTGTCCAACCTTTACTTTGAGCGGTTTCATACTATTGCGTAGTTTTCCAACAACATCAAAGCTTGTCCAGTTTAAAGGTTTGTCCACCAATAAAACTTCACCTTCTGCAAAATGAAAGTCAGAAGAGTTTGTTTCGTGTAAGTTTGTCATTTATATGATTTGCAGGCTTTTCCCGCTTAATATTAACCCGATAATCACTAATCCAACAATTATTCGGTACCAACCAAATGCTTTGAAACCATATTTTGTTAACACATTTATAAAGCTCTTGATTGCGATGATCGCTACAACAAAGCCAACGACATTTCCAACTACAAGTAAATTTATTTCCTCACCAGAGAAGCTATGTCCCTCTTTAAGAAATTTGTAAAGTTTAACAATTGAGGCTCCTAGCATCATAGGTATAGCTAGAAAAAATGAAAATTCAGCAGCAGCTTTACGTGTTAGTTTTTGGGTCATTGCTCCCACAATAGTACTAGCTGAGCGAGAGGTGCCTGGTATAAGAGCTAAACACTGGTACCAGCCAATAATGAAGGCCTGTTTGTAAGATATATCGTCCGAGTTGTCTATTTGTGGATTATTAAACCATTTGTCAACAAAAAGAAGGATAACACCGCCAATCACGAGCATAACGGCAACCATTAGCGGGCTTTCGAGTAAAGAATCGATAAAATCATTCAAAAGCAGACCTAATATAGATGCTGGAATTGCTGCTATAATCAATTTATAATAAAAATCTAACGATTTAAAAAAGCGTTTAAAATATAGTACTAGAACCGAAAGTATAGTACCAAGTTGAATTACAATAGTGAAAAGTTTTACAAATGGAGACGGTTCCATGCCCATTAGAGCTGTTCCGATGATCATATGTCCCGTAGAAGATACAGGAAGGAATTCTGTCAGTCCTTCGATGATTGCTAAAACAATCGCCTGAAAATAGGTCATTAGTCTTGTGCTTTGTTATTTTTAGTTTTGTACAGTATAGAAACGAATCCAAGGGCAAATCCCAAAACCACAACCAAGGGGGCCAAAGTTATTTTGGTAAAGCTATATATATCCTCAGAACCAGACATTAAGATGAACCCGATTGTGACAACTACAATACTGGCGATAAAAAGTTGGTAATTCACTTTTTGAAAGGCAAAGCCATGATTTTGAACTTTGGAATTTTGTTTTTGTTTCTTTTCCGACATGTTTTTTAATGTTAACGGTATAGACTATGTGATTTTGCTTTTAAGTATTTGGTGACAGCAAAATAGGTGCTAAATCCTGATATCAGAATGCCTAACAATACTACTATTATAAATATAGCGCCAAATTCATACCAGTTACGAAGAAAGATTAAGTCAGGAACTTGCTGTTGAGCAAATTGTAGGGTGAAGATGAGCAGTAGAATCGCGATTAAAGCACCTAATAATCCATGAAAGATTCCGTAGAATAAATATGGCTTGCGAATGAAGTTTTTTGTAGCACCGATTAGTTGCATACTTTTGATAAGGAATCGTTGGGAGTAGATCGCCAAACGTATTGTGTTGTTTATTAAGGCCACGGCTATAATTAATAATACTACTGTGAACCCTAAAATAACTATTCCTATTACTCGTATATTTTTATTTACCATATCAATTAATGATTCTTGGTAAATAATTTCTTTAACTCGACTACTTTTTGATGCTTTTTGAATAAAGGTTTGAATACTATCAGTATTTGCATATTGTTCCTTAAGGTATACGTCAATTGATGGTAATAAGGGATTATGCCCGAGGTATTCAACGAAGTCTTCTCCCAAATCTTCTTTTAGGTTTTTTGCTGCTAGTTCTTTACTAATATACTCTGTGCGTAAAACATAGGGATCCTTTTCTATATCTTTTTGCATAGCGAGAACATTACCTTCATTTACATTGTCGTTAACAATAATATTAAGAACGATGTTTTCTTTGACATATTTAGATAAGTTCTTTGCGTGTACTAAAATTAGTCCTAGTAAGCCAGTCATAAGTAACACTAGTGCGATACTAATGACAGTAGAAACATAAACTGACTTCGTTTTCTTTCTTGGTGAACCTTCTTCGTGAGTCGACATATGTTGTTTTTAATGTATTTTGATGCGAAAGTAAATAATAATGCGCATTAAAGAAATAATTTAATACAATATCTTCTGATAATGCTGTTCTTTTTCTCCTATAGAATTAACATCTAATATGCGTATTTTATTGTTAATTGTGAAACTTTTAATGCTATTTCGCTGTAAAATCGCTATTTTCGCCTCACTTTGAGAATAGTAGAACAGGTAGAACAAATGGAATACAATCATCAGTCTTTAGAAAAAAAATGGCAAAACTTTTGGGCAGCTAATGGAACATTTGAACCATCGAGCAACACCAATAAACCAAAGTATTATGTTTTAGATATGTTTCCTTATCCTTCGGGGGCGGGATTACATGTGGGGCACCCCCTCGGATATATTGCGTCTGATATTTTTTCTCGTTATAAACGTTTAAAAGGATTTAATGTTTTACACCCAATGGGTTATGACTCTTTTGGTTTACCTGCTGAGCAATATGCAATTCAGACGGGACAGCATCCTGCAATTACTACTGAAGCGAATATCAAGCGTTATAGGGAGCAATTAGATAATATTGGTTTTTCGTTCGATTGGTCAAGAGAGGTTCGTACATCGGATCCAATGTATTATAAATGGACGCAGTGGATTTTTATGCAACTGTTTAATTCTTGGTATAATAATGTCAGTGATAAAGCGGAGTCTATAGAGTCGTTGATTGCACATTTTGAAACCTTTGGTTCAGAACAGATTAATGCGGTTACTGACGATGATGTTGCTGTGTTTAGTGCCTCACAATGGATTGCATTTTCCGAAGCAGAGAAAGAATCTGAATTATTGAAATATCGGCTGGCATATTTACGAGAAAGTACTGTTAATTGGTGTGCTGCTCTGGGTACTGTGTTGGCAAATGACGAAGTAATTAATGGGGTTTCCGAACGAGGAGGATTTCCTGTCGAACAAAAGAAAATGATGCAATGGTCTATGCGTATTACAGCATATGCGGATCGTCTACTTCGAGGCTTGGAGGGATTAGATTGGCCAGAACCTCTTGTTGAGATGCAGCGAAATTGGATTGGCAAGTCGATTGGAGCTACTGTTAAGTTTCCTATTCCAGAGTTGAATACCAAGATTGAAGTCTTTACTACCCGCGTAGACACCATTTATGGTGTTTCTTTTATCGTGTTGGCTCCAGAGCATGAATGGGTTGATGCTTTAACTACGGATGATCAACGATTGGAAGTTCAGCAGTATAAAGAAAAAACAAATAAAAAATCTGAATTGGATCGGATGGCTGATACCAAAACGGTGTCCGGGGCTTTTACAGGATCGTATGCTAAACACCCGCTTACCGGAGAAAATATTGCTATTTGGATTGCTGACTACGTTCTTGCTAGTTATGGTACAGGGGCAGTTATGGCTGTTCCTTCAGGAGATCAGCGAGATTATGTATTTGCAAAACATTTTGGTCTGCCAATAATTGCGATCTCGGATTCCCAGGATATTACTGAGGAGGCTGACCCTAGTAAAGAAGGTCGTTATATTAATTCGGATTTTATTGACGGATTGACATATCAGGAGGCTGTACCTTTATTAATTTCTAAACTTGAATCGCTTAATTTAGGAAAAGCTAAGGTGAATTATCGTATGCGTGATGCGATTTTTGGACGTCAGCGGTATTGGGGAGAACCTGTTCCTATTTATTTTAAAGAAAATTTACCTCACCTTATTAAAGAAAGCGAATTACCGTTAGTTCTCCCAGAGGTTGATAAATACTTACCGACAGAAACTGGTGAACCGCCATTAGCTCGAGCTGAAAATTGGAAATATCAAGGACATTTTGATTACGAATGGAGTACCATGCCTGGTTGGGCTGGCTCTTCCTGGTATTGGTTTCGTTACATGGATCCCAAAAATGATTCTGCGTTCGTTTCTAAGGAAGCCGTTGACTATTGGCAATCTGTTGATTTATACATTGGAGGTTCTGAACATGCGACAGGACATTTATTATACGCTCGGTTTTGGAATAAGGTATTAAAAGATTTAGGCTATCACAATCAGGAAGAACCCTTTAAAAAGTTAATTAATCAGGGGATGATTCAGGGGCGATCGAACTTTGTTTATCGATTATTAGATGATCAAGGTAAGGGGACGAATACTTTCGTTTCTTACGGCTTAAAAGATCAGTATACTACTATTCCATTACATGTAGATGTGAGTATTGTTTATAACGATGTGTTGGATATTGAGAAATTCAAATCGTTTCGTCCTGATTTTAAACATGCAGAATTCATTTTGGAGGACGGTAAATATCTTTGCGGAACTGAGGTAGAAAAGATGTCTAAATCGAAATTTAATGTCGTTAATCCGGATGATATTATTGAATCATTCGGTGCAGATACGTTACGTTTATATGAAATGTTTTTGGGTCCATTAGAGCAGTCTAAACCTTGGAATACGAACGGGATAGAAGGCGTATATAAATTTTTACGTAAGCTGTGGAGATTATTTCATAATGCGCAAGGTGGTTTTCAGGTTTCAGATGATGTACCAAGTAAAGCGGAATATAAAGCGCTTCATAAAATTATTAAGAAAGTTGAAGAGGATATTGATCGTTTTTCATTTAACACCTCGGTTTCTGCATTTATGATCTGCGTTAACGAGTTAACTGATTTAAAATGTAACAAACGGACAATTCTTGAAGATCTTATCGTAGTCCTTCAACCGTATGCACCTCATATTACAGAAGAGTTATGGTTTCTTCTAGGTAAGCCCGAAGGGAGTATTTCTTTTGCAAGTTATCCTGCTTTGAATCCGGATTATCTGATTGAATCTGAGTTTGCTTATCCTGTTTCGATAAATGGAAAGATGAAAATGAATGTGTCGCTGTCTTTAGACCTTGATAATAATGCTGTAGAGGAAATTGTTTTAGCTAATTCAGATGTACAACGGTATCTTGATGGTAAAACAGTGAAAAAATTTATTTTTGTAAAAGGCCGGATCGTTAATATTGTGGTTTAATTAGTCGGCTCATAGTAAGTAAATAGTATATATATATTTAATAAAAGGATCGTTCAGAGATGGGCGATTTTTTTTAAACGTTATGGAATATATATTATTAAATTCATTGATATCTGTATTTATCACTTTATTTAATGATAAAATATTTTATTATCAAATTTGTTGATAAGTTCTGTAATTCCTATATTTGGAATATAACCGCTAGACTATGATAGCAATAATAACAGGGGATATTGTTAAATCAAGAACCGGTGACCCTAATGTGTGGTTGCCTGAACTACAGACCGCATTATCGGTTTACACCGATAAGTTTGATATTTTCAGAGGAGATAGTTTTCAGGCAGAGATATCAGTTGACAAAGTGCTTGAGGCCACATTTTATATAAAGGCTAGTCTGATTGCAATTCAATTAGATGCCCGCATTGGCATTGGGCTAGGTCAAAAGGATAACCAAGCGGCGCATCTCAAACATACTTTCGGTTCTGCGCTTGTATATTCAGGCGAAGCATTTGATGAACTTAAGAAAGAGACCGTTTTTCTTCGGACCGCAAACCCCGATATCGATGAACTTTGCAATACCATTTTACCCTTAATTACGGAGATTAGTAATCGTTGGACGCCAAATATAGCAGCAACAGTAAAAAGTGCATTAGTAAATGAAGAAATAAATCAAGTAGACCTTGCTAAACTTCTGGGAAAGAAGTATCAAAGTCAAGTTAGTACTGAACTGCAGAAAGCTGGATTTTCCAAAATGCAACGTGCTTTAAATTACTGTACCCACAAGATGTTAAGGTTATGAGTATACTGTTTTTAAAATTGCTTCTTGCACATTTGTTAGGTGATTTTGTACTTCAATCAAAAAAATGGGTATTTAAACGCAAAGAGCACGTTGGTTATCTTTTATTACATATTGGGATACATGCTTTATTGCTGCTACTGCTATTCGTAAATCAACTCACCGTATTCTGGGATGTTATTTTATTTGTCCTCTGTACACACTTAATCATCGATAGTCTGAAGATATATGCAGAAAAGCACCTTCCTCAATTTTCTTTTCGTCTATTTCTTATTGATCAATGTGCGCATCTCGCTGTAATTTTGTCGATCATCATTTATAGATATGACGTTTTTCCAGAATGGATTTCTTATATGTTCTCCGCAAAAGCGTTGTTATATATTATTGCTATACTGCTGACTGTCTATGTGAGTCCAATTATGTTACGTGTTTTCTTTCAGAAATGGACTAGCGAAGCGGAGTTTCTACATAAGAGTAAACACTCTCTGACGGACGCCGGTATGTGGATTGGTATCCTAGAACGTATACTTATCGTACTTTTTATTCAGGTGGGTTTTCTTTCAGGTTTAGGTTTTCTCTTGGGAGCAAAATCAATATTTAGATTCGGGGATTTGACCAACGCAAAGGATACAAAATATACGGAATATATATTAGTGGGTACACTTGCTAGTTTCGTTGTTGGTACATTGATCGGCTATGCTCTACGCTTAGGTCTTCGATATCTAGGATAGGGATATGGTCATAATTATAACAGACCGATACAGCGCTGTTATAATTTGGAACTTTAAACTAAATTGAAATTTAAAATAAAAAGGATGTACAGGTTTTTAAAAATATTTCCGACGCTTATATTGATATTCATATCAAATGGTACTTTCTCTCAAGATAAAATAGAAGTTGGATTACAGGAAATTGCCGATAAATACAAAGCGGTGGGTTTAGCAGTAGTTGTTGTAAAGGATAATAAACCTATTTATAAGAAGGCGATCGGCCTACAAGATATTGAGAACAATATACCATTATCTACTAAACATTTATTTAGAATTGCATCAATCTCAAAATCGTTTTCCGCAACTGCGATTATGCAGCTTGTAGAAAAGGGTGAAATTTCATTAGATGACGATTTTGGAGGATTGATAGGTTTTCCGGTCCGTAACCCTAAATATCCAGACGATATAATTACTTTACGTATGATTTTGTCTCATACTTCAAGTATAAATGATAATAACGGATATTTCGAGCTCGATGTGATCGATCCAGCGAAAAATCCTGACTGGGAAAAGAGCTATAATGATTATCGTCCTGGGACCGGGTATGAATATTGTAATCTAAATTTTAATATGGTCGGTTCAGTTTTGGAACAAAAAACTGGTGTTCGCTTTGACAAATATATTCATAAACAAATTCTCGAACCTTTGGGGTTAAATGGGGGATATTGTGTGGACTCTTTGGAAAAAAAATCGTTCGCAAAATTATATAACTATGATAGTGTGTCCGCGTCTTTTAAGGAGCAGCCTTCCGCATATAATCCAAGATCGGAGGAAATTAAGAAGTATATTCTCGGTGTTTCTACACCAATCTTTTCGCCAACGGGAGGAATGAAAATATCTCCAGAGGATCTGGCTACATATATGATGATGCATATGAATTATGGCAAATATGCAAGAAGCCGTATTTTAAAAACGAAAAGTTCGAAAACCATGCAAAAGAAACTTAGTGAACAAGAGGGGTATGGCCTGGCATTAATGGAAACCGATAATTTAATTCCAGGTCAACATCTAATTGGACACACAGGCTCTGCTTATGGTCTTTATAGTGCAATGTTCTTTGATCCGATATCAAAATATGGTTTTATTGTTGTTACAAATGGTTGTGTTCCTACGTATGAAAACGGCTTTGTTGCTTTATCTGCGCATACAATAAATTACTTATACGATACTCTTATCAAGTAAATTGGCTTATTTTTTGTAACTTTTCTTTTGTAACCAAAATTATAAGCTTATGGCAACTAAGAGATGTATATGTTTGATGGCTCTTTTCCTTTCCATTTCAGCATCCGTATCGCAGGCCCAGAATCTATCTATCGATAATATAAGACGAGATTTTAAAGTAGGACATAAGAACCAAGAAACCTGCCAGAGGCATTTAAAATGCTTGGAACAGTATGCTGATTCTCCAGAGGAACTCGGCTATGAAGCAGCATACCATATGTTTATGGCCAAACACAGTAGTAGTCCTTTCAAAAAAATGGCGTATTTTAGAGATGGTAAAAAGATGTTAGAAGATCAAATTGCCAAAAATCCACAAAACGTCGAGTTACGTTATATCAGGTTGTGTATTCAATACTATATTCCTTCTTATCTTGGATATAAAGGTAATATAGAAGAAGATAAGCAGTTTTTGGTGAATAATTTATATAAACTTAACGACGAACAAACCAAAGATCTATTATATGATTATTTGAAAGGAGCCAAGATGTACACACAACAAGAACTAGCCTTGCTAGGGCGGTGATAATTAATTTGAATTTGTAACGTTAAATATATAAACTTCTATTTGGAAATAGCGATAGACAGGCGCTTTCCACATATAATTAGTGTAGCTAGTTGTGTGTTTCCTGCTTTATAATTATATGAATAAAACTGGATTGCTTACTTTTGTGTTACTGATCGCATTTTCAATATCAAATGCGCAGACCAAAATTGATATTACACCGGCCGGTGAAATAGATATTACAGATAAATTAAATGTGACCTATATTGAGAGTGACGCCAATTTTGTGGAAATAACTGGTGCGCTGCACGACAAAGTAGATGTTGTGCAAGGTGAAGGGAGGATTCGGATTAAAATGACATCAGGTTACCCTTTAAAAGGTCAGGAAATTGAAGTTAAAGTTCATACTCAAGGTATCAGTAAATTTATTGTTCAAAAAGGTGCTATTATCCAAACTGAAAACGAAATTACACTAGACTCGTTATTTGTTGTTGCCAATGAAGGAGGGAAGTCAGATCTGGGCGTGCATGCGCAATATGTTGATGTAAGTACAACC
>JAALOO010000206.1_pt1 | contig 12023 bp, 12 predicted proteins | sample 7257641 | NCBI WGS metagenome assembly JAALOO01 (sample SAMN14085613, study PRJNA598686) | mite metagenome | biome: ENVO:01001000; feature: ENVO:01001002; material: ENVO:01001226; isolation source: single female mite from University of Michigan culture on fish food culture... ... | reverse complement strand
GCAATCAAATGTGAAGAGGTAATCAATTTGCTAGCAATGCATACGCAGCCCATTGAGCACTGAACATTGTCTGGTAGTGCTGCTGCTGCTGTTGTCCACGCTATGAATGGCAGTTGTCCACTGGCTACTCATCGCAGCAGTGGAAAGGGTATCACTCCATTAGTGCCGGCCAACCATCAGCATCATCATCATCATCATTGACCAGTGCCACTGTTTACTTTCTCACATCTTTTTGAAAGGATGTTCTCTCTCTCTCTCTCTTTCTTGACATCACTCAGCCATTCTATTCACAAACACACACACTCACAAACGCTAACTGCCGTTAGACTTGTTGGGGAAACAGTCATCGGCGTTTTTGGCGTAAAAGTAGCGCACCGACGGCCACCTGTAGCAGCAGCCATTGGCACCTCCACAGAGCACTGCCAAGAGAACTGCCGGTTTGTAGACAGCAGGCAGTAGCAGTGAACAGTAGAAGTGGGCAAAAGGGCAAATTATCGATTGAGTCGCTTGGAAGCGCCAAAAATGGGCACCATCGTCATTAGAAGCACAGTACGGCAGCCACGGGTGGAGGTGTTGGCGGATAGAGGTAGAGAGCGAGAGAGTTAGCTAACTCACAAAGCAGCAAACTTAGTTATGCGCACATAAAACTGCAAATAGAGCTGCTTTCAAGTTCGACAGTTGGCCTCCGTCAGCAGCAGTCTTTGACGGTGTATGTGTTTTCATTTACAGCAACGGCAACGGTGGCCGCGTTTCCTATTGCCTGTTTCATTGAAACTACAACACCGTAAGTTTACACACTTGAGCGTACAGAGAGTAAATCTAATGGTGGTAGTCAACGGCTGGCAAAAATAGCTTTAAAATCGATAATGAAGGGCTCAGGTTTAGACACGGCCAAGACAGCTGACGACAGGGCACTTGCTAAACGAAGATGGCAGACTGTTAATTAGCTAGACAGAAGAAAAGTGACTCGTCTTTCTTCTCTCTTTCTTCTTTGTGAACTTCACTAATTTATCGACACTGCCGATTGCCTGTCATTGTCATCGTCTGACAACAACAGCAGTGCTCACTTGGGGGTAAAAAGAGGAGGCGGATTGAAGCGATGACATAATGAAACCATTGACACTGAGTTTGGTAAATGTATCGTTAGCCTTTTAAAACACTTGATACAGCTGTATTCTCAAAAACGCTCATAAAAACAGTTTTTGTGGGGACTAAACTGCATGCAAACCCATATATCACCAAAACAAAGCTGATTAGTCTAAAAAGTTGGAATCTTGAAGTATCACTGTAAGAGTAACTGCAGGCCACAATTTCGCAAAAAGGAAAGAGACATGAGAGTGGCTGGAGTTGCTTTACACGTGTAATGCTAATAGCACACAGTGAAAGATGGCCAGCGACCACAGTAAATTGAACGGCTTTACTGCCGACCATTGTTTGTCAATCGAGCTGCACGCTTCGTTGCACAGCCGTTGCAGTGCTCTTGCGTCGTGAGATGCCGATAAAAAGCATAAGTGCCCTTTGTGAATGCATAATGCGACTGATAAAATTATTAAATTTCAGTTCATTGATTTAATTGCCGCAGCAGCAGACAAAGTGAGAGTAAAAGGTGCTGCTGGTGGTGATTGATGAGAACAGTGCACTGAAATCAAACGACCTGAGCACTGTCGCCCTCAGTGAGCATTGACAGCAGATGAAGAAGAAGAAGAAGAAAAAGAAAAAGAAGAAGAAGAAAGCAGGTAGCAAGTGATGACGGCCATACTCCACCGAGCTGTACTGTACTGTTTGCATTGCCACTTGCACCATATAAGACATTCACAGGTCTGCTGACCTTAATATGAGATCTATTAATAGTAGTGAATCACGGTGACGGTAAGCTATGCAAATCAGTCTGTGCTCGTACAGCAGTGAAAAGTCGTCGCCAAGAAGATGAATTGATTGATATTAAAAAGCCTGCAGCAAGAACTACTTCTGCCGCTACTGAGCGCCCCCCAGACTGATGAGTTGACCGGATCTGTTTAGTTTTCCTAACCGGCCGACACATTAAAAGGGGGATTTTCTATGAGCTAGGCAAAACTGATGGCTTGTGCTCTGCCATCAGTTGACCAGGTGCAAGCATTTGACCAGAAACCAAAATGGCAGCAGCCAACATCAAACAACAGCAAAACAAACATTTTCTTTCTCACCTAGAATGGGGCACTACATTTTGCAGTGCACTAGGCTAATGACATTCAAAGTGGTCGAAAAGACAAATTGGGCTGTGTCCGTGTGTGCATCAAAATTGTGATGGTAGCAAGCAAGAGCAGGCCATGTGGCGGCAGGCAATGTAATTGGGCTACATGACTGGACAAAATATGATGGCACTTGATGGAGGAGGATTGAAAAAAGGGTAAATAAGTCCAGCGTCGGCAATGAGCATGTACAGAAATAGAGATTGATTGCCGGGCAGGCAGAGAGGCACGCTGCGATGACTGCGGCGCCGGTGGCAGTGATTCACTGTCTGTCTAGACTGGCTTAGAAATCATCGTCAGCCGAAGCACTTGTTGGCACAAGGGCAATTGTCTCCTCGCTCAGAGCGTCAATGAGCTAGCTTAATTAATCTTTCTCAAGTAATTGTATCGCCTAGAAATATATATACACACAACAACTATAGATTAATGGAGATCAAAGCACTCTCGTCTGCCGTAACTAGCTGCTAATTTGGGTGAGCACACACACACACATTTACAGAGACTGACACCAGCCAGAAGCGGTACTGCTCTGCTCGGTGCGATACTCTTCTCTTATCCAGCAGGAGTCCTACGCACTGATCACTGGCTCAGTGGCCAACTGCAGTGCAACTTGCATTTGCCGACTTTAATAATAGCCGGCCGAACAGTAAATATAGCTTGTAATCAACACACGGCTGGTAGTCAACACTTTGCCGCCACAAATCGGTCAACAGAAACTGTTTGGCTGTTTAGCAATGCAACAAAAAATGCAGCGACCGGGTAGAACAGGTGACAAAGTGGTGACTTACCAAGTGAGCCGAACAAATGATCAGCGAGATGATAGTAGATAGTAGATAGCGGACCAAGGTGCTGGAGACAAATGAAAGGCGACAAATGACCAGCAGTAGCAGCAGCGGTGCTGTCCCTTTTCACACGCCACTCAACAAAGCGCGTTTTGTCTTCTACGCCTGGTCACGAGTCGGACACCCAGCGGACAACAGCACACAGCAACAATTGCCAATGTAACTTTATTGCCAGTATCATTTCACCAGTGGCCAGACCTGCGTTCATGCATTTCTGTTCTTCCTAGCTGCCGCGGCGAGCCAGTCACTGTTGACGGTGGAGATTTTACAATTAGGCAGGCAAAGGCGCAGTGAAGTGCACCGAGCGCATATATAAACCACTTTGTTGCCTAATAAAGAGCAATTCTGAAGAGAGTCGCTTCCTTCTAATGTAATCATAATCGCGACAGGCTTCGTTTCACTCAGTCACTCACTCAGTCAGTCCGACTCACTAAATAGGCGACCGCTTCCAAACTGTTCTATTCAGTTCCTAGTAGCAGTAGTGGTTGTTGTAGTGGACATTCGGGCATGAGACGGAAATAAGTGTCAGACTGGCTCTAGTCAGAGGAATGACACTCGGTGAGCAGCTTGGTGCGACGCCAATGAGAACAATGATTGCTCGGTGGTGATTGGAGAAAACGAAACAGCGCAAACAGCTCGGGAAAGGGCTGACAAACAAGCGCACACAAACATACCTGCGGAGTTCTAAGTAGAAAGTCAAAGTTTGTCAGTGGCACAAACACGAAGGCACTAGCTGGGCACTAGTGCACATTCACTGGAGAGTTGGCGACTTGCTTGGAACAAAGGAGACAGAAGAAAACAGCAAAGAAAGCACAGCACAGCACTGCACACAGACACCTGTTGGGAGGCAGATGAGCACATGCAGCACAGTCGGCGATGGAGTAGGAAGAGAATGACAGTGACTGAATGAATCAAGCAGCGATGAAGCAGCAAATGGCTGCTGGAGAACAGTGGCTGGGGAAGAGGGGGAACAGCACCGAGGAGAATTAGGGAAGGAAGCACATGTAAACACACACTGGGCAATCGATGCGGCCACCGCCGTCGGTGTGCTCCTTCACCAGCGCTGGCTCTAGCACGAACAAACGAACAAACGAACACTGGAGCGCGCAACGCAGACAGTTAGACGCTGGCGCCTCGTCGAATTATTTCGCCGAACTGCCGCTGCTGACACTTGTGCGCGTCCAGACACTCGCCGTCGTTTGCTTTCCTAAGACTCTGCGCGCCTTCATTGCGCCTTCTCCTTCCCCTTCACTTTGCTTCTCTTTCTCTTTCTTATTTTCTCTCCTTCTCCTACCTCAAGTATGTACTTATGTGTGTGTGTGTGTTGTCTGTGTATCCTTTCGTTATGAATTCAACAAGTGAGACTTGCAAGGCAAGTTATGCCCATTTGCTGGTCGCGCCAAGCGCGCTGCTGCTGCTGCTGCACCGGGCACTTTAGTCTCTCTGCTTCTCACTGATCTCCCTCTACTGCCCACCCGCAACACAAATGCCAATGCTAATGTCACACCGCTAAGTAATCGCAGCAGTATTCTCACTGATCGACTTTCCTCCTATTTGTTTGTTTGCTTGTTCGGACAATTAGCGTCTAATAGAGTTGACCAGGAAGGTGACACTGACGACAGAGCTTTTCCTGGTAGTGTCAAAATGATAATGAGTACAGGAAATTTTTTGAACTTTTTGAAATTCTGCATAATCAACTTCTTTACAATAAAAGAATGAACCAAAATGTCATTGAACAGAGTGCCTGATGACGTATGAGTTTGATATCAGAGCAGAGCAGGAGCCTCTTTGAATTTTATTGAGAAAGATTGGTCGGTAAAAACCTTGAAAATGGCGGCATCACTTTCAGCGCCAACATGCTTGATGATGATGACGACGATGATGATAGTGGTGGTGATGGTAAATGCCTAGAAGGTAGGAAATATCAGACGAGTTTAGTGTCGCTGTCAGTGCAGCTGAGCGCATCTGTCGATGGTCAATGGTGAATTGAACTGAGCAGGCATCGCATCGTCGTGCCATTCGCATCTCAAGTGGCGTAATTGCGCGTGCTGTGATTGTTTCAGTCGAGTCTGAGTGTAACCAATCACACAAACACACTGTTCGTAGAACAGCAATCAGTGCCAATTGAATCGCCCGTGCCAAATGTCACAGATGATGCGTCCCATCACGTCCCTTACCTCCGCTTTCTCTGCACTGGTGTTCCTTTGTTTACTTGTGCAAAACGGCACCTGTGAAAAATGCACGGAATCGGACATGGAAGAAGCCATTCTGAAGATTGTCGGCTACGTCTCCGACAATCGCTACCAATACCCTAAAACTGAAAAAGAGTTTAGTAAATTCTGCACGTAAGTTGCCTTTGAATTATTTAGCACTTGAAAACATTACGATACTGAGTTTATAACTTTTTCCTATTCTAGGGGCAACAAGGAAGGCGGAAAGTTCCTCAAAGATTATTCCGGACGTTGTCTGAGTGGCGTTTCAAGAACAATTATTTCCGTTTTCTCGTACAGCAACTCCCGCACTACGCGGCGATACTGCAGCACAAAGGTCAATTTGAAAGCACGCAATGAGATGATTTCTTATGCAAACTGCGTCAATCCACCATCAAACAAGAAGTTGGTCAAAACGTGCTACCGTAACTTCATAAACAAACTAAATTTGACACTATCGATTGAGGATACAAAAAGCCGCATCCCGTTCATGTGCTGTCTCAGTGCACAGCTCAGTCGCTGCATAGTGGATGATCTGAACAAAGCAAACCACAGAGAGTGCACTGCCGACGTGGTGCAGAGCTACGGCGACTTTTTCAACTCAATTTCAAGTAATATCATGAACTCTGTTTGCGATGGAAATGAAGAAAACTCTGATCGATGCACCAAAATACTCAAACTACCCAAAAGAAAACTTGGAAAAGTTAGTCATAAAACTCCCTTTCCAATTGTCATTTCAATATTTGAGTCCTTGTAAAAGAAAGTGTTTTACCACTTTTAATGTCAGTATTTTTGAGTAAAGTAAAAGGTGGGTTCACAAAATATATTTGAAGAGTGTAAATGAACTTCAAATGATGCAGTTTAAATAATAAATTACTAATAACAATGTAAGTCACACAATCATATTAAGTAAAATCAGTCTGGATCACTGGGCGTTTAGACCGTCTCGACTACAGGAGAGCGGTGATTACTGAGAAAGGGCTGTGTTTGCATGGCCAATGGATGGTCATGACCTAGCTGCGAGACCATGACTTCTAGCTCCTGGAGATGCTTTTCTGACCGCTCAAACTGATGCGTTATAAGCGTTCGGTAGAAATGTATGGCAAAACTTATAAAAATAATACCAATGGGAATAAGAATCAGTGTAGCTACTAGCGCAGCTAGTTGTCCACTTTTATAATTATTGTACTTAACAGTCCAGAACTTGACCCAGCACAAAATTGCCAGTTCAATGAGGAAAAGAAATATACCGAAAACTGTACTGAAAGCCCATGCAATCTCAATGTATATTCGCATTTTCTTGTGCGGTGACTCGTGTACCTGTAAAAAGTAAAAGTAATTAGCAAAACATAACAATTAGCAACAAAGAAAGCATACGAACCGCTACTAGGCCATTGACGGAAGCAACGGCCTCCACATTCGGAAGAATGCATGTAGAAATCATCAAGGCCAGCATATGCACAGATACCAGAAGAGTGGTACAAGCCGTAAAGGTGATCAAAAGAGAGGTTGGCACTTGACTAGAATCCTCTCCACTGGTGTTCACCTGAAGCTCAACCATGGCAATCTATAAGCAATTCAAACTTGATGACATCTACATCAAGAACAGCACTCGACAAGACAGTTACAAGGGCAAAAAGAGTCGACTTACCATTGCGAATCCTGATAGTAAAGCAGAGGTCCGAGAGCTCGCCTTTAACTTGGCACGAGACAGGTGAAGCTGTCGCCAAGAAATCGCAGACATCGTGTAATCTCGATTCGGAACCGACATTTCAAATATCAGTTGAATAGTAATGTTACTTAGTAGTGAAAGACATTTACAGTGTCGCTTGAAACCTGCAATACGTTACGTCGCCTTTGCAAGAAAGCGTTTCTAGGCTCAATGAGAATATTCATTTACAATTCTTGAATGTAAATGACTGTAAGTGGACAACAAAGAATTTGTGAGGTTTTCACATTTGTTTTGATACTATGACACATTTACACAAAAGGACATTTCTACAAAATACTTGTAGGGCGGAGCTTATCAAACACAATTTTGATTTTTTATAAACTTAGGTGCTGATGCTTAGTTTTTCTGTTAATATGTAAATGATTAGAAAGTTCAAGCGAAAATTGCCCGTGAATACTTACTGAGTGCTCGAACAAATGTAAGTTTTTAATAGCTTTTTGTCAAAGTGAGGCCAGCTGTGAATTCCCTTGTCGATGATAAAGTTGTATCCGATATCACCAAACTTTAGCGTAACGTTGTGAAAATCTTGCATTTTTTTTGCAAAAACCATCATTATTTTTGCTATCAAAACTAAACAGTGCCATATATCTTCGCCTACCTGAAAACTCTAGTGCATTCTTCTTTCGTTGAGCACTCCTCTTCGGCGGTGTGATGGATGAAAACATGATCCACTGGCAGATGCATGTCAGTCAGATTTGATGGCTTTGCATTCCATTCAGGGCGACTTACAAAGTCAATTGAGCCACAGGCACTACCTGAAAGGTAAAAGAAGTGATGGAGAGAAGAGTAAGCTCAATCTGTTCAGCACTCTGTATCTTCTCACTTCGTGCTTTCAGTGGGAAGCTGCACAACAGGAGAATCGATAGGTAGGTAAAGTTCAGTGTGACCTACTATATTTGGGATTCAATGGCAGCAATGTCGGTCATATTTGGCTGCTTTTATAGACACTCCATTATACTAATCTTAATCCTACTCTAATACTCTATCATCCTGTCAAGTAGTACAATCAAAGGCTGCTGGCAGCTTTTGATGATGTTTAGATTTAGAGTAGTAATCTTTTGGCTATCAATCAAGTGATTTTTTAATTGATAAATAGACTAACTCGGAACTTTATATTTCTTTCTTTACAACTACAACATTAGGGAAACAATTTACTGAAATTCAATATTTAGCTTTCAATGTAACAAGTAAGTCTAAAATTAACCACAAAAGTCCATTTATCTGATGAAAACAAAGTAAAGACAGTAGAAATGAAAGCTCACCGCATTCGAGGCTTCCTTGATGGGACACTTTTGTTTGATCTCTGTCCTAGTCAGACATTGCTTGATTCACATCGTCACGTTCACCGTCAGCCACAATGAGTGCCATTTCGCTGAGCAATGTGGCGTTCAGCTATTCGGGCACACCGGTTCTCAACAACATCAACGCCGTCATTCCCTATGGACGAATCTACAGTCTTTTGGGGCCGAGTGGTGCTGGCAAAACCACCCTGCTGCGTCTGGTCCTAGGACGAATCAGACCCACTGCTGGCCGAATAACTGTGCTAGGTGATGAACCGGGAAAGAACAACCGAATCATCGGGTACATGCCCCAGGACACTGTCAGTAACCGTAAAAACCGCTATTTTGCTGGATAACACTCAAATACTATTCAAACCATTTTCAGGCACTATGCATGACCTTCACAGTTGGCCAAACTTTGCAGTATTTTGCAAACATCTACAGATTGTCGGCCACAACGTTTAAAGAAAAGTATTTTGTTGATTTAGTTAAATTAAACTTTGTATTGCTCATCTTTACGGCTCTTTTTCAGAAAGAAAATGCTCAAAGAAGTTCTCGGGCTTCCCGATGACAAAAGTGAGATTTGGGAGCTCTCTGGTGGACAGCAAAAAATGGTTTCACTATCTCTAACTTTTCTGCACAGCCCGAGGTTGTTGATTCTAGACGAGGTAAGGCTTGATTTTACAGTTATAATTCTTTGGTTTATCCAAAACAACCCTTAATCACTAGCCTACCGTTGGGAGCGATCCAGTTCTGGGGAACTGCATCTGGAACTACCTGCACCAGTGCTGTCTGGAGAACATTAGCATCATTATTGTGACCCATTACATTGAGGAGGCAACGTTCGGCCACGTTGTTGGCATTATGCGCAACGGCACCATCCTCACCGAAGGCTCTCCCAATCAGCTGACAGCAAAGTATGGTCAGCAAACACTGGAAGACGTCTTTCTGCACCTCTGCAAGGTGGGCGACGTCCCGGTCGTCCAGTCTTCAGATGAAGTGTCTGCAGTTGAGAATACCAACAGAGAAGCAGCTCCGGTAACTTCACCTACCGTCACTAAAAACAGTGCATCATCAGGCAGCTTTACCCGTGACATTTTTCTCAACATCTGGATTCTCAGCGTTTTAATTCGCAAAAACCTTACTCGATTTTTTCAATTTAACATATCATTCCTCATCTTTTTGATTCCTGCATTTCAAGCACTAATTTTATGTACACTCTACAATCGTGACGCAGTTCCGGTAAGTTTATCAAGATTCATTTTAGTACAATTCATTTAATCTGGTTGACCTTTTGTGTAGGTTAACACGGCTGTTTTTAACGAAGAAGCCGAGCCCCTGCACAGCAAGGGAGTGCTCAGCGCAATTGAAAAGGTGGACGTCTACTACCTGAATCCAATCTACTACGACTCTCTGGAGGCAGCCATTGGCGCAATCACCGATGGAAAGGCCATTGGTGCCGTCTGGTTTGGACGCAACTTCTCCGACGCTTTTGAGTCTCGCCTCTCTGAGCCAGAGAGTATAGACAATGAGACGCTGGTGGAGAGTACGGTAAAGATGTTCATCGACACGGGCAACTACCTCTTTGCCAATGGTTTTGTCGACTCGATGCGTCAGACGATGTACGGGTACATGAAGAAATTTTCACTCAGTCAGAACCTGCCCATGTTTGACGCGCCCATTGATGTGCGCGAGGTGATTTACGCAGAGGACTCCAAGATCTCTGACTTTCTCCTTCCCGGCTATCTGATATCCTTCATCTACCTCTCGCAAGTGTCACTCTCCTCGCAGCTGCTCATTCAGGAGAAGAAGGATGGCCTCTTTGAGCGCTCTCTAGTTGCCGGCGTTGGCCATAATCTCGTCTTCTTTTCGCACTTTTTTTCCAGTTGCATTCTCTCGATCATTCAAATTGGTCTCATGCTACTCGTCTCTCTGGTCATCTTTCAGGTGACCAACTTTGGCTCTTATCAGCTCATCTTTGGACTGGTTTTTGCACAGGCAGCTAATGCAGTCGCCGTCGGTATGTGGACAATGGGCTGACATTTTACCGAAAAATTATTTTGTTTTGTTTTTAGGACTTCTCATCTCCAGTCTCTTTGACGAAGGATTTGTGGCCGTTCTGGCGTCAATCTTTGTAACATTTTCACAGCTTTTCTCGAGTGGTTCAATCTTTCCCATGGAGTTTGTTCGCCCGTCTCTGCGGAAGTACCTCTACTTTTGTCCGATTGCACTACCCTCCGAGTCGCTGCGCAATGCAATGCTTCGTGCCTGGGATCTAACTCATCCCTACGTGTACAATGGTCTACTGTTGAATGTCCTCTCCGGACTTCTCTGTGTCGTCACGGCTGCTTTCGTTTTCAGACGCTACTCTTAATCATCTTCAGGAGATACATTTGCATTGAAATATCATTAGGAGAGTTTTGTTTTTGTGTTATATAACCTCTGTCTTATCTTTCCCCTGTCTGCACTGTCGCATAATCAACAGCTAATTCAGCCTAATGACTGACTTTGCATGAATTTAATTTGCATTTCATTTAAACTCTGTTGTTGTTTTTTCTTTATCATAAATAAAATGGCAACTTCACGCTTCAGAAAGTGCCGATTTGTGCCACTGATCACCAGTCAGTGGCTGGAAGGCACCATTGAAAAAATTAATCTTCCTCCTTATGCACTCATTTTAAATAAAATTTTAAAAAAATTAAGATTTATTTTGTGTCAGCATACTTTTTGTAAATTGATCTTATCTGATTTTTTGTCAACTCTAATTGTGTAAGATTACTTAGAAAAACTTGGGCAGCAACCAACAGATGGAAGATTTGTAACACTCAACTAAAAACAAAATGAAGTTTTTATGCTTTTCTCTTTTTTTAAATTGCTTGAAATTATTTTCATTTGTCCTTTGAGTAATAAGAAGTTTTAAAATCAAATCTTTTGATAATATTTTTAGAACGCAACTGGTTAAGAGCAAAAATGTAATATTATCAGTTATTGAGAGTTATAAAAAAATTAGTAATTAAGACAATTTAAAAAAACTAAATAACACAAGACTATCAATGTGTCACTATTTGCCAAACACAAAACAATTTTTATCTAGACATTGAAACAACAATATTAAAAACAGTTGCTTGATTGGTTCTCACAGAATGAAAAAGTAAAAAATGGAATTTTTCTGTAACATTTCCGTTACTAAAATAGTATGTCTGCTTGCACAACAGAAAAACAAACGGACAAGTGTGCATGTGATTGATTTTTTGTGAGATAATTTATAGTTTTGTGGAAAAACATGTTTGCGAATTGTAAGTCTCTAAAGCACTAATTTGCCTCAAATGCAGAAAATTAAGGAATTTACTGTTTTTCTGAGAGTACAGTTAGAGTAGTACTGCCCACTTCCAGTGCATCAGTGCTGTGCTAGTAAACTGAAGCTTGCACTGCAGCAGTTAGCCAACTGGATAGAGGTGTGTAGTGCAGACTGAGACAAAACCACATCTGTGGTCTACATGACGAAAGACACGCATTCATTTATTAGATATAAAATCAAGTAAGCAACAAGGGTTTGCTGCTGATGCTGCTGCTGTTGCTGCTCGAGCGACGGCGAATGTCTTTGCTAGACGATAAGAAAGTACCTTGTTGGCTGGTGTTCGATTGCACACAAGTGTAGCTTACTTGCCTAAGCAGCACATAACAGTTACTAGCTAATGGGAAGACATAGTCATAGCGTTCGAGACATTTAA
>JAALOO010000773.1_pt2 | contig 12027 bp, 8 predicted proteins | sample 7257641 | NCBI WGS metagenome assembly JAALOO01 (sample SAMN14085613, study PRJNA598686) | mite metagenome | biome: ENVO:01001000; feature: ENVO:01001002; material: ENVO:01001226; isolation source: single female mite from University of Michigan culture on fish food culture... ... | reverse complement strand
TTAAAAAGATGCAACTAAGCTCCGCCACCTAAGCCAACAAAAGCATTTGCGTGTTTTGGTGTATTGAATTATGGGCAATTTTATTTATTATTTGGTGTCAATTTGCCGATAAATTGCAATGTAAATCACAGATAGAGATCGATTGGTTTTTGCTGTTGTAGTGGTTTTGATTGAAAAAAGAGAAATTGCTGGAAAGGAAAATGGAAGATGACTAAACATAAGTTATAAGGGATTTTTTGCAAATAAAGTTCAAGTGGGCGATAAATTGAAGTGACACTGAGAGCATTCTGTTGCAGGCGACGATGAAAACGTAGTCGTTAACTGCTGCTGCTGATTATGCTGAAGACTATTACTGGAAGAGGCGACCACTACCTGAGAGTTGGTGGCAGCAAGCACACCTAGCGACTGTCGATGCATCCTCTCAGACATGGCCTGCTTTGCCAGGTTGGTGAAAATCTCCAGTCGCTCATTGACAGTGCCAATGCGAATCATCAGATGAATGTGAAGGCAAAAGATGAGGATGATCATTGCATAGCACAGGTACACTCGAGTGGACTCTTTGGCCAAGCATTGCCTCACAAGATGATATGCAGGCGAAATGGCTCCCCTCACAGTCTGCACGCATTCTCTACACTGGCTGATAAAAGGACTCTCTGTCACCAGGATTTCATGGTGATTGACTGGTCGACAATTGCTGCCACCGTCAGCTACATCTTCGCTGGCTGAAGCTTCCTCCTCAAGGGTGTCTTCAAACTCGTCCTCGTCCTCATCACCGTCTGGAAGATCAGCTTGAGATTTTATCGACAATGCACTGTCACTGCTAAGCAAAAAAGGCATTATAAAAACAGTCAAGAAAGGAAAATAAGATTGACAAACCTCGAGTTGTTCATTGACTTTAGCCTATCCTTCTTTTTCTGAAGCCTTTTCCGTACTGATTTACCCTAGAAAAGTAATTTCATGAATACTAATTACAACTAAACACAAAGAACAGCGACAAACCTTTGAAAGGTGCTTCTCTAAATCAGCATCTTCGAGATCAGTTAGATTGGCGCCCAGCGTTTGTGTAGAGTAGTTCTGTCTAATGATGCGACAGATTTCGTTCCAGTCTATCTTCTGACTTTCACCCAGACCAGAAGCACTCTCCCAGAGCAGCTTCAGCACCTTAAAGCACTTTTCTCTGCTGACAAAGGAGGTGAAAAAGTACTTGGTGCCGTCAAAAGTGTACACCTCAATGGCATTGTGGAAGAGCTTAATGGTGGTTGCCTTGCTGATGTGCTTCACGTCTTTGAAGTTAATGACCACTTTTGTCTCGTAGCCGAGAATGTTCGAGTAGAAAGCAATGTAGTTCACGGAGACGTACAGTCGTCCCTGCAGGAGAATGTCTCGATGGAGGGCGCAGAGAAAGTCGTCGACCACCGCCTCTGTGGTGGGAATGTTGAGGAAGGTCGAGTGGAAAGTGGAAAGGCGTGACTTGTAGGAGGGCATCATAAACTGGTACCAGGAGCTGGAAGAGTCTTTGGCAACGTCAAGTGCGCCCCCACTGGGTACAATAGTCGCATGGATGTCACCGCTGCCGTTGCTGCCATCCGAAACTACAAAACACGAGATAAAATTGGTCATTTCAACGACTGATTTCAACATCAGCGAACATAACCGGACACTGAACACTACGCCAAACAGCGAATAAAACTTGATAAGCTGATACTCTGTTTATTTTGACTGCCATTATATACACACACGCCCGCACCAAGTACACTGCCACTCAAAGCCTTCTCTCTACAATGACCTTTTCAATGAAAAATCTAGAGTGTGTACAAACGGAGTGCATCGTTTGCCAAACTGTACAAGCTCTACTTCTCAAAGTTCACTCAAACTATCTTGAGCCTTTGTATGCTAGCGCTCTTTTCTGTTGCAAAACTAGCAGAGTAACAATAATTTTTTTTATTCCAACAAAAAAACTTACCGACTGAAGAGGCGGATGAATTTGAAGATTTTGAAGATTTTTTAGTTTTCTTTTTCTTCTTGCCTGTATATTGGCATTTTTTAAGCTCAGTCATCTCAATTAGATTGTTGTTATGTGATTCAGTAGGAGAAGACGTTTCAAAGTTGGTGGACGCTAATTTGGTAAATGGCTGCACATCTGAAATGGTCGGCGAGTCATCGCCTCCTAGAAAGCCAACGTCAGACTCTCTCGACGAAGAGTGGTCAGAGTTGAAGGACGACTGTAGACTTTGGTTACGATCGAAAGCACCGCTATGGTCAGGTGCCTCTTCGCGATGGTGATCGTGATGATGATGATGACTGTGATTATGATCTGAACACTCCCCAGAAGAGCCCTCATCTTTGGAAGAGCAGGCAGAGTTTAGCGACACATTTGAACCTGTTTGAGCAGGCTTGAACCGATGCATCGTTCCGCCAGGGTTGGGGCAGGAGAGCATTCGTTGAGGCGATGAGTGCGTAGAAGAGCGAAGGTGCTTTGCAGCACGGTGAAAGTTTATATCCTGATTAAAGCTCATGTTGGACTTGTTTTGTTTGTTTAAAAATCCGGTGGTGAACATTTAACAGAGGAGTTCGCTGGACAAACTGCTAGGTTCAGATTTCAGGAGTGAGTTGTAGTAGAAAATCAAACACGTTTTGAAGCTACAAGTGACAACTAAAACGACCAGGCGGTAGTAGGCCACTGGCCACTGAGGCTGCCATCGCCATGGTGCCCAGCGATACTGATTGAGGGTGACAGCTAGCAATGAGTGAGTGAGTCGGTGAGAGGGAACTGCACAATTGAAGAAAAAAGTGAGAAGTTATTAGTTAGCGGTAAAAAGCTGCTGCTGTAAAGAAGGCTATAAAGTGAGTTAACAAAACATACAAACATCCTCTGACGTGTTACGGTGAAAGAGAGAGAGAGAGAGAGAGATTAAGGAGAAGCAGGTATAAGAAGCAAACAAACACTCACTCACTCACTCACACACACCTAGCCCAGCACTTTACCCTTCTTTCGGGGAAGCTAATGAGTAATGAAATGGTACAAAACGGTTGCTCATCTGGAGTGCCAGGGAGAGAAAAGATAAGCGACACACTTAAAAGATATAGTCTTCAAAGTGATTAGAACTGAGCAGAGGCCAGCAGCAGCTCACATACCAGAGAGCACAGTTAACAGAGTGATAACCTCCTCCTTGAGGTGAACGGGAAGCTATTGTACATTGCAATAAAGTACCTGAGCATGATGTACAGGGTGTGCTGGTGCACGAAACTGAGTAGACACAAAAACTGGTTGCTGCTGTCCTGACTCAATTAACTGAGTAATCGATTATTAGACACCAAAATTAAAAATCACAAAAGATTTCCAGTTTAGTGTGTGTGACATTTTTTATGATGACGCACTACCGAGGATTGCCAGTGGGGTACCAGCGCCAATAAAGTAGCTAGACAAGTGTGCAGCACCAGTACGTGACCACCAATGATCTGACTCAGATACTGCGGCAATCGAGGAACTGTAACTCAACTAAAAAAGCGATTCCTATTCTTGTAGTTTGATTGTGCCAAGTAGTGTCAACCAAAATGAATCACAAAAGGTTACCTCACTGTATTTTTGACTGGAAAATTCCGGTCATGGTCAAGTGGCCATATCGGCGAGACAGTAGTGGTAGTCTATCATTAAGAACTGATTATTCAAACGTCCTCGAGTGCCATCTCCGATACTGATCACTCGCGTAAACAAGCTTAGCAAAAAGGTATAGCCAAAAACAAGCAACAATATTACGTGACTTTATGAAGAGGAAAAAAGCATAAACAGACACTTTCAGAATTGATAACTTTCTTTTTGGCAAATAAAAATTCCCTGATCGCAGCGATCAAGGGCGACTATAAGTCAGACATTGATAAAGAGATTTTCAATACTTGATCAAATTGTAAGTCAGGCACTGAATTGGAAAAACTACTTCTCCGTATAGATTGTTGTTGCTGTCGTCCACTGTACACAACATCACATTGCAAGTTAAGCACTAATTGTGCCTCGTCTCTGAGCTAGCATCTAATCGAGCCAATGCGACAGTAGTAGCAGTAAAGATGCAGCTATTAGTTACTAGGTTATCTTGTGGGGCAATCTAATCCTCATCGGTTCAGCACTGGTGAGCGTGCACTGAGGGACTAGTGCGCACATACTTGTTGGTACTAGTACTAGTTTGTACCGAAGAACACACACACAGGCCAGTTGTCTGCCAGGTGCCTTACAAGAAACTCATTTTTTCTGTGTGATTACTCAATAACTTTATTTTAGTACATTCACCAGTCGGAAAATTTGCTGCAAATAGCCTGCCTCAGCAGCAGTCAAAACATTCAACAGCAAAAGGTGACAGTCATTGAAGGGTGCAAATAATAAGGCGGAATAAATAAATTGGCACACCAAGCATTATACTTTTTGCAAATCATAAAGCACATATAGCCGCCACTCTATCTCTATCAAAATGTACACTGTGTACGAGTAAAACATTAGATCCGGGTGAGAGAAACGGTAGTTGTACATGTGCACTGTTTTACAATTTGGCATCAAATTCATATTTTCTCTACTTTATGCTAAACTTGTACCAACATCTGCAGATAATTCAGCGGCATCTAACGCGCCAACTAGTAAATTGCGCTCTGTTTACTAAATAAAAAGTTCAACCTTAGTACAGAGAAAAAGAGCTTTCACCAGTAAAAACATTGACATCTGCCAAGTTCAAATAAACGCCACGAAAAAGTGAGCTTACCTTGAATTGCGGAAGTGGCAGAAGTCAGAGCGTGGAGATAGAGAGGAAATGAAATGTCTTTGAAATTAAAACGCAGATGTGACACGTGTTGGGGACAGAAGCAAGAGGAGACAGAAGAGAGCGACCACAATCAACACCACCTGACTGGCTTCATGTTGTGGTGATGGTGGCAGATCAGTGGAAGGAAAACGGATGGAAGTGAACACATTAAAATGCAAAGTGACACTGATGACTGGTGAAGTATCGATGGCTCCACTGAGCAATTTGTGCTGCGACTGCTGCTGCTGCTGCTAATGTACAGGAGCAGATAGTGGCACTTTGACGTAGCGGTACGACTGTACAGGCAGACTTGGACAATATCGAACGAGGAGATACAGAGACCACTCTTGAGAGGGGAGAGAGCCAATTGACGCGGCTATTGACGCTGACAAGTGCTGCTGCTGATGATGATGATGATGAGAGCAGATGAGAGCTGGGCACTCGTCGTAGTCGTCGTCGATGAACACGGTGACACAGCGAGGAAGGACACGGGTGGTTTACTTTTGCTGGTGATGCGGCCAAATGATAGAGAGTGGTTGAAGAAGTGTACAGTACACCACAAATCGGATGACTGACGGTGGTGATTGACTGGTTTCACTCTGATCAAGTTAGATGGGCGACGGTACTGCCCTTATTTAACGCTTGCTCTGTTGATCATTGACTTGCATTCAAAGTTGAGGGAAAGGTCATTCGCACTGTCGTCAGAAAGCTAGTGGTGCTGCTGGGCTAGTAGTGCTGGCTTAGCTGGGGAACAGTGATCGTGTGTCTGCGATGCCTTCTGACAGACGAGGTTTCGGTGAGCAGATGATGATTCGGCTGAGTGTTCTCAGATAAGATGGATGCACATTTATCTTATCCACCAATGTGCAGTCCACATGCTTCATTCACAACACAGACACACGCACACATCTGGTGGGTAAGGGCGGAAAATTGTTGACTTTGGCAAATACCAGTGAGATCTTTCCTGTTTGGGGTTTCCAGACTTCAGTCTTCAGGCATCTGAAATTTGAACGGCGCAGTGTTCCCCACAGTTCTTCGCAATCTTTGGCATTGTTATACTTTGGCTTATGTAATCTACGGCAATGGGAGATGAGAGAATGAAACAGAGAGAGTGAATGTGTTAGAAGGACAAATGTGGCAATGTGAACAAAAACCTCGGTTACCTTCGAACCGTAGAGGTGCGACGGGCACGCAGTTACAGTAGTATTTTTATGATGAGCCACTCATGCTGAGGGGAGAAATCCGTCTGGGTGAGACGTCAGTTCGACAGTGGCCATTTCAGCTGCCGTTTCAAGGCTTCTCCAGCAGGTTTGCCCGGTAGTGCTGCTGCTGCTGCTGCTGCTGCTGATGTTGTTGTTGTTGGCGGTGGCCATACTTGTTGCACTTCTGCGGGAGAGAGAGAGCACTCAGCGTGACTTGGAGCAGGCTTCTTCTGTCCGTATCGCCGACTTCATCCGCTGCTGAAAGACCACCATTGCCAGGCGTACCACACTTCTTGCTGGTCACGCGCTGGCTGTTGTTGTCTTTTGGCGAGCAGCTATCGTCGTACGAAGTAAGACAGACAGAATACCATAGGTGATACACTGGGAAATGTTTTGATGAGCAGTCGCCTGCCTGCCACAGTCAGGGTGCTACGTGATGGCTGCGCATTGCTTCTCATTCCTTCTGGGGAAGTCGTCTCTCCCCTTGGTTGCTCGTTTGTTGTGAATGCAGAGGAGAGCGTTGAAAACAACCAAATCTGCCGCTTGTACAGCGCATTTGTACGACAGCAGTGAAACACTGCCAGTTGAGCCCTCTTCTTCAGAGTTGAGGTGCTAAAAATAGTGTCGGGCGTTTTACTGAAGTGTGAACTGAAGAACGAAATGCTCCAAAGATACAGATCAAGCAGTAGCAGCAGCCTTTCCACTAATCACCATTTTCCATTGCTGATTGCCAAGCAAAGTACAAGGATACAGGTGAAAATGTATATTACTGGTACTTTGTACGAAAACGGCAGTGGAAAAGTATCACTTTTTGATTAGATTATCACTTGGACTTTTTACTATCTCCGCGATTGTCTCGTTTATATGGTACTAATGATGAGTAGCTTTATTTTTCTCTAAATACGTTTTGGCCTTTTTACTCAAAATAATACTCACGAAATATAAAAAACAATACGAATTCCTGTTGATTCATGCAAAAAACAACATTTTGTTCACTGATCAGTCCTCTAGAGTGACATTGCGAAATAGGTAGCTCATGGATTCTTTGTTGTGAATGCGACGAATGCTCTCTGAAATTAAAATTGAAATGTCGACTGTTTTAATTTTGCTGCAGTGGAGCTTCTGCACTTCGTGGGGCACTGAAATGAGAATAGAATTAGATTGTGTTCACACTCTGCCAGAGGCATACCTGTGTTGGTGACCACCACTTCGTTGATGGGCGATTCTTCAATCAGTCTGGGCGCGTCCTGACTGAGCAGCCCGTGGGTTGCAAGCACGTAAATCTTGTAAGCACCACGCTCCTTGAGCACCTCTGCAGCGGCCACAAAAGAGGACACGTCATCGATGGTGTCATCGACGATGATGGCGATTCGGCCGCCGACATCGCCCACCACTGTCATTGGCGGTTTGCTCTTGCCCGCCTGTCCTGGAATGGTGTCCAGGCCAAAGACGTCGACCATTCGAGTGGTCAGATAGCCGGTGCCGTAGTTGGACAGTGAGCTGCTGCTCGACGAGGGCGGCGGTGGAGAGGTGCGTCCATCATTCTGGTCGGATTCGGCCTCCTTCTGTTCACCGTGAATGACGGCAATGCCCAGGCCTAGACGTTCTGCATACGAGGTGGCCTTTTTCGCTGAGGCAGGATCTTTCGCGACAATGACAGCGTTGCGGTAGTCGGGAATAGACTCTTGAATGTACTGCAGAAGAAAAGGAGACGCCCGTAGGTTGTCCACTGGAATGTCAAAGAATCCTTGCACCTCCTTCTGGTGCATGTCCATGGTGATGATGTGCGTAAAGCCCGACTTGGCAATTAGTTTGGCGAGCAGTTTGGCCACAATGCAGCCTCGTTTGCGCATCTTACTCTGCTTTGCATAGGGCAGGTACGGTATGACCCCGACAATGTTCTTCGCTGAGGAGGTTTTGCACGCGTACGCCAAGACGAAAGCTTCCATAATGTAATCGTTCACGTGTTTACCGCCAGTTTGAATTATGTACACGTCCCGGCCACGGACTGACTCGCCAATTTCCGCCACAGTTTCCCGGTTTGAAGAGTGCGTAATAGAGCTGGCGCCCAGGCGAATGCCCAGCCGCTCACAGACCTGTTTGGCAAGGTCCTTGTGCGAGTTTCCGCTGATGATGACCATGTCGGCGTGAGTTCCAGCCATTGTTGGGTAGATACAGATGGGTAGTGATCAGAGTGGTCAGAGAAGAGTAGTGGACAACAAATGTCAAATCACAGAGGGAGAAGGTAAACAGACTCAGCTGTGGAGGTAGTGTGCTGATACGGTGACAAATTCAGGTCTTTTGCAGTGGCAAAAGGGCTACAAAGTGAGTGAAGATAAGTGGTTATCAGTTAGTGTGCACATCAGCGTCAGGCAAACAAAAGATAAGCCAAGAGGAGACAAGTTACCTCAAACGCAAACCCAAACAGTGACACGTGACCAGTCAGGGAACAGCAGTAGTGCAGACTAGGACGTCTTCTTGATAAGGATGGCCACAAAAAAGTGGCCGATGTTGGTCGTACCTGGAACAGCTCGTTGTGCAGCAGCAACTCACCTCGGATGAAAGTATCATCACGTTGGAGCAAAGAAAAACACGCGTGTTTGAGTTGTTCAGCCGCAGAAGCTGCTTCGGCTCTGCCACTACCTCTTCCTGTGGTCGGCTGTGGTTGGTGGTGCTCCACTGTCTGCCACTTTTTTCCCAAAGGAGCAAACTGAATCCTTCGACTCGACTCAAAGGATCATTGCATTTTTGTTATCAGGCGTGTGATCAGAGGACTGATAAGACAAATTCCGTTCTTTTGCTTCAGTTACTAAACGATTTCCTGTCCTGCTTTAATTGACCTCAACACTATTTCCATGCGTTTATCATGGCGTACAAGCTGACGGAAATTCCCGACTATGTGCCGGCCTACTCTGGCGGTTTGAACGATGAAGACACCTCAGCGGCGACAAAGGAGGCCGTCGCCTGTGAAACCAACTTTTGCCTTCGATACCACTCCTCGGCGCTCTCCTTCAAGCTGCCCTCTCCGGTTGAAAACACCGCCACTCTGTACCAGTTTCACTCCTCGATTCGCGAACGTCTGAGCAAGTGCAGTGAAAGCAACAAGTACTACGACAATGAACTGCAGCTGAACCTCTGGCCGATTATCACCACCGGCTCTCACTCGGTGAGTGTCATTGGACCGAAGGGCAGCGGCAAGACCACCGCTTACGTACTCTATCTTCTGAACCGTTTCCGACTGAGCGGCTACCTGCAGGCGGGCGTGACGGCCGACCAGATGGCCGCCAAGGGGTCACCGCTCTTTCAGCCACAGCGCATCTGCGGTAGTAAGTTTTACGCCATCATTCTCACTGATTCGATGAGGAGTGTCGCCAGCATTGGCAGCGAGTTCACCAAGTGGCTGCGCATTCTATTGCCACAGCCAAAGACTGAAGCTGAAGAGCAGAAGAAAGCTGAAGCCACCGAGGAGGAGGGGAACTTTGACCGAGCTGCCGCTCTTCGACGCCGCCAGGCTCAACGCAACCAGTACTCCATTCGCGTCAATTTGCTGCACGAGAAAAGTCCACTGGTGGACTACTTTGACGTCATGAACGGCTGTGCAGTGCTCGTCTCCACGGCCGCCGCACTGACCAAGCTGATTCGAATGCAGTTCATTTCACTGAACGACAATCAGGTGCTGATCATCGACCACGCCGATGAGTTTATTAACTCTGCTTCGAAGGATGTGGTAGATCTCTTTGAGCTGACCGGTTCACCACGCTACGACTTTTACAGCAATCGCCAGACGATGATCTTTGCCCGGCACTGGACGCCCAACATGAGCAAGTACTTTTTTGAGGTGCAGCACAAGCCAACGCTGGTGCTCAGCTCACTCTTTGATGCGACCATCATCTTCAAGCAGGCCACAGCAAAAATTGAGCTCTGTCGATTTGAAGACTCAACTGAAGAGGCTTTACTGCGAGTCATCAGCAGTGAGCTACTTTGCAGTGAGCGACTCCTGCTTGAGTTAGGAAATGTGGCCATCTATGGCGCTGTCATCTGCAAGAACTACGCTCAAATTGAATCACTGAAAGCTCGCCTAGACAGCTCCAAGTGCATTGACACTGAACGCTTCCGGCCGTTTGCTTTAAAAGAGTCGGCCACGGAAGCGGAAATGAATCGTCTTTCGGTGGATCTACTCACTGCTGACACTTCTCATACGGTCAAGCTGGTCCTTCTCACCACAGAAGATATCTTCTCCTTTTCAATTTACTTTCGCAAGTTCAACTGTCTACTTCACCTTGACCAGCGTTTTGACCAGTACCGAGACTTGTCCACCGCTTTAAACTATCGCTTTCTCCTTGCTTACGACCTGTTTATCGGCGCTAGCGGCCAGACAGCTGACGAAGAGGAAAAGTTTCAAGTTGAGCAACTGGACCGGTTGAAGAGAGGCTGTTCTAGTGGACTGGGCAAACACCACATTTTAAACTACTTTTTCCTCTCTCAAAGTGAGCACTCTGGCGTACAGGAAGAGCGTTTCAGGCAGACGGTGGTAAATCTGCTGGAGTACTGTGGCCATCTCGATAACTCTACTGCCACCTTTATGAACCAGAACATTGCCGACTACATTCAAATGAACATCGAGTGCAATATTTGTCCGCAGTTTGCAGCCTTTGCCAAGTGCAAAGCCCGCGATAAGGGACTAAAGTGCTGGAAAGGACGGCACACCCTCACTCGCCGGCTTGCTGACGACATTTCCTCAGTGAAAAAGATTGCCCCAAACTCGCAAATCTACTTCAAAATTACCCATGTTGAAGAGCCAAATCAGTTTTTCATTCATTTGCTGGCCTATCGATCGGAGGAGCAGGCCGATGGAAAATGGACCTACACTGAACATTGTCGGAAAATGGAGCGGGTGAAGACAATTCTGGAAAAGTATGTATTCAGTGTAAAAAAAGTGCAAAAAAATTAACTTTTGACTTTCTAGATACAGCAACCGACAGGACAGACGACGAGTCATTTGGCCTTTGACCATTGACCATGTCTATCTCCTACAAACCACTGACGCCCTCCACCGAGTTCAGCTGCAGCGCATTCATCCCCTGACCGGCGCCGAGGACCTGCCCATCTGGCTGAACGCTGTTCGAGCCGTGTCGCTGACCGACGAACAGCTGACCTTCTTCCGGCTCACTGTCACCGTCTTCTCCTTGGACACTGGGCGCACCATCACCACCAAGGCCTTCAATCTACTGGCGCTTGATGCAGCCGACGCAGCCGCCATTGATGACATTGCGCCGCTAGCCTATCGAGTCTACCTTCCCGAGGTGGCTCCACTTGAAGGTGCCTACACGTGGCACTCGATGTTCAGCTCCAAACTGGGCGCACTCTGCACCGACAGCTTTCTACTGCAAATGGAAGGCGCCAAGGAGGAAAACATCACCACTGGATGGATTCTTGCAGCCTGTCTCCCGACCTCTCCCAAGGACACTGCCACCACCCTGTGGCTGCATCGGGTCATTATGGCAAAGAGATTGCGCTTTGTGGGTGTGTACAACTACGTCAATCTGGCCGAGGATATGATTGGCCGAGAAGTGGCCGTCGCTAACAAGTGCACATTTCCCGGGTGCGACTACGAGGCTCACACTCGTGTGTCGGCAATCTGGAAAGCAAATAGCAAGATAGAAGACTCACAAAAGGCAAAACTGATCTCATTAGCTATTGAACAATATGAAAGCAGCGATGAAGATGAAAAGGAATTTTGGGAACCGGACGGTGATAGTGATAGTGACGAGCCCAAGGAGGTCAATGGCGAACTGGTCGACACCGATTCAGATGAAGATAGCGAACTGATTGCTTCTGACGCAGGCTACGACTTGCAAAACGAAAACAGTTTTATCACTAACTTTGATAGGCAGATGCTTCACTTTGGTTTGAATTATAATGGCGTTTAATTTAGTTAACTTAGACTACAAATTAATGTGAAAATAGTAATGCGGCTACAATTAACAACTGTACAAACAAACGAACGAACAAATGAGATGTGCATTCAACCAGTTGAAATG
>JAALOO010000391.1_pt1 | contig 12027 bp, 15 predicted proteins | sample 7257641 | NCBI WGS metagenome assembly JAALOO01 (sample SAMN14085613, study PRJNA598686) | mite metagenome | biome: ENVO:01001000; feature: ENVO:01001002; material: ENVO:01001226; isolation source: single female mite from University of Michigan culture on fish food culture... ... | reverse complement strand
GGCACCCAGCGGCACAGCATGACAACTCCGCCGACTAAGTGGATAATTGACAGGCGAGCAGTTCCGGCAGGAGTATCGGCACTAGCAACCAATTGGTTCGACCCACTTATGCAAATTGCCGGTCGAGCAATATATGCTGTATTGATTGCCCTACCGATGGCCTATTGGTTAGGGGGCTATTGGTGTTCGCAGTGATGGGTGGCCTACTACCTTACTGAGGGCAGCTTCCTGATTGTGGCACCCTGCCACCTGGTCGGCAGCCACTTTACCAGCTGTAAGCAGCCGTTTTTGTTGCACCGACGCACTTTTCCATTTTTTGAACTTGGCGGCACAGCACCATTTACACTGTCGCTGCTCTCTGCGATGTAATAGATGCTGTTATCGAGAGAACGCCAGTTTGTTGTGATTTGAGCCACTTGGTCAGTTCGGTACGTTCTCCAAGCTAGTTCAGACCAGCTTCGTCACCCAGTTTTAAACCATCTCAACCGACGAAACTTCCCAGTACTTCTGCTTTAACTTCTTAAACTCATCTTCAAGTCAACGGCCTCAATATGTCCGCAAAACTGTACGTCCCGCTGGGCATCAGCGTCTTCTGGCTGGTAATTGGCTTTGTCGTTCCCCTCTTCATTCCAAAGGGCCCCAACCAAGGGTGAGTACGATCGTTTGGCTTGGCATTGTGCATCTGCTACAACAAAAAAAACAGTTTCAGAAGTGTCTGAATACGGCGAACAAATAGATACAATGCTAATGGGCGTTTTTGTTTCCTTGTAGAGTTACTCAAGTCATGCTCATGCTCACAGCTGTGTGCTGTTGGGTGCTGTAAGTAAACGTACATTGAAGCATTTGACTCTCCAATGAATTTACCATTTTCAATTTTTTTAGATGGCTTTCCACTTACATTGCACAACTAAACCCCCTTTTCGGCCCTCAAGTCAGCAACATCACAATGAGCATGATGTACCACTACAAGTTTTAAGTGCAAGCACCGTTTTTACATTCTGGATCATTGCCTTTTAATCAAGAAACATCATTTTCATTTCCTCCCTTTTTCCTGGTCATGTGATACAATTTTATTATTTAAATGTAAATCTAATCATCTGTATTGCCAACAATTGTTATTAGATAATTTATTCAAGAAATCGTGCTTTCAGGTCGTTCATTCATGAAGCAAGCGCATTAAAAAGGGCTCGTTCATATGTAATGCTATGCTGCATTGACTGATTCCTTGATTAATTTGTCTCTGCCTGAACTCATCGTCATCAAGCCCAAATGACTTGTCTTGCAAGTGCCATGCTACACTGAAGAAGTACATGACAATGGCTGTCTGGGTGAGCAGCAATTTGCCAGGCAATATCGATCTGAACCTAATGGCCATTGATGCACTAATTACCGGGTTCAGTGGATCTCGTTGCTAGTCAGCAGCAGCAGCAGCGTTCATTGAACAGCGAAAATTAATTAAAACCCAGCCAATTAATATATCGTGTTGCCGTGCTTCGAATTTGCTTCAAAGACCACCAAGTCGGTTGTACTAACTTTCTGACCACTTGCGCTATGTCATCACTGGCATAGCACTGCACTTCATGGCTGACTCGGTTTGATTCGGTCTTGCAATGGAAGCGACCAGGGACATTCTCACTTGATGAGAAGTCTAAACTGTCATTCTCTATTAGTGACCGTCAATGCGCGAGCCCAACCGCCGCCACGTTCTGTGCTCATTATCGAAATCGTACCCTATACTTAGCAGAACCAGTCAGACTACAGTGCTGCCCAAATGAAGTCCATATTCAAATTACCAGATCACTTTTGGCCCTGCGAAGCAAGCGCTTCTCATTCTCTATCATATGTAGTCTCTATATAGAACTGTCAATTTTACCAATCACAGGTAATATTACTGCGATGCAATCTGACCATCAGTGTGGTCACCACATTTGTCGGACGATGAATCACCGCTATTCCTTCCGTCACTAAAAGTGCACTTCTCTGCATCTCGGGTAGGGCACCCGGAGAGAACCCAGCAAGTGAGCGGTTGAAATATGAGCGCACCAAAATCAGACCAGTAATTGGATCAACTGGCGCAACGAGGATTGTGTCTGGCAGTGTCTGAGCAGGTAAGTGCAAGTAACTGTGTGTGCCACTCACCTGAACAGCAGCGGCGGCGGCGACAGCAGTGCGCACTCTCCCCTGTCGGGCGTCGTAGAGCGTCGGCCGCATTCCACCTCTCGAAGTGAGTGAGCGAGTGAGTGAATCCACGGGGGCACTCCATCGACAACGAAACGAGATTATTGACGTTGCTGCGAGTTGACTGGCACACAAACACTCCACTCGCACACATACACACTACGGACTGTCAGGCAACTGTGCCCTCTCAACTCTCTCCCTCCGACGCCCTCAGTCCACAAACACTCTAGACCGCACACATTTTTGGGGCCTAACATTCAGCCAGTTGTACTGTCGCCGACGCCGTCCAGCCAGTCAGTATCCTCAGAGTCCCCACCACTGCCGTAAGTCGCAGGGTGCCTTCTGCCCAGCGTGAGCGGTCAGCACAGCAATCATCCAAAACCCAAAACATCATTTCAATAGAAAGTGCCCTGGTGCAGAATGTGCCGCACCGGAAGCAAATCACCTTCATCCCCGAAGATCGCCACCCCCATCATTTGCACTATGTAGTGACTGGTGTGCATCTGGTGCGTTGCATCCTCAACGCCAATCTCCCGCACACTGCGCCCTCGGCGGACCATCGCTCCACCGCTAGCCACCGTTTACGATGAAATTATCAAGCGCATGGAGCGTTTGCAGCAAACCGAAAAGCCATTCGATCGCCTACCCTTGCCTTTCGCACCATGCCTCTAATCACCGACATGAAGGGCGGGAGGAAAGCCCCTTTTTTATCACTTCAGTATCACTTCCCTTTGCCTCACTAGCAAAAGCCTTCCCTCTAGAACAGATATGGCAATCGAAAATAGCCAGGATACATCTTTTCTTATTAGTATTACTTTCCTCGTGTTTACCACCAGCGTTATCATATTCAGGTACTGTTTTCCTCCTACTTGACATGTTTTTCCTCTTCCTGACACTGTTAATCACTTTGCAGAATGTAAATTTCCTGAGCATTGGTCAGGAAGTTGGTTTCAAAAATTTGTGCCAGATTATATACATATATCAAGAAACAACATCTCCGAGAAGGGGATATGCCGAAAGAATGTCGGCGAAAAGTATCTTATCGAAAATAGGTAAAAATAACTGTTTTGTTATTTAGGAAGCACTAATCATTTTCCTTTTTACAGAAGTGAGAAATGCTTTCGCTGTCTGGTGATAAACGAACGCCATCCCAACATTTTACAATACAAAGAAAGTATGTCTCTCACCACTGTCGATGTTTTCAGTTCTAACCAACCATCATTTCTTACCACCAGCACCGTCATGCTATAACAAAATCTCGTTTGATATTTGCAATTATATCAACGGCGATGCGCCTTTATATTCGCTCTTTAGAGGTAATATCTGAAGCACTCCATGTGTTGAGACATTGCTCTAATGATCAAACATCTTCTCCAACAGTCAACACCTCTCCAATCAAGTGTCCTTTTAAAGGTCCTTATTCGTTCAGTTATTCCAAAGGCATCAACGAGTGCAAAGATCCGTTATCGGAAATCGACGAGTGCACCGATGACAAGAGATTACTGCTAAAGTTTAAAGCATGCGCCGATATTCCCGGCTCCGAAAGTCGAGGTAAGATCATCATCAATTTCTCTCTTCAACCGACTTGTATCTGAATGAATAATCGTTGTCTTCCCAAACAGTTGAGGAACTGGAATGCGTCGCCGAGTGGAAGGAGGGCTCGTACAAGTACCTCGTCGGCAGGCTGCACCACAACTCTGCCAACTCTGATGACGACAAGTTTCGGTGTTTTGTGATCGAGAAGAACAACACCGACCCGGTGGAGAGCTACACTATTGGCCAGTCTGGCGACGCTAGCTGTGATGGTCTCTACGCTCCTCGAGACGGACTTCGCGCATTCAAAATTCGCAAGTCCAGTCAGATTGAGCCCAAATGTGACTTTCCCAGCTGGCTCTCCGGCAGACGGTGGAAGACACTGGACAACCGACTGCACTACGACTTTACCGTGCCACAAACTTTCACCGTCCTCAACGAACGGCATGACGTCAATCGAAATGCAAAGTGCATTGAATCAGACGACGTTTCATTTCTCAGTCAGCAGTTCAACACGAGTCGCTTTGTGGTGCACACAACACTGGGCTGGTAATTGAGTTGCATTCAACGGAGGATTCCCCATCAATGCTTAATTTGCTATCTCTCTTTCCCTCCCCTTTTCCTCCTGCAGCAAAAGTGGCTTCGCTTGTATGTACGCTTATTTGCGCGAAGACCGAATAGTTGAACTGCAAATCGGCAGAATCGTGTCCCACTTTGCCGACGCCTGTTCGGTGTACCACTTCAATCCTGCCTATGCTAGCTTCACCACCTTGACAAGTCAGTTGATCGCTGCTTCTAAGCGTTCTCATTCACTCATTCAATCTCTTTGTTTATTTGTACAGCTTTTGACGACTACACCAAAGAATGTTCACTCAAGGGACTGTACTCGATACGAACAAAAGTACCATTTTACGACAAGTATGACCAAAGCAGCAGGGAGCGAATCAGCAACTCTACCCTTTCTCGCATGATTTCCTTCCTCGACTCTCGGTTTATGTGCCAGGAGAGGTCACTGAAGCTAAAGTCCAATTGCGATGATCCAGACCAGTTTCAGTTTTCTTGCGCAAGTGATAATCGGGTTAAGAGTAAGTTGACAAAGCTGTTCTTCCTGTTCTTTCCTTTCAGTTGAACTGACTATCAACTTTCTCTGTTTTCAGACTTTAAATGCCGTGGCGGATGGAGAGAAAACAGCACCCAGATGTTCTTGGTGTCGTTTCTTGAAAAGTTCAACTACGAGTACTGCATCACCTTGAACACAGAGACCAATGAGATCAAGATGGTGAGAAACAGTCACTTCTGCTATCGAGAAAGCAACAGCCTCCCCAGCAGCAGCAGTGATCCCAGTGTCAAATTCCCAATGGAACTGCCAAAGACACTGAACGAAGAATCCGTCTCCTTCACCTTGATTAGCGATGGTAAGTGCCAAAGAGGGTGCTTTGGTCACCCTCAACCACAACCCTCATCAAACTGACCCCCTCTCTTTCTCCATCAGGCTCCTGCAGTCAGCAATCGAGTGCACCGTCCACCCTGCACCTAGGCCCGGCATTTTCACTGAGCATGGCCACGGTTCTGCTGCTGCTGATGCTGCTCAATCTGCGTATCAGTCTGCTGTAGAGAGAAGATGCCAAGAAGGTGTAATCCGGCTTAAGTGCCATTACCTGCGCCCAAACCGCCTATGGCCGTCTCAGCTCCTCCCCTCCCCTCCCCTCCTCTTCCCCTCCTTTCCCCTAGGACCAAGAGTAATTCTTGTATGGTTGTGATAACTAACCTGTTGAGACAATGATAGGCTCATAGTGCTCTTAACTTGTGTGTATATATTTTTGTACGTCACCCCCTTTAGAACCCCTTTACTGCTCTACACCTTTGTACATGACACAGCTACGATCTATAACCATTCTTCTTATAGACGCCTAGTCCCGCTGTACAGTGACCAATTCATGTTCTTCAACTTGTAAATATAAAACAATAAAAAGCGTACAATTATTTATATTTTAAAAAATTGCTTTATAAATCAATTTTTCTAAGGGATAGCAGTTTTTTGTATGGTTAAAAATTATACATTTAAGATGAATTGAAAAGTTATAAATTTAATTGAAAGAGAGTGGGGCAAGCGCAACGCTAAAGAGTTAAGTGTAGAGATCCTCTTCATTGTCAGCGTTGTTATTGTTGCTGCTGTTGGGGGCACCAGGCTGCGAAGCAGGCTGACTGCCGGGGAATCTAGGAGTGAAAAATGTTGTTAGTAAACTATCAAATGAAAATCTCATCCTCATTGAGAGCATACCGGAAATTGGTGCCAAAACCACGACTTTGCTGGAGAGTTTGCGAAAACATCTCGTACTTGCGCACGTCAGCGTCACTGACGGATCGGCGAGCAAACTTCATGGCCTCTTCAAAGTGGTCGCGGCGAATTTCAGGAACTGGATCGGGTTCCTCGATTTCCTAAAGAGGTAACAGTTTGTGTTACTACTTATTTTCAACAGCAACCAGCACTAGAAGCTTACCATAGCCGAATCGGCGGCGCCAGATTCCTTCTTCTCCTTGATGCGCTTAATCTCCAACTCAATGGCCTCGCGGATAGCCAGTTTGCAAGCTCGCTGGCAGATCTCGGTCAGATCAGCACCGCTGAAACCGTGAGAAATCTTGGCAATGTAGCCGAGATCAACCTCCTTGGAAATGGGTGACTTGCGAAGGTTGGCGTTGAGAATGGCCTCGCGCGACTTTTCATCGGGCAAGGGGATGTAAATCAGCTGATCGAGACGACCAGGGCGAAGAATTGCAGGATCAATAATGTCCGGGCGATTAGTGGCGCCAATGATGAAGACGTTCTTCTTGCTGCCCATGCCGTCCATCTCAGTGAGGATCTGGTTGATGACTCGGTCGGCGGCGCCGCCAGCATCACCCACACTGCCACCTCGAGCCTTGGCAATGGAGTCCAACTCGTCAAAGAAAAGCACGCAAGGGGCGGCGGCACGAGCCTAAACAGAAAAAGAGTGTTAAATGAAAGAATGACTTGGACAATTCAAAATGTACAAATTACCTTGTCGAACACATCGCGAACGTTAGCTTCCGACTCACCGAACCACATAGTGAGAAGTTCAGGACCCTTGATTGATATGAAGTTGGCCTGGCATTCGTTGGCAATGGCCTTGGCCAGCAGCGTCTTACCGCATCCAGGAGGGCCATAGAAGAGGACACCTCGAGAGGGAGTCATGCCAAACTTGAGGAATTTGTCGGGGTACTCCACCGGGTACTGGATCATCTCCTGCAGCTCACGCTTGACGTTCTGCAGACCTCCAATGTCCTTCCAGGTGACATTGGGCACTTCGACGACTGTCTCACGGAGAGCACTGGGACTGCTCTTGCCCAGAGCGTAGCGGAAGTTCTCCATGGAAACGGCAAGTGAAGCGAGCACTTCAGCGTCAATCTGGTCCTCGTCCAGATCGATAAGATCCATCTTTTCGCGAATCTGCTGCAGAGCAGCCTCAGTGCAGAGGGCAGCCAAGTCGGCGCCCACGAAGCCGTGTGTCTCCTGGGCCATCTTCTCCAGGTTGACGTCCTCAGCCAGTTTCATGTTCTTGGTGTGAATGCGAAGAATTTCCATTCGTCCAGTGGCATCGGGAATGCCAATGTCCACTTCACGGTCAAATCGTCCAAAGCGACGCAGAGCAGGGTCAATGCTGTTGGGACGGTTGGTGGCAGCCATGACAATGACGTGTGATCGCTGCTTGAGACCGTCCATCAGAGTCAGTAACTGCGAAACGATGCGACGTTCGACTTCTCCGTGAGTCTTTTCACGCTTGGGGGCGATAGCATCAAGCTCATCAATGAAGATGATGGCCGGAGCGTTCTTCTCGGCCTCCTCAAAAGCCTTGCGCAGATTGCTCTCAGACTCGCCGGCCAACTTGCTCATGATCTCAGGGCCGTTGATGAGAAAAAAGAAAGCGCCCGTTTCGTTGGCGACAGCACGGGCAATCAGAGTCTTACCGGTACCGGGAGGTCCGTAGAGCAGAATGCCACGAGGCGGCTTCACACCAATGGCCTTGAAGAGAGCCGGATGACGCAGCGGCAGTTCAACCATCTCCTTGATGACAGCCAACTGCTTGCGGCAGCCTCCAATGTCGTCGTAGCCGACAGAGTTCAGAGACTCCTCTTCCTCCTCTCGCTTAATGGGCTCTCCATCGCAGTGGATTACGGTGTCGGGCGAGACAATGCAGAAGGGACTTGGGTCAGTTTCGAGAACTTTGAACTCGACAGCCTTCATGGCGGCGCGGACAATGAAAAGATCGCCTTTGTGGATGGGGCGGTAAGCTTCGAGAAAGTACGGCTTGAGGAAGACCTCAAACAAACTGCCAGTGACACCTTCCACGGTGTCATCAATCGGGAGCACGTGAATGCGCTTTCCGTACTTGACCTCGGGGCAGTGCTGAACCGACACGAGATCTCCGAAGCGGACGCGCAAGTTGTTGCGGACGCAGCGATTCATGCGAATGTGCTCATTCGGGCAAGTTTCGTCAGAGAGAACAATGCAAACAGTATTGCGGCGCTTCTTTCCTTTCAACAGGACAGTGTCGCCACGGAACAGATTGAGTTCTTCCATTTTGGCCTGAAAACAATATTGCAGAATTGTAAGAACAAAGTTAGGAAACTTCGGGAATGAAAAGTAAACATACGGGCGAGAGAGCGACGACGGAGTTATCATCGTTGGTGGCCTCTTCAACAAAGAGGCGGTTGGGCTTTTGCTTGCGCTTCAGAATGGCCGTGGCCAGATCATCGTTTCTATGAAGATGAAAGAATAAACATGTTTGATGCTTCGAGAAAGAGTAACAGAGAGATGTGTACACTAGCTCAACTTACCCTTGCTTCGCGTCAGCCATAGTTGCGATTAGCTGATGGGGAAGTGCGGTAGTGGGTGCGGAGACGATTACACAGTAAGATCACTAAAGAAGGTACCAGGAGGGGGTCTAAAAACAGCTTCGATCGGGACCTGGAGTGAGAAGCGGCGAGGTACACGGACCGAATGCTCGCAGCGAAATGCTTTGTAGCTTACGCGATGTCAGCTTAGTGAGGCTTTGTCAGCAGAGCTGCACTGTTTGTGCAAGTCATTTCTACGTCTGCAGAAACCGGCGGTGGCGGCGCTGCCTCTGTTGTGCCGCCAGCGCCACCGCTGCCCACTGCTACAGAGTGCGGCGTTGACTGGCACTGCCGCTGCCGGTGTTGTTTTTCGACTGTCACTTTTGACACTTCGGCCCTTTGTTACTCACTGCCCTTTAATTGGCTCCGTATCAGGTCAAAGGTCACAGTTAGGTGGCTGTGTAGTATAGCCTCGGTTTCGATTATGTAAGCGCAGTTTGAACTGACCACATTACTTTCTATTCTGGGTGAGACAACACTTTAGCAAGAAATGCATTTGATTTGTAGAAAATTGATTATTATACATGTTAGAGAAGCCATCTGTGTACAGGTGTGTTTATCAATAATTTGACAAGACATTGATCCAGATAGCGAGAGGGAGACATAAAATAGCTTTAGTGAGAGAGGAAATTAGGGAACACGAAAGTGAGAATGGCTAACAGATTCGGCTAGAGCAAAGTGATATCCACAAAGTGGTTGCATCAGTTTAAAAGTATCCGCTTGCGTTGTTTTCCGAGCTGAAAGAGTAGAAAAACCCAAGAATGGTAAGAAATACCACGGTATTGCCCATCAGCACCAGTGCACACGCTCCAGTGTGAATCTAAAGAGTATTTGGATTGTAATGATATCAATATTTGCAATTCTGTAAAACCAAATACATACCACTGGTTCCAAGATTGGTGCACGGGCGAGAATGATTGGCAATCCGTATGCCGAGATGACAATACCAGCGGTGAAAAATAGGGCCACATCTTTAGGTGTGGTAGAAGTGGACATCTGTAACGTCTCACTGTATCGGTTTGCGAATAAAACGGGCACCGGTGCCAGAAAGTAGAAAATAACCACAAAGAAGGGCCACCAAACGCTAATTAGATAAAAGAGTGAGTTGTTTATCATTAACACTGATCAGCAAGACACATACGCTCCCAAACTCGGTGTTGCGCAGCTGAGAATGACAAGGGTCATACCCACCGAGCCCATAAAAGCCAAGACGACGAGTCTGCAACAGAACAATTGAATTACTTTTAAAAGTCGTTATAAAACCCGAATAACTTACTCTAATCGTCATTGCAAGTTAATTTTTGAAAAAAAGAAAAATAAAAGTTGATCAAGTCAGGGATTATTTGAGAACCAGAGGTGATACCTTTAAGTCCGGCCATGACTGGAGTGTGTTTGAAAGACCGTAGGGCCGCTGGTAGTTGAACTAATCAGGTAAAATGCAGGTGTGACCCGATGGAACTTCAGAAAGCAGAAATCAGGTTTTCAGTAATGACAAATGCCAGATCGGGTAACAGGGCTGGGACGACGAGCAACCAAATATTTACATTTTGGCAAGTTTTTGTCAGAGGCAAAAAACCAGTCTACCTGAACTATCAGGGTTGAAACAGTCGTCTGTTTCTACCTGGCTCTATTTCAACACTCGTCGTGCACTTTTTAGTAGTTGGTGGAGTCACATTTGCCCGCTGCCAGCGTGCTCGATATCCTCGCATAGATCCGGTCTTTCTGCCAGAACACTGAGCGAAGATGGTAAGTCAAAGAATGCTTTGTCCACTTCTCCCTGATCCTGGAACCTCTCCTGCCGCCAAACACCTCTAACAAACACGCTTTTCTCCTCTAGACCAAGGGTACTTCATCATTTGGAAAGCGCCACAACAAGACGCACACCTTGTGCCGTCGATGTGGCCGCAGCTCGTTCCATATCCAAAAGAAACTTTGCTCCTCGTGCGGCTACCCCAACGCCCGAATCCGCAAATGTAAGTGTTCTCAACGTAGTCTGGTAGCATTGTTCTAACTTTTCACAACTTTTTACAGTCAACTGGAGTGTGAAGGCTAAGCGAAGGAAGACTACCGGCACTGGCCGCACCAAGTACCTGAAGATCGTCCACCGCGTCTTCAAGAATGGCGTCAAAGGCGCAGCGGGTAATCGCAAAGATCGCAAGCCTGCAGCAAGCGGAGACAGCAAATAAATTTCAACATTTTATTTTGTGAACGCCAATAAACACACTTAAAAACGACTCGGCATTCTGTTGTGGTATGTGTTATTGTTGTGCTGTATGAAAGAGCGAATCTACAGTATTGCTGGTTGACTATCGCGCCAGTTGGGCTATCAACGAGGCGCACATCTCGAAGAACTCCATTATGTGATGGCTTTTATTTGCATTGCTGGGAACGAAGTCGGGGCCGACTGGCTGCTGCGTCTCGGCGCCGTCTTCATCCGACGGCAATGACTTGAAGTCAAGCAAGTAGCTCTTGTAGTCTACCTGGTACAGTTGCAGGGCCATCTTCACATACTTCTGAGTGGCGGGATTGATTCGTCGCGCTCTCACGTGGAATGGATTCACTATTTTCCACTCCTGAAAATGATAACACATGTCAAGTTCATCTGTACGAACACAAAGTAGCACTGTGCAAAGTGCATTAAACTTACAAAGTCCAGCAACTTCATTGCCCGGTAGACTTCGTTCATGATATCATGTGGTTTGCTTTGAGATCGAATGCCCAAATGCCATTTGGCCTTCTTCATTGGCGTGGAACGATTCTTGTCACTGTTGCCGCTCAGTGTGCGTTGGCGCTCTGGACCAGAACTACCCGAACTGAGAATACGCTGCCGTCCAGGTTTAGGGAGATTATTGTCGAAAAACGGCGGTGGACTGGAGGTAATGTGCAGGTCTTTCAGGTCCAGCTTCGACGTCTCATCCTCAATCCGCTTGTTATCGACAATCAGGTGATAGGCAATGGCCAGCTGATCATGCGGATTGCCACTCAGTAGGGCGTGCTGAACCTCCTTATCAGTGACTGTGAATTTCTGCAACGTAGTGTTTTTGCAAAATAAGTGGGATGTGCTCTGTGTGTGTGCAATTTACCTCGCAAACTTCATCGACCGCATCAATATCAATAAAGGACGCATCACTGCCAGTTGGACTTGGAAATAGGTATCCGGGCAAATCCTTTTTGAACCACTCGTGATTTCTGTAAAAGTCAACTGTTATATAGTGCACTTCTTAAACGTACTCCATTCTTCCTTACTTGATGTCCTCCATTGTTGCCCTCTTCATCGGGTCAACTTGAAGCATGTGAACAAGTAAACTGACGACTGATTTGTTGAGATACTCGGGAATATCAAAAACTCCAGCTGAAAAGAGAATGTTGCAATTAGTTTTTAGTTATTGCTGCTTTATTCAAATA
>JAALOO010002041.1_pt1 | contig 12029 bp, 2 predicted proteins | sample 7257641 | NCBI WGS metagenome assembly JAALOO01 (sample SAMN14085613, study PRJNA598686) | mite metagenome | biome: ENVO:01001000; feature: ENVO:01001002; material: ENVO:01001226; isolation source: single female mite from University of Michigan culture on fish food culture... ... | reverse complement strand
TTTCGAGATTTTTGCTGCGAGATTTTTGCCGCGAGATTTTTGCCGCGAGATTTTTGCCGCGAGATTTTTGCCGCGAGATTTTGACCCCTACCCGGTGTTTTGAAATGCTCCAGGTTGATTTCAAGACTGCAAACAATGCGATTTTTTGCCCTACGGCCCTGCTTAATCAAGTGGAAAATGTCATCATTTTCAGCTCAGGTATGTTTGTTTTTTTTATTTGTTTGTTTATCTTTTTTGCTGTTGTTTAGCTGCTGTAGATTTTGCCTGAAGGACAAAAAGTACAAAATTTTTTGTCTACTTTTGTTTACTCACATTTTCATTTTTACTGTTTGTTTTGGTTGTACACTGTAAGTTTGATGGATTTTAGGTAGTGTACGTCTTTATTATTGAGAGCTTTTTCATTTAATTTTTTAATTTTTTTACTGCCGAACGGTTGACTGAAAAGTTTTACTTACTTTTTGTATTCATTTTAAATAAAGCATATAGCATCTAGAAATTAAACAATTGTAAAAAATAAAAATGCGCGTTAATTAAGCATTTTGAAAAAGTTTAATATATTAATAATAATAAGTGAAATTAAAAAAAATGAAATCATCAGTAGCATACCAGTAAATTATGAACTTAAAAATGTAATATCTGCTGTTGACAAAAAGCGTGTTTAGTTAAAGTTTTTTAAAAATAAAATTTACACTTACTGTTGTTGACAAACAAACCACCAAACGACCAGATGAAATTTGAAAACTATTTATAAAAGTTGTTTTTAGGTTAAAGTAAGTCAAACTTGTTTTTTTAAAATTGCTAATTTATTTTTTTCAAGATTATTATTTTTTTGCTAACTTTTATACTTTAACTTGTAAAGTATTTATAATTTTGTTAAAAGTTTTAACTTAAAATTAAAAAACTAATTTAAAAAAAATTAAAGTTTTTTAATTTAAGTTGTTTTTATTTATTTTTTATAATTTTTTAAAACTGGAAAATCTAAAAATCATATGTTTCCAATTTTAAAAAATTATAAAAAATAAATAAAAAATCAACTAAAATTAAAAAACTTTAATTATTTTTTCAATCAGTTTTTTAATTTTAAGTTAAAACTTTTAAAAAAATATAAATACTTTACAAGTTAAAGTATAAAAGTTAGCAAAAAAATAATAATCTTAAAAAAATAAATTAGCAATTTAAAAAAACAAGTTTGACTTATTTTAACTAAAAAAAATTAAAAACATTTTTAGACTAACCTTTATCTCAGGGATCATCCCCCAGCCAAACCTCCTCTACTTTCTCCTTGTCCTTCTTCTTCTCCTCATCTTCCGGCGACTGGGGGCGCAGGTGCAGCGGTGGGATTCGGCCCTCTAGAGGAAAAGGCGACGCCACAATCCAGGGCTCCACCCCACTTGCGCCACCGTCTCGCCAGCTCATCCAGCCATCCAAAAAGATGACCAGACCAAGCTCCTCCAGCATCGACTGCGGAAGGGCTTTGGCCAGGGGGCATGCCACCAGCCGACTGCAGCCCTTCTGCTTGTTCATGCAAGGGGGGAACAGTCGGAGAAAGGCAATGACAGCCATCTCTACCAGCGCAGCAGTGCTCCTGGACAGCCGTTTAAAGTTGTTCAGCAGTGTGAACCTGATGATGTGGCGTCCGCCGTCCAGGGCCTGCTTGAACTTCCCGTACTTGTACCCGGCCTCAGCCTTAAAGAGGAGAATTAGTTAAATTTAGCTTTATTAGAGACAATAAAATTATAAAACAAAAAATGGAAACGGGAGTAATTAAAAAATTAAGAGTATTTTTAAATAAATAATCATAAATTTTAATTTGTAGTTGCTTAAACTATTTAAAATTTTTTCTAGCGTTTAATATAAAAATAATTATCCGATAAAACTTCTATACAAAAATTTTAACTAAATTTTATTTTTAAATAAAGTACATTTATACTTTATCAGTTTAAGTAAGCTTAAACTTAACTTTAAAATATAAAGTTTTTAATGCTAAGCAAAAATTTTCTCTAATCATTGTTTTAGTAACTACAAAGTAAAAAAATAACTATATTGTTTTTCAATGTTTAGATAACTGCTTAAACTTAAAACAAAAACTAATTTCTAAAATATAAAAACATGTGCTTCAAAATTTCTATTAGCTGCTACTAAATTATTTTTTTAAAGTAGTCTACATTTTTCAGTTACTCCCGTTTCCACTTTTTGTTTTATAATGTCATTAGACTTTAGTAAAAATTTAATTTTTGTGCACCTGGTAATTTCAGTTTGTTAAACAGCTAAAAATAAAATTTAAGTTTTTTTTATAAAATTAATAATTCAAACGTAATATTAAAGTGTGTTAACAAATTAAAAATATTTTTGTTTTTACAAGCAGTTAAAACACAAGTTAAATTGCTAATAAAAACAAAAATATTTTTTATTTATTAACACACTTTAATATTAGTTTTAATTATTAATTGTATAAAAAACTTAAGTTTTTTTAACTGTTTACCAAACTGAAATTACCAGGTGCACAAAAAATAAATTTTTTATTAAAGTCACATTGTTGCCTTTAATGTTGCTAAATTTAACTTACCCCTTTTTTAATGGCAGCAAAGTGGGCATCTTCACGGGTTTGCGACTCAGTCATGAGTGTAATGCCAGTGTAGATGGCACACATGAGTGCATCCCATTCACTGCTGCCGTCAGCAAGCTCCATGAACAGGTAGTTTTCCGACCAGTTGATGAGCTTTGACGAGGCCTTGTTGGCATTGTCTATGAGTGCATACGCACGCTCACGGTGGGCCTTACATTAGGTAAAAAAACAATTTGTTAACATTACCCCTCTTAATTAAAATCCGTTCAAATAGTTAATAATGAAGTTTATATATAATGTAAAAAATTTAATTGATTTTAAAAAGTTTGATTTTTAGCATTGTTCTAGACTAAACTTGAATTTAACAAAACTTTAAAAAAGTAAAAAATATTCTGACTGGTAACTCTTTTAGCTTAAGTGTTAGCTTCAATATAAAACTTAAATTGTAATTTTAACTTAAAAATTAGTCGAGATATCGCAAACCTAAAATCTTGAGTTTTTTATAACAAATTGTTAAAACTAAAAAATTGCAGTTTGTTTTCTGTTTAACTTTTTTCTCAAGATGCAATTTTTGGGCATCCAAGACAGCATTAAAAACTTAAAAATCTTTTTTTATCTCCCAACAACAACAACTTCAAAAAAAAAAAACTACGACGCACTAAACTAAAAATTCATTGAACTTTTTGGACGGCAAAAATTTTTCAGTACTACCACAATTTGTGCTAAAACTCATGCCGACCCCAAAACTTTAGAAAATATCACTTTAACACTTTAAAACTATTTTCTAGTGGCCCGTGAGGAAATTGCCTTGCTGAAAAGCAAAAAGTACTAGAGTTTTTTTAAACTGCTAAAACAAAAAACTCAGTTTGTTTCCTGTCTGGATTAAAAAAAATATATAAACTTCGTTATTAACTATTTGAACGGATTTTAGTTGTTTGAATTACTGTTATTAACAATTATTTTTTTACCATGTAAAAGCCGTGATCGTTGAGGATGCGCAGGAGAACCGGCCGATCTTTCAACATTTTCTCCACTATTTTGCGCACCTTTTCGGGCGGCTTGTTTGGCCAAGGGCGGGAGACGTGGGGAGGGACCGCCATACCAGTGGCAATGGCTCTCTTTGCCCAGCGAATCATCGAGCGGATCGTTGGACCTGAAGTAAGCAAAAATATTTTTATTTTTAAAATTAATACTATTTAGGTATAGTTGATTAAATTATTTTAAATTTGTTAAGTTTAATTTTAAAACAAACTCAGTTTATTATTTATTTAGTTTATTAGTATTTTTAACATTTTTGTCAATTTGTATAACTTAATTTTTAAAGTTTTTTAAATTTATGCTCAGGTTTTTGGGTTAATGTTTAAAAATTATTTTATAAAACACCAAAAATTTTAATTTTTACTGTTTTAGTAAAAGCATTTATAAAAAATTTATAAATGTTAAAACAAACAGTAAAAATTAAAATTTTATTTTGTTTTATAAATTAACTTTAAAACATTAACTTTAAACTTAAGCACAAATTAAAAAAACTCTAAAAATTAAGTTATACAAATTGTTAAAAATATTAAAAATGCTAATTAACTAAACAAAAAATTAACTGAGTTTGGCTATAAAATAGTAAAACAATATATTATTAAAAAATAAAAAGATTTGTTAAAACAATAAATTATAAAAACTCTTACCTTGAATTTTAATGTCGCTTTTTGGATCCAGTGGGTTCGCATACCCTTTGGCTTTATCCTCAGCATAAAGAGAACTCTGAACGTAAAGTTCCACCATTTCGTCAGAAGGCTCCCAACGACCATTAACCTATTTAAAAAATGTTAAGTATTTTTTTTAATTTTATTATTTTAGTTTAATTAATTTAGGCACACTGAATTTATTTTTGCATTTAAACAAAATATTTTACTGAGGCTGAGCCACTACAGTAGCAATATTGAAATAGTCAAATTTTTAAAATAATTTAAAAACAAAAATTGTTTAGTTTAGATGTATTGCATAACTAGTTTTATTTAATTTAAAAAATAATTTACTGCCGTTTAAACAATCAGTAAAAAATTTAAAAATAAAACTAGTAATGCAATACATTTAAACTAAACAATTTTTGTTTTTAAATTATTTTAAAAATTTGACTATTTCAATATTGCTACAGTAAAATATTTTGTTTAAATGCAAAAATAAATTCAGTGTGCCTAAATTAATTAAATTAAAATAATAAAAAAAATACTCACAGTAGTCGGTGAGCTAGACTTAACAGTGGGCAGGTACTCCTCGCGATCACGTGAAAAAAATCGGCGGTACACAGCGGCAACAGATTCCCACTTTTTGTAGCCCTTCGGTGGAAAAATCAAAAAATTGTTCCTCATCGCATCATTTGCACTTTCTTCTTTTCCTGTGATGAAATCCAAATAAGACGAGTATATAAAATGAAAGACTTCTTTGCATTTGTCAATCATATTGTCTCTTCGACTTTTTAGATTTGCCGACTCGGCCTTCAGGATTTTGAAAGCCAATACCATGTCGGCGTCATTGTAAGGCTCTTGCGGGGCGTCCTCCCATTCGGGATCTGTTTTTTCAAATACTGTAAAAGATACCCAGTTAAACAATTAATTGCTACCCCACCAACTGCAATTATTAATAATTAAAATACGCTGAACAAAAATTTAAAATCAAAAAAATATTTTATTGTAACAGTTTAATTTTAATTAATTTTTAAAGTAAGGACCTTTAGCTATTTTTTAACTTGCAAAATATTTTGTTATTTAATTTTAGATGTTTATAAAAACTAAACTAAAACAGCTAAAATTAAAAGCCCCCATTATTTTGCAGACCAACTTTGTAACTCTATTTTATGATCTCAATTAAAATTTTAAAGGTTCTAGAAGTGTAGTTATAAAAGTTGACAAAAAATTAAAAATCTTTACAGAAAATATACGAGAGCCAATAAAATAAAAAATTTGACTCACTCTAGCTTTAATCTAAAAAATTAAAAAAAAATTAACACTACTGGGTCTATTTTAAATTGCAAATCAAAAGTAATTTGCAATTTATTTTTTTTTACGTAACCTAAATTTTGCACATATTAGTGCTTTCCATCTAGATGTCTGACTTTCCTAAAATACTAACTAGTTAATTAAAACTATTTATTGAGTACAGTTTTTTTGCACATTTTAGTGCTTTCTTTCTAGGTGTTTGACTTTCCCAAAATACTAACTAGTTAATTAAAACTATTTATTGAGTGCAGTTATTTTTTGGTAGTTTACAAAAACTACAAAATCTATTATTTGATTGTTTTAAATTTTTTTTTGATTTTATATTTTTGTTCAGCGTATTTCAATTATTAATAATTGCAGTTGGTGGGGTAGCATTAGGTTTTTACCATCTGGCACACTTTCATATTTTGCTGAGTAGCGGCCAGGCGTGCGACTGCCTTGAGCTGGAGGAGTCAGCGGAGAACAGGAGGGCGGGCTGTACGGCTTCGAATGTCCAGCAAACCGTCGCTCTTTGGCGGCTTGCCAAAAAATGTTACCCTCTAAAGGGGAGTCGCTGGGAAGGTCTTCAAAAAGAAAGTAGTTGTCTTTTGAAGTACTGGGGCCATTGTCCTTGGCTGGAGTGGCACTTTTGCTCTTTGACGGCCCAGCACTGCTACTACCACCATCCTCTGCACCTCCACTTTTAGTATTGGAAACTTTTGGGAACTCCTTAGCAGAGGTGCTGGGAGTTACGCCACCGCCCATTTTACTGTCGGGCTTCTTTGAAGAGCCACCTGAGACGGGAACACCTCTTGGAGCAATGGGAGCACCGCCGCTGTCCTTTCTAGCTGGAGTACCCTTGGACTGTTCTACCGGACTGCCCACTGGAGTGCTCTTGGCGGAGACCATGGCCGGGGTAGGGGCATCATCCTTGTCGCTGCCGATGTCCTCCTTTGCCGTCTCTTTACCAGTTCCATTCTTGCCAGCCTTGGGAGCACTCTTTCCTTCATTTTTACCACCGCCACTTTGAACACTGGCCACCTTGGAGGACTCCTTAGCAGAAGTGCTGGGAGTGCCACCATAAATTGGTACCTCACCGGGAGTTGGAGTTGCCAACGCACCGGCAGCAGAGTCCTTGCCTGGAGTCACACTTTTGCTCTTTGACAGAACGACAGCACTGCCACCACCACTACCATCATCATCCTCTGCTCCGAGAGTAGCACTAGGCTGAGCGCTTTTATCTCCACTTTTGGCACTGGGAGTTTGTGAGGACTTCTCCTTAGCAGACGGGCTCGGAGTGACACTGCCATCAGCATCATCAGCTGGTTTTTTTGAGGAGCCACCTGAAACGGGAACGCCTCGAGGAGCAATGGGTCCTTTGTCCTTTCGAGCAGGAGTACCCTTGGGCTGTCCACTCTCAGTTGTGGAAGTAGGCGTCGCCTTGCCACTACCTCCACTACCAGCAGAGTCCTTGCCTGGAGTTACACTTTTCTTAAACTTATCTATCCAGTACTTAAAGCGGCTAGGAGCACTGACGGCAGTTGAACCAGTGGCAGGTTGAGAGCGATCAGCAGCAGGACGGGGGTCGGCAGGTTGACTAGTGACGTCTCCGCTGGTGCGCTTGTGAGGCTGCAATTCATCGCTGCTTGTGCTTATCGGTCGTTTCTTTTTCCCGTAGAACTTCTTTGTTCCTGAAGCCTGAAATCGACTGGTAAAAGACATGAGCTCGCGCAAGAAAATAGACGTGTAAATGTTTGTAACGATTTTAATAATATTAACAAGTTTTTGTATCGTTTACAATGTTCAATCAAGAGGTTAATCATTCAAATTCGAGAACATAGACGGTATGTTTAATTGCAATAGTAGCAGAAGTTTGAAAAAGAGCGGCAAAAAATGTTAGTAGAAAGTAGTTATAAAATCCTCTTTTAGTTTAGTATTAAAATGAATGATCATATATTTTTTATTTTAGTTTTTGTGTGTAATGGACAACCCACGGGATGACATTTTATTTTTTAGCGTCATTATCAGATGCTGTACAAGCAAATTAAGTTGATACAAAAAAGTAGTCAAGAAGCAAAATGATAAAAAAGTAGATTTTAATAATCACGTAAAAGCTTAAAAGTAATTTAATAAATATAAAATACAAAGTTAAAAAGTTGTCGTTTTAAGAGTGCACAGTGATCATGTGTGGGCATTGAAGTGATGGTGGAGCTATGCAAAATGAAAAAAAAATGTCAACAAACTGAAAGCAAAAAAGTAATCGAACTTGATGATGAGTTTTGTTTTTGCAAAATATCGTTAGCAGCTCAACTGTAAATGAATTGAGTTCTAATGTTCTAATGCGTGTGTGTGTTCAAGGTGGCTGCTATTTGTGCTTTGTCATTTTAAATCATTTTTTTCTGTAATGAGCATTTATGGTAGTAGAACTTGATTTTGCTTGTTTAATTGATTTTAATTTGTGTGTAACTTGGTTTTTTACGTATTTTATTTCATTTGTGCATCATGGTAATTAATTTTGTTTATAAAAAATCTGGTTGCATTACATTTTTTTGCCGCAATAAAAATGAAGTTTAAAAATAAATCAAGTACTTGAGTGTAACGGTGTGGCACACTTAATTTTTTACACAAAAGTTTTCTTTCAAAAGAAAGGAAAGCCAAAAATAAAAATGCAAATAAAAGTTTTTTATTTTTCAGCGAGGTTCGCGCTTTTTTGGACTCTCAAATTTTTGAAAAGCTACGGCCACCCAGGGGCGTCGCCGACCCAAGCGGCCCCGAATCTGCTCTGTGTTGAAAGAGCTGCCAAACACTTTTAGTTTTACTGAAGAAGTTGTCAGCTTCAGTTATATTTCTTCTTGAAACACACACACCCACCTTGATCCAACAGCGTGATGATCATCGACCAGTCGGACATTGACTACCTGGAGCTTCTCGGCCGCCGGACGCGGTTAAAAAAGGTACTGTAAATTTTTATTTTTTTAATAAGGTCAGATAACTGACTGAATAGCTTAAGTTTTTATAAATAACTGTCTAGTCTAGTCTCTGCACACACTGTTTAGATTGAATTGTTTTAGTAGTTTCTGATAATTGTGTGTGAGTGTGTGTCCACTAGAAAGTGTAAAAAATTAAAATCATTTTAAAGTGGTTTTTTTGTAAAGAATATATTTTTGTGATATTCTTTTTGTCATTTTTCAGTTTTGTTTTTGCAGTGAGCAGACAAAAATCAGTAACCAGAAAAAGTGCGGCACAAATTACTGGTGTGATGATAGATTTGGCCGGGCAGATTGGGTGGACACAAAAATGATGTTTTGAAAATTAATAAATACAAAATCTCCTTTTTTGTGTAATAAATTTTTTAGGGAAATAGAAACAGGCTGATCCACCCAGTTGAAATAAAAAAATATATGCAACAATTTTCTTGTCATCAACGAGTTTGACAAACATTTTCTGGTTGCGTCAATTTTTATTTTCTGATTTTTTTGAAATAAAAAACATGTTCCTCTTTTTTTATTAAAAAATTAATTTGAAAGCAGCAAGTTAATACTGCTAGTTAACCACAACATCACCATCAGACAAAAAATTTATTTTGTGTGCACATATTTTTTAAACAACGATTTTATATATTGAAAATGATTTTACTTTAGGCTTATTTTATTGGCCAAATTTATTTGGGTGTGGGCAATTTAATGGTGTTAGTGGTGTGTGAATTTTTTAATCACAAAAAAAAGTCCAAGCTTTGGAACTGGTTAAAAGTGCAAGGCAACAAACTTGGCAAATTATGAGCAAAAAAAAGTTGATAAATAAATGATTAGCACAAAATAGAGAAATGACAGTGATCAAATCGCGTCATAGATCGACTGTTAAAGTGTAAGTGAATTAAAGTGTACAAAAAGTTGCAAGAGTTTAATAGGAATAAAAAACAAAAATGAACAAAAGTATAAATGATCAATAAAAATTAAAATCCGAAAAGGATTGACAGACTCTGGGCCTCGTCATACTCGCCTTCTTCAATCTCCTTTTCTTCAGCCTCCAGCTGGGCGTAGAAGTCGTGCTGAGCGTCAAAGTCCTCTTCTTCCTTTTCTTTTACAGCGTCCCAGTCCAGCTGCTGCTCCTCGTTCCAGAGCTGCTGCAGCTCATCTTCGGTTAGCTGTTGCTGGGTAGGTGGGGACTTGCTGGCCAACTTGCCTTTCACTTGGTCACCGCCTTCCGAACTCATACTGTCCATACTTGACAGATGAAAAGCGGAGGTGCGTGAAAGGAGAGTGATAAAAAGTGAGTGTACTGAAAAATGTGTTTGCTTACTCTTAACACTGCTACTACTGTTGGTTTCGAATTTTTAATGCTAGTCAGCATCTACCTGGTGCTCTTCACGCAGTTCTACCTGAGGTCGTACAATGCAAAGTGGTCAGCAATGAAAACGTAGGTTCAGAAGGTGACCAAAAGAAAAGCCCGTTGGACAGTGTGTGATTTTTTATTTAATATTTTTTTTGCTAAAATAAAATAGTTTTAAAATGACCTGTTTTGTAAGGAATGTTAATTAAATGCGGCCATTGTTAATTTAAATTATTAAATTAACGCCTTGCAGTGCTCAGTTTTGTCGTCACCACCAGCTCCTTTCACAAGTTTTTTTTGCATGTTCAGCAAGTTCTTCACCACCACCTTCAAACGTCTGAATAATTTTTTAGTGCTTTTTTATTAGACTACAAACTGGTTTGCTGTGAATTGTATTTTTAAAAAAAATTTTTTGATTTTTTTACGCAAAAATGAGTATATTTTTCAGTGTTTTGTAGCAAACATTTGCACACGTAGTTTTTGTAGCTGTTGACTTTAGTGTTCTGTGTGTTTGTGTGGTGAATACAATAAAACAAATAATTAAAAAAAATATCAAGTTTTGTTTGGTAAAAGTTAAAAATTAGCAAAAATTTTTGTTTGAAAGTTTTTGTTAAACGCCTATAAGTGGCATCACCTTTTAATGAATTTTCCAAAATGTTTTTTTAAAAAAACATTTAATGAGCAAACAACTTCTACTGTTCATCAATTTTTATTTTATATTAGCTAAATCATTTTCATCGTTGAGCACAATGCTAACTAACCTAAACTTGTCAAACGTAGGTTGCACTTTCTATTATTTTTTTAATGCAAAATATTACTCGTTTTCACGCTTTTGCTTATTTGTTTTGTCTACAAATATCAACTGAACGTTTTAGATTTTCTAACCTTCATCAAAAACGAAAACCGCTCTAAAAAGTGTCGACAGTTTAAACATTGTAAATTTTCTTCTCATTTGTCTCATCTCATCATTCCATTATAGCCGCTTTTGATAATTTAAATTGAGATATTGTTTCAAAAGCAATTGCATTTGTGATGATCTTCTTCACGCCGTACAATTTATCTGGTAACAACATTTCTCGTCAACACCAAATCAGGCAATTCTACTGCCTACTCAGAGCTGATTTTATTGTACAAAGCTGGTTTAATCTTTTGCCTTCTTCACCAGCTTTTTCTGGTAATTTTGATAGCCGTGTTTTAGTGTTTTTTTTTGGTAGACAGTCTGCACGGTTCAGCATGAGCTGCAGTTGTGGTTGAGCAGCAGCAGTAGTAGCGAAAGAGAAGTATTCAAAAAACTGTAACAAACGTTTCACTGACGCTTAAGTGGAATTTAGCGTTTATTATGATGAATGAGAGTAGGCACAACTTTACCGTCGGACCAATTTGTGTTTTAATTTTTATAACTTCATTTTGTAATTCAGTTTTAATTAATAATTAAAAAAAATTTTTAAAAATGTTGCCACTTTAAAAAATCAGTATTTTTGAGTCAACATAAATGTGTTTGAAAATCAATGCTAATTTTAAATTATTGAAAAAACTCAAAATATGCATTATAAAGTGCTGTTCATCAAGCTAAAAGTACAATGACATCCGAGCAATTATTGTTTTTAAAACTGGTTAAACTTTGCCGCCAAAAGAATTTGTTTTCAAAGCAGCTTTATTGTTACCTGTTGAATTTTCGTTAGTTTGTGTGTAACTTGATTTTTTATGTATTTCATTTCATTTGTTCAACTTGATATTTTATTTATTTAAAGTTTTTTTTTGTGAATTAAATGATTTGAATAAATATCATCAAGCTAAAAAATTTTTAACAGCATTTAAAATGAGGTTTTAAAATAAATCAAGTGTTTGAGTGTAAACTCCGTAATCTGCCCTTTCCAACGATGTGGCACACTTAATTGTTACTCAAAAGTTGTCTGGCAAAAGAATGGTGGCAAGGAAAGCAAAAAATGCAAATTCAAATAAAAGTTTTTTATTTTTCAGCGAGGTTCGCGCTTTTTTTGACCCCTATAATTTGAAAAGCTATTGCCACCGAGAGGCGTCGCCGACCCAAGCGGCCCCGAATCGGTTTTGTGTTGAAAGAGCCGCCAGCTGCTGCTGCACACTTTTGGGGGCTGATGAACGAGTGTTACAGCCGACTATTTTGACAGCGCTGGTTCACATGT
>JAALOO010002040.1_pt1 | contig 12029 bp, 12 predicted proteins | sample 7257641 | NCBI WGS metagenome assembly JAALOO01 (sample SAMN14085613, study PRJNA598686) | mite metagenome | biome: ENVO:01001000; feature: ENVO:01001002; material: ENVO:01001226; isolation source: single female mite from University of Michigan culture on fish food culture... ... | reverse complement strand
GAGAGAGAGAGAGAGAGAGAGAGAGAGAGAGAGAGAGAGAGAGAGAGAGAGATGTTATCACAGACGAATCTCTTCGGATACAACCAGCACTTCTATTGTTGCAACATGTTTCTGTCGAGAATGAGTCTATACTTTCATATTATTTAAAATCAATCAGCCTTGCAGCCTGGACTATAAAAGCAAGTGGGCCCTAGCTACTGTTTGACACCGGGACCGCCGCGCCGTCCTTTGACGGAACAGCGTCCTTGTTGTTCTCTCTTGATCAGCGGCAGATAATGTGTCAAAGCGAGGGACAGAGAAAAAGAAACGCTCTTTTTCTTTTGTTTGTTTGTCTCTGTTTAGTGCTGCTGCTGCTGTCTCTTCTGTCCTCTGTCCTCCACTCTGACTGATCGAATTTCACAACTCTGCTTTGCCTGACGGTGTTTCAGACCCTAGGTCTCCAAGGATCAAAGCGATCACCCGCAAACCACTGACCCTAGCTGAATCAGCAGCAGCTGCAAGTCAGTTAAAATGTCATTTCAGGACTGGTAGCAACAATAATCACAGATCGATTTGCTGTTGCGAAAGATGCTGCGCAAATCGATTGACGAATTTAGAAATTCGAAAAAGTGCTTACCATCGCGTCAGCACGGCCATCTACCGGTCAATATTAGCACCAGTCGATTTTTTGTGTTTATGTTTTTCACTCTTTCTTCCTCATCTTTCAGAGAGTTGAAAAAGCACAGATTGTCGTCGCACTTTTTGTAAGACTTCAGGAGTAAGAGGTAGCCTGAGCATCGCTCAGTCTTTTAATGTCTTCCCTTTTTTCTCTACATCAACATCAACAACATCAGCAATACAGCCTTCGTGATCTTATCTACCCTCTTCTTTTCCTTCTTCATCTTCCTTTGGTAAGTAGTGGTAGCAATTTCTTGTCACCCCTCTAAACCTCCCTACTGCTAACTGCCGTACACACCATTGTCTCCTGGTGACGGACAACGGATCAACATCATCATCATCAACACGCTATACAGTTGATGTAAACGTTGTCATCATCATTGTTTTTACTAGTAATAGAAGTAGTAGTTGCCGATCTCTGGTACAGTTGAACGCGTAGGAAAAAGAGAAAGAGAGTATTTGGAGAAGAAGTATCTCCTCGCCAAGCGTGAAACAACGGCGGTGGTGATGGCCACAGTGTACAAGTGATCCGCCGCTGTACGGCAGCAGCCTTCCAGTCATTGGAGGCCTTCAAGTGTCGAGGCGGCAGTGGCAGCAAAGTCTTATCGACGCTCTGATCACCGCTCGATGACCAACATCTTTGCCTTCTGCTGCTGCTGCACAGCTGTAGCACTGTTCTCTTTCCCTCGCCTCTTCTGCTCACGAGGAGGTTTACATTATTACGATGCACTAGTGGCCACAAGTATTCAGTGGCAGTGAGCGTCAGAGTGGTAGCAGCATCATCGGCAGAGAGATGGAAGTGGTGATTCAACGGCAATGTTTGCTGTACAACAACAACATCAACAACATTACTGAGCCATCAATCTGTCCACTCGTCAATGCGACTTTTAACCCACTTTGTCATCAGTGACATTTGCGAAAATATATATTATCCACTTATTGACTGCTATTTGTCATCACTTGTTCCTCACCTTCAGCCCCTCCTCCTTTCTTACGTCTTCACTGATAGTGCACTGTTTAATCATGTGAGATTATCTCCTTTTTCTGTTTCTTATTCTTTTCTCGTAGTTTTACTGTTAAGCTTTTACATTTTTGCACCTTTATCATCATCATCAGCCCCTCTCCCGCCTACACAACCACCTGCTTAATGGTAATTCTCCGCTAAGCGGTAATCGATCACCATCAGCATATTTGTGCTTTCAGTGGAATCCGCAGTGGCGGCAGCTGCACCAGCATTCTTGCGAAAAGTCACCGGATCTGACACGATAGTAGTAGGCGGGAAACACTTGGAGCTCATCAGCAGCTTCAGAATGAGAGAGGGCGGTCTGCACTTGTTTGCCGTAAAGACGTGCGTCTTGTAACACTTGTAACGAGCAGTAGAAGTTGTGGTTGATCAGTTCGTTGCCTAGGTGCTGCCGATGTGTTATCAGTCCACTGCCCAGGTGATGGCGTTATTGCCCTTTTATTGCAAGCGGTACGAGGACTGGTGATGATGATTGTACCACTGCCATCCGCAAAAGTAGCACCTCGTGAGACCCAACATGACGGGGTTACTTTTTGCAAGAGCAGCAACAGCTCGTTACTCATAGATCCTCGTGTTTCTCATGGATCCAAAGTTGCTTTGCCGCTGCTGCCACTGCTTCACTACGGTGTGAGGGCACCTGCTGGAGGAGAAACATTGTTGTACAGTTGAAAATACGGCCAGCAATTTACAGCCCACTTTGTAGGTAGTTGGTAGTAATGCGATGACTTTATATTACAACGTGCTAACCTAAGGCAGTGCTGAGTGGTGGGCGGAGAAGGAGGGGATAGCCTCCTTCTCCTTCTCTCCTGGCCTGCCATTCGGTGTCGAACTGCTTGGTATATTATGGTGTCTGGTCGGTGCCTGTGCCATTGCTGCTGCTGTGCTCTTTCTTAATTGTGCCGCTTCATCCGCTTAATTGCCTTTTTTCATTGTGCCTCTTTCATCTTTGGCGTTTGTGTGTGTGTGCTGTGTGACAATTGAAGAGGTAGCTGCAAAGAAAATCTACTTACCGAACTCTTGAGTAAGTGAATGACAATTCGGTTTAGGAAGACCCGGAATCGACCTGTTTGCTTCTCGGGACTTTTAAATCAATCAATTGACAGATCTGTTTTGTCTTTCTTTTTATTCTGCAACCAGCACTACTACCAACACTACTTGAGCACTTTCTCTTCTCTCTCCCTGTGGGACGCCCCACATCAATTGAAAGTTAATTGAGCCTGTCTGAACTGACTGACTGTCTGCTTTTTCGCTGTTTTTCTCGTAGCTGCCGACCAAGTAGTTATATTCAAATCAGCCTCTCTCTCTCTCCTCTTTACCACTTCTTCACTTTCTCTTTCCTTCTCTTTGCTCTTACATGTTGCAGTAGCAGCCGCACAATCCCATCGGTTATCTGAGCACGTCGTCGTCGCCGTAGTTGTCGCAGTCGTCGATGTTGTTGTTGTTTGGTTTGATCTGACTTGCTACTCTGTACAGCACAGACTCTCTGTCTTACTCTCTTCTCTTATCGTCGGATTTCCACGCTTCACCACCATCGCCATTACCATCACCTCAACAACCAGGTTTGAAGAGAGGCAGAAATAAGAAACTGTGACCTGGTGGTAGTGCTTTGGAAATCGAAGCTTTCTCTGTAGTTCACTCCCTTCAACTTTACTTTGAAGTCAGCTCTGCTGCGGCTGTTCTTCACTGCATTTTGCACTCAAATCACCTTCACTCGTTTTCCCCATTCCCTCTTGTGATCTGCCAGTGATTTTCTCCCTTCTCTCTTCTTTCCCCTCCTCACGCCACTAATTCTTTCATCGAAGTTTCTCTGTGAGTGTTTGATCAGAATTGAAGAATTGAAAGCTATTTTTGGCAGCCAGCCATTCTTCGTCAGTTGGTTCAGCTTTAGTTTTCACTGTTTCCCCTCTTTGAGCTTACAAACCAGCAAAAGCAGTAAAATAAAAAAGGTAAACACTGTTCCGGAGCTGTTCTGGTGCGCGTGTGCTCGCCTACAGCATATGCTCAACATTTAAACTGAATCAATCGGATTGAGAAACTGTATTTTAATTTCTAAGCGTTTTTCTTCTCAAGCTACACTGATTGAATGTTACCACCACCACCACTGCAAAAGTTCAGTCAAGTTCAGCTTAGGGCACTCTGTGTTACTTTTTGTTTGCACCACTGTAATTGCGGTAATGATTAGCACGTTTGCAAGTTCTGCCTTTCATCTCTCCTCTCATGACGATGACCGTGACATTGCACATTGAAAAACATGTGCGGGGGTTTATTGTTTTTTCACGAGCAGAGGCTACTTTTAGCCTCTCTGTGCGTGTGGGCTCTAAAGTCCACAATTGGAACACTTCAAATTTGCTGGAATTAGTGGCACTCTCATTGCCGCCACCGCCTCCGCCACAAACTTAATTTGATCTGTGCCTTTTCTTCCTACTGTGTGTTACCAAACTCTGCTCCTCTTTGTTTGTGTATCTGTGCCTGATTGTGTGTGTGCGTTTGTCTGGAATCCCCTTATTCCCTGGCCACCCTCTGGTCACACTTCTTCCCTCGTCAGCACTACTGTATTGATTCTTCGGGTTTGTGTGTGTACGCTCCAGGCTTACCGGCTAATGAGCGGCAAAGATATCAGTTGCCGTTGCCAAACGGTAGCAGGGGAGGAAGGAAGGGAGAGAAAGAACGAGCAAAAAAGTACAAACAGCTGGTGGTGGTGGTGCTGCTGTTGTACGTGGTAGGTTCGCCCCTGTGCTTCTGTGGAATGAGAAGAAAACGCGGGCAATAAGTCATTAACTTGTGCTCTCTCTCTCTCTTTCAGTGAGTGGCTGTCTGAGTGGTGGTTGTGGTCGTTGTCTTGACAATTCTCACTGACATACTGCCAACCTACCTACCTTCTTCTTTCCTTCCTTCCTCCGCTTCTTTTCTCCACAATTTTCGGCAGCATTTTAACGGGCGTTCTTCCCCGTCACCAGCACTGCTCAGTTTATTTTCTCCCGTTTTGCCGGCCCCCTTGTCTTCTTCTTTTTCTTTGTTTCCTTTGGCTGTCTACCCACGCCAAGTGCCAAACACCGCCGACGACGACGATACTTTTGCACTTTTTTACATTTTGCAATTTCAGAATTTTGAAAACGATCTTCAACAGCAGCACCAGCTTACTTACCTTTACTTTTGTTCTTTTACAGTTTTAACGACACGTAGCCAGTAAAAGAAGAAATACTGCAAGTCACTTTAAATTTTGAAGAGCTGTTCTGGACCACAAAATATGTGACACCCTTTTATGGTTCTCTTCATAAGGTGACAATTTTTAAAGGAGAAGAAGAAAGACTAAAGGGCTGCTTCAAGAGCTGCTGTTGCCAGCACCATGAGCATGGACGTCTCCAGTCGCAGTGGCAGCGTCGCCTCCACGGTGACTGGCCGCATCTACGGATGGTTGCCGCAGAGTGCCTACGACAGCAACAATGTAACGGTACTACTAGCTGTTGTTGATTAATGACCAGATTGGAAACATTGATCTAACTATTTGCATCTTTTTTTCCCTACTTTAGAGCTACCCGACGGCGCTGCAGGACACGCGACTGCTGCGACTGAAGATCTTCAACGGGCGCAACCTCGCGAAGAAGGACATCTTCGGCGCCTCTGACCCCTACGTGCGCATTGACCTGCTGCGAGGCGACAAGAGCGTCATTGACTCGGTGTACACAAAAACGAAGAAAAAAGTGCGTGTGTGTTTTACCTTCCTCTTTTTGCATTTACTGCCTTACTTTGACTGACGCCTTGAAACCTTTACCATCACTCCAATTAGACACTGAACCCTTGTTGGAATGAAGAGTTCATCTTTCGCGTCCTTCCCTCCAGCCACCAGCTGCTGATTGAGGTCTTTGACGAGAATCGCCTCACCAGGGACGACTTTCTCGGCAAGGTGGAGCTGACGCTGACGAACATTCCCGTGGAGTCATCGGCGGCCGATGCGCCGGAGATTAATCCGACGAGGTACATTTTGCAGCAGCGAAGGTAAGGGAACTTGGTTCCACCACTTATTTGATGAATTTTTTTTCACTAAAAGCCAACAACTTTTTTCCAACAGCGCCAAATCGAAGGTGCGCGGTGATTTGGAGATCTACATTGCCTTCATTGAGGACCTGAACGACGACGGCAGCGGCCGAGCAGCGAGAAGGAGCTCAGTGGAGACGGAGGAGGAAGAGGGCGCAGAAGTAAGTGCCTAAATGCAGGAAGGAAGGAAGGAAAGAAGGAAAAACAAAAGAGCAGCGAAAAAAGTTGCTGAAAGAGCCGCCGTTTCCGTTTTCTAATTTGGGATATTTCTCTTTTCGTCTACACTTTAGGCTGACTGGGAAATGGTGGGCGCCAATTTGCCTTCACATCACGGCCGTGAAGCCTCAACAAATGGCGGCGGTGGTGGTGGTGACAGCGGTGACGAGCTGCCCGACGGTTGGGAGGAGTGCCAGGATACCAATGGGCGAACTTACTTTATCAACCACAACTCTCGCAGTACGCAGTGGGAGCGACCTCAGCTGAACAGGTACGAACTGGCAGAGAAGTTCAGTGTTGAGTACACTGCCTCTTTCTTGCTGCCTAATTAGATTTTAGATTGCAATCTTTCACTCCTAACACTGACACTTTCCCTTTCTCCTTTTCTCCCATTTTACAGTTCCTCGCCGAGTGCTGCCGCCGTTGCTGCAACCGCCGTCTCTGCGTTCAGTGAAGCGAACAGTGGCGGAGATTCGAGTGGCGGTGGTGCAACACTGCTGTCGCCGTCCTCGCTGACGGAAGCTGGCAACAGTGGAGGAGCCAGTCCCACCGTTCTGGACACTCGAGCGCAGGAGTTTAACCGTCGCTTTCACGTGGGCAGCAGTCTCGACCAGACGGAGCAGATCACCACCACCAACGCCAACATCAACAGCAGCCAACTGTCCTCGGGGGCCTCCTCGCCCAGTGCGGCAGAGCAGAGTGCCATCAACACGCCCAGTCCGCACTACGCCTCATCGTTGGCTGTGGCCAACTTTCGCGGCGGCTCCGAGAGCATCGACTCGAATTCCAGTCTGACGGGTGGGGAGAGCAGCTCAGGGGAGCAGAGTGGTGACAGCTGTGCTGCTCCTTCTGCCGCTGAAGCTGGGAATGATGATGATGTCGATCACAATGTCAGCACTGCGACTACCACCGCTGAAGAACAACAAACGGCATCGACGACAGAGGCTTCACCACCACCACCAGCAGCAGGTGGTGACAACAGTGCGGAAGGCATCGCCAGCACTTCAGCGGCCACCGAGGAGACCTCCAGCAGTGAAGTGCCAGTAGAGGCAGCAGCAGAAGCCGCGGAAGAGCAGCAACTGATGGTGGAAGACAGCTCTGCACCGGACATGGCCACCAGGAGGCATTCAGAGGTACGTGAAATATGCTGTAGAGTGTGTGCTGCTGCTGTACGAAAGGTTGTCATCAGGGTGAAATGCTACTGCTGCTGCTGCTGCTTTATGAATGTGTGTGAGAGAGAATGCGACTTTGTCATTTGAAAGTGTGTGCTACCTGTGGTGTGTGTTGTCGCTCTTATCGATGAACTCTTTCTCACTCACTTGCGTTGGAAAGTTTAGGGCGCATTGCTGGAGTGCCATTCTTTTATGGTGTGAGCACCACTACCACTACCACCACTACCATTAGGCACCTTGAGGAGAAAGAAGTACAGTCAAGAAAAGTGAAGAGACAGGAAGGAAAATAGCTGCAGAGTGATTCGCCAAAATGCTGGCAAAAAGCAGACACTCTCCAATATTCGTTCATTCGCAACAACAAGTGCTATCATTTGGTGTTGTTCATTTATCACTTTGCTGCAGAGCATTCAGCAGTGGAAGTACCTTTGCAGCCTTGATGTGATCATCAACAACAGCGGCAGAAAAGTACAAGCTGGCTGGCCTTCGTGTGCTGCAGCAGCTCTAACCCGAGACTAGCTGTCACACTTAGTCAGCAGTATTTTGCCTACTTTTCCCGCCACTGTTGCATTACCGTTTGGCCAACACTGTTCTAGCACTGCAACCAGAAGTGCGACCTTGTCATTGCAGCACTCGAAATCAGCGACCACAGAAGCGCACACACACTCACTCATTTACGATCCAGAGTTGCCCTCTTTCCCTCGCTTTTGTGTGCGTGTATGCTCAAGTGAGTCAAGTGGTACGTCAAACCAAGTGTACCACTTTTTTTCCACTATTGCACCACTGCAGGAGCTGCTGGTGCTGCGGATGCAGACGATGTGACTCAGTTTTGAGCTGATGGCTTTAGTTGATCAGCTGAGCGCGCACGATCTTGATTGGCAGTACACTGACTGATGCTGCCAGTGCCAGTGTGCAGTGAGAGTGAGTGGCCGGTGAAAGTGATTGGGCTGTTGATCACTTTGATCAGTGGTGGCCGCCGACAGTGGGGGGAGGGAGGGGGACAATCTAACAGACTAAACTAATTGTTGCGCCACAGGCCGAGCAACGAGCGGTGCTGTTGGATTGCTGACGTTAGGCAGTGCTTAGATCAGGGCAGTGAGCTTTGATGCGGCAGAATTCAATTAGAAGAGACTGAGTGGCGTAGAAGTTAGAGTTGCCTGGTTATTATCTCTCTTTCTGTTCTAGCAGTAGCAGCTTTTGTTTTTCCTTACCACTTCTACTACTGCTGCTGCTGACAGCATTCACCAGACTCTGCGCCACGGGAGATGACTTTCCTCCTTCGATTAACGAGTGGCGATTTGCAAGAAGTGCGCGCCCCACAGTGACAATGCTGCTGCTGGTGCCACCGCAACCGCCGCCACCACCAACACTTTGCCTCTGACTCTGATGTGCTGTGCCTGTGTCACAAATAGTACCAACAGCACCAGCAAAAATGGTGTTTGTCACTGTCATTTTGTTCTTTCCTACGTTGTGTGGTGTGTGTCGATTTGCTACTGACTAATTGAGGCTGCTGCTGGTGGTGCTTAGGAAAGGAGAGAGAGAGAGAGGGATGAAAAGAGTTTGAGAAAGAAAGAAAGACACCAGTTTCACCGTCTCCAGAGATTGAAGGGGAGGAAAGCAGTGGTAGTCGCTCTTGAGCTACCTTTCTTACTTTACCCCCTTTTCCTCAATCACTCTGGTCATTCTGCTACGACTGCTGCTGTTGCTGCTGCGACTACTCTCTTCTAGTCGACTGATGCTCTTTCTAGTCACTCTTTTCTTTGTGGCGAAACACGCTCTCTCTCTCTCTCTCTCTCTCTCTCCGTTTTAATGTTCTATTTGCGTCACCCTCGCACCGAGCACCACCTCCATTTCCATCACCATCATCATCGCCACCAGCACCAGCACTCGCACTAGTTCATCAATTAGATTTACCTAGTCGCTACCATGAACCATGTTTGGTCACGGATCTACCACCACCACCACGACCACCATCGCCAATAATAGTTCGGTGCTGTCGCCGGCCAACTCATCTGCAGCGTCGATGATGTCGTCCCTGATTGAGGCGACATCATCTGCGGCAGTAGCAGGTCCTAGTCATGGCAGCAGCAGCAGTGGCAGCTCTCCTACTGCGCCGCCAGCCACCCGAGAGAGGCCAAAAAAGCTAAAGAGCAGTCTGCTCTCTGTCTTTCAATCCTTTACACCACCTTCTCCTTCTTCTCTCCCTCCTCCCCTTCCCCGCCACTCCCACTCTCAATCTCCCCAGCCTGCAGCGGTCGGCTCCAGCAGTCACCACCATCACCCTCATCACCACCACCATCCACACCACCACCCTCACCCTCAAGTTCCCTCCATCGACGAGGCTGATCAGCCTCCAACCGCCGCCTCAGATCAACTGCATTCATCATCATCATCATCGACCAGACAGCAGCAGCAGCAACACGCCAGTCATCACCACCATCACCACCGTCACAACAACCACAGTAATCATGCAGACGAACAGGGCTCAGCAGCAGCAGCAACCACTGCCACCGGCGGAAGTCACAGTAATCAGTCCAGTGGTCGAAGTCGGGCGCAAACCTCCACCGGCAGTCGCGGCTCCAGCTCGCGGACCACCGTTCCCGACGACGGCCTAGGGCCGCTGCCTCCCGGGTGGTCACAGCAGGTGGCAGAGAACGGACGGGTCTTCTTCATTGATCACAACACGCGCACGACGACGTGGAATGATCCGCGCACGGGCAAGGCCAGCCCATCGCCGGCCAACCTCAACTCGACCGGCTCAAAGAGCGGTTCCAGCAGTGCGGCCAGTCGAGGCGCCTCAGGCGGCAGCAGCGGCTCTTCCGGGGCCGGCAAGGCTGGCAGTGCTTCAGGGCCGGCGGCGGTGGACGACTTGGGTCCGCTGCCTGCGGGCTGGGAGGAGCGTGTCCACCGAGACGGCCGAATTTTCTTTATCAACCACAGTGAGTTTGTTTGCTGTTTTCAATTTTTACTTACTCAACCATGACCAATTTTTTCCCAGACACCCGAACCACCCAGTGGGACGACCCGCGCATCGACAACCCGACCATCTCCGGGCCGCCCATACTGTACTCTCGGGACTACAAGCAGAAGCACGAGTACTTCATGAACTCGCTGCCGCGACCCACCAATGTGCCGAACAAGTTCGAGATCAAGGTCAGCCGGAACAGCATCCTCGAGGACTCCTTTCGCATCATCTCCAACGTCTCGCGCGTCGACTACCTCAAGACGAAGCTGTGGATTGAGTTTGACAATGAGGAGGTGCTCGACTACGGCGGTCCCGGTCGGGAGTGGTTCTACCTGCTCTCTAAGGAGATGTTTAATCGTAAGTAGTTTATGTGTGTTTTTAATTAACTAAATTTTTTCACTTGCATTTTCAAAAAGCTTACTACGGACTCTTTGAGTACTCCTCTGCGGACCAGTACACTCTGCAGATAAAGCCCAACTCGGGCAAGTGCAATGAGAGTCACCTGGCGTACTTCAAGTTTATCGGCCGCGTGGCGGGCATGGCCATCTACCACGGCAAACTGCTGGACGCCTTCTTCATTCGCCCCTTCTACAAGATGATGCTGGGCAAAGAGATCACCCTGAAGGACATGGAGAGCGTCGACTCTGAGTACTTCAACTCGCTCAAGTACATTCTCGAGAATGATCCCAGCGAGCTGTACCTCAACTTTTCCATTGACGAGCGCTTCCTCGACGTCATCGAGGAGAAGGAGTTGAAGCCGAATGGAGCGCAGATTGCGGTCACCAATGAGAATAAGTTGGAGTATATCAAGTCAGTTTGTTTGCCTGCTTACCTAAAACCGTTTTTAACAGTTTTTTCCCATTTTAATCTTTTAGCCTCGTCATCGACTGGCGTTTTGTCTCTCGCGTCAAGGTGCAGATGTCCGCCTTTCTCGAGGGTTTCCACGAGATTATCCCCAAGAAGCTGCTAGAGATCTTTGACGAAAATGAACTGGAGTTGCTGATGTGCGGCATTGTCAACGTTGACGTGAAGGACTGGAAGCAGAACACTGTGTACAAGGGCGGCTACGTGCAAAACCACATTGTCATTCAGTGGTTCTGGAGGGTAAGTGTTTTTAGATTTGCCTGTTCGAACTAAAATCACAACTGAAACAACTGCTTTCAAACAAAGGTGGTACTCTCCTTTACCAATGAGATGCGCAGTCGACTGCTGCAGTTTGTCACTGGAACGTCTCGTGTGCCAATGAACGGTTTCAAGGAGCTGTACGGCAGCAATGGTCCGCAGCTTTTTACCATTGAAAAGTGGGGCACGCCGCAGAATTTGCCTCGTTCTCATACTTGGTTTGTTTTGAACGACTGTAAAAATAACAACTTTAACTTATAATTATCTTTTTTGGCAGCTTCAACCGCCTCGACCTGCCCTCCTACGAGTCGTACAGTGACCTGCGCGAGAAGCTCATCAAGGCAATTGAAGGCTCAGAGTCGTACGGAGGAGTTGACTGAATGAATGAGCAGAACGTTGTCACCGTTTAGATCCGTGCTGTGGGTGTCAACAAATTCTGGTTAATGAGCTTTTTCTATCTTATCAAACCGCAGTGATGGTATCGGCACACACACAGGGATGTACCACCGTTACCAACTGTTGATTATGTCCAATTTTCCAATTACTAGAAATTAGTCATTGCATCTACTATTTATCTCTCTGTCACTACATCCTGAACGGCATACCTCTCTCCCTTCCTTTTTACCTGTACATAATACCAACTCTCAACTGTTGTAGCATGTCAAAAAACATGTTGCTCTCTTTTCCTGAATGTGATCACATGCAGCTTCTGCTTTCGCGCAGTGTTATCCCTTTGCTGTTTTTACTGTTTGTCTGTACATTTCTTAAGCTTGTTTCTTGTTTCCAATTATCTCTCTCTCTCTCTCTCTCTCTCTCTCTCTCTCTCTCTCTCTCTCTCTCT
>JAALOO010001795.1_pt1 | contig 12038 bp, 14 predicted proteins | sample 7257641 | NCBI WGS metagenome assembly JAALOO01 (sample SAMN14085613, study PRJNA598686) | mite metagenome | biome: ENVO:01001000; feature: ENVO:01001002; material: ENVO:01001226; isolation source: single female mite from University of Michigan culture on fish food culture... ... | reverse complement strand
TCTGTCTCTGTCTCTGTCTCTGTCTCTGTCTCTGTCTCTGTCTCTGTCTCTGTCTTTGTGTCTGTTTTCACACCTTTCTGCACACCTTTTTCTTCTTCTGGCGACACATTGACGACCTCTGCACAACTGGGTAACTGACACAACGAAAAGCAAAACGAAGCAAACCGTGGTGGCCGCTTTTGAGCAAACCATCTTCTCGCCTGCTTCAACTACCTGACAACACAGAATTCACAAACTCCAAAGTTGAAACCAAGCGATCGGTTCTGACAACAATTTTCTCTCTCGACTCAGTTTTGCCACTGCTCTCTCTCTCTCTCTCTCTCTCTCTCTCTCTCTCTCTCCTGGGAACAACTGTTTCAGTCTGCTCTCTCCACTGCTCCAAAGTCAAGCCCAAAGTCAACCTTGTATTCACTCAAACAACACAACACAACACGCAGCTTTAACGCTTGTCACCCTTACCTTTTTCCCACCAGCGCTGGCGCTCTTTTGCTTGCCCCACACCAATGACTGAATCTTCGAAGTAGCTGCTGCTGCTGTCATCAGTATCATCAACATTGTCGTCGTCGTCGGCGTTGTCGCAACAGCAAAACCACAACAACAGCAACAGCAAAGAAAACCAGCTAATGGACGCCGAGAAGAGGCGACCCGAGCGGCCACTGTACCGGCCACCGCCGTCGAGGCTGGCCACAGGCGGCACTGCAGCTGCTGCTGGTGCTGGTGCTGGTGGTAGTGGTGGAAGTGCTGTCACCACCAACACCACAACAAACACCAGCGCCAGCGCCAACAACAACAACAGTTCAAAGAGTGGCCACCACAGTTTGACCGGCGGTGAGAGGGCGGCGGCGGTGAAGAGTGCATCACACCAAACGGCTGCTGCTGCTGCTGCTGCTGTTGCTCCTATCACCGTCACCACCACCTCATCAGTTGAAGCTCAAACGTCGGCGGTGTCGATGAGTGCCACCACCACAGTCACCACCAAAATTATCACCACCGCCACCACCACCACCACCGCTGCCGCCGCAACCTCAGTCAGCAGTACAAAGAGCAGCTCAGTGACACCGGGCGGCACGGCCAGTTCAGTTGATCGCAGTCGCACTGCTTGTGACGGTGTCATCCCCAGCACCACCAATGCTTCCAAAGCACTCGCAAACCCCACCACCACCAAAAAGAGCCCAACTAAAGCGGTGACGACCACAGCTGCAGCTGCTGCCGTTTCTATCGCACCTGAACGAGCCTCATCAGATCACCAGGCACCGAAGAAGAAGAAGACGACGACGACGACATTGGCCGAGGCTGGCCAAAAGCCAAAAGAGGAGAAGGAAGCTTTCAACAGCGCCTTCTTTGGCAACTGGAACGACATCATGGAGCGGTCTTCATCGCCACCATCAGCATCAGCATCGTCTTTGGAGCAGCAGCAGCAGCAGCAGCAGGAGAATGAAACAGAAGGCTCCTTCTTTTCCAGAAATCTTCAGGAATCCGGGCGATCTTCCAGAGCAACAACTGCTGAAAAGAGGCAGCCGACACTGTCATCCACCCACGACTCATTGGACTTCAAATGTGATAATAGTAGTGGCAGTGGCAGCAATGACGGCAGAAGCAAAGGCAGCGGCCAGCAGGTGACGCAGCAGACCTTCTACGGACGACCAGGTCGAAGCTTTCGCAATCGTAACCTTCCGCAGCCAGCGTCAAACTACTACCATCACCACCGCCCCCCCAGTGAACGAGAAAACGCCCCCTTTTCAAGCTCGGGCTTCGAGGAGCGAAGAGGCGGGGTCGGTGGCGGTGGTGGTCGAAACAACAACTACCCCACCAATATCTTCTCCAATTCTTCAAACTCCACCACCTCCACCACCACCTCCTCCTCCTCCTCTGCCAACTTCTGCTCCGCCGCCGCCACCTTTCCCATTGGCACCTTTGTGATTGACGAGGCGGTGCAGGCGGTCACGGCGATGCATCAGCGGCAGGAACAGGAAGCGGAACAGGATCAGCAGCAGCAGCAGCAGCAGCAGTTTTCTATCAGCACTTTCTCTGCACCGCCACCACCACCTTTATCACAACCTTCTTCTTCCGCCTCCTCTTCCACCACCTTGGGAAACTATCGCAAGAATCCGCAAGCACCACCTTCTCATGCTATCAGCATTAGTGGTGGTGGTGGTGGTGGTGGTAGTGGTGGTCAAAGGCAACATCATCAGAATCAGAACTTTTTGCCGCAGCAGCATCAGCAAACTTATCAGCCCACTTTCTCCGATCACTACTATCAAGGTGGAAGAGGTCAAGCTCGGACTGGGGCAGCAACAACAGCTCACTCTTATTCCTCTTCAGAGAGTGGCTCGTACACTTCTTCGCGCTCCTTTGGCCCTAGCAACAGCCAACACCACTCTGACCACTCTCAACACAAAAACCCTCACCATCACCCCAATCCTTATCATCATGATTTTCAGCAGCAGCAGCAGCATTCCCAAAGCAGTTCCCAGAGTTCCCAGCAACAACATCATCACCAGCACTATCATCCTCAGCAGTTCTACAACTCCTCCTACTATGGTGGCAGTGGAGGTGATGGTAGTGGGTTGAAGCAGCAAAGCATATCCTCTTCTGGTAGTGGCTTCTCAGCCTCAGGACTTTCCGGTGGCGGCTCTTCCTCCTTCTCCTCTGCTTCACATCGTGGTGGAGGAGTGCCTCGAAGGGCAACCTCGCCCACCACCGGTCAGCCACCGCCGCCCAATCCGAGCACCAGCAGCAGCAGCAGCAGTCACCACCACCATCACCACCATTATCAGCAGCAGCAGCAACAAGAGCATCAGTTCAATCAGACTGGCAACAGCAGCAACAACAACAGTGGCAATCCAAACTATTACCACCACCACGGACAGCAGCCTTACCAGCACCATCCTCAGCATCATCAGTACCAGTACCAGAGTGCCAATCCTCAGTACAGGAGCAGCAGCAGCAGCAACAGCAGCAGCCGCAACAGTGGCGGGAAACAGCACGGCAGCTACACCGTCTTCCGCTCAAAGTGGGTCGACGGAGTAGAGTGCGACACTGCCACTGCCACTGCCACCTCACCTCTTGCATCCTCTTATCAACAGCAGCAGCAGCAGCAGCAGCAGCCGTACAACGGCGCCACGCCGCCGATGGAGCACTTCAGCCGCAGCACCAAGTCCAATTCTTTGGCACCAGACCGTGGCGCCTCCGGTCAGCAGTACTATCAACAGCAGCACCACAGCAGCGGTAGTAGCAGTCAAAACCAAAGTCAATACTATCAGCAGCAGCAGCAGCAACCGTCGTACAAAAGCTCAACCGTACAGCAATCATCATCATCATCAGCTTCAGCTTCAGTTTCAAACGCCGCTTTCAGACAGCAAAAGCAACTAACAAGGACCATCGACAACACTGCTGAGACCACTGCTGGTACTTTGCCCTCAGAACCATCAACAGTGAGAAGCAAGGAAAGTGCTGGAAAGGCAGGCGGCGGCGGCGGCGGCGGTCTTCTTCTGGTGACGGCCACTTTTTCAAAAGAGCAAAACACTACCAGCACTGCTGCAACCGTACATCAGCGTACAGTCACTGTACAGCAGCAGCCTCATCCTCAGGAGCGAAAGGACGTGAAAAACTGTACAATCACCACAACTTCGGCCACCACAAACATCACCAGCACCAGCACCAGCGCCAGCACCTCTTCAAACCCTCCCAAAGGCGGAGGCGGTGGTCTCCTCCGCCTGAACACCGAGTCGATGAGGCTGCTCAAGTCGGACAGTGAAAAGCAGAGCGGCGGCAGCTCTACAACGGCTACCAGGGCTATCGATGTGGCGAAAAGTGGCGACAGTGGTACAGCGGAAGTGGTACAACGAGGAAACACCAGCAGCACTAACAATAACAGCAGCAGCAATCGCCGAAGTTTGGGCGGCAGCAGCAGCAGCAGCAACGGCAGTGCCGGTGGTAATCGTGGTACTGGCCGTGGTCACAGCCAGAAGAACCCCTCCTCCTCCTTCTCCTCATTATCCTCTGGTCCACCACCACCTTTTTCCACTTCACTCGATCCCAACTACGGGCGAGACCTCAGCAAGAAGCTCGCCTACGTCATTTCCAGCTCACGACAGCATCAGCAGCAGCAGCAGCAGCAGCAGCAGCAGTTGAATCTCCGGCGATCAGCCGCAGTTGCCATCTCCTCCTCCAGCCACACCTCCTCCAGCCACTCCTCCTCCTTCCGCCCCCCGCTGAGCATCGAGCACACCGACCTGCAGGTGGAGCCGCTGCGCCACCAGCTGATGGCCTTCTACGAGGCGGTCCTCCTCGCCGACCTGCGGGGTCCGCTGGCGGGCACCGCCCTCCAGGACATCTGGGCCAGCTGCTTCTACCCCTTTGTTGACTGCTACCGAGCGGCGGTGACCTTCTACCAGGAAAGTTCCAATAGTGAAGGTGGCAGTCAAGGGGGCAAAAAGTCCAGCTCTAAAAACCCGGTGGTCGCCGCCGCCATAGCGATTGCCCAGCGAACGGTCATTCCCAGCACTACTACCGCTTCAGCCAATTCCTCTGCAGACAGCAACCCCAACAGCACCTCCACCACCTCTTCCCAGCCCTTATCAACAACCTTATCAACAACCACAACACCTTCATCATCTTCTGCAGGACTTATCAACCTAAACAGCATCAGCAGCAGCGGCAAAATCGCCCGTCACCTTGGTCAGCTGACGGCGTTGGTGAGCGAGGGCATTCGCTTCTTCGAGTCGCTGGTGGTGAAGCTGTGCGCCGCCTACGGCTGCAGCCTGCAGGCGCTGGTGGACCGGCGCCGCCACTACGAGCTCAATCGGGCGCTCTTCAGCGACCTCCAGGAGCTGACCTACTACATGAAGATACTGTACATCTACATGGGCGACCTCACCCGGTACTACCAGTCCGTCCAGCCGAGGCCCAACTTTGAGCAGTCGAGGAGGTAAGGGTTAAAGTTGAACCACTTTTGTAAAGTAAAAATTTTGCTAATTTTTTTGCTCTCTTTTCAGCTACTACCTGAAGGCGCACATTCTGGTGCCGAAGAATGCGCACGCCTGCTCCCAGCTCGCCATGATCGCCTACTACCAGAAGCGGCACTTTGAGGCGCTCTACTACTTTATTCGCAGCTTCGAGTCGGAGACGGCGGTGAACACTGCAACGACTACTGCCACTACTTCTTCTTCATCGTCGTCGTCGTCGTCGTCGGCATCCTCAGCCAGAGAAAGTACCTCCTCCTCCTCTTCAGAGAACTCCTCAGTTGCGGGAGAGTCCACTAATATCACCACCACCACCACTTTAAATCGGCCCTCTTCAGCGGCCTCTTCAACTGCAGCCTCGCCCCTTCCCACCACCACCACCACCGCCTCTTCCTCCTCCTCCTCCTCGTTTTGCATTCCCTCGAGCAGCCGCCACCAGCACAAGGCAATGCTCACCGTCATCTTTGACGACACTCGCCTCGCCTATGAGAGGCAGCTGGCGGCGCTGGAGGCCGAGCACAAGGCCGCCCTGGCCAAAAGTAAACCGCAGCAGCAGCAGCAGCAGCAGTCTTCAAAGGATCACCACCAGCAGCATCAGAAACGGCGAAACAGTCAGAAGGACTACCGCATCGAGTACTGGATCGCCGCCAACTCGGGCGCCATCTCAATCTGTGACATGTACGACTTCTACGACCTGGCGGCGGCCACCTCGGCAGAAAGTGACCCTGAGCTGCTCGACTTTTACCGCAACCAGTTAAAGGGCGCTCTTAGCGGCAGAGAGATGGACGATGTAAGTGTGTGTGTGTGGTGATAAAGAAGAAGAGATGATAAAATGTGTTTGAAAAAACTTCATGTTTTTCAACTTCAACTTTTTCTCTCTTTTTCAGCTAAAACGACGCTTCATCTCCAGCTTTCTGATGGTCCACGGAATGCTCAACTGCCGTAGCGGGTAAGTAATAGGTGATTCATTTAGGCCTTAAGGCCACACTCGATAATCAAATGAGGGCTTCTCTGCGCTTTTTGTACAAAACATGCGCTTCAATGAGGTTTGTTGTGATTCTTTAGGCGCATCTATCTTAAAAACTACAAAACAGATTGAGGTAATGTAAAAACAAAAGTAAAGTTAAGGACTTGTTCTAAACTTTTGTAGTTAAATGTCTTAAGTTAAAATTGGTTAACATTATATGAATGACCAAATACTCATTTGAACAACTGTTTTGTATATTTTCACTACATTTTATCATGATATTTAACTACAGTAGTTTAGTTTAAACCTTTAACTTCACTTTTGCCTTTTACATTACCTTAGTCTGTTCTGTAGTTCTTGAGATAAATGTGCCTAAAGAATCGCAACGAACCTTATTAAAAAAGCATGCTTTGTGAAAAGGCGCAGAGAAGCCAACATTTCCTTATCGAGTGTGGCCTTAGGCATTATTTGAGAAAAAAACCAAATACTTTAACTAATTTTGCCTGTTTAATACTGCTTCCCTAGAAACCTGGACCGCTTCTTCGACGTCGCCAAGCAGATGCTGCTGGAGTTTGAGCAGCTTCTCCTTAGCAGCGACAACAACAACAACTGCCTCTCCTCGCTGCTGCTCGTTCAGCTGATGGTAGTCAACATCTACACCATCTCCAACACCATCACCGAGGAGGATCGACGACAAAGTGGGACGACAATTTTGGCTTGATTTAAAAATTGTTTTTTTTTTGAACTCACAATTTATTTGTTTCTCCTCTCCTTTTCCTCTTCTGCAGACGCAGCCCAGTACAGCTTCACGCACATGAACGCCCTCTTCATCATGGCGGCCATGGTCGAGGCGGTCCTTCGCCGGCTCATTCTCCTCTTTGACGGCTTCAAGGCGAAGCACGCCCACTTTGTGGAGGACTTTCAGAAAAGAGGAAGAAGAAGAAGAAGGTCAACAGGGCCAGCTGGGCAGGGGCACCCTTCAGGGGGCGAAGTGCAAAAGGGCCAAGTGTCAACTGAAACGGGAAAAAGGTCCGCCTACCACGATGCGAAAGCAGCGGTCACCGCGACGGTCAGCCTGGACGACCTGTTTGGCCGACCGGAAGTGGTGGAGGAGGAGGAAACGGTGGCGGACAGCGAGTACGAGCGAGTCAATGAGGAGGACTGGCGCGACTTCTACCGCCTACTTCCGGTGGTGAAGGTGTGGACTGACTGGGTCATCTCCACCAGGCCGCGATTTCCGCCCGCCGAGATGAACGACATTGGGCTGAGGTAAATCAAAACCGGAAAATATTTTGGATTTTTACCAGCTACAATTTCAACATTTCATTTCACCCTTTTTTCTCACACTAGACCGCACAACAATGAAACCATCTGGCACGTCTTTGGCCGCTTCCTCACACTGCTGAACCAGTTCAGAACGCTGCCAGTGGACTTTTACTGCGAGGAGGAGGAGGTGTCCGTCAATCCACTCGCCTTCTCTCCGCCCAAATGTAAGCAAAAGCTTTTTAGCCTGTTTCAGCTGATCAAAACACAACTTTTTTTTATTACTTTGATCAAAATTCAGGCAACGGCAACTCCGGCAAAAACAGCGAGTACGAGCTGGTGCAGCTGCCCGAGGACCGCGTCCTCGAGGGCTTTCGCATGATCCTCAACGCCCCGGAGAGCTCCAAGTACATCCGGCTGCCCTACGTTCCGGTGAGTATCATATAGTTTGTAATGAAAACGATGGAAATACTACAAACAAAAAAACGATATTTTGCTTATCAACACACACACACACCTTTTTTCTTTTCTCTGTTCTCTTTTTTTCTTTGCTGTCAGGAATCGGCGTACACGTACATGCGCGTGGCCAGTATTCAGCTGTTCGGCGACTACCTGTGCGGCGTCAACCCGCCCTACCTCGTCTACAACGGCCACCGACGGGTGTTTGAGTCCTGCATCGAGGTGGACGACGTCGAGGGGGGCTCCACCGTTCCACGGCTGAAGCTGGCCGCCGTCCAGGAGCAGGCCTTCCTCGCCTCGCTGGCGCAGTTCAAGCGGCGCCTCGCTGAGCTGGGCATCGAGTCGGGCGATGATGATGAGGCTGATGAAAAGGATGAAAAGGATAAAGAAGAAGAAGAGGGTAATGATGGTGCTAAACCTAAGGAGAAAAGCTCAGCAAAGAAGGAACGGAAGAAGAGAATTCTGAAAAAGAAGCTGTCCAGTGGTAGCGGTCAACAACTTGATGAGAACGAAGATGGTGAAGGTGAAGGTGATGATGAAGAGGAGAAAAATGAAGATAATGAAGATGATGAAGAAGTCGACGAGGAGGAGGAGGAGGAGGAAGAAGAGGACGACGAGTTTCGCGACGAGTGGGAGGCAATCGAGGAGATGAACCAGCTGGGCGTCTGCTCGGTGGAGCGCCGGAAGTTGCTGCAGTACCGGCAACTGGTGAAGAACTGCCCTCAGAGTGCGCGCTACTTCAAGCTGATGGAGGTAATTGAGCAGTTGATGGTGATAAGTGGTGCAAGATCTTTCACTTAATCCCTTCATCTTTCTTTCTTCGTTTTCTCTAAATCTCACAACAGCACCTGAACGACAGGAAGCGTCGCTTTGTGATCAAGCCCCGGTACGTCCTCCTCGACACCAACTGCCTGATTGGCAACCTGGAGGCAGTCAAGCGGCTGGTCGTCTCGGCGCCCTTCACCGTGCTCATTCCACTCATTGGTAATTGGCGGTTATTTTTGCTCAGTTTTTTTAAATTTAAAAATCATTCACCTTGTTTACTAATTTTGTGTTTTTTTTTCTTTTTTAGTCGTCCACGAGCTTGAGTTCATGGTGAGCCGTGCCCAGCGACTGGCCGCCGAGAGGCAGTCCAACAAGGTTCTGTTCGACGCCTCACCGGAAGAGGAGAAGAAGGCGGAACGCTTCGCCACGCTAGGTCGAAAGGCCACCGCCATTCTCGAGTACCTGAAGGAGGTCTTCAGCTGCTTGAAGCAGCAGCAGCAACAGCAGCAACAACAACTTCGACCACTCTCTTCACTGGGTGAAGCAAATGATCAGAAACATCAGCAGCAGCAACAGCCGCAGCCGCAGCCGCAGCAGCTCAACATTCGCGCCGTCACCAGCAAGGGCTCACTGCTGGACACGATTGACTTTAAGGAGGACCGAAATGATCCGGTAAGGAGCATTCAGACGATTGCTATTGGTGTTAATTTTAATCTAATCAAAACACATCTTTTTTCTTCCCCTTTTTCCACTGTAGAACGCCTTCAACAACGACGACCTGGTGCTCTACTCGGCCAGTCGGCTGATTGAATCGTTGCCGGCGACCGGCCACACCGCCGACAGCCTGGCAAGGCTGCTCCAGCAGGCAGGGGAGAAGGTGTCGCCTACAGGTAACGCAGAAAAAAAAGAGAGAAGAGGAGTTTTTTTTGTTTAGTCTTTTGCACCTTTAAAAATCCTTTTTTATCCTCCCTACAGACGAGTTCATCTACCGCGAGGTGGTCCTCATCACCGACGATCTGGAGCTGCGCCTGAAGGCGCTCTGCTTCGAGGTGCCCGTCAAGAAGTTGCGCCAGTTTCTCAGGTGGACCAAGGTGTTCACAACTACTTCTGCAAGTACAACAACTGCAGCTGCGGCAAAAAACCAGCAGGAAGAAAAAGGCAAAGAAGAAGAAGAAGAAGAGGTTGCCGGCTGCTTATCAACGCTTGAAATTAACGGTTCAAATTAGATTTAGAAGTTTGAGAAGAAACAGTTGTTGGATCAATCTGCACCTTTCATTGTTTTTAATGGTACCACCGGTTATCACCACCAGCAAGTGATGATGATGATGATGATGATGATAATTACCTAATCACCTCAGCACATCCCACCCACCTACACCCACTTTCCACCTTACCACTTTCCACCACCGTTTTCTATCATCACTTTTCGGTTTTTCCTTTTTTTACCTCATTCAAGAGTCCTAACTCCTCAAATCTTCTCACATTTTTTTCAACACCTTTTCTCCCACTTTTTAATCTTCCTTTATTTTCTCAATTTTTTTTTCTATAACCCCTTTTTAATATCTTTGATCTCATATCAAGATCATACAGGCAGCAAAATTACTTTATTTAACAGCCTAAAATTGTGCGTGCGTGTGCCGGTTCTGCTGCACTCAAAAGAAAAAGTTTACTGTCAACTATTCTGCCGAAGCAACCATTTGCTCTTTTCTCAATCATTAATCAATTACTACTATTATTATACTCCCTTTTCTCTCTAAGTCATTATCTTTATTGTTATTTTCTTTTCTTCTCCTCCTTTCCACTGAATACTCCTTGTGATGTTGCACAAAATGTCAAAATTGAGAATCCATATAGTACAAAAAATATAATTTTTATCTCACCACTCCATCCTACTGCACCACTACCATGTACTCAATTTATCAAGCGTTTTTCAGTAATATTTTCCTCCGGCAAAAAAGTGACCAAAAGTACAAACAGCACAAAAACCATGTACAAAAAACATGCCAAGCTAGCACTCAAAAAAGCAACTTTTTTCTTAACAAACAGTGCTAAACAGGTGTGTGAATGTGAAAGCATCGATGTTATGTCTGTGTTATGTGAAAATGAATTATGTTAGAAAGCATTTCACTCTGTGTTTGTCAGCTGTCTTCCCAAACCCACCTCACAATCCCTTCCCCACATTTACCTTTTCTTTACCTGAATCCTGTATAAATTTCCACGCCAATGTTTTTTCTTCAATCACAAAGATTTTTCCGCTGGCTATTTTCCTCTTTCCTGTCGTACAAATGTCTATTTTTTGCTGTCTTTGTCTGATTCCAGTTGTCTGACTAGAACGTAACTGTTTGTTTGCCGTGTTTTTCTGTGTAAACACACACATACACACACCTTTACTGTCACTGCAAATTGTCGTTTCTATGTCTCTTATTTTCTTTATGTTTTCTCTTCTTTTTTAAAACACTACAGTTTTCTTTGATTGAAAATGCACACACACACACACCTGACAGTCAGACAACAGCTATTCTGCCCAAGTTTATTTTTTCCATTTTTTTCTAAGAAAATAAAGTTCTGCCTCTATTCACTGTTTTGTTCTTGTACATGATTTTTTCAAACTTGACGTTGTTTACATCCATGCCCAGGTCATGAATGAACAACTCTATTTTTCAATGTCAATTTAAAAAGAGTTTACACTGTCTGAAAGTAACATCATTAGATTTTTTGTGATAAAAAAGACTTAGTTTTTTTGTTTTGATAGTACAGAACACAAATAATATAAAAAAATTTTAAAAATGTTCTATTAAACTAATTCTAATGTCAAGGGTTAAATTTCATCTAATTGTTAGCAAAATAGAACAAGAATAAAAAAATAATAGAAACTGTAATTGTCAAACGATTTGTCTGTCTGTCTGCTGTAATTTTTTTATTGCCTGTTTGTCTGTCTGTCTGTTTGCCTGTCCATTCACGTTGACGCATTAGTGTGTCCGCTAATTGACACTTCCAGTGCAGACGCCGTGCACACAATTTAGCTCTGCGTGAACAAGGCAGGGGCAGATAAATTAGATAGACACATACAACAACAGCAAACTTACAACTAACTGCTCAGACAAGCGGACTTCTCCCTTTTTTTCTTTTTCCTTTTTGGCTAAAACAAGAGAACAACAACTAAGCAGCTGCCAAAACGTGGTTGAGATTGGGTGTTGAAAACGACAATGCGAAAGTGTTAATAAGACTGCTATAAAGTTTTTTTTAAAATATTTTCTGCAAGATTTCAGCTGATTTGGAGGAGGCTGGCCAGCCTGGTCGGTAGTCTTTGCAGTGCAAGTGATGACCATACGACTAGTGCTGTTATCAGCAAGCAATCACCACCATCATTGCTCATCATAGCATTGCCATTGCCATTGCCGTTGCCATTACTAGCAGCAGCAGCAGCAGCATCGTCATCATCATCATTTTGCAGTTGCTGGAGGAATCTTGCCGAAATCGCTTCAAAGCTACCCTTCCAAAACGATGGGATACAGCACCACTACTAAAAGAGGGCTATATACTACCATTTTCCTTTCCATTTGAGCTCTCTTTCTCTCTCTCTCTCTCTCTCTCTCTCTCTCTCTCTCTCTCTCTCTCTT
>JAALOO010002039.1_pt1 | contig 12052 bp, 11 predicted proteins | sample 7257641 | NCBI WGS metagenome assembly JAALOO01 (sample SAMN14085613, study PRJNA598686) | mite metagenome | biome: ENVO:01001000; feature: ENVO:01001002; material: ENVO:01001226; isolation source: single female mite from University of Michigan culture on fish food culture... ... | reverse complement strand
AGAGAGAGAGAGAGAGAGAGAGAGAGAGAGAGAGAGAGAGAGAGAGAGCAGCAGCGGATGAATTGTTACTGCTGGTGGTGATGACACTGTCTCTCTGTCTGTCTGTTCAAGTGTTCCCTTCTCTGCCGATGATGCACCACCACCACCACCGCCGGCGGAGACAAGTGGACCACAAAAGAATAAAGGAAGAGTGAAGAACGAAGAGACAAACAATGGTCTCATTAGTAATGCGCGCACCATATCGAGCGACCTTGATGACGCTCCAGTGAGGCAGTGATGCACTGCTCCTGCTGCTGCACCGTCAATGGCACTGGGCACTTCATTGTCTTTACTTGCAAGCTCACTCATTCACTCACTCACTGACACTCACTTTGCCCCCTCTCTTTGGTGATGAGCTACTGCTCTGAATAGTGTCGAGCACTAGTCACCAAAGACAACCATACTGTGTGGTTGGCCTTGCAGTGTGTGCACCTTGCAGTCTCCCCTTAACTGAGCACTTCATCAGCCACTCCGGCACAGACCGCATGGTCACTAATTGATTTGCTTCCGATGCTGCACCGTGATTTCACTCACTCACTTTTCCACACTTTGTCACTCTCTTTTGGAACAATCCGTTTAAAGTCCGTCACCATCAGCTGGACAAAAGCAGCAGCAGCATCATCATCATCCTCATCTTCATCAAGAAGTGAACAAAAAGCAGAAAATGAGTCAGTGAACAAGGTAGAAGTGCAACAGGCAGTGAGCAGACTTACCTAAGGAAAAGAGGATTGAATACGAATCGACTTATTAGGAATGTGTGTGTGTAATGCCTGCCATTTGCTCAACAGTTATTTATTATTGTTTGTTACTGTGTAGAATATTTAAACAACAGTTGTGTACCAACAGCAGTGGTATAACAATGTAGTTTATTTGTACATTTAGCAAATAATTAACACTTGTTGTGTACAATGTTTGTAAAACAATGTAAAAGTTTTTAAAATTAAATGATTGTAATTTTAATGTAAAACTGGTTCAAAGGATATTTTGATTTATATGTTTTGTCTTATAGATTTAACACATTTTAACGGCATAACTTTGCATAATTCAATATTTTTTAAAATTTGCGTGTGAGTGTAACAGGGAATTGTAGCTGTAAATTTTGGGCTTAAAAATTGCAATTTTACAATTTTTTGAAGCTACAAATCAAGTTGATTGTTTTTGTGCCCTGATTTCAGCCAAACTGCCTGAATACGGTAAAAGCGCTTTTGGTTTAATTTTCAATATTTCATATGTGGCAAATTTATGAGCAAACAGTGGCAAAAAAGGTAAAAAGATGCATTTTGATAAAACATTTGCCGTTTATCTAAATCAATTTCCGGCTAAACGCCAATTGTGCAGTTGCGACAAATATTCAAAATGTTTCAATTTCAGTAAAACATTTTTTGCTGGACGACTACAAAACAGTTAAACTGTTTAACATAGTTTCCATTTAAGTGATTTATGCCATGCTTGTTGACAATAACTTCTTCTGTGTTATTGTAAACTTATTAAAATGCTCCAGTTAAAAAAATTAAAACAAATAAATGTGAAAATTGCATCTGAGAAACTAATCTCAGCAAAAACTTCTTAGCACAGTTGGTATCTTAAAAAGAGTACTTGGAAACAAATAAAACTACAAGTAAAAAACTCCATTTTAAGCAACTTTACATCACCCAAAGTCTAAAGTCGCTAAAAACAACTTAAAATGCAACTAAAAGACCACAACTTTAATTTATAGTTAACACATTTGCATGTCAAAATAAAAATCATGAATTGTTAAAAATGGTAAAAAAAATCAAAAGTTAACTAAAACTTTAGAAATATATTCAGAAACAGTTAAAAGCAACAGCTAAAAAATGATTGCTGAACTGTTGATTTTGCCTAAACAAGCCATTTTTTATTGTTGCAAACAACATCTGTCGAGATAAGTGTGCTTAAGTATGGGGTTTTGTTGACTTAAATTTTGATTTCGTAAGTGATTGTGCATCAAAAAAAGCCCAATGACCCATCAAATAATTGACAGCAATGTTCAAATAAGCTGAAAACTGTCTGCCGGTTTATTGAAAGAGCCTTTTAGACTGGGCAGTTTCAGAGGCACACGCCGATTAACTGCTGACTGTTTGTCTAATTGTTTTTACTGTTAGCAAAAAAAGGGAAAGTAAGCAAAAAACAAGTGAGGTAGAAAAATGAGAAAAAGTGAACGCATTTGCGGTGCACCGGCCAGCTAGCCAGTCAGTAGTAGTAGTAGTAGTAGTAGTAGTGGTAGTAGTCGTTTTTTATTGTGAGATGCATCTTCTTCTCACTAAAAAACACTGCTGCCGTTTCAGCTGTCAAAGATAGATAGTGAACACACACAGGTGAAAGTGAGGAGAAACAGTGAACAGAAGACAAACGTTTTTGCGCGTGCAGGCAAAGAAAAAACGCTTGCTGCAGTGATAAACAAATGGGTGCCAGAGGAAAGAAAGTAAGAGAGAGAGAAAGAGAGAGAGAGAAAGTGAAAAGTGAAAGAGGAAAAGTGAAAGCACCGTTGACCACAGGTGAAAGCTCAGAAAAGCATCATTCTCTTTTTCTCTCCAAAGTTTCTTTTGCTCTGTGTATCGTTTGCTGGCTTTGTCGTTGCCATCTTCGTTGCCTTTTTCAAGTCAGTGCATCCTCTCTTTCTCTTTCTCTCTTCTTCAAACCTTTGCCGTTTGCTCATCGTTGTCCCTTCCCCTCCTCTTTTCAATTTACCTCTTCTTCTTCTTCATCATCTTCTTCTTCTACTTCATCACTTTCTCCGGGCACTGTCTACTGGCATTGTCTTTCTCTGCTTCTGTGCTCCTCTCTAGCCCCGTCTCTAGCCGCTCTCCGCCTGGAACTGAAGATCATTATATGGAAGTAGAAGAAGTAGAAGTAATGCGCGCTCCAGCATTAGGCTGCTCCACTCAACGGCGGTGGCCAGCTATAAAAGCCTGGAACCGAGAGCCACCTGAGAACAGTCTCTGAACTTCATCCCTTGCAGGTTGAGCAGTGCAACAGTGCCTCACCGAAACCTCATCCCTTCTCAGACTGTCTCATTTTTCCCCACTGACCGGAGTTTAGTAAAATAGTACACACTGTCAACTGTCTTCTATCTGTGTTTGTTGCCGTACTCTGCACATTTTGTATTGCTACACATTTTCACCCCACCACCACCACCACCACCACCCCAACTTGTCATCATGAAGCCAGTGTTTGGTTTAGTCCTTCTCCTCTCAGTGGCCTCCCTCTCGCACGCCTACTACTACAATGAGGAGGGCGAAGTGGAGGACGACGGCTTTGCGGAAAGTTCCGGCCGAGCTCGATCGCTGTACACTCGCTCCATCAAGTCGGCGCCCCTCTCTCCCTCCCGCAAGTCATACACGCCCCCTTCTCCCTCTCGGGCCCGTCTCTCCGCACCGGCGCCCGCCGTGAAGGGATACGAACCGCAGCAACAGCAGCGATTTGAGCAACAGACCTACGAGGCGCAGTCGCAGGTGCCAAAGATCAACCATGAAGTGGTGAGTAGTAGTGTCAAAATTGCCCCGATGATTCATTGTAAAGCCTTTTTGTCAAACAATCAATTGATCACAACTACAGCTCTGATTAATTGATTGATATTCAAAAACCTTTTTTTGCATTAAATTAGTTATCTTTACAAACTTTAGTCAAATGAAGCTTAGTTTGACTACCTTTTGTCAGTAATAGTAGCAAACATTTAAAACTTTTCACTTGTCCTTTTTTCACTAGGTTGGCCGACCGGAGCCGTTCAACTTCAACTACGACGTGAAGGACGACTACGGCAACTCGCAGTACCGTCGCGAGGACTCGGACGACAGCGGCGCGGTGCGCGGCTCATACGGCTACACCGACGCCAATGGCCTCTACCGCATCGTCGACTACGTGGCCGATGATAACGGCTTCCGGGCGACCATTCGCACCAACGAGCCCGGTCTGGTAGAGCCTTCTCCGGCCACCGGCGAGGTGCTCAACCCCGCCGATGTGATCCTCAACGCGGAGGCGACTCCGGCCGGCGTCAGAGAGCAACAGCAGCGGTACGCTCAGCAGTCCAACAAAAGAGGAGGCGGTGGTGGTGGAAGTTCACTGGGCGGCGGAAGTTCGTCATATGGCGGCGGTGGCTCTACCTCTTCCTCCTCTTATGGCGGCTCCTCGTCGCAGTCCTCCTACGGCGGTGGCAGTCAATCCTCTTTTGGTGGTGGACAATCTTCCTTTGGCGGTGGCTCCAACTATGCCAGTCAGCAGAAGCTGTCGTCTGGCCGATCGGGAACCAAGTACTAGTAGGTAGTAGGTAGTAGTACGGATAAAACGAAGTAAAAAGAGTAAGATTACCATCACTACCGCTACAACACCACCGAAACAACCTATTGTTGTCACCTTTTTCTTCTTTACTGCAGTGCAGTCGCTACCATCATCTCTCAAGCCATCAACAACTGCAACAGGCAATATCCAAAAACAGTGTTGGTGTTGGTTTGTTTATTCTTTTTAAACAAACTCACTGTTGTTTGGGTTTGCTTCCATTTTCTCAATATAATAACATCAACCACAACAAGTATTTCTATGTACTGGTTTAACTGTAAATTCTTAAGCATGCACAAAGATAGAGCGCACCGTGTGCGCTCACTCTCTGTTTTGCCACCCTTTTCCACCGACTCTATCAACATTACCTATTTCATCTCTGAACACACTTTCTTCATTTTTTGTCAATAGTTTGTTTCTATATAATCACAATACTTTTTCATCGTTTATACACACTTTTTTGTCATTTCTTGTTTCAAACTGGCACTAGCCGATAAAATCAATTGATAAATTAATTAATCAGTTTTTAATGCTTTACAATTCCTTTTACCTTGTACTGCATTGTATTTCCCATCAGCCCAGCCAACAAACATTCATACATAACTTGTCGTTTGCGTTTTTGTTAGTTGATTTCTCACAAAACTGACAATTGTTGCCCCAAATTAGTTTTGATTGAGATTCAGTTAATGTATGTTTCGATCTATTTTTTCAATAGACAAAAATTATTTTATAAACACATTTTGCACATAACAAAAACAACGTTAACGTGACTACACATTAAAAATTTTGAATTTTTTGTTAACACATTCTTTAGCATGTTATCACACTTAAACTTGGCACACCAGTTAAGCATTTTTTTAGTTTTAAAATAAAAGAAACGGCTAAACGACCAAAACTCATTTTTTTCTTAAAAACCAGATCATTTTGATAAACATTTTTTCCTGTAAACTTGTTCACATTGCCAACAAGTACCACACTATTATTAATTAGAAAACTAAAATAAAATGTTTCTCTGCATTTCTTTTTGGCGCTAACGTGATATGTTGTGTGAAACAAAACCTCTTGCCTGCTAGCACTGGTTTCAACTGGGCTTGGTAACAACAAATTGCTTTACACTTTCCACACACCTAAACATCAACACTGTCACTGGTACATTAAAAATCTGCCTGGTAACAGCTGTCTCTCAACTGTAACTTTGTATAAAGTTGCTATGTTTAAGAGTCAGTGAGAGAGAGAAAGAGAGAAAGCGTTAGAGAATTAACTGGGAACAGGCAAATTGAGGGAACATCTGACAGATAAAACGGTACTTCTGCTACCCGTAAATTGAATGCTGCCACTGTGAGTCAGCAGTACCGACTGAGGAAGAAAAAAAGAATAGTGAGAAAGTGAGAGGGCACGTGAATGGTGAATGGCCTTGTGATGGCAGCACCGAACCGTAATACGACAAGTGATTGTACGAGCAGCCAGCCACTCAGCCACTCAGTCAGTCAGTCACTACCCAGCTTTACCAGCTTACTCTCTGCCCAGATTTGGAACTTTGCCCAACACTGCTAGTTCGCTCCTCTCTCTTTCTCTCTTTCTCTCTTTCTCTCTCTTTCTATTCTCTATTCTCTATGCTTTTCAATTCGGTTGCCCAGGCATCATCGAGGTCGTCGTTATTCTCCCTTATTCTCTCTCTCTCTCTCTCTCTCTCTTTCTCTTTCTCTCTTGCATCTCTCATCCACTGGGTGCGTGCAAGTGTTGTTGTATACACAAACACTCGCTTCCCGATGTTGCATCGGTTTCACTGCGTAGTCTGATCAGTGAAACTGATGTGAGTGTGAATGTGTTTTCGGTGTTTTTCGTCGTTATACACCAACAAATGGGGTTTCGTTTTTTCCAGTTTGTACCCGTTTGTAACATTTGTATGAATCTAAGCAGTTTTAAACAAAAACAGTCTTGTTCATCACTGCAGGCACCACAATTGTCTGCCAGTACTACTTTCAGCACTTTTAAAGCTACTGTTACTAAGTAAAACTAGTGATGATGAAAACTTCAAATCATGTTAAGATGTTGACATTTTGCGCCACGTTTGTTTTTCCTACTTCAACAACAGATACTGTAAATTGCGTGAAAAGTATTTAACGTGATGCATCATTTTAAAATGACTATCAAATTAAATAAAAAGTTTTAACAACATTAATTTGTTTTGCTAAAAGTTTATGCAAAAATGTTTAAATTTGGAAATTCGCTTGTTTTATTTTAAAAATACAAAAATGATTTGTTATTTATTTATTTTTAAAGTAAGTTAATTTATGTGTTATAACTTTTAGTTTAAAAAAACAAATATTACTAACAGTAAATAAAATAGTTTTTGTAGCCGTTTTTGCTTTAGATAAAATTATTCGGCATTGATCGGCAAAACATATTAGATTGTTTATTGTTTTCACAAAACTATACACTTTTTTTACCAGCACCTCATGTGACTAGCAAATCAACAATAAAACAACAACTGTGATCAACAGCAAAAAAAATGAATCGTTCACAGACACAAAGTGTCAGTAGTCTGAATCAAAGCGGCAGCAGCTCGTCCCTGTCAAGTGCCTCAATGGGCGTCCCATCATCTCCCGGTGCTGAAATAGCCTCAGTGAACTCCTCCTCCTCCTCATCCCGACTGAGCAAATCTCCCAGCAGCACCCTCAGCTCATTTTTCTCTAACATTGGCCAGTCTCTGGCAAACCACACCACCAGTCGAGAAGGTGCTGCTGGTCGTCAACAGAGCAGCACACCGCCACCTTCGCCTTCATCGCCGGCAGCAAACTTGGCAGGCAGTTTTCTGAGTAGTCGAGGCTTAAACAACTCTGAAGTGAATCAAACAACAAGCAGCACAGTGAGCTCAGTTGTCTACGGCAGCTACCCGATCAAGTACATCGGCAGCACTCCCCTCCGCCGTCGACACACCCTGCCCATGCTCAACTGGATCGTCACCGATCTGCTCTACCAGTCAAAGTGCGACGGCGATGAGCTGCACGTCAAAATTCGCAACTGCGTCCGCGAGGAGGACAGCAAGGCGGCCTTTGAGGCGATGCGGACGCAGTTGAGCAAGGACGCCCGCCACCACGGACTGAGCGTCCGTCTGGAGATGTGCCAGCTGGTGACCACTACCAACAGCAACTCATCATCAACCTCAGCCACCACCACTCAACCTCCTTCCACACCTTCTTCTTCTGCCTCATCTGAACCTCCTGCCATTGCCTTTCAGGTGAGCAACGCCGCCGACGGCCAGCTCCTCCTTAGCCACCACTGTCGGCGAATCTTTCTTTTCGGCAAGTTCACCCGTGAGTCCTCGCTCTTCTACTACCTCCACAAAAGTCAGGAGGACGTTCAGACGGCGGTGCCCACGTTGTACGTCTTCCAGGCAAAGGACGAGACGCAGCTGTCGGAGATTGCCGTCAAGTACAATGAGCTCCGGCCAAAGTTGAACATTCGCAACGATCGCCACCTTTTCATGAACAGTCTCAATGCGAAGACTGGCATCACCTCAAACTGCTTTGAAGTGCTGCACATTGGCAGTGTTGTGGTAAACAAAATAAGCATTCTTGACTTTTTGTAACTGACGTTTTGACCAACTTTCTCATGTTTCCTCTGTAGGTATCACAAAAAAGAGCTGACCCGTTAATGGTGGACCGAGCCGCTAAGGAGCTGGGCGACAAGCTAAAGTCAACGAATACTGAAAATGAAAACAAAACAGAGCAAAAGGCAACTACAAACAGTGTGCCCCCCTTTTCTGATTCAGCAGCACCTGCACTGGTTTCTCCTCCAATCGTCACCACCAATCGTCGTCAGTTTCGAGCCAATCGATTTTTAGTTCAGGTCATTGACGAGAACAAAACATTGGAAGAGTCCACTGCTGAAGCATCAGCAACCACAACATCAGCAGCAGAAGATCAGCGGCCAATGTCTCCTGAAAGTGCCGCCTACTTGGCCAGCTCTCCGACGACGCTCATTTCCAACACTCAAAGTCTTGATTGCGAGACGCGAGCATCCTTGATGAAGGAGTTTAAACGTCACCACGGACTGCTTCACCAAATTTCAGATGTTGGCTTGAAGAAAACTGACATTCGTGATGTACAATATGGTAAAAGTGAGATAAACAGGAAAGAAAACAATGAAAATGAAGATAAAGAACAAACAATGCAAAAAGCTATAAACAAAGGAACTTCAGGTTTGAAAAGATCAAGTAGTGGAGAAACTACAATGAAGAATGACACCATGTCAATTTTGAATCAAATGGGTAATCAATTGTTTTTATCCTAAAAACCCATTACTAAAAAGCTTTTATTTTTAAAACCTACTAGATTCCTTCAACAAAAAGCGCACCAACAACCGACTGTCAGCCAACAAGACGATGCTGTTCATCATCGGCCAGCTGGACATCTGCATGATCAGCCCGGAAAACCATAAAACCGTCTTCTCAAAGACCTTCTCCAACATATCGCACTGCTCCCAGGGCATCAGCAGTCCGGATCACTTTGGCATCATCGTCCGCGAGCCCTTCGGCCCGAACAGCTACTCGGAGACCTATGTGGCGCACATCTTCAAGTGCTCCACCGCAACGGTGGTCAACGAGCTGCTCTCTTCACTGCGGCAGTCCTTCAACAATGCCTACCGCGCCAATAAGATGCGCCAAAGTGGGACCGTCTTTGTCGACCGGAGCGACCTGATAGTGACGAATGAGGCCTCGGCCTCGGCCCGGCCGGAGCACCCCTACTGCGACAACTGTCCCATGAACTGGTTCCACCAGCTGTGCCTCGACATTGACGGCCTCGACGACCCCACCATCTTCGTGTTGTTGATGTTCCGCATTGAGCAGCACTCCTCGGCGGAGAAACGAGCCGAGTTTCACTCCATTCTTCGGCAGGTTAACTTCACTGACGCTCGCCGCAAGGTGGACATACTGATGATCCTGCTGAAGGCGCGTGCAGAGCGAATGCAGAAACGACACGAGAAGTCCGGTTGTCGACTTAATTCGATGAACATCTACGACCAGTGTGATGAGGAGGAGAACAAACGCAGTACCTCGAGTCTCACCAAACTGGAGGGCTTAAAGCTGATGGCAAAAAGCTCAATAACAAACACTTTTGAGTCACTGTTTAAGGTAATGCCCAGCAATAGATTTTACCTATTTTAAAAAAATTTTTTTAATTAGACAAACAAAAACTACACGTCAACGGAAAGTTTGCAAGAAAAACCGCCTCAAGAGTTGACTACACTGTCTTCCTCCCCTTCAGCTAGTACAGCGCAAAATTCTTTTGAATTTAATGATCAACGCCGCAACACACTTGCCAACTGTTGTCCTGAAGCTGCTGCCAAAAACTCTAAACTAGAGAACTTGAAAAAAGAATTTTTGCAACAACAAGCAGAAAAGTCGACTTCACTCGGAAAAAGTGAGCAAAAATCGTTGCTAAACATTTTTATGAAAATTAGCGGCAGTCAGACAAACTTGAACTCGTTGGAGGAACTTTCCCAAAATTTAAATCAACTAGAGTCAGAACCAGAAGTGCTTCCAAATAAACTGGCAAATTGTAATTTGTCAAAACTAGAACGACAGTTTTCAGTAAACACCCAGTTAAGACACAGACTCTTTAAACGCATAAAAAAGTCAATCAACGAGTCTGAAATTAATAAACCCAAAGTGTCAGTTTTGCAAAACAATCAAAAGAGTGAACCTGTGAGCAAACGTGCTCAAAAACGCCGTAATCCACGTGATCTTTGGATTTTTGCAGTACGTCAGCAAATACTACTTATCCAAATGAACAAGAAAAACTCTCAAAACGAAGGCACTAAAATGTCAGTTTGCGATTGTGCCGATCGAATAGAATATCAAGCCATTCCACGACTTCAGTCACCTGATCACTTGAAAAAGATGACAGCAACTTGGGATTGTTTAATTCAGTCGTACAATGCTAAAAAACATTCATTCAAAAATATTGACAATGAAATTTACAAATCCATTTGCAATGGAGTGCCCAAAAGTCGCAAAGGAGTCGTATGGCAGTTTGTAGCGCAATATCAACGCAACAAACGACTTGCTGCTGGTTTTTCAATTAATAACTCAAATCAAAAACAAGTAGAACCAAGAAAAAAATATCGCAGTTTACTGAAAGAACTAACCGTCCAACAGCATGCCATTTTTGTTGATCTTGGCCGAACCTTTCCCGGAGTGACCTTTTTTGCAGAAACGATGGGATTCGGTCAGTTGTCGTTGTTTAATCTCCTGAAAGCATACTCTCTGTACGACAAAGAAGTTGAGTATTGTCAGGGACTGAGCTTTGTTGCCGGCATTTTGTTGCTTCATGTAAGTCAATTGCTGTGATTAGGTATTTATTCATTTTTGATGATGTATGTTTTTTACCTTGCAAACAGATGAACGAAGACGATGCGTTTGATTTACTTTGCTATGTTCTCTACGATTGCGGTTTGCGTGAACAATACAAACCTGACATGGAGGCACTGCAGGTAGGCAATTTTTTTTGGCGCCAACAGAGGTCGCCAGGGTAAAGTGTAAACATGATTTTCACTTTTTACATATTTTTTCTGTACCAGATGCAAATGTACCAGTTCATTCGACTGCTTTTTGATCACAATCGCCTGCTGCATGATCACCTCGAAGAGCACGAAGTGCTGCCCACTCTGTACGCTGCACCTTGTTTCCTCACCATTTTTGCCTCCCAGTTCAACATTGCTTTTGTCTCGCGCGTTTTTGGTAAGCTCATTTTTCAAATTTTTTTTATTACCACAAACTGCTAACACATTTACTATTTTTTGGCGTAGACTTTTTAATGTTCTTTGGAATAGAAGCCATCTTTCGAATCTTCTTTGCACTCATTGAGCGCATTTCAGACCGCCTTTTACAATGCCGTGATTTTGAAACAGTAATGGAGCTACTTCGCACCGATCTGGTCGTCTCCAGTCAGAAAGATATGGAAGCTATTTTTGAAAACAGTCTCAAGTATGACTTTGCCAAATCACTTGAACAGTATCGGGTTGAGTACAAAATACTTCAAGAGGAGTTTGCCCACCTGTCGTTAATCAACTCAAAAAGCTATGCCAGTCAGCCAAATGTTAATCGCCCGCCGTCAGTGGATCGTTTTCTCACTGTTGAGCTGAGCGGCTCTAATGACTCCATTGATTCCCGTCGCAGACATGCCAGCGAGATGCAAGGTGCTGTTTGCACTGATGCTAAAGAGCAAGAGTTGGGAAAACTTAAACACGATAAAAAGCAGCTAGAACAGGAAAATTCTGAACTGAGAGAAATGCTTGTTCAACTTGAAAGGAAAGTAAGCAACTTGCAATCATCAAACCGACAGTTTGAAGAAAATAACGAGTCACTAGTGGAAACCATTCAACGGCTGGAGAATCAGGTTAAAGAGTTAAAAATTGAAAAAGTCAAAGTTTTTAAAAACAATGAACACCTATTTGCAAACGAATCAAAAAAGAACAGTGAGTCAGACGATGAAAAGTGTTTTGTTTACGTTGATGCAGAGGAATTTCATGATCCGCTTTAAATTATTAATTTTTTAACTAAAAAGATTTATCAATTTAAACAATTTTTTGTAATCATACATTTAAGATCATTTTTTATCATGATTTTTTGCAAGATTTTATCTAATGTTTAAGTTAAAAATATTAGTCCAGCACCATTGAATATTTTTAAAATATTTTTATTCACGGGTTCACT
>JAALOO010001295.1_pt1 | contig 12056 bp, 13 predicted proteins | sample 7257641 | NCBI WGS metagenome assembly JAALOO01 (sample SAMN14085613, study PRJNA598686) | mite metagenome | biome: ENVO:01001000; feature: ENVO:01001002; material: ENVO:01001226; isolation source: single female mite from University of Michigan culture on fish food culture... ... | reverse complement strand
AACCAACCAGCCAACCAACCAGTCAACCAACCGGCCGTACTTAGTCTGTTGGCATATTTAATTTTTATTTATGTTTTCCCATTATAACTTACCCTAAATGCAGAAACCAAAAGTACTCTAATGCTGGTAAATTATTAAAAACTAATACTTGTACATTTTTTGACAAAGGAAAGGAATTAGACAATGCCAAAAGACAATTTAGTAAATTGTGATTACCGTCTCTACTCAGACAAGCAGGTCGTCAGCCTAACACAAGCTGAGAAGGACTTTTGCACATGCTACAGCATGGCAGTTCCTAGAGTAGCATTTCTGCACTAGTACATGAAAATTGCTCAGCAGTGAAGCAGACATTCACTGGCAGACACTGAGCTGCTGTGAAATTTGATTTATAGATTCTTTTATTTGAGATCGCCATTCACTGCTGCACCGCTGGCGACCGGTCTCAAGTGACTGTGAATTCTCTTTCAATCACCACCAGGATCAGTGTTGCAGCAAACTGCAGCCAGACTCACTGCCTCCTTCGTCGAGTTATTTTTAATAGCCAGCTTCTCTGAAAACAATTCATTTAATTATACTGGCCCTTTTTGTTTAGTTAAAAAGTGGTTTTTTATATCTCACACAATCGATCAAGTGTTTATCCTTATTATTGATTGATTATTAATAAATTGGTAGTTTGAGTTTTTCAAAGTTTTTGTTTTTATAATCAAATTATAATTTTTTATTGTTTTGTGTGCAGCATGATTACAACTGTGGTAAATTAATGTCTTTGTAACTTGTATTCAGTAACAGAAGGACTCTGGAGCAAATTAACTTGTAGAAGTTGATGATGATGATGAATGGTGAAAGATGATCAAGAAGATAGCGCTTCCGGCGTTGCGTCCAGGCAGCAAGGAGACCAACAAAGTGGTGAAGTACTCCTCATGCAGCAACCGAATTGTCGATGATGATGACGGCCTCGATGAGGTGGCTGTGATCAGCAATGCTGACCCGGAAAGTGTTCGCTATGGCAGTGGCAGTCACCACTCCACCGCCAATGGACCTCGAGTCGTTCCAGGCATTATCACCGCCGGAATGGACCGCAGCAAGGTGCTCACCTCATCACTGGCCAGCAGCAGTTTAACTCAAAAGTAAGTACTAGTTCATTGTTGATTTTCCAGCTCAAATAAATCTAACCTTTCGCCATAAAAACAGAAGGCCTTCAACCGTGATATCCTCTAGTCTTATATCTCCTGGTCAAAGTAACGATAATCAAAATATAAAAAACCGGTGCTCTTCTAGGCAGTCTCTAATTGGCAGCGGTGAAATCAACAAAGTGAACATTGGTGCTAATGCTAATCCAAACGCTTATCTCGGCAATGGCAAAGACACTGACCCTAAGAAAAATGCGCCTCCTCAAGTTACAGGTAAAGGAACCTTTTTAACAAATAGTAAACTTAATCCTCATTTGCTCCTTTTGACTTGAACAGGGTTCGTTAACAGAGCGCACATAACCAGCGAGCTGGAAATACCAAAGAAAACGCGTGAGCAAAGACGGAAAGAGATTAAGAAGGAGTTTGAGAAATGGGAAACAACAAACGCCATTCACCACAAATCTGGCTGTAACTGGTCCTTTGTTTTTGACCCCTCTGGTCGGTTGTGCTACTACTGGTCAATGATCGTCAGCATTGCCTTCCTCTACAACTTCTGGACCATCATCTACCGATGCGCTTTTCAGGAGATCAACGAGAGCACTGTAGCGACCTGGTTCGCCCTGGACTACTTCTCTGACTTTATTTACATACTAGACATTGCAGTCAACTTTCGCACCGGTTACCTCGAGGAAGGCGTCCTCCAGACGGACAGTATGAAGCTGCGGCAGCACTACATGAACTGCACCATGTTCTACATTGACTGTCTCTGCCTGCTACCGCTCGATATCCTCTACCTTTCAATTGGCTTCAAATCAGTTCTCCGGTGTTTTCGTTTGGTGAAGATATACCGGTTCTGGGCGTTCCTGGACCGAACTGAGCGCCACACCAACTATCCCAATGTGTTTCGAACTCTTAGTCTGATGCACTACATTCTGGTCATTTTCCACTGGAACGCCTGTCTCAGTCACATCATTCACATGAAGGATGGCTTTGGCTCACGCGATTGGTTCACTCGCTCGAAGAATAAAAGCGATTGTGAGGGCGTTACTTGCGACTACCTCCAGTAAGTTATTCAGACAAGTGCTTGCCAAAAAAATCATTTGCAATTTTATTTGTAATCTAGCGCTATGTACTGGTCTGTACTGGCTCTAACTACAATTGGTAATGTCTAATAGTTGAACGGCGAGATGTCTCAATTAGTAACGTTTTTAAACATTTAGGTGATCTCCCGATGCCGCGAACCAAGAGTGAATATGGATTTCTTATAATGCAACTTGTTTTCGGTCTTTTTCTTTTTGCAAGTAAGCTGTTGTTCAAGTGTTGACTTCATTTTTTAAAAACTCACATTTTCGTTTTTTAGCCGTTTTGGGCCATGTGGCTAATATTGTCACTAATGTAAGCGCCGCGAGAAAAGAGTTTCAAGGTACAAAAAACAAGAAATGCTTCTTTGTGAATTGTTACAAGTGTTTTAATTGTTAATAGCAAAACTGGATGCTGTTAAGACATACATGAGAATGCGTCGAGTGCCTGATCATATCCAAACCAAAGTGATTCGCTGGTTTGATTACCTGTGGATGACTCAAAAATCATCAGACGAGGAAAGATCTGTTGGTTGCCTTCCAGGTATGTAAAGCTAAACAATCTTAGCTTTCATCAAATTAAATGTAGTCTTTTTCTGCAGATAAACTCAAAGCGGAAATTGCTATCCACGTTCACCTGGACACGCTCAAAAGAGTGGAAATATTTCAGAATACTGAAGCAGGCTTCCTTTGCGAGCTCGTGCTTCGGTTGCGCCCAGTTCTATTCAGTCCAGGCGACTACATTTGCAGAAAGGGCGAAGTTGGCAAAGAGATGTACATTGTTAACCGTGGAAGGTAAACTTGTTCTGCTGCTATTCCCCTGATCTACTTCACTCTCGTAACTTCCTTCACAGATTACAGGTTGTCACTGATAATGGAAAGACGGTACTGGCTACACTTCGAGCTGGAAGCTACTTTGGTGAAATTAGCATCCTCAACATGGGCACTGCAGGCAACCGGCGAACAGCATCAGTTCGTTCGGTTGGCTACTCTGATCTGTTCTGCCTCAACAAACAAGTAATTGAACTGACTGATATTAATTGTAATGAAAAATATTCAAAACCGTTACTTTAGGACATGTGGGATGTACTCAAAGACTACCCTGCAGCTCGAGTGAGATTAGAAGCAATTGCCGTGAAGCGTCTGGAGAAATACCGCAAGGAGCCTTTAAAGAAAAGTAAGTTGTGGAGCATGTACTTTGAATCTGACGCATGTGTTAATTCTCCTAATGGTAAATAGTTGCAATGGGTCGAAGCCGGAGCACACCTGGTTTGGTGGAATCAAAGGGAAAGCTGCCCATGAATGAGCTGGACAGGCACAGGAAGGAGATCACTTCTGCCTCAACGGCGACCTTGCTTCCTGATGAAGAGTGCGACAAGGCTCTGCTCGCCGAAAGGAATGCCCTGGCGGGTGAAGTAGAGACGGCCAGTATGGCCAGCGAGGAAACGACCACTCTGAAGGCGGGCAAACAAGGTCAGAACATAGCTCTCCAGTCAGCCAGTCCGCAACCATTCGCACAAGTACTGAGCAGTGGTCAGTCGCCGGCACTGCTGTACTCTGGTCCTGGGGCGCACCTGTTGGCGCCCAATGTGACCCTGATGAACTTTGACAACCGCGCACAAGGGGGATACCAGATACCATTCTACCACGGACAGTACACGCCTTACTGTGGTCTCAGTCCGGCAGCATCCACTAACCACCTTTCAATTCCCTCGGCCTGCATTGGAACACCGTCGCCAAACAACTTTCTCTCCGAAGAGAACTCTGTCACCGGAGCACCAGTCAGTGGTACTGGAGGTGGTGGTGTTGGTGGTGGCAGCCAGTCAGAGTTGCAGTCTCAAGATGCTTTGCTCTCAGAAATAAAGCGTCTTCGGGAACGACTGCTGACGCTAGAGACGGAGAATGCCTCCATGTCAATGAAGCTGAACCAGCAGCAGTGGCAGGTGGAAAACAGGTAATGGGAACAGCAGACTGATGTTTTCAGAAATTACTAACCGTTTCACACCAACAGACTGGCTGAGATTGAACTGCAAATATGCTCAGCAACAAGTGGAAACTCCTGTTCGGCTCAACTAGCCTCAGTCAGCTCGAACAGCTCCAACGTAAGTGCCGAAGAGAATGAACGCAACAAAGAGTCCATCATCTGAACATCACCGCTATACCGCATTAAAAACTACTGTACAAACATTCCTCGGTTTTCGAACCGCAACAATTAAAACAATCAAAACGTTTCATTGTTTTTCCTGTCGCAGCCTCACTTTACTTTTTTTCTCTTTTTAAATGATATATCTACTTTTTCGAATAAACATGTTTATAAAAAAATGCACAATGGGTTCCATTTGTAAACCGAAAACAAAATATTTGCAATTTTTTGATAAATAATAAATAGTACAACCGGAATATAAGTGAGTTAATTGTGAAGTTTTTGTACAATGGGCTACTTGCAACAACTCATTTCAGTTGGGTCTTTTTAAATTTGATTTGGGAAGCAGTCTCGGGTTGATATTTCTCGCATTTCCCTTTGCACCACGTTTTGTTTCTGTGCGGTTTGTTAAAGTAAAAAATATATGAATGCAATTGCAATATTTGGCAAAATTAGCTATCACTACTTACCACTTCCTTGCCCTCGTCCTAGACTTTGTCTTTCTCGGTCCATTTCTAGTTCTTCCAGTTTTTCAGTGAGTGATAGTTTTTGCTGAATCACAATTCTTAGAAGCGAGTTGAGCGTCTTCTTCTCATCTTCTGAAGCCTTAAACTTGCGCTGTAGCTCGTCAATCTGAGATACATAATCCTCGCATCGAGCAGAGAACATGGAGCGCAACGAAGCAAAAGTGGCAGCATCTTCTTTAAGTGCCTGTGAAATCAAACAAAAAAACGGTGAAATGCATTAGCAAACGACTACCTAGTTTCCTTCTGGTAGACTGTACCTTGAGTTCGTTGCGCAGTTTGGTCATCGTCTCAGTGACCACAGCCTTCTCTGTCTCGTACTTGGACTTTAAATTGGCAAGTGCCACCTCTGCAGTTTGCTTGTTTGTTTTAAGCACAGTTCGCAGAGAGGCAATTTGCTCGCGTTTTGTAGAGAGAAGTGATTTCAGTCTAACAATCTGGTCTTGCAGATCTTCCATTTCCTGTACGGTAGACATCAACGATGTTGGCTGCTCTCCCTGCTCCTGACCGCCACTATTGCTGGACAGCTTCTGCATGGAGTTTCGGTTCTCTATCAAAGTGTCGATTGCCGACCGAAGCACCTTCAGCTGATCCTTGACAGTGTCTAGAACAAGATTGCACTCGACTGACTTGATTTCCTTAAGGGTGTCATTCATTAGATGCAGCTTCTCCTTTAGCTGCTCAATTTTGAGATTCGCATCAAAGTTTGGCTGCATATGATTCAGTATTATGCGATCAGGTGTTTGTCCGTTGACTAGTGAGAAACATAAAGCAAAATGTTTAGAATTAAACCAGCTGATAATCAATGGCGCAGACATACTTAGACATATGTGGTGATAAATAGAAGCTAACTCTTCGGACACAAGTGATAGCTCATCATGAGTTTGGCTGTAGTTGGTATAGAATTCTCGCAATAGCTTGGAAAGCGTTTCGTTGTCTCCTTCAAAATTGCTCTTATTGGCTTCGAGCTGTTCAACAAGACTTCGCAATCGGCTCACTTCGTTCTTAAAGCCGTTTGCGTCAATGTTAGACAGCTTTGCCTTAACCAGTTGCTTCAAATGCGACAACTCCGGGTCCTTTCCTTCATCAGTGCCATCATCCAAATTGAGATTATTCAGCTCCTCAAACATTTTTTCCACCTTAGTAGTTTGATTGACCAGTTCACTCTGCGCCTTTTCAAGTAAGCTTTGAGTGTCATCGAGTTTCTTCTTGAAAAAGTTCTTTTGGCTATCTGATTCTTCGAGAAGCTTTTCAAACTTTTTGATTTCATTTATATGCACTTCACTAAACAGTGAGCCCTCGAGTGACGGTGGCTGATTGACAAAGCTGTCAGAGTTGAGAAATTCTGATTCAATCTGCCTTAGAGCATTGTTCTCGTCGATGGCCTCATCGTAGTTCTCTGATGCATCACAGTTCAAATCATCTGTTGGTAGTTTAGTAAACAAACAAGCTCTTAGTATTTTTATACCAGATATGATAAACAAATAGCATACTTTCAAACTTTAAACCGGAGAAACCAACAAAACTGTTTATGTTGAGATAAGTTTCCGAACTGATTTTCTTGTCCAACTCCTTCTTTATGGCATATTTCTGTTCTCGTTCTGACTGAAGTGCTTCAAGTGCGTCTTGAGTCTGTAAAGTGGTTAAGAAAAAAGAACAATAAATGAAACATCATACTTTTATTATATCAAAAATAAACCCAATTACCTGTTTCTCAGCAATTTGTTTCAGGTTTTTATTTTCATCAATTTGATTTTGCATCGTTTCAATGATGCCTTGAAGACTTGCAATCTCCACTTTGTACGTTTCAATGTCCACTTGAGAAGACTTTAACAAAGAAACCTGCTTTTGTAGTGATATATTTTCCTCGTCGAGTTCATTGTTTTCCGTAAGAAGCCGAGATTCACGAAGTTTGAAATCTTTCAACTCAGAAATTAACTTTTTGCGTTCTTTTTCGTAGATTTCCTTTTTTTCTTGCAGCCTTGTGTTTTCATGGTTATATTTGTCGCGGTCATCTTTGATAACCTTTAATTCATTTTTCACCTTTTCGTCACCGAGAACAAAGTCAAATGAATAGTTAGTTTTAAGAAATCTTTATATTAACATTCAAACATACCTGCTTCAATTCCCGCTCTAGCTCAAGTAAGGTCGAAGTGAAACTTTCTTCTTTTTTTGCACTTTCTTGTAAAAGCTGCTCTTCTTGTTCAATTCCACTGGTCGCAGAGACACGTTGGATTGTTTGTAGTTTGTTTAATGCCTAAGTTTGCAACAAAAAATGATCTGATTAAAAGTTTCAATCAAACTGAGCAATAACAAACCTCACTGAGATCTTCAAAGTCCTTCTTTTCAAATTCGTATTTTGCTTCAAGTTCATTATACCGCTTTTGTAGCTCCTCCTTTTCATCCTGTTAAAAATATGAACACTTGATCACTGTCACTCATCACTAAGCATTTAAACTGACCAAAAGAACCAAACCAAACTGAGCTGATTGAATCTTCTCCGACGTGGCCATCTTCAGCTCCTCATTGAGCCGCTCAATATCAGCCTTGAGTAAGGCAATTTCACTTTGAACTTCATCACTGGTCTCCATTTTTGAAATATATTATTTGACGCTATCTAGCTGCCGCTTAGTCGGGCGAAATGCACTGAAAGTATCACAAGAGGGAATAAGGCTGAGTCAAGTGGGTTCACATGCAGGTGAGGAGTAGTGGACGGATGGTGGTGGTCACTGGTCTTCCGATCGTCCTCATGACATCTTCCCCACTGATTGTTGTTGTTGTTGATGTTGTCGTCGCTAGTGGTGAGTGTGACCAAGGCAGCCACTGCCGGTACCCGGCGAAGAGTCTGCTGGCTGAAGTGACTGGAGCACTGCTCGTCGGCAGCTGCTCACTCAGCTGCCTTAGCCAGTTCGACGGCGACCGCCCCAGACAGCCACTTCTCAACACAACTCGTCCTACGAGACGAGCACCACTTGCTGACGTGAGATGCCAGTGACGAGCAGTGTACCTTCGCAGCGTAGCTCACACCTTAGCCACCGAAAAGGGGGCACCATGAAGCTGTGCCCATCTCTCTTCCTAAAGCCATTGTTTTACCGAGGCGATTCTCTACTGACTAGGCAGAACTTTCGCCAAAGAGCAGGGAAATTCTCTTACATAATTTTTAAAATTGTTTAATGGCTAAAATCAGAATGAGAAGGTGGTTATCAAAATCTGGTGAGAAGGGGTACAAAAGATCAGCTATAAAAGAATAATTACAAAAGGTCAAGCGAATGAGCAATAAATAATCTGATTGCCTGACCAAGTAATGTACAAAAGAGATAAATGCAAAGGTGAGATTAGAGGTACCTATCCTAAGCAGGTACACATCGAAAACTATGGCAAACTGGTACATATCACAGAGTCTAGATGCTCAAAGAGTGCAGCTGTGTTTTAAGAAATATTACAGCTCAGTGATTGGAGTCATCCTCAGCGGGTAGCGAGCAGTTAGATCTTCCAATCTGTTATCCTTGTACATAGTGTTGTACTCGCTGTTTGGTACAAAGACAAATTCAGGCTTATGGTAAAGGTCTATCTGGGTGTTTTCCGTGTAAAGCTGGTTTTTCACAAATCCGGAGAGTTGATATTTACATCTGATAATGAAGAGAACAATGACACCGATGATTATGAAAACTCCGAAAAATGCACCAATGATGATGGGAACGAAAGACTCGATGACAAAGCACCCGAATTTGTCTTTGTGCAATTTGATGACCAGCTTATTCTGAAGAGCAAACGGAGTAGCACACTTTACTTCCATGGCATTCTCCCGAATTATTAGGTCACTGTAGTTGTTGTTTAGCAAGCTGTCCATGTTGAACACATTGAAAGTGTAGTTTTTTCCAAAGAAATATTCAGGATTGGAGCTAATAGTCTTGTTGAACATCCGAATAAAATGAAAGTTGAGCCACTCTAAGCTGCAATTGCAATTGAATGGATTTCCTCTTACATCTAGAAAGAGATCAGCTGATTTTTTAAATCGCGTAATTAGATCAACTTCCAATGTAGTGAAGTTGTTGTTGGACAGTATCAAAGATGATAAGGAGAAGAGGTTATCGAAAACGTTCCGTCCAATATGACACAGATTTTCATTGTCAGATATTTCGAGCAACTCTAAATTATCCAGCCCATAGAATGCATTGTAATGAATGTCCTAGATAAAAAATAAAAATGTCAAATAAAGTATTGATTCAGAAAAGTCAATAACATACCTTCAGCATTGAATTGTTTGAAATGTACAGAAATTGGAGTTGCTTCAAATTGGCGAAACCATTGGAATGCAGAGTCTGAAAACGGTTTCGACCAATGTTCAGCAGCTGGATGATGTTGTTCTCCAAGAAAGCGTTTGATGGAATGGTCTAAAATAAAAATAAATTATTTTTTGACTGAAAAACACAATAAATGAACGTACCTCGAGGTAGTTTCCGTCGAGGAATATATGACGTAAGTTGTTCATTCCTCTAAAGGCAAACTTGTCTACTTTGTTGATATAACAGTTGCTAAGGTCAAGTGACGTTAGCTTGGGAAGAGGGTTGAATTGATCATCATCAAGACTTTCCAACTGGTTGAAGCTAGAGTTTAAACTTAAGAGATTTGGAACATGTTGAAACAGATCAAATGTAAACTTGACAATCAAATTGTTGCTAATATTGAGATGAACCAGATTGTGCAAGCCAGTGAAAGCATCCTTGTTGAGTGCGCGAATATTATTGAAAGATAAGTCAAGAAACTGAAGAGCTTTCAGTTGTTGAAATGTTGTGCCGTTTAGCGCTTCGATGAGATTGTAACTCAAATCCAGTTTTTTCAGTGCAAACAACCCCGAGAAGGTATTTGGCTGGATATCGCTGATGTTGTTGTACATGAGCAAAATTGTCTCCATCCTCGAGTTGGCAATAAAATTCTTTTCGCCTAGCATTTGCAAATTGTTTGACGCCAAATCGAGAAGAATCAAATTTTTATACAGATCAAATGCTGATTTGATCCCCCGAATGTTGTTGTGTGAAAGGTAGAGCTCTTTTACGGATGGATTCAAGGTGTGTGGCACATAGTCAAGCTGCGCACTCTTGTCGCACCGGGCAATCAATTGCTGGTCATTGCAGATGCATCCTCGAGGACAAGTCCGTGATGCTAAAATACTGGAGCTCAGGGCTGCAATGTAAACTGCAATGATGCCCAAGGAGCGTAAACACGAATAGGGACGAAGATCCGGCATCCTGGCAATTAGTGGCCGATTTACATGCGATCTGAAAAAATCAATCAGCCAAAAGGTGAGAATAACCAGGTGGGGTCAGTTGATCAGAGTGAAATCAACCGAGTGAAAACATGTCGACAGCAAAAAGATGCCCGAATGAAGGCTACATTAGGGTTCAGGACACAGGACCGAATGGTCTGCACTATCCCGACTGGGCTGAACTGGGCACAGCAAAATGGCGATAAGGAGCGAGTGCGAGAGAGGTCCAGGATTGCCTGAACAACAGCAAAGAAAACAAACTCACTGAGAAGAGTTCCCTAATAGAATGTATTGGAAAAGTTCCCGCAAGCCCTCAATAAATGAAAATGCGGGAAACTGCAACCGATGCCTTCCTGGATGTGTCTCCATTTGTCTTAGTTTTTTGCATTAATTATAAAATATTTAAAATCTACACATATGTAATATTATTTGAACTTGTTAAAACCAATCTGCATGTACTAAGCAAATACTAAATGCGAACGTTTATTATTAGAATGGTAAAAACTGAAATAACAATGCGGTTGAGTTGATTGCGAGATGTTCACATTCAAATTCACATGACACACGCGGGGGATTTGTAAAATGCCAAACTCTAACTCATTCATCAGAAATAGGTGTTATAGAGTTATAGAGCCTCCTGACAGTTTCAGTTTCTAGCTATCGATGTATAGCTTTCTTCAAATTAGACAAATGTGTCGAATGGCGCATTAGGAGTATGCATGTATTAATAGTGCCATTGCGGTTTCAATGTAAACTCATCAGGCTGACTGTGGCCCTGGTTTCGGTGGCTGAATGTACGGTCGCCTTGAGAGGTGCCTTCCATTGGCCGAAGAAGCACTCTCCGATGCCTTTACCTACTGCCATTAGCGATAATAGACAATTGGCGTCACCTTTAAAGGGTTGCTACTTTCCTCTTGCATCCAATCAATAAGGCAATATCAACTTTCTCCCGTTGGCAAACAGTAACCAACTGATCAATGCTGGGGATTTTTCTCATCAAACAGTCTGCAACTCTCTTTCTTTCTCTATCGCTTTCACTCTTTCTTGTGCCATTGACAGTGCAGCGAGCAAAAGCGTCAACGGACCAACAAAGGAGCAACAAGTAGTCACTTGCCTTTGCCTTTGCCTTTGCCTTTGCCTTTGCCTTGTCTCCTCGAGGCGACGACAAGAACGTCGCTTTGAGGTGCCTCAACTGCGACTGGCGAGGCTGACTGCGACCGAGCTGCCGCCACAGCTGCCCCTCGACCCACGATATTGATCTATGATAATGGGAAACCAAGCGTCGAGGCGTGCCACGCGGATCACCGCTAATTTGCGCTCGCTCTCTGTGTCGGCGAGAGGTGATTGCGCGAGAGCAGCAGACATTGCCACGAGAGATTACGAAAGCGCATTTCCTCTATACGGCACTGTGAGGAGTGTACAGTGCAGGCAGTGAGTGAATGAGTGAGTGCAGTAGCAAGTCAGTCAGGCAGGCAGCTCAGTGGCAGTGCTGCACTAATGGCACACACAGTAGTAAAGCAACATTTTGACATTGACTTCCGCCATTTCGTGCTGCACAGCTAAATGTGAAAGTGATCTTGGTCAGCTCGTAGTCCTGTCTTTGTGTGAGTGTGAGTGTGTGTCTTGGTCATACTGTTTGGATGCTGTTGTTGCCGTGTTCATTGCAGTGCTCACCTCGAGACACCTTGAAATGAGCTCGTAACTGTTGTGAACAGTGCAGCCTGCGCTCAAAACTCACTGCGTGCACCGCTTACTATGGCGCCCAGTCAGTCTTGCTCGCATTCAGGGCTACTTTCTTCAAGCGATACGGCGCACAATGGCCGCAGGCTAATTAGCCAAAAACGCAAGGAGAAAGTTGGCTCTCTCTCTCTCTCTCTCTCTCTCTCTCTCTAATTGAACCGATTTATTCTGAGC
>JAALOO010002038.1_pt1 | contig 12061 bp, 10 predicted proteins | sample 7257641 | NCBI WGS metagenome assembly JAALOO01 (sample SAMN14085613, study PRJNA598686) | mite metagenome | biome: ENVO:01001000; feature: ENVO:01001002; material: ENVO:01001226; isolation source: single female mite from University of Michigan culture on fish food culture... ... | reverse complement strand
AACACAAAAAAAGGAACACCTCGTACACCAACTTGCTGCGCCTCATACAGATCGTCATTAACTTCGTCGTTAAACTGAGTAGATTCCAACACATCTTTCACCTCATCTATATTGAGCCCTGCACAGTCTGCTATTGCTATTAGTGAACTGTGATCATCAATATTTGTTCCTTTGCAAAAATAAGCTTCGAATAAATGTTCTTCAATCTTATTTTGTTTACCAAAACGCTTAGCAAAATGACTTAATCTATGGGCATTTATTGAGTTAGCTACGACAGCACTTTCAAAATCATAATCCATCCCCTCTTCCTTCGCCATTTCAGTGACTTGCATACACATTTCGCGTGCTTGCTCTAGAGGTATCCCCTTGGCGCTCGCAAGATGTTCAAAATAATTCGCTTGTGGGTTCGTTTCTAAATATTTATCAAGCAAATAACATTTCCACTCAATTTGTATTTTTTCGGCAAAAGGCAGAGTTGATACTGCATTCTCAAATCTTCGCTTGCCTATATAGCAAAAAGGGCACATGATATCACTCCATATTTCTACAATCATCTTATTAAATTTAATATATTAGTCTATTCATATGCAACCAATTATGCAAGACTACAGGATCAGTTGAAAAGAAAATGAAATATACGTAATTATAATCAGCAATATTAAATGAACTAAAAAACTTACGTTTCAATGAATAACGGATATTTTGAATAGTGTCGTAGGATTAACCTAAATTAATTCCGATATTACATGGAGGTTAAAATAATAAATTAGACATTCCAGGAACATATGAATATTAAAATTATAGGATCGGGCAGTTTTATCCCTGAATTAGTAATTAAAAATGATTATTTCTTAAATCATTCCTTCTGTGATTCTAATGGTAATGAACTACCAGATACTGAAAGTATCATTAAAAAATTTAAAGATATTACAGGAATTGAAGAACGTCGTTACGTTGAAAAAGGTTTTGTCACCTCTGATATGTCCGCTGCAGCAGCAGAAAAAGCGATCCAGCATGCAAGTATTAACAAAGAATCAATTGACTATATTATTCTAGCACACAATTATGGTGATATAGCCGCAGGTAGCAACCAATCCGATGCCGTGCCAAGTATAGCTGCGCGAGTGAAGCATAAATTAGGAATAAAAAATCCCAAATGCGTTGCGTATGACCTAATATTTGGCTGTCCTGGTTGGGTTGAAGGAATGATTCAGGCAAATGCTTTTATCAAAGCTGGTATGGCCACGCGGTGTCTTGTAATTGGCGCGGAAACACTATCGAGGGTTACAGATCCGCACGATCGAGATTCCATGATCTATGCTGATGGTGCTGGTGCAGTTGTCGTTGAAAAAACTAACGACGATATCGGGTTACTTGCTTTTGAGAGCGCCACTTATAGCCTTATTGAAACTTCATATCTAAATTTTGGGCCATCATTTAACCCCGATTTAGTCGACGGTAGGAAGTATATAAAAATGAAAGGGAGAAAAATCTATGAATTCGCTTTAACTAAAGTTCCCATTGCATTAAAGCAATGTCTAGAGAGTGCGCATATTGACATTTCGCAGATCAGCAAAATTCTTATTCATCAAGCAAATGAGAAAATGGATATTGCTATTATTGAACGATTTTTTAAATTGTACGGTCTCATTCCACCTCCGCATATAATGCCAATGACAATAGGTAAATTAGGAAACAGTAGTGTAGCAACTGTACCAACATTATATGATGAAATTAATAAAGGAAGATTGGCTAATCATACCTTTTATCCTGGCGATCTTTTGCTTTTTGCTTCCGTCGGTGCGGGGATGAATATAAATGCATTTATATATCGTGTCTAAAAATGAGTTGAATACTAAGAATACAATCAACTAGTGATTGTATTCGAGAAACCATTATTCGCATTACGACAAGAAAATCACAAATTTAAATCGGTATATTATCTAGTACTGACCCAAAAGCCGGTAAAAGTGCCAGCTAACCCATAATACAACTTGCCCCGCTTTAATTAGATTTAAGAATATGACGGTACTCATATTCGTGAAAAACCCCATTAAAACAGAGGTTATCAGCAATAAAATATCGTATTCAACCTGACAACAGTGGCTAAAAGAAGTAATATAACTACTCCCAATACAGCGATCATCAAAGGGATGACAATATATATAGTTAAAACTCCCCTTCCAATTTGTTGTATAGACGCTCAAATTTTCGGAAATTTTTAATATACACGGAGTGATTTTCTTCGCTAGGTTTATAATAGTGTTCGATGTCTTCTCCTCTTTCTGCTGGCATGTTTTTTCCTGTAGGCTCTATCATCTTAATACCTAATGCTTCCAAGCCTATCAGTGCTGCACCCCATGCAGAGCCTTCCACCGTATTTTTGATAAATACAGGCTTATTAAAAATGTCGGCAAGCATTTGCACCCATATCGGTGAACGCGCTACTCCCCCGCTTGCAAAGATTGTATGTATTGATCCGGTGTTCTCCTCTAATGCGACACCGACGCTGTAAATTGCAAAAAGCATTCCTTCCATCATGGCCCGTGCAAAGTGAGCCCTAGTATGATGCAACTGTATTCCAAAATAAACACCTTTTGCATTAGAATTCCAATGAGGTGCACGTTCACCGGTTAGGTAAGGCAAGAAGATCAACCCCTCTGATCCGGGAACGACAGAGTTGACCATTTCATTTAACAATGCCGAAGAATCTCCATCCGCTTCCATTTCGGTAAATTCATGCAAAAAGTTATTTCGAAACCAGTTACGCAAAACACCACCATTATTAACAGCTCCACCAATGATATATTCATTTGGTCTTAGTAAATAAGTAAATAATCTTTGCTTTTTTTCGTTATTTGCCCGCGAACTTGCTACTCGAATAGCCCCACTAGTGCCGACAGTTACAGAGGCTACACCCGGCGTTATAGCTCCCACGCCAAGATTAGCTAAACAACCATCGCTACCACCTATGACAAACGGGGTCTCCTCAGGAATGCGCATCAAGGTTGTAATTTCTCGGTTAGGCGCGTTTAAAACATAATCAACCGTAGCCGGAATTGATAGTTGCTCTTCCGATATAGACGCTAATCTTAATGCTAAATCGGACCATTTTAGACGATGTATGTCGAAAAGCCCAGTTGCAGATGCAATAGAATGATCGACCACATAAACACCAAAGAGCCGGTAAAAAAGAAATTCTTTGATACCTATAAATTTGTGTGACCTAGAAAATATTTTTTGATCATTTGCCTTTAGCCACATTAATTTGCAAATCAAAGACATGGGGTGAACTGGTGTACCCGTCTGTTGATATAGTAGGCTGCCGGCTTCACTTTCCTGCAAATTAACCGCAATATCCTCGCTTCTCCGATCAGCCCATATAATGCAATTGGTAAGCGGCCTGCCCGATACGTCAACAGCAATTAGTCCGTGCATCGCACTACTAACGGAAATACATAAAGGTTTCGGTGTATCGGTATTAGATTGCTTTAAACTAACCATTACATTCGCAACAGACTCAATACATGCATAATAAATAATCTCTGGATCTTGTTCGTAATGTCCTTCCAAAGGGTTTAATATAGGATAAGGTATACTGTGCTGCGATAAAATATTACCCTTAAGGTCAAATGCAACAGCTTTTGTAGATGATGTCCCAATATCTAATCCGATGATCATAATTTAAATTAATAACAGGTAAATCAGTGTTTTCAATATGTTTACTACTAATATCTAAATTACCAAAATAACATTTTTTGGAATCACATACAAAACTTTAAGGCTAAGCAACACAACCGATGCGATATACAACATTGTAGATGCCATCTTCTCTCTTGTTATACTTTAATATTACTGGGAATATCGTTGCCATAATTATAAAACATTTATGAAACAATTGTTATAAATAAGTACAATAACCCTGTTATCCGCTATTTATTGATACTATGTTATATGCTGTTTTGAGGGCTTTTTGGTATTAAAAGTACATTTAATGCACTTTTGAGCCTGTTTTTGGTTGCGGAGAGGGAGGGATTCGAACCCTCGATACAGTCATCCCGTATACAGACTTTCCAGGTCTGCTCATTCGACCACTCTGACACCTCTCCGATTGGACTGCAAATATAGTAGATTAATTCAACTGATGAAACCTTTTAGAAAATAAAATATCCCTTTATCTAAATCGATAAATTTTCCAAGCATTTTACCTAAATTAGATACCATGAAAAGGATCCTTTCAATAGATGGCGGGGGAATCCGGGGAATTATACCTGGAATGTTTTTAGTCGCAATTGAAGATAAAATACGACAAGCAACCAAAAATCCGGCAGCGCAGCTGAGCGACTATTTCGACTTTTTTGCCGGTACGAGTACTGGAGGAATTTTACTTTCAATTTTACTATGCCCTGATGACAATAACCTAAAAAAGCAAAAATATAGTGCAAAAGATGCATTAGACATATATGTCGAACACGGTACAGAAATATTTGCAGCAACGAAATGGCGTCGCTTTTTAAGTCGGTTTGGTTTATTGAGTGAATTGTATGATAATCTTGTTATCGAACAGGTACTCAACGATTACTTTGGCGATCGAAAATTAAGTGAACTTCTCAAACCATGTATTATAACCGCCTATAACATTGAACTCCGCAAGAATCACCTATTTCGTCAACAAAAAGCCATTACTCATGGAGATTCTCGTGATTTTTTTTTACGTGATGTTTGTCGAGCTACTTCTGCCGCACCTACTTATTTTTCGGTCGCGGAAATATTTTCACTTTCAAAAACAAGGTACCCTTTAGTAGACGGAGGCGTATTTGCACATAATCCCTCCCTATCCGCTTTATTAGAGGTTATCAAAAGTTATAATACTTATAAAATTAATGATATTTCAATATTATCTTTAGGTACAGGTATTTCAAAGATATCATACAACTATGATGACTTCAAAAAAAGACGAGCTATTTCAATAGGACCAGCTCTTGTTGATATTATGAGTAGTAGCTCGGCAGAAAGTACTGACTACTATTTAAAGCAGCTATTTCGATCAGTTAACAAATCGTCAAATTATATCCGTATAGAGCCACAAGCATTATCATCAATTAACCCCTCGATGGATGCAGCGACCAATGGAAATATACAAAAAATAATCTCGCTTGGAGACAAGCTCGTAATGGAGCAAGAGGAACAGCTAAATCAAATCGTGTCGGAAATCATACAGGATAATGGGAATAAAAAGGATCGGTCTGTATGGAATTTTTTAAAAAATTAAATTCGAACAAGAATCCATTTCAACGAGAAACGGTACATTTACGAACATAAATTTTAATACATGGCATTAAATTACGTTTGGATATCATTCTTTCTTATCACGTTTGTTGTCGCGATCGTGAAACTTCTTGGTGGCGACACGGAAGTTTTTCAAAATATTGTAAATTCTCTATTTGAGAGTGCAGCCACAGGTGCATCAATTTCATTAGGTTTAATAGGTATGATGGCTTTTGCTCTGGGTATTATGAAGATTGGTGAGAAAGGTGGTATGATTGCAATTTTTGCAAAACTGGTTGGACCTTTTTTTAATAAACTTTTTCCAGAAGTTCCCAAAAACCATCCAGCATTAGGATCGATTTTAATGAATTTTTCAGCGAATGCTTTGGGCTTGGATAATGCTGCAACCCCTCTAGGCTTAAAAGCAATGAAAGAATTGCAGGAATTAAATCCGAATAAGGATACAGCTTCCAATGCGCAAATCATGTTTATCGTTTTGAATGCATCGAGCCTTACTTTACTTCCTATTTCGATCATGGCGTATCGCCAAGAAGCGGGTGCACTTCAACCATCTGATATATTTTTACCTATTTTAATCGCAACTTTTTTTTCTTCTCTGGCAGCGCTAATACTTGTTTCGATCTATCAGAAGATAAACTTATTTCAAAAAACAATATTGGCTTATATTGGAGCAATGATTATCTTAATTGGTGGAACTTTATTTTACTTCAGTACCTTGAGTCAAGATGAAATTAGCGTTATCTCGAAGGTCGCTGGAAATCTCATTTTATTTTCAATTTTCGTCTCTTTTATTGCTTTAGCATTATTTCGAAAGATTAACGTCTATGATGCTTTTATAGAAGGTGCAAAAGAAGGATTTGAGGTCGCGGTTAAGATTATCCCGTATTTAGTTGCTATCTTAGTAGGTATTGCTGTCTTCCGTGCATCAGGCACAATGGATTACATTATTAATGGAATAGCCTATCTAATACGATCTGCCGGTGTGGATACATCTTTCGTCGAGGCATTACCTGTTGCATTTATGAAACCGTTAAGTGGTTCGGGTGCTCGGGGTCTGATGGTGGAGCTTATGGCAACTAATGGAGCAGATGATTTCGCAGCACGAGTCGCCTGTGTTATACAAGGGTCGACTGAAACCACATTTTACGTCCTAGCAGTATACTTTGGTTCAGTCGCAATCAAAAATACCAGACACGCCTTGCCGTGTGCTTTGTTATCAGAGCTGGTTGGTGTAGTTGCTGCTATTATTGTTTCTTATATTTTCTTCAAATAAAAAAAATGAAAAAAACTATTGCACTTGTTGCCCATGATGGGAAAAAAGCAGATATGGTCGCATTCGCGAAAGACCACGTCGAGGAGCTACGTAATGCAATTATTATAGCAACTGGCACAACAGGGTCATACATATTGCAAACTGGATTAGAAGTAGAGCTCAAGCTGAGCGGTCCAATGGGAGGTGACGCTCAAATTGCCGCAATGACTGCCGAAGGGAAAATAGATGCCATTATATTCTTTAGAGACCCTTTAGGAAAACACGCTCATGAACCTGACATACAAATGCTTATGCGCATTTCAGATTTATACAATGTCCCATTAGCTACAAATCCTGCTGCTGGTAGTTTAATTATTGAGGGCTTATTTAAATAAATAACAAATTATGGGTAGAGAATTAAGCGTAACAATTGGAAAAGACAGGTATAAAACTACTATAAATATTGAACCTCTGCATGTTTTAATTGCAGACGAACCGAAGGATGTTGGCGGAACTGACCAAGGACCCTCCCCGTCCGAATATTTTATGAGCGCCCTTGGTTCCTGTAAAGTCATCACAATGCGAATGTATGCCGATCGCAAATCATGGCCCTTAGAAAGTGCGACTGTAAAATTAGCAATGGAAACCGTAAAATCTGAATTACAATCAACTACCTATATTAAGTGTCACATTGAACTACAAGGAGAGTTATTACCAGAGCAACGGAACCGCTTGCTAAAAATTGCAGAGAAGTGCCCAATTCATAAGATTTTAAGTAATCCAATCGTTATAGAGAGTAATTTAAAATAAAATTTCGCGTATTATTTTAACTAAGATAGTATATTTGCCGTCATTCAAAAAAATAAAAGGTATGTCAGTAGGCGACAATAATGGAGCTAACAATCCTTTCCAGTTAATTGAGAGAGCGGAATGGAAAAAGCTTAATGGGTTATTTTCACACAAGTTGGCGCAAGAAGATGTGAAAAATCTTCACGCATTAAATGAACCATTAACAATTACTGAAATTGAAGATATCTATTTCCCTCTAGCACATTTACTGGACATCTTTGTGCAACAGTATCGCGAATCTCATTCCTTAGTAAATGGCTATTTAAATAAACATACGCAACGTTTACCGTTTATAATAGGGATTGCTGGCTCCGTAGCTGTTGGGAAAAGTACAACGGCGCGGGTTTTACAAAAAGTACTTTCCATGTTACCGGGAAAGCCTAATGTTGATTTAGTTACCACAGATGGATTCTTATATCCGAATCATATTCTAACTGAACGAAATATCCTAAATAGAAAAGGTTTCCCCGAGAGCTACGATACAAGACTTTTATTGAGTTTTCTTTCTGCTATGAAATCAGGCGAAGCAGAATTTGAGGTACCAGTATACTCCCACTTGGAATATGACATCTTAAAAGACCAAACCCAAATCGTGAAAATGCCTGATATTTTAATAGTAGAAGGGATAAATGTTCTCCAGGTAAACTCGACCACGGGAAATAATGTCTTCGTTTCTGATTACTTCGATTATTCTATATACGTCGACGCCGATGAATCTGATATCAAAGCGTGGTATGTTGATCGATTTGAGTCTCTGCGTGCTACATCGTTCCAAAACAAGGACTCTTATTTCCATCGGTATGCTGACATGAATAAAAATGAGAGTGTTGCCATGGCGACCAATATATGGAATGAAATAAATAGGCCGAATCTTCGAGAAAATATTCTTCCAACTCGTTACAGATCAGATCTAATCTTGGAGAAAGGTTCACATCACTTCATTAGAAATATTCGTATAAGAAAAATCTAGTGCATTAATGCTTGTCCGCTTTAAACTTTAAAACAGACTTTAAAATTTCGTTTTCCAATTGACGATGCAAGCTGTTACTACTACTAATGGCTCTAATATCAAGCTTACAACTAACGGCGTCTTTTGTAATTGCTAACACCATTACTTCGGGCTGTATTTCTTCAATTAGATTGGGGTGATTCAAAAGAATCTGTTGAATTGCTGTTTGAAGGAGATCGATGTCTCTGGCAAGATCAAGCGGAATTTCAAATCGGATAGATACCAACGCAGAACGATGTGCGGACAAATTAACAATGGGTGTAACAAAAATTAAGTTATTAGGAACCATCACCATATCATCCTCATCATCCTGCACTATCAAACTCGTTAATGTAATGTCGACAATACGCCCATTATGATCACCAATCTTAACCCGATCTCCGACTGATAGCTGATCGGAAAACATGATCAACAACCCAGAAATCATATTAGTAATATATTCCCTAAAAATTACGGCAATCGCCATAGCAACAATCGTTAAACTAGTCACAAAATCACGAGGGTCAATACCCAAAGCAATCATAATTGCAACCACTCCAACAGTCGTATTCAGAACTGCAGTAAGCCTATTCACGCCTAAGACGAAGTTTCCGCGAACAATACGGTGCTCATGTCTTTTATTATAAAGCAGAATAAGAATAAAGCGACCTATGGAAAAGATAATACTTAGCGATAAAAATAAATTTAATGCATTCGAAGTACGATCAACAAGATTGTGCTCTTTATAAAATGTTCCAAAATATATAAACGAAGTATTCAAAAGAATCCATAGAAGTATTTTTACTATAAATTGCCAGTGGCTGCTTCGTTTTTTTATTTCAGTCATCATACGTACACGAAAATATCACATTTATTGAATCCAAACAATCGATAATCGTAAAATATGAAATAATATCAAAAATAAAATTAGAAGTACTCTGTTATTCCAACATATGTTATCATAATAACAATCCACTTTTTAAATATATAACATGATGATTAAAAGATATTTATGAATTACACCGGTTTGTGTAATTTTATAATAGCCAAAAATAAATTAACTTAGCAGGCTAAAGTGTACTAGTACATCATCATTATGCAAACAACATTTGATTTCGAGAAGCCTATCGCAGATTTGCAAACTCAAATAGAGAAGGTTTTACAAGTCCAAGAAAAAACGAAAGTTGACATGAGTGCAACGATTAATGAGTTGGAAACTAAACTAGCTCTAACAAAAACTGAGATCTATTCCAATATGAGTGGATGGCAAAAAGTACAGATGTCCCGTCATCCAGATCGCCCACAAACATTTGATTATATAGAATTAATTTGTGATGAATTTATTGAACTTCACGGAGACAGGACCGTAAAAGATGATAAGGCAATAGTTGGCGGAATCGCTACAATTGGCGGAAAATCAATTATGCTTATTGGACATCAAAAGGGTAAAAATACCAAAGAACGTCAATTCCGAAATTTCGGTATGGCAAACCCAGAGGGCTATCGTAAGGCCTTGCGTTTGATGAAAATGGCCGAAAAATTTAATATTCCTGTTGTTACATTAATAGATACAATGGGAGCCTACCCTGGTTTAGAAGCTGAAGAAAGAGGTCAAGGTGAGGCCATTGCCCGAAATCTGCTCGAAATGTCCGTCCTGAATGTCCCAATTATATGTGTGGTAATTGGAGAGGGAGCATCAGGTGGAGCTTTAGGAATTGGAGTTGGAGATCGCGTTTACATGTTACAGAATACTTGGTACTCTGTAATATCTCCTGAATCATGCTCTTCTATTCTCTATCGAAGTTGGGATCAGAAAGAAAAAGCAGCAGACTCACTTAAATTAACTGCAGAAGATATGCTGAAGAATGGACTAATTGATGGAATAATAGAAGAACCTATTGGTGGGGCTCATCAAGATTTACTAGCCACAGCCGAAAATTTAAAGTCGAAAGTATTAGCTGACCTAACCGAATTATCGCAAAAAAATAAGGAAATATTGGTAAGTGAGCGTATTGAAAAATTCAGTAATATGGGTGCAATAAACGAATAGTTTATCGCTGTCTTCACACAATAAAAGCCATCAGTTGATGGCTTTTTTTATTGTGTGAAGACAATTCTTTTAATACCGATGCGGATAGGTACTCATAAATTCAAACGAAAAATCAGTATTCTGCTGCAAAGTATCAATCAGATTTGACAATAACTTCTGTCCATGTCTCGCTTGAAACATGTCATCATGCATTAATAATACAACATTATTGGGTTCCATAGATGATTTATTGTTCATATAATTTCGTAAACGTGTATAGATTTCATCCACTGTTTGAATTGGTTTTCCGGTCAGACCATGAATTTTCCATTCGACATCCCAACCAAATATTTTAAAACCATCACCAGATAACAAATCAGCAGTGCTGGCCCCGCTTTGAATATCAATACGCCTCATATCATCGTATACCCAAATATTACGACCAGGCATTCTAACAATTTTATGTTTTAAATGGAGATCAAGCTCATTTTTTGCAAAATCATCAAATGCGCCAACCGGGTTGCTATAAAAGGTGGTAAATTTATTTTTTGCATGTGAAAAACTATGGTTATAACATTCAATCCACGGATTTGTCTCATATTTTTCAAAAGCCAACTTCAAATTTTTAGACATACCGCGGTGGCGGCCAACTAAAAAGGTACTGACTTTAATCTTCTTCGCAGTCACTATCGAATCAATTGCTCGACTACCAATAAGTGGTCCATCGTCAAATGTAAAATAAATATGCTTAGGGCGTTTATCTAGTGCGATCCGCAATGAATCTCTACGGCGATTTTTTTCGATCTTAATATATTTGGCAATGGAATCTTTACTAATTACTGAAAGTGTATCCATCGGAAAAATAACTGGTTCTCTCCACCTTTTAGTCAATTCTCCATTAGCTTTAGTAGATTCAATTTCTGGTGTATCCTTTACTGAATTCAAACTAGTTGCTTTAGAAAACGTCCCCGCCGCTTTGCTTAGCATATCACCATTACAAGAAGCAAGTGAAAACACAAATAAACTCACCCCCACTAATCCAATAATAGTCCTGTATTTCACCATACTTTCTATTGACATTTCAAAATTTTATGTAAAATTAAATTATTCATTGCGTAAACGCAAAATAATTAATTGAGATCTGTCAATTAGGACATAATACTTATGCTAAAACACCGAAATATCAATATTTTGACTCGTCCTGAAAAATAGATACTGCTTTTCAGTTATTAAAAAAGGAGCATCTATTAAGACGCCCCTTCTACTGTATTAAACAACTGAATCAATAATTCTGATTACAAAATTCGTTTAACGATGATGCTTTCTATTAGATTTGTGATGCTTATGATTATTCTTTTTATAATGTTTACCTCCACCTTTCGAATATCGTTTATGGTTATCATAACGATTAGAAACTTTGTGGTAATGGTTCCCGCGATTCGAACGATTATAGGACTGGCGATAATGCGATCTATGATGTTTATGTCTTTTCCATGGATATGAATCATTGATCACTATTTTACGTGTTCGGTACATATCTACTCCCCTATGTCGACGTGGTAATGAAACATGTGTAACCCAACTACTTCCTTGTAGGTAAACGTAGTGTCTGCTTGAAACATCATAGTAAACGTCCAGATCCGGCATATAATAA
>JAALOO010002037.1_pt1 | contig 12068 bp, 12 predicted proteins | sample 7257641 | NCBI WGS metagenome assembly JAALOO01 (sample SAMN14085613, study PRJNA598686) | mite metagenome | biome: ENVO:01001000; feature: ENVO:01001002; material: ENVO:01001226; isolation source: single female mite from University of Michigan culture on fish food culture... ... | reverse complement strand
CCATCCATCTCCATTGCTGACCATTTGGACACTGACACCTCGGCGAGAGGAAGGCGACGATGATGAAATAGCCAACGCAGAAAAAGAAGAAGTAGGAGTAAACAGAAAAAAAGACTGAAAACAGAAAACAGCCTTTACCACCATCAAAAGAGTCGGAAAGATCGCCGAGCGGAGTGGCTGACCAGCGGAGAGTTGGTCGGTCGGTCGGTCTCTTGTCACCTCACCTCTGACACCACCGACTACACCTCGACTACTCTTGATGAGCAGCAGCAGCAGAAGAAGAAGAAGAGGGCACATCTCCCCCAAAGTGCTCTCAATCTTAGCTCAGCCTCTCTGCTCTCTCTCTCTCGGGCGCCATCACCGACAGTAGCAGCAGCGGATCACGCCTCAGTGAACACACTCCGAGCAATCTTCTGCTCTGCTCTTCTCTCTCCACCTTCCTCCTCGGAGCAGCAATCTTCATCACTACCTTTTCCTTCCCTTCCCTTGCCTCGGTGTGTTCATCAGCCCAAGACAGCAGCCCACCATCGCCACCGCCACCACCACCTCGTCTCCCCTTCTTCTTCTGGTCACACAGAGAGATAACAGTGAGGGCGAGCGCAATTACTCCTCACTTTTGGCCAGAGAGGACAAAATCGAGGCGAGGACACTAATGATAATTACGAAGCTGAAGCAGAAGGAGCAGGAGCACCTAACGGTAACAGCGGCGGCGGCGGCGGCAAATCATCATCCTCTCTTTCTTTTAGCAAGTCCTGACCTGCTGCTGCTGCTGCCGCTGGACAGTCTGGTGCATCGGCGGAGAGAGATTACACTCTGTGGATTGAGATCACGCCGCTGGACACAACGCTTGGATCACCAATCTCGTATATAGAACTCCTCTGACTGACTGCCTACCGTTGGACATTCCCAGGCATCCAAGCACATCCATCCCCAGCACCGCTATCCCCAACAACAACAACAACAACAACAACATCATCATCATCATCATCATCACGGCTGTGTCGGCTCTACTTTTCTATGCATGACTACCCATTGGTCAGCAACGGCGGTGTGGGCACCACCGCCATCGCCACCAGGGACTGTCTTGCTCACTTCCCCAAAAAGACTGCTGAAGTGCCCACTGCCTGCTTAGATCTAACTAAGCCTACTTCTCCGAGACCGTTTATATAGATCAGCCAGCCCCGAAAAGATCTGAACTGAGCAGCAGCAGCAGCTCTGAGTCAGTCAGTCAGATAAATTATCTCGCTCTAAATGTGCAGGTGGGAATGAGTGGTCAGCAGCGCCAAAAACTCCTAAAGGGCCGACCACTGTCCACTACCACCACCACCAAAAACAAGAGCAGCCGTACCAAGCACTAAGCTCAGCCTGATTACACCTCCAATCGTCGACGACGACGTTCCAGTGCAAAGTAACAGCAGCAAAGCGAAAGCAAAAATAGCCAGCGAAAACGGTCGCTCAGAGGCTGACTGAATGAATGAAAACTGCTGTCACCAGCTGTAGTCAGTCAGCTCAGCTCAGCGAACACTGACACCATCAATTACAGGAAAAATAGAGGCAGCAGTTTGGACCGACGCCAGGCTCTCTCTGCTCTGTTCTCTCCAGGGAAGCCCGGAGAGAATGGATGAGCTCGCTCGAAACAGTGTCAACTGACCGATTGCCGCTAACCTGTCTCTCTGAGATGATGACAGCAGTGACCAGTGTCGCCAGGCGCCCATTCTGCCCACCGATCCATGACATCCTGAGAGGACCTGTCCACCTTTCCACCACCGGTCATCATCATCATCATCGTCCTCTCTCTCTCTCATATCAGCCACTTATCACCGCTAACTGTCCACTGCTGCTGCTGCTGCTTATCGGATCACCGCTCACATATGACCAGCAGCAGCAGCAGCAGCAGCAGCAGCAGCAGCAGCAGAGCTTTCATCATCAGCACCTGAGCGCGGAAAGTCCAAATCTAGAGCACTAGATATTCAAATGGGACAGCAGCAGCAATTCCTAATCATTACCGATTACAGTGCCCAAAAGAGAGAGAGAAAGAGAGAGGTGGACAGCAAAAGCAGCCGAGACTCTGAAGTTGTCTCCAGACAACACTTCTTTCTTTCTTTCTTTCTTTCCTTTTTTCTTGTGCGTCTGTACCGAGATTGACTTCAGCTTCAATGATTCTCTCGGAGCAGCAGCGGCAGCAGCTCCACTAACCGATTAGATTCGCTCTATTTGTGCTTGAGCAGAGCAGAGCAGAGCTGAGCTGAGCTGTCACCGGCGGGCACGGGCTGAGACAGTCAGTCAGAGACTCAGTGGCAGAGACAGAGACTCAGTCTGAGGTAATAGAGAAAATGTGTGCCTGCAGACCGAGGATGACGGCGGTGGTGATGGTGATGGCGGTGATGGTGATGACGCCCGGCGTCAGCGACCAAAGACTACTGCTGACTGCTGCTGAGGAGGAGATCACATTACCACCACCATCACCAAGAGGAGCACTTTGTGGTAAGGCCTGGAGGAGCAGCTCCATCATTACACGACAGCAGAAAAGGAAGAAGAAAAGGAAAAGAAGAGACGACATTTTTCCTCCTCCTCCTCCTCTTCGGCGATCTCTTCAAAGAGCAAAAGCAGCGCCTGTGCAAGCAAGCACATCGGTCTTTTGTCCTTTCTCAAAGTGAGCTTTCCATCCTTTATCCCCTCTACTTTACTTTACTAGACCCAACTTCCTCCCCCACCGTTATCATCTTTGTAGTTGACGATGGCCGTGTCACCAAATGGTCTCATCTCTCTTTACCACCACCACCGCACTAAATGAGGCCACCGCTACAACATCTTTAGCCTCTCTCTCTCCCTCTCCCTGCAAATCTATTTCTGATACACAGTAGATCCACACAGACTATTTGTCTCCTCGAGCTGAGCTGAGAAAAGCAGAAGCAGCAGCAGCCACCTCTTCGATATCATTAAAAATATCCCTCATTGTGTTCGAATGAGTGGGGAGAAGAAGGGGAGAGAATGGCCAAGAGAATCTAAGGCTGTTGCTGCTGCTGCCAAAAAAAGTCAGTGTGAGCAGCCATGTGAATCGCTGCTGCTGCTGCTCACTAGCTTAGGATAGTGCGATCATGATTGGCCACAAAGCCAATTCGTCCTCAGTGATGGTGGTGATGATGATGAAAAGGTAAGCTCAATCACACCGCTCTCAAAGTATCACATATCAACTGTTCAGTGTCTGTGTGTGTTTCGCATCACTTGCGCCCGTAATAAGGAGAGAGAGAGAGAGAGAGAGAGAGAAAGAAAGAGAGGATCACACACACACAGACAGGTAAAACAGAATGAATCACATCGCAGTGTTGATGCGAAATCACAGCACAGTAGCTAGAGCATCCCAGCTAATCAACGACTGTGGAGAAGAAGAACACGATGCAAAGAGAAGAGTACAATGATGATCAAAGAAAGAAAGGAGATCATGAATGAGAAAGAAAGAGAGGAGGAGGGAACGATCGGAATCAAATCGAACGGAAGAGATGAGAGAGGGCAATCGGCGATGTGAAACAAACGACTCTGAGGCAGAGTGGTGGTAATAACAATAAAGAGAGAGAAAGAGAGGGGGATGCCCGCATCCAATCGAGCGCATCCATTCCGATCAGGTATCACTACCGATGGTGTCGATGTCCTTTCATCGGCGAGTTCATTCATCGGCGGCGGCGGCGGCAGTGAACAAATTGAATTATCAGTTGATATCATTTGTTGTTGTTGTAACCTTTCTCCGCCGATCACGATCTCCATCACCACCACCACCACCACCACCACCGCTGCTATTGATGAAAAAGGAACGAAAATGTGTGCTGCGTTGGTCGTGATGCTCCGACTTTCAAGACACACCGTTTTCTTTCCTCCTTCAGCATCGAAAAGTAGAGCAAAGCACTACTTTTCGATGCTGAAGGAAAAAAAGATGACTTGAAACCTTTTTTTCCAAACTTAATTTGACCGCCAAAGTAAGAAGAGGAAAAAGTAACCTTTTTCCTCTTTTTTCCTTTTCTCTTTTCTTTGGTGATGGCTCCCACCACACCACAAAGCACATCTCATCACCGAAGAACATCTTTCTCCCTTTCTCTGAACTGGAGGAAAAAGCAGAGCACAACTTCAAAACTTCAAGAAGGAAAGAAGAAAGCTGACCTCATCACTTGCCCTCCCATCTCGGCCCTTCTTCTTCTTCTGCATCATCATCATCAGATCAAGCATCACCGCCAACCATCACTGCCGCTTAATATGGGAAAATTGGCAAAAGTTTTGGGAAAATGTGTGCGCCTCGATTGAAATGGAGGACAGCCAGCCAGCAAGAAGAAATATCAGTGGATGTTCAACATTCAGTTCAACTTTGATGAAAGGAGAAAAAAGACTTTAAATTGGCAGCAGCACTGAACACTGAGCAGCTGAAAAGATGTTGGGAGCGTCAGCAGAAGAGGCAGCAGCAACGAAGACAATCACCACCAACACAAATTGGCCAACCTGGCGACAGACAGAGAGAGAGAGAGAGAGAGAAACAGAGAAACAGACTCACAAGTCACATCAACTGATCAACTGAAGAAGACGAAGAAGGCGAAGAAAGAAGAGAGGGCAAAGTTGGTCAAGCGAACACACACACACACACACACACACAGTCGAGAAGACCTCGGTGACACCGATTGCACCGACGAACAACAGTCGGCGACGACATCAGCTCGATCGATCGATATTGAACTGAAGAAGAAGAAGGTGACGTAACGGTGAGCACTGCAAGCTGCTCAATCACAGCCGCTCTCCTCACTCACTCGCTCAAAGAAAGTTAACATTTTCAATTAAAGTAGACCAAAGTAGACTGCTGCTGCTGCTGCAACAGTCGCCGTCGACAATGGACACAACAGTGAGACAGAACTGGAACTCGCTCAGGCGAATCCTCACAACAACAACAACACCTAAATCCGAAAATATCACCACACTTTCCTGAAGTGGAAGGTTTAGAGAATAGCAGCAGCAGCAACAGCAGCTGAACTCGGAAGCGAAAATCAACAAAAGTTGTCCACTTCGAGTGAGACACACTTCTCTCTTTTAAAACCTCTTCTTTCTACTGCATCTTTCTTCTTCGTCTTTTCCCCCAATAATCAGGCAGAAAGAGCGTAAACTCAATTAAATTGTGAGGCAGCTGCAAACACATTCCTCAGCCGATTAAGTCCTCACCAGCCAGAATAAACATGGCGTGCGATGCACTCACTCTTTATGCTCTAAATTAGCAGCAGCAGCAGCAAAAAAGTGGGCGCATTGAGAGCATCTCACATAAAAAGCACAGGCACATCACCACACCGGTAAAGGCTTACCACCATCTCGCACCACTACCACCACCACCACCTGCATCATCTTTACCTTTAATTGGAGAATATGCAAGCAAAAAGCAGGGGCAATAAAAGGAGGCATCAACTCCAAGGAGTGATGCGTTCACAGTTTACGAGCGCGGCATAGCGGGAGCTGTTGCCTCTGCCTAAAAGAGCATTTAAAACTAGCTGTAAAACATCATCGCCCGGGCAGTCACCGCCGGTGATCAATCGTGATCGATTAAATTTAGTTAAACTGCAGCAGCAGCAGGTAGAGACGGTAAGGGCAAGTGTGTGCAAACGTCGGCGTCTGCGGGAGCCATCATCATCATCATCGGCTTTTGCGTCACAGAAAACTTTTGCTGCTGCTGCTGTGTGGTCTTCAGCAGCTACAAAAGCAGCAGCAGCAGCAGCAGGAGGAGGAGGTATCCAAGGGCAACAAGGACCAACTAACCAACTCGAGAACTTCACATCAACACAACAGAATGGCTGAAGCAACAGCAGAAGCAGCAGCTTCAATCGATGAAGAGAGAGAGAGTGCACCAACAGCAGCAACAAGAACAGGTCAGAGCCTGCACACTGCAAGTACTGTTGATGGCGCCCAGTTTGGGTGCAGCTGCTGGTAACCATGCATCTCTCAAACTGGTACAACACAGCAGTAGTCGATGTGTTGTGGAAATCGTCTCGTCTCCAGCCAGTGCCGGTAACCATAGGAATGTGGGCAACCATAGGAACACTCGGGGTCTGTGTGTTGAGAAACAGACATACACAGAGCACAGCACACACCATCAAATCAAATCCCCAGGTATCCTAGGATTCAGGAGCAAAAGAATCGCAAAACAGACCGACGAAACGAGAACACACACACACCGAACCGACGTCAGTGAGGCTCCCACTGATGATACCATTGCCGAAACAGCAGCAGCAGCCCGTGACACTGAGTTGCACCCGAAGCAGCAGCAGAAGGAGCAGCGAATAATCGACCGAATAATAATAATCATGCTACCGGTGCGGCGACAATTCTGGAGAGGAGAACAGCAGAATCGTGAGAGAATCCTCTGCACACAAGTGAGCACACCAACCGCACTGGATACGGTCGATTTGAATCCAAGGAAACCGGTGTGTGTGTGTATGTGTGTGGTTCTGTGTGTGCGATTCTTCTTCCTCTTCTCTCCCATCACAGAATCGCTCGCTCTGGCTGCCGACTCAAACAGAGACAGACAGACACGATCAATTAATCATCAACACAGAGGCAGAGCACCGAATGCGAAGCAGCAGCAGCACTTGAGTGCACGGGCGCGTAAATTACCTCTCTCGCTCTTTCTCGGGAGCAATAAATCGAAAGAAGTGACAGGAATTATCGAAAGAGGAGAGAGAGAGATAGAAAAGAGCTGGAACCGAGTTCTGATAATAGTGACCACCAGCGCCAAGCAGCACCAGAAAAAGCCAGAAAAGGAGGATTGATAATCGGTGCATAGTAATGAGAAAGAGCCTTCTCGATTAATCATAGCATTAACGAGCAGCAGCAGCAGCAGTAGACCACCACCGCAACTGTTTTGTCCTCAACCTAAACCCGACTTTACCGCGGTAATTGTAATTAAATTCGTGATTTTAGTCAATCAACTGACACACAACCACACACTGCTACTACTACTACTGCAGCTACACACTATCACTACAAGTTGCTCAACAAATGAGTGGAAAGATAGAGAGAAGGAGAGAGAGAGAGAGAAGAAAAATGAGAGGTCAAATGTCAAAAGTCAAAAGGTCAGCGACGATGAGAGAGAGAGAGAGAGAAGGAGAAAGAAGTGTGACACTTGTTTCATCGGCGTTTTACCACCAACAGCAGAGACGACAGCAGCAGCAGCAGTCGATTTAACCTTAAGTGGCGCCTGTCAGTTAGGTAAACTACACAGGCAAATAAAGTGGACACTGAAAGAGAGGGAGAGAGAGAAGGAACAGTGTCAGTGTCGATATCGAGCGCACGCAATGTCCACCACAGCAGTGGACAGCTGAGCTACGGTCAATCACGAATGGAATCGACATGATTGTCCTGTCCACTGACTGTCTTCTGTGTTGTCTAACTGTGCACGCAATAACTGGGCGAGCAGTGCACCAGCAGCGGCAACTGCAGCAAATCTAAGCCGTGCGCGCACTTTAGTGTCCACTCTGTTGTGACCACCACCACCGCCACCAGGAACACACAGGCACAAGATAAAAGTGCTGGTGCGCAATCGTGTGTGTCCAAGCAACTCTAACTAACTCTAACTCTAACTAAAACACAACAATCATGATCACTTCTTCCTTCCCCCACTTCTCCCTCTAAAACCAATCAGCAGCAGCAGCAGCAGGGCATAATCTTCATTCACATCTTATGGCAAATAGTGTTAGGACTTACCTTCAAGTGTTGGTGGTGGTGTTGGTGGTGGTAGTGGTCACCATGGCTTGCACTTCTTCTGGTGTTTTTTCTTGGTCGATTCAAAAGAACCAACTTCTCCTCAGCAGTCCTCGGCGTCCAAACCGAATGGCAGCAGCATCCATTCCTTCTCTTCTTTGAACCCTCACTGGTCAGGAAGTGAAGATCATATGCAGGTAGCAGCAAACTAAAAAGAAGAGGAAAAAGAGAGATACAGTTAGTTAATTAGCCAAACTGAGGATTAATGAGTGGACTTAATTATCATCATTATCAGCACTGCTACCACCACCACCACCACTGGCCGCCCAGTTTGCGCATCCATCCCACAGCTCTCACACTCTATAGCCTCTCTACTTCATTCCCTCATCATCATCACCACCATCATCATCATCTACACTGAGTAGATGAGCTAACGAGCTGCAATAGCACAGCCACAAACTACTTCTCCCATACACTTCAGCATACGGGATCCGAGCAGGCAGAGAGAGAGAGAGAGCAAGGCAAGCAAGAGGGCATCCTATATTAAAAAGAGGAGAGAAAGAGAGAAAGACTACCGCATCCACTGCTGCTGCTGTGGTAGTCGCGGACGGCGCATCTTTCATTCGCTTTTTTTCTCCCTCTCTCGCCTAACGGAAAGCGCCGCTTTCACCAAAGAGAGCTTAGCTGCTGCCCGTAGATGCGGTAATAGAGTACAGCAAAAAGAGGGGACAGCCTCTCTGCTGGTCTTAGACCAAAGAGAAAGAAGGAGGAGATTGAGGAGGCAACATAAAAAGGGAAAAGATTTTGATTAGAAGACACAATCTAATCTCGCTCTTTTCCGAGAATGCGATTTCGTAGCATCTACTCAGAAGCGCACAAGTTATCTTCATCATCATCATCGTCACTGAGGTGCACCTGCTGCGCACCTCAGTAAAGTACACACACACACTGTGTAATGCCTCTGCACAGAAGCATCTGCTCTCTCCCTCTCCATGGCAATGAATACCATTAGCTGGTGGTGGCGGCGGTTACTGATGCTGGCGCTAATATCATTAGCAGTGGCAGTGATGGCGATGCTACATTCGCCATATGGCACTGGCAGGCAAAAGAGGCAAGCAAAAGGCATATGGATGCTGTTTGCCTTCCCTTTCCCCTTTTCACTCACTCTCTAATCAATTAGCTAATCATCAGCTCAAGAGTGAAGCTGGAAAAAGAAAAGAGGAGAGAAAGCAAAACAATCAGGCAGCTTCAAGAGCCAACACACACCATCATCATCTCACCTGTTTCGAAAGGAAAAGGAGAAGGAGGAAGAGGAAAATCAGAAGCAGTGGATGCACTGCCTTTTCTAAAGGACATCACAAATGATGATGACCTAATGGAAGAACAAACAAACAAACATCATCCACTGTTCACATCCTCAAAGTGGACACAAGGAAGAAGGTCTCATCTCCTCAAACATTTCCTCAAACTCTCTGGTCAGCTCTATCACAGATGCACAATGACCAGCAAGAAAGAGAAGGTGATAAAGGTGGTATCCCCAAACTGAGCATTTGTGTCTTCATCCTCCAGTGGCTAACCTTTGCCATCATCATCATCACATCCTCGATGCAGATGAGGATAAGGTAAAGCAGGCAGGAGAGGCAGGTAAACAGTACAAATTAGATATCAGGCATTGGCAAACACAATGCTACTGCTGCTGCTGCTGCTGATGTCCTTGTCGATGGCTGCTTTCACTGCCTACCACCAAACAGAGCTTCTGCTCTCGATCAGAGGCACGATAGCAACGATGCGGACAACACACAGGCAGAGTCAGACAGTCAAGTCAAACAACAGCCAGACAATGTCACCATCACAACGCCGAATCATCGCCTACACAAATAATAATAAAAAAGCCACACACTGAAGCAAGGGAAAAAGGACACACAGGCAGACAGAGACAGAGGCACTTTCACAAAGGTAGCAGCACAAAAGCGAAAAGCAGAAATCGCCATAGAAACTCGGCAAAAACTGAACACAAGAGGAGAAAGTGGTGGAAAAATGCACAAGCAGCTGACCAGAGAGCACGGCAGCTATCACTGCCCACCATCATCATCATCATCATCATTCGATTGTTAATCATAGATAGAAAAGTGTGTAGAAAAAGAAAAGAAAAAGAGGCAAAGAAATGCCGCGAATTTTCCCACACACACACACAGTCTGACAAACAAAAGGTAAGCATCACTTTTCCATCTCTGCTTTCTCGCAATGCTAGCTAGAAAAAAAACCGTTTTAAAAAGAAGCTAGCTCCTGCAAAAAACTGACATAATTTTCTACTACCATTACTACCAAAGATGACAAAGCCAGTGAACCCAGAAGCACCTAATAAAAACAGCAGCAGAAATGGATGCAGCAGGCAATGACCAAAATGTGATGCAGACGCACGACCACCTCTCATCTCACTAAAAGCAGTCTGCAGAAGCATTTTTTAAAAGGTAGCAACACTGCAGGTAGTAAATAAAAAAATAAAAGCAGCAGCAGCAGGGCAATTTGCCAATACGAGGGGCTTCATATGTTTACGCATCGATTGTCACGAGCATCCACTGCTGACAAAGCAGCAGCAGCACAATGAAAACTCACACACACAGACATCGAGAGTTACTGACTACGCACACGTTGGCATGGCGAAGCCAGCGTAATGACACAGACAGCGACGTGAGCTACTGCTGCTGCCGCTGAACACAGAGACAGAGAGAGTGCAAAAGTAGTGGAAACCAACTTGCAATTTTGCAGCCTCCACATCAAACAACAAGAAGGTAAATTGTACGAAAAATACAGAAGAAAACGATAGCAGCAGCAGCAGCAAATAATAGGGGTGACAACAAAATGGTAGCGAGGAAACAAAGTGGTGGTGGCCTGGTGGAAGGAAGAAAAAGGCAGAAAAAGGCATCGATGTGCACTCACCAGCGATGATGATGCAGCAGCGGCGGCAGCCGTGGTGGTGACAAAAAATGTGGTAGCGCACAATGACAATGGCAAAAAAAGTGGAGGAGGAAGATGAGGCTGAAAATGATGATGATGGTGGTGGAAAGAGGAAAACCTCGCTGATGATGCGTTTTGCACTGGTCGTTTCCAGAGAAAGGTAAATAACCACCGCTCTTACTACCTCAACTGAATGCCCGATTTAAAGTGACCGAGACCGATTCTCTTTCTCTCACTCATTCACCGAATCCTAAACATCGAAGATCCTCCTCCTTCATCTCCTTCTTCTTCTGTTTCCCGTTTTCTCTCACCTCTCTCCGCCAAAACACATCGCACCGCCACTTGGATTCTCAACTCCGCAACTCTCATGCGCGCAAGCGAGAGAATCCGCTAAAAGAGAAAATGAGAATGAGAGAGAGAGAGAGAGAGAGTGAGTGATACAAATGGCACAGAATTGCAGCCATACAGTGAAAGAAGTGGTGCCCGAGCAGAGGAGCAGCAGCCTGAGCAGCAGCCTCGGCGGCGGTATCCAAGGTACCCAAAAGAGCCTGCTTGGAACACAGAACCAAACAGCAGCAGAATCCCACTCGGACCAGCAGCACTCGATGGTAACTAGGAGAGCGAGAGCACCTCCAATTGCATCTACCTCTGCAATGACATCTGCACAACACAAAAAGAGCAGCAGCTACTGAAGCAGCAGCAGCAGCAGTGATACTGATGGCGAGAGTGCTGCTGCTCCAAACAAAACGCAGCTTTGTGTTCCAACGGTGCTCAAGAATCCCATGGAAACGAGTGCCACTGATGGAACCATGGTGACACACTCATGGTGGCACTGGTACTCACACAGACCACAAACCTCGCCGACGATGATTACCGAGGAATGGAGGAAAAGAGGAGAGAGGACAACCTCGCCTTCCGCCGAACCATTGATTAGTGTCGAGTGAAAAAAAACTTCAGCAGTGGTAACCTCCTTCATCGACGTCAAAAAGTCTGTTGCTGAAGGTAGAGAGCTGCTGCTGCTGCTGCTGCTGTGAATGAATCACCAAAGTTGAGCAACTCTACAACAGCAAAAACCCCTTTTTTTCTCTTAAAACAAAAATATAGGTCACCTTGGTCAGCGGTGGTGCTGTTGGTTACACAACACAGAACACAAAAGTGCTGCACCGGAAGTCTCGGAAGGTCCCCCTTTCAATGACAGAAAAGGACTGGACTCTATCTAATTTGAATAGATAAAAGAAGGGGAGAGATGACGACAACTGAGCAGTGTCAGCAAGAATCGACAGAAGAAGGTTCTGCCAAAGAGCAAATCAAATCAGAGAACTGCTTTTGGCAGCAGCAGGCTCTCTCTCTCTCTCTCTCTCTCTCTCTCTCTCTCTCTCTCTCTCTCTCTC
>JAALOO010002036.1_pt1 | contig 12069 bp, 11 predicted proteins | sample 7257641 | NCBI WGS metagenome assembly JAALOO01 (sample SAMN14085613, study PRJNA598686) | mite metagenome | biome: ENVO:01001000; feature: ENVO:01001002; material: ENVO:01001226; isolation source: single female mite from University of Michigan culture on fish food culture... ... | reverse complement strand
GGCCAATCGATTGGACACTCTCTCTCTCTCTCTCTCTCTCTCTCTCTCTCTCTCTTTCTCTTCTGGTGCCTTGTACGGTTGTGTTGGTGCTGGTTCCCACACACCTGCCTATTCTCTTTTTCTCTTTCCTACTCTCTCCATTCAGGTGATTACTTTTCATTCTGTTCGCTTTTTCTCTCTTTTTCCGTAACTTGCGATCGTTCATTCATTCTTTTGCTCTCACTTTCACTTTCACCATTTACTCTTTCTCAGTTTATTCTTCTCCAGTTCCATGATGGGCGTGTGATTTTTAGCACCACTCTGCTGCTGCTGCTGCTGCTCAGCATGATTGGCAGCTCTGACAGACAACAACAGCAGCAACTTGCTTTGGTCGGTTCACTCACTTACCACACTCTCTTACTTTCTGGTACATAAATATTTGATTTGCTCTATACATTGTGTGCACTCTGTGTGCTAGGTGTGTTACTCGCCGACTGACTGGAAAAGAGGGTAAATAGCTGCTCTGGTGCACCGCTTACCGCTGAAGATTGCTGCTGCAGTCTCTCCAGCAACTTCTACTACCGCTTTGCTAATTGATTACCACCTTGATCGATTTTGTTTGTTCGATTTGGATGGTTTATTATGTGATCCATTTTTTCCTGGTAGACTGGCGCAACCTGGTGCCTGCAAACGTTGGTAGTTTGCTGATTTGCTGACTTGGTTTGGTAGCGGTCGAACTTGCTAGTGCTAAACTGCTGCTGTCAATGTACTTTTCTCTTTAGAGATTGATGCTCTCGTTTGTTGGAAAAAAATGTGGGAGGAAAAAATGAAAGGAAAAAATTAATAAATGCAGAAATGCTTAGGGAAACTCAATTGTGTGCAGACGCCTTTAACGTCGTGGTTTTGTAGGGTTAAATAACAGGGTTCTCAAGTCCTCTTCACTGGTGGAATGTCTTTTCGGCACTTCTTAGTGAGTGTGTCGGCAAAAGAAAGTGGTAATAAAATGAGTCGGGACGAGAAAAGAAGAGGAGAGTAGAATAGACCAAGAATGTGCAGTTCGAGGATGAGAACAAGATGATCAGTGATGAGCGATGGAATGTGCCATCTTGCTTCCATTGCCTCTCACTGACCTTCACAGTGGAGGACAAAGGACGTTGTCGCTGGGATGTGAGTAAGAATTAAGTTGGATGAATGAAGAATAAGTCAAGAATGTCGTCGTTTTCGAACAATGGACTAGTGTCCTTCTGGTGCACTCAAATATTTCTCGGTGTCACCGGGTTCGAAAATTTTGCCACCGCCGTCGCCGCATCCCAATCATTAGGGCATCTCATTTTTTCTATCTCTTCTTTGTCGATAATGATTTACAGCAAAGCTTTTGAGTGCACACTAGTGCTTCTTTTATTCACTCTATCGTTGTTCTCATTTTCGTTTAGTAGTATGTTTTCTAGCTTTCATTTTTCTATTTCTAATCCTGGTTCTTTTTTGACGTCTCTTTTTGCTCTTATTTTGTTCTATTGTTGGTAGGTTTTCCCGTTTTACTAATAATTAAGACGAAAAGGGGTGCTGTTCATTCTTGCACTGCTCCTAACCTGTTCTATCATTCTCTGGTTTTGTGTTATTGAGCAGTGTTTTTAGCTGTTTTAACTGCTGATTTACTTAAATTGAAGGGCATCTCTGAACGGTGAAACAGGCAAAAACAGAGAGATAAGAATTTTACCGGGTTGATTAAATAACACAAACTTATCCTTTTATTGAGATTGTCGTTCTGGTAATGGGGGAGGATGGGGTGGCAGTTGCAATACCTTTCATCATAGAATCCAATGTTTGTTTTTGCCTCTATTGCTCTGTTTCCGTGAAAACTCACAATGCAAACGGCAAAGTGTCTCCTCTCTGATTCTCTTTTTCCTCGTTTAGAAAGTTGTTGCTGCAATGAAGTACAACCCAGGTCGGTGTAATGGGCAAATGGTGGTGCACTTTACAGTGAAGCCATAAGCTGGCTGATTGCTGGTGCTGCAGCTGCTGCAATGCAGTCACGCTGCACTTGTCGTACAATTGGGTTTGCTCCTTCTGCAGTCGGTAACGTCACTCTGCAGTGGCAGCCAGAGCAAGCAAGCATTTTTGTACTTTTAGTGCACTACCCTTTTAAGTCAATTTAGGTGGTCTTTGGGCTTTGCATAACACACACCGTGATTTGGCTGATTTTTCTTGGTTTCAACTGCATACTGCTTCTCTCCAGCAGTGTGTTTGGTTTTTCTGGGTGCCCAGTTGCTCAATAATTAACAGTGGTGCTCTTTACGCTTCCTTTTTTTCTGCGAAAATTCTGCTGCGGAACATGGGTGAGCTGTGTGCAGTGGTGGAACTAATGAAGGGGTTCGGTCAACTTTCAGTCACTGCAGCTGCTGCTGCTGACCTTCATGCACCTGCAATTTGTGTCCCTGAAAAGTGAAATTGAGGTCACCAGGGAATTTGTGCGTTTATGTATTTTTTACGAAAAGTAAATGGATTCCGGTGAGCAGAATCCAGCGCCAGTTTACTAGTAGACAAAAAGTAAAAACTCCGGTATCGATGACAAACTGGTCGATTCTGGTCAGCAGCGGCAGCAGCAGCTCAAAGATATGTCCAGTATCGGCGTAGGAGGAAGAATGCTGAATTTTGTTCCTTTTCTTCCCCTTCTTTTTCTTCTTTATATTCCGTCTGATGAGGACATTTTACTTTTTTATTATCCTGGTGCAATATATTAAAGGCAATCTATTATTTTTTCCTTTCTGTCTGTCTCTCGTTCTTTCTATTCTCTTCTCACCCTTTGTCGCTCATTGAGCACATAATCGCCTCGTTGAGGTGTCGACACTGTCAATTGTCCCTCTCCCTCTCTCGATCGACATCTTTCAGTGTTTATTGCCCACTAAACACATTTTGGGTTATATAGCGCAGCATCGACATTTTTTGACCAATGCTTGTCTGTCAATTTGTCATGCATGCATGACAGTCCCCCGTTCCCCTTTCATCTTTCTATTTTGCTTTCCCTTGACTTATCTTAAATTCCTGAGCACAGGCACCGAATAGGGTTTGTTTTTTAAATTTTTAATAATCCTAACGAAAGGGGATCTCTCCGATCTCCGATCTGGTCTTCTACTGCTACCAGTAGAGCAATATATGATGTGCCTTGAGAAAGACAATTAAGCTTCTGCTGCTGTACTGGCCGCCCGGGCAATGATGCTGAGGCTGGTGCTCCTTCAATAGCAAAGGAATTTGGCGATTGACAAACGAGGAACACTGAAGATGGTGAAGATGGTGATGGAGATGGAAAAGAGAGAAAGACTGTGTCAGTGGTGGTGATGGTGATGCTTTCTTGGGCACTTTTGTTCGTCAGCACTCTACAGCACTGTACAACATGTGGTGATGTTGGCGCTTTGTGCTCCATTTAGGAGCTCCTGATGCTTAGTGCTGGAGCTAGTGGTGTTTATTAGAAAAAAAACTAGGTGGACCTTACCCTCTTTTCTGTTTAGTGGTAATAATAATAGGGCAGTAGTGAGAGCTATGTGTGAGTATTATGCATTTTCAATCGTGAAAAAGAGAAGGGCTCAATTGAGTGGCAAATGAGAGAGTGAGAGAGAAAGTGTACCACAGACGTACTCTACTACACTGACTAACTGACTGATTGAATGGCTGTACAATGTGTGGGCCTGTGCCGCCGCTGCTTAGTGTGTCAGGCACCAGTTTTGGTCTTCTTTCACATTCACTGTTCACTTTACTTTAGAGACCACTTGCCAGCAGCAGCAGCAGCGTGCACACTTTTTGGACAGCCTGCAGGACACGCACCTGCAGCTGATATTGCTGCTGACGCTATTCTGTAGTGTCTGCTCTGGTACTGCTCTGGTTCAGCGTCTGCAGTGCATCTCTCCTTCCTCACCCCGTGCCTGTGCCATTCGCTCACTGGGCACAGTGTCACTAGGATGTCGCTTCTGTACTATCACTCAAGTGATGGAAACTTGTTGAAGACTGCGGAGACTGAGAAGGTGCTAGCTGCAGTTTTTTTTGCAATTGTGCTTTCCCCTCCCTTCTTTTTTCTTTTTCCCCCCTCGTGTTTCTGTTTTGGTGTCCGCTCTTGATGATCATATTATTCAGCAGCGGTGCTTGCCTGCCTGTCTCAATGAATGAATGAATGCACCTTTTCTACTTTTATTTATTTAACTTCTGCTCTGTCTTCTGTCGGCTAATCGTCCACCTTCATCTCCTAGTCGCCCTTGCATCTAATCTCTGTTTTACCACAATTAATCATCTTCTCCTGCTGCAGTTGCTGCCGTTTGTCATTCCTTGTCTTCTGTAACTTTTTCTTTCTCAAGTCAATTAGTCATCTGCGGCCGTATTCATTTCAAATGTCTTTATTCGAGTGTTTTGTTTGTTCGTTTGTTTGTTTGCACCAGAGTATCATAAGGAGCACATGATTTATCGATGCATTATTAGTTAACTCAAAGGAAGAGAAAAAGTGCACTTCGGATTTTGTTTGTCTCCTTTTGTGTGCCTTTGCGAGCACCCCTGATGATTTCTTCATTACTGCTGCTGCTGTTCACTCAATCGATCGGTTGTTTTCTCCACTACTGTTGTCTTTCGTCGTTTATTGCATCTTCTTCTTCGTTTATCTAATTCTAGTGTACATGTCACGTGTGGAAGTTTAATGCTCACATCGACTATCCCTTAAACACTCCCTCCTGTTCAGTAAACAGCGGCTAATGCTGATCCAAATCGCTCGTCAGCTCCTGCGATACCGATCTGATGTGTCCAATTTTTGACAAGTGACTGATGGGAGACACAGAGTTGTTGCTGTCTCCGTGTACGTTTGCAGTGCACTGCACAGTGTGTGACTGTGTTGTACGGTTGCTGATTTCATTAGCAGCAGCAGTGACATCAATATCAACATCATCTGCAGTTAATCTTAATGTCGGTGATGAGATGCTCGCTTCACAATGACTGATTCTTTTTGTTGAGAAAAAGGAGCACCTTTTCACTGTTTTTACGATGGACATCACAGTGTCACCACACCAGCACCAGATGCTTTGTTTTACGCTGTAGAGATTTAATGTTCTTTCAGTACAGAAACAGCCGTGTCTATTAGGGTCATCCCCAACTAATCTGATGATCATCGCTGTGAGTTTCCACACTACTACTCTACTCGTTGGTTTTGTTGTTCTTTATTATTATTGTTTTGCCTCCATTTCCCTCTCCTCTTCACTGTCTTCTTCTTCCTTTTTTCCTCGCCGATCTGTCAATCTCCGTCTGAGTGGTGTTTCCTCTCGTTCTTTCTCTCCCTCTCTCTCCCTCTCTCTTGGGATCTAGTACGACGCTGCTGATCTTTGCCGTCAATCAACAGCATCAGCTGCTTTTATCAGTTGCTCTGCCTTTCTGGTCTCGTGTCGTACCACTGTCATCGCTGATCATCACAAATCTCCACTCTTTTTCTTAATAGTATTGAGGTAGAAGGTACTTTTCCCAAACGCATCACAGTCACCGTTATCATCAACACCACCATCAAGCAGATCATCCTCTCATTTGTTGGCCACTGGCGAACTCGTTTCCTCATCATCACCACTATCCGACATCTAAAACAAATCTGAACATCTGTTTTACTGCTGCTGCTTACGACAGTTGTCCTGGTGTTACACCATGCCAACCACTGAATGAGTTAAAAAGTATTGCGCTCTTCAATGACGTCTTTTGGCAAAAAATCGTTTCATTTTTTTCAAATTCAATATATTCATTCATCATCTTCTTTCTAAAGTGACATATTGGACATTCAGGAGTCGACCATTCAGGCAGTCTTGCTCTCCATAAATCAGCTGTGATGTTGCAAAACACTGTTTTGTCTGCTCAAGACATCTTTTCAAAGGTCCTGTGACCTGGCTAGCCAGGTGATTTATCGGTGACAACGGTGACTGTGAATGTGTGCGACAAACACTGGTGGGCGATACACGCACACAACCACTGTCGGTGTTCTCCTTTTCTCTTTCTCCTTTTAGTTCTGCTTACATTTGCATTCTCAAATTTTGCATCACTATCTTCCAATTGAATCTCTGCTGTTGTTGCTGCTGCTGCTATTTCCTCTACACCTGACACCTACAACTGCAACTTCTTCTTCTTGTCACAAGTAATACTAATGATGATGTCACACGTGTGCCAGGACTGTTTCCTCTCGTGAAAAAAAAGAGACCGAGTCAGTCGTGGTGAGTCAGTCGCCGATGAGCGTCGACCCCGAGAAGGTCGCATCTTGAAAAGAGAGATATCGTCTTAGAAGGCGAAATTGCAAAGTTTCTCTATCACCACCATCAGCACAATGTCCGGTGGTGGGCAAAGTTCCACCTCGGCTGCGAAGCTGGCCACGGTCAGCAGCAGCGGCCATCACCACCAGCACCATACAACTGCATCACCCTCCTCGACCCAATCGACCAACACGAGCAGCGCCAGCACCTACTACCCCTCACCACCTGTGACCATCAGGGGCAAGTCCAACTCGGACTGCAGTCGCTTTGCCTACTCTGATCTCGGTAAGTGCATTCTTTCCTAAAGATTGACCCTCTGTAATTAGGTTTTGGAAACTCGTTTTTACCAGGTTATGAATCTCTGCACTCGACGCCAAAGTCGACTCTCGGCACTGGGGGTAGTGAAAGTGCTGGCACCGGTGGAAAAAGTAACCAGTGCTCTAGTGCCGCCCTCGAGCTGTCCTCCTCACTTGGCGGTGATGGTGATGACTGCGGTGACTCGGCAGAGTGCGTCTGTTTGCCTGAGGAGGAGGAGGAGGGAGAAGATGACGATGACGACGAATCAGTGGAGCTAAAGTGCAATCGAGATCCTATTCGACGGCGCATCTCACTCACTACCAAGGAGAATCACAGCGTCCACCCGAAAACCTCTTCTTCCTCTTCTAATGCAGCAAATTCTGCAGAAGAAAAAAAGAAAAGGAAAGACCACCGTAGAGCCTCTAAAAACTGCGGCGGGAGCAACAGCAGTAATTCAGCGTTCAGCAGTCTTCGGCGATGTCGCTTTCGGCGGTACCTCTTCAAGTGGATGGGAGGAGGTGGAGGTCGTGGTGAGCAGGTCGCCAACAAGACGCTGACCATTGAAGACGGCGACAGTGAACTGGTTGAGATTCACGAGGAGCAGCTGGTCGTGGCCACTACCACTTCTTCTACGACGCCCACTTCAGGAGCAGTTGATGGTGGTGGTGTAAATGGTGCTGGAGGTTTAGTAACTGGAGGCAATGGCGAGGTGCGCGAAGAGTGGGGCAAAAAGATGGACTTTCTTCTCTCCATTATCGGCTTTGCCGTAGATCTCTCCAATGTGTGGCGATTTCCCTACCTGTGCTACAAGAACGGCGGAGGTAAGCTTTAAAGTGATTTTTAAAAAATAAAATTTTTTCTGAATTTTTCGTTTTCTCAGGCGTCTTTCTCATTCCTTATACGATCATGCTCCTTTTTGGTGCCCTGCCTCTTTTCTTCATGGAGCTCAGCCTGGGCCAGTTTGCCAAGTCTGGGCCGATCAACATTTGGGACAAGATCTGTCCGCCGTTGAAGGGCATCGGCTACTGTTTTGTCCTCATCAGTTGGTACGTCAGCTTTTACTACAACGTGATCATCGCCTGGACTACCAACTACGTCATCAAAACGCTTATTTCTGGTTGGGATTTGATCAGTAGTGGTTTCTGAACAATTTTAAGGATACTTGTGTGTTTTCACAGGCGAGGAGATGCCCTGGCAGCACTGCGGCAACAGCTTCAACACCAAGAAGTGCATCAGCATGGACGACATTCGCAAGCAGTGCGGCAATCGAGAGAATCCGGTGGTGAATCGATCGGAGGCGGTCTGCGGACAGTTGGCCAATCGGACATCGCCTACGGAGGAGTTCTTTAAGCAAGTTCTTGGGGTTTAACGTTTTTGAAAATGTTATCATTAACTTTTCTTTAAATTCTCCAGTTTTGGCCTGCTACAAATTGACAAAGCGGACGGTTTCTCAAACATGGGCGTCCTCCGACCGGAACTGGTCGGCTGCCTTATCATAGTTTTCATTACGCTCTACTTTTCCCTATTCAAAGGCGTCAAGTCTTCAGGAAAGGTGGGTCCAGGGTTCTTTTTAATATTGATTTTTAGTTTAACAATCTTCCAATTCTTTAGGTCGTCTGGGTGACCGCCACCGCCCCTTACTTCATTCTCACCATTCTCCTCGCCAGAGGACTCTTTCTTCCGGGAGCTTGTACGTTTTGTTTTGAAGCCTACTTTGAAGTTTTTTCTAATTAACTTCCTTCTTTCAATTCAGTATCGGGCATCAAGTACTACATCAGTCCTCGAATGGAGATGCTTTCCGACCCGAATGTGTGGGTGGACGCAGCCGTGCAGGTCTTCTACTCGATCGGCGTCGGCTTTGGTGTCCACCTCACCTACGCCTCTTTCAACAAGTTTAACAACAACTGCTACGCCGACTGTCTGGTGACCGCATCCGTCAACTCGCTCACCTCCTTCTACTCGGGTTTTGTCATCTTCACCTACCTCGGCTACATGGCTCACTCAATGGACAAGGAGATTCAGAATGTTGCTTCGGAAGGCTACGGGTTGGTTTTTCAGGTAAGGAAACATTTTGGCATTGTGACTCGGTTTTGTAAAAAAACATTCTCAATATTGTTCTTTTTTTAATCAGGTGTACCCCGAGGCAATCAGCACGTTGCCCTTTGCCAAGTTTTGGTCCATCCTCTTCTTCTTTATGCTCCTCACGCTAGGCATCGACTCAGCGATGGGCGGCCTGGAGGCGGTCATCACCGGGCTGATGGACGAGTTCAGGTTGCACAACTGGATCAGACGAGAGGTCTTTACTGTTATCGTCATCTGTGGATCGTTTTGCGGGGCGTTGGTCAACTGTACACAGGTACAGGACTAATTGTGCTGTTGTTTTTTATCAACAATTTTCATCATACTTTTTTGTGTATTTTCAGGGTGGCGGTTTTACAATGGTCTGGTTTGACACCTACTCGGCGGGCATTAGTTTGCTGTGCTCAGCGATGTTTGAAGCACTGGCAGTGACGTACTTTTACGGTAATAAACTAGGAAGAAAAAATTGTACTAAACTGAATAATTTAAATTGACCCGTTTGTATTTTGGCAGGTATTGACAAGTTTGTCCTAGACATTGAATCGATGATTGGCCACAAGCCCAACTGGTTTTTCGTCATCAGTTGGAAGTATGTCAGTCCCATCTTTCTTTCTGTAAGTAAATTTCATCAAACTTTTATCAGCTAGACTGTCTGATTCCTAACCATTACCACAATTAGACCGTCATCATCATGTCAATTCTCAACTCTGAGACGGTCAAGTACTACAACTACGAATTTCCCTTCTGGGCGACCTTCAGCGGGTGGTGCTTTACGCTGAGCTCCATCTCCGCCATACCAATCTACCTAATTTACTGGTACTGCGGGGGCGGTCAAAGACGACATGACAGACTGATGTCTCAAAAGACTGGGGTGCACCTGGTGCAGATGCACACTGATGGTAAGGGGGCTAATCCTCAGACTACGACGACCACCACAGACCACTCGATGCTCAAAAATCACTACATTACTGGTGCAGGTCAGTGGAATAAAGGGCACTTTTGATTCCGATTCAATTGTTTGATATTTTTCCTCACAGACGCCCACTCCCAAGCACCGCAACAGCACCACCGAAACTCTGAGCAGCTGAACAACAGTCAGGCAGTTTTTGTCTGATTTCTAGGTTTTCCTTTTCTGCCTCAAAATAGGAAATATTATTCTACTTCACATACTATTTATTATCTTCAGACTTCCTCAGCTTAGCAATTGTACTCTTTGAGCCAGATTTGTCCAGACTGAGTGCCAACCACCACCCTTCCATTTATTTTCAAGTCCTTGTATTAGGTCCTTTTTCTCCAGACCAACTCACTCTAGAGCTCCATTGCTTACACTGTACAAAGTCCAAGTATCCACTTCTCACGAGTATTCGCCAAAGAATTGCCAGCCAAGTATTACTCATTATCATTATCAAACTTCTTTGCTCATCTTTTCTGATTACAAAAAACCCTTTTTGCCCATTTCATTATCGTCATCATCACACCCATCATCCTTCATTATTTCACAGACACGCCCATACAAACTTCTTTTGTCTCCGTTGTACTTTTGTTGTCGTTGTTGCCGTTGTTTGTCTGTTTTTTCTCCACTTCTTCAACCTCATCCAGCTTTGCAAACTCGTCACTTGTTATCCGCTTCGCTCACATCTCCAACCCTCTTTTTGTTTCAATTTGCAATCGCTTTTGCTAACCTTTGATTTCTGTAACCTTGTGCTAAGTTTGGATGTGTAAGTTACCAAAAAGATGCTAACCAAAGTTGTCCTAACGTTGTCCAGTCAGCGGCAGTAATGTACTGCCTAAGAAAGAGAACAAAAAATTGAAAAAGAAAATTAAACTTTACAACAATTTTACTGTGTTTGTCCTTTGACCAAAGTTAACCAAGTCAGTTGAAATCAAGTGAATGAAAAATGAGGTGCATTCATACTTGCTTTACTTTTTTCAGTCATCATCATCATCATCAACATCTGCATTTTCACAGTTCGCCAAGCACAGCAGGACAGTTGAGTGTCACCCCCTTCACCCCACCATCACCATCATGGCCGTGTGACGTCAATTGACGTCTAACGACGTCCTCACACACCGGTGTCACACACTTTTTCAATCGGTGATTTAGCGCTCTTTTGGCGCACCAAGTCTTTATGTGCTCTCTTCCGTTTCTGCGCTAATAAAATTGTCTCTCTTTCCATTGTCTGGTTATTTATTGTGGCATTGTTTTTCTTTGCCTCTTTTTCTTTTACCTGGACTCATGTCGTCACTGCCGTTGACTAATGGCCCTACACCATTAGGGGGTGATAAGAAGAATTACGAGCACTTGTGTTTGTATGTGTTCGGCAGACAGCAGAGACTGCAGTCTCACAAGACGGTGATTGTCTTCTGTTCAAACACACACACACAATCACAACTAACTCTCCACTTGTCAAAGACAAATGTCACTTTTTTGTTGTTGTCCCTCGTTTACGTCAGGGCCTCTCCTTGCTTGCTTTCTTTCTTTTCGCTTTGTTCCTTCTGTATTTTCACGGATGTGTCGGACTGAATCAACAAACAGCCCACAGGCAGGCAAAGGCAGAAACTGGTCTGTCCTTTAGTGCTAACTCTTTTTGTCGGTTCAGCAGATGATGATGATGATGATGATGAAGATGGTGATGATGATTTACTAGAGCAAATACAAAGCACATGATGGACTTTAAGATAGAAGGGATACCACCAAAAACACAAACCCCGCCACCGCTACCACGACTAGCTGCTCTTCAGCTCGGTCAGTTTTGGTTCGTTTTCAAGTTTGGTTTAAAGTTTGTTCACAAGCAAGTTTTTAATTACCACCAGAGCCGCTATCAAACACCACAACCACCGGCACAGTCATCGATCGAACGATTAGTGGCGAGTTGGTCAGCAACAACAACAATCAATAAATTCAAGCCGTTTTCCTCTGAAATTGGCCGTTTATTAGCTGCCTTCACTCAAAAGCACACACAAGCAAGACATCCTTCATCATCATCATCGCCATCAGCTCCAACTTCATCGATTGGACTGCTCATTAAAGACTAATCGTATGCACCTTCTTCTAGTACACCTTCTGAATTACCTCCGTGTCTGTCTGACTTTTCTCCTTCTTCATCATCTTCTTCTACTTAATCTTCGTTTTGCTTTTGTCAGCCTTTTTTCTTTCTGACGGCCAACTCCATCAGCATTCACAGTGGTGGCTGCTGCTGCTGCTGCTGCATCAGCCATTCATGTATTCAACAGGACCACTGAGACTTTTTCGGCTGCAGCAGCACTGTACGGCGCTGTTGGCCATGGGCATTCTCTCTCTCCGCCACCAGTTGAGTGATCGCTCGCTTTCTCTCTCTCTTCTTTCTCATTTCTATCATTCTTTGCCTCTTTCTTCTCATGCTCTCCTTCATCCTCGTTCATTAACGCTACCACCACCACCACCACCACCACCACCACCACCACCACCACCACCACCACC
>JAALOO010001116.1_pt3 | contig 12078 bp, 8 predicted proteins | sample 7257641 | NCBI WGS metagenome assembly JAALOO01 (sample SAMN14085613, study PRJNA598686) | mite metagenome | biome: ENVO:01001000; feature: ENVO:01001002; material: ENVO:01001226; isolation source: single female mite from University of Michigan culture on fish food culture... ... | reverse complement strand
TTTGATCTAGAACGCACAATTTGCTCAGCAGTGGCAACTGGCTAAAGAATTAGGCTGATGGGCCAGCTAGTAGATTAGCTTTGATTGTTCATGACATGCGCATTTAGAAGATGTAACTGATAACACTGATGTACACTCATCGACAGCTCAAACAGTTTCGCTTTGGCGAATGAGTCATCGTGTATGTGAGACATTGGCCGAAACAGAATATCGTAGCGTGTGACAGACAATGTGCTGTGCTCAAGTGTAACTCAAAATTCTTTTACTAAAAACCCACTTCTAGAAGTTAAACTCAGAAACGAAAGTTCACTACCGGCAATAAGGAATGGCCGATCAAAGTAAGTGTACAGTTAGAATTTGTTTTTCTATTTTATAACATTTAACCATGATCCAGGAAAAGACAGGGATCCAACTTTTGAGGAGTTGATCGAACAGCTTGATCCTAGCGCTCAACCGGACGGTTTAAAGCTTTCTGATATTCCACAAATCAACACTTTCCACATCTACCGCAAGTTCGGCTATGGCGTTCATAAGTACAGCTATAAAATCGAACCTGCGCTTCAAGTTGACAATATGAATGCCAATTATCTTTTTCCGCTTTTTGAGGTTTCTCATGTTTTTGATCACCTCAAAGCGTTCCCAATTCTAGACGTTGAAGAATCTTCTCTCTACCTTCCAAAGAAAATTACCAACTTTACAATGAGCGGAATACGGAATCCATTTCCGGACAAGTACTCAGACAAAATTGATCTGACCATCATTTACCAGAAAGAAATTCCGGTTTCTGAGCAAGTCGGATTTCTCAACGATTTCTTTGATCGAACCCGCCAATGTTTTGATTCCCTAATTGCTCAATGCTTCCAAGCATCGAAGAAAGAAATTGACGTTCTTGACTACTGGCTCTCTTCATCACCCGGTGTGATTACTGAAGTTACAGAATTCAATGTCGACGAGAGTAATCAGCAAATTGATCTCCTTGTCAAAAGCGACATGTCTAATCTAATTGCCACTCAAAGCCACATGCTTGAGCTGATGAAAATCTTTTCGAGTTGCAATGAAAACTTTCTACATGCCGTCAAATCACACTTTATTGGAAGTGTGGTCAAAGTGATCTACGGCGACACCAACAAAGAGTACATGATTGGCGATATTGACGGAACGAAGAATCCCGATTCGTTGGTATTTGAAAGAGACGACATGACTTATGTGCAGTTTTTCGCTCGGGAATATAACATTCAGATAAAAGACCGCAGTCAGCCACTTCTAATCCACATTGAGTACGTTCCTGAGCAACGAAAAGTAAAGTAAAAGAATGTATTTATTTGTTTCAACATTTTTAACATTCTTCTCAACATTGTTTTTAGCACGTTCGCACTGAGCTCATTCCAGAACTGTGCCGCCTCAGCAAAATCCAAGAGTACAATGCTTTAGTTGATGTGGAAGCTAACAAGCCACTGGCGCCCATCATCCGCTATCAGAAACTAATGAAGTTTTTCGATATAATCTACCAATCCAACACAACGAAGCGTTCCCTGTCAGATTGGGGTTTTTCCATTGAGCGATCAGTGCACACTGTACTAGCTGACAATCTGCCGCCTGCCTGGAGTCACCTACTCCGAGGCTCGCTGCTCGATCCAGTCGACTTGAACAACAAGTGGTTCATCGTTTACCACAGCAATGACCGCTGGATCGTCGAAACCTTTCTTCGCCGCTGTCAGGAGTTTGCGCAGCGAATGTCCATCAAGATTGACACTCCGCGAAAGTACTCACTGAATCGCCAGGACACTGACTCCTACCTGAACGCAGTCAGAGAGAACATTAGCGAAGAGGATCGCATTGTGGTGATTGTGACGCCGGGAAGTCTTCAGATTCAGGATCGCTATGATGCCATCAAGCAGTACTGCACTGAAGTGCGTGGCATACCAACGCAGTTTGTGCGCTCTGTCACGCTGACACAGCCGAGCAAGATGGAGACCGTCAGTCCGAATATTCTGGTGCAGATGAACTGCAAAGCGGGCGGAGTGCCCTGGTCGGTGGACATGCTTCTACAGGGAGTCATGTACGTGGGCCTGGACGTTTACAAGGGCTTTCTGGTACAAAGTGACGACGAGCCACAACGACCCATCCTGGGCTGTGCCGCCTCGACCAATGCGCAGGGCACGCGTTGGTTCTCAAAGGTCGCCGAACAGCCGTTGAGTGGATTCTGCAATGAGAAGCTAGGCTGGCTTGTGAGAGATGCACTGTACCAGTACAAGAAAAACAACCGTGTCCTTCCCGGCAGTATTGTCATCTACCGAAAAGAGGGCAGCCTTAAGTGGTCAAAAATTGACCACTACGAGTGGCCTATTCTTATTGCTAATATTGAAGATGTCTACAAAAAAGACGCAGTGGCCAGAGGTGTTCAGGTAAGAGGGTGTAGTGGCAGAGTGACCTATTGTACTAACTTTGTTACCAATACTTTAGGATGACAAACTGGATGACAACAAGCCCTACGTTGTCTTTATGAGTGTCACCAGACGAATTTCACCCGGATTTTCCGTCGAAGGCGCAGGTAATTGGTTTGAAAATGACGACAGCCCGCCAATCACCAACAAGCAAGTGCTCGAGGCACTTAGAATGCGAAGTTCAAGAGATGATGAAGCTAAAGCTGCCGGTGACAGCAGCAGTGAGTACATTTCAGCAGATGATGAAGAGTTTGGTCAGCGCGTTTGCCATTCATTCTACCTCTGCTCGCCCAACACTGAGCTCAGCTGCATCTCCCCGGTTCTCGTGCGCGTTCTTCGCCAGTGGGGCACTCCCGCTGGTCTCAAAGAGGCCGATCCGGAGGGTGGCCCCAACCCGTCAGTCCTCAGCACAAAGTTTCTGCAGAGTCTCAGTGTTAAACTTTGCTATCTCTACTTCAATATTGCAGCCGTCTGCTATTTGCCATCGCCCATTTTGGTGAGTGTTTGACATTTTCATCTGCCAAGTTTGCTCTTTTCTAAAGTATCTTTTTTTCTAAACAATAGTACGCTCAAAAGCTTGCATTCTTTGCCGGCAATCACCTAAAGAAGGAAGCCAACGAAGTTATGGAAGACAAACTCTACTTTTTGTAGACAGAAAATTGAAAAAGATACATGATTTTGATTTGCTACACCATTCTCATCTTGTTTTTAGTAATGAAAACAATAACTATTCGTTTTTCAAAAATATTTCAAACATATTAACGATTTTATAATTAAAAACACCAACTTATTTTTATTTTTATGAGCAATCCCTACAGCCACTATAACTTGTTTATCATTAAACTTGATACAAAACTTTTAAAAGTTAGCTCATCATTATGATTTGGCTGAATTCACGAAACCACGTACAATAGCTGAAAATAGAAGTTCGAAATTTTGCCCTTTTTCAGTATAAAAATGAGCTGCAATTCACTGCAAAACCGTCATTCAGTTCGAGTTGTGCTTTGAGTTTACTGCTCTCTCCCATTTGTCCCTACTTGGTTTTAAAAAACTCACCACGTCAGCGTTTCTGAGAAACCGTTTTTGCTCAGTCAGTCAGTCACCACCAAGTTATGCCTTTAAAACGCAGCATCATGGCTGATCTGCCTGAGATTCCACCACAGAATGCCACTATTGACGCGTACATCACCGAGGTGAAGGACAAAATCGCCTGGGTTGAGGAGCAGCAGAGCAAGGGACTGCGCACCACTGACTACACACTGACCGACTTCAGTGAAACGAAGCGAGACCGCATGTGGAAGATGAAGCAAACCGGAGAGATGACCGACACCATCCTCATCACATCTGATGGACAGAGTGAGGTAAGTGCCCTGGCTTGCTGTGTTTATCACTCCATTTTACACAACTGTTTCTCTCGTCTTTTGACAGTCTGTACACATGGACATCATGCTGAAGCTCGGTGCAAAGGAGGTGTTCTTTGGCAAAGAAAAGGCCAGCAATGAGAGCAAGTACGTGAAGGAGTACACAGTGAAGGAGGACATTTCGTCGACCGTTCTCTCTAAAATGGTCCACTACGCCTACCTGGAGAAGTGCCAGCTGGAGGAGGAGCCCGCCTCTCTGGTGATAGCCCTCAGCAAGACTGCCTTCAAGTACGGACTGAACAGTCTGCTGAAGTACTGCATTGCCCACATGATGAAGAACTGCTCGCCGCCCATTGCCTACTTTGCCTACGAACTTACGCTGACGTACAATAGGAGCAGCAGCAAGGGCAGCAACTATGCCTCCTCATCACTCATCACTATCGACAGCAAAGCAGCTCAAACTTTCTTCCAGAAGTTTATTGAGGATCATTTTGAAGAGGTAAGTCAGATTGCTGTTTCTATTGCCTGGTAACTGACTCTTTAACTCACCACCACTACACAGCTGTACAACAGTCCCCAGAAGGAGGACCTCCTGCGCCTGAGCTTTCCACTGCTGAACACCGTTCTCCGCTGGAACAAACTGAACGTCCGCTCTGAGGAAACCGTCTGGAAGGTGATCCACGACTGGGTCACCTACCAGCCGACCACCCGTCTGCCCTACCTGAACGCCCTGCTCACCAGCGGCTGTCTCCGTCTGGGCCGCCTCAGCAGCGCCTTCCTTGAACAGTCCGTTCTGGGCGGCGATCTCTTTCGAGCGCAGGACGAGCGCAGCCAAGCTCATGGACGAGCCGCCGTAAAAGCCGTTCTGGACTGTGCCCATCAGTACGCTGCTCTGATCTTCAAGGACGGTCATGGGCTGCAGTACTCCAAAGCCCTGACCGCCTTTCGCCCTCGAGCCACCCGTCAGCTGTTGATGGTGGCCGGCGGATGGGTGGACGGGAAGACTAGCTCTCTGATCGAAGTGTTTGACCACCAGTCGAACCTTTGGCTCAACGTGCCACTGCATCTCAGCCATGCCGTCTCCTACTTTGGCTTGGAGATGGTCGGCACGGTCATCTACGTCTTTGGCGGATCCAACGGACGGGAGATCTTCCGCACGATGTGTGCCTGCGATGTTGGCGAACCGATGAAAGCTAGAACTGCAGGATCCAGAAACGCCCGAGTGGGCCAGTGGGAGCGCAAGGCGGACATGCTCGAGCGCCGCTGCTACGTCTCCAGCACCGTCCTCGATGGACGCGTCTACGCCATTGGCGGCTTCAACCAACAGGATCGAGTGAAGAAATGTGAGCGGTAAGTGGTGCTGCTGAAAAAGGGTAACATGGCACACTGACCAACTAACTCCTCTCTCTCTCTCTCTCTCTCTCATTATTCAGCTACGATCCGACTACCGACCAGTGGACCGCTATCGCCGACTTGAACTATTCGCGCTCTGACGCAACTGCCGTTTCCCACGGGGGCCGCATCTACGTCGCCGGCGGCATCAACGACAACACCATCGAGTCCTCGGTGGAGGTGTACTGCCCGGTGGGCGACCGCTGGCAGCTGGTGAAGGCGATGGCCTCTCCGCGCACCAGCTTCAGTCTCGCCTCCTTCGATGGGCGCATCTGGGCGATGGGCGGCAATGACGGGGAGCAGCGTGGGGGCAGCTGCGAATCGTTCGATCCGCTGACGGGCGTCTGGCGGGCGGAGGCGCCGTTGGTGAACGGACGGAGCACCTTCAAGGCGATCACCTTCATGGGCGAGCTGTACGCCATCGGCGGCTACAATGGCCAGTCGCCCATCAGCACTGTGGAGAAGTACTCGCCTGGGTCGGGCCACTGGCGCGTGGTGCGCCACCTGCGCCACGACCGCAGCGGCATGGCGCTGCTCGTTCTGCCCAATGACTTTCTGCCCCTCAAGATCTGATGCCGATTGGGCTGACTACAAAAATGCAGGCAAACAGGCTCACTTCTACTTTTTCATGCCACTTGCCGAGCCTTGCATTTTTCCAGTTTTCTCCTCACTTTCTTTGCCCTCACTTTACTTGTAAGTTTTTTAAAATGTGTTTAACTGCTACAATTTGTCAGTATTGACAGCATTTGGAAGTTTTGTGGTATTTCAAGCAAATGGTCATGAGCTGGAGTACTAGGTGGCGCCTGCAACTGTTTTTCCTTTTGAAAATTCCAACTCAAAAGTTCAACTTTGAGCTAAAAACTTAATTAGATGATGCAGCAAACTTGATTACATTTTTTGTTCTTTGGCAAATACTTTAAAATGTTGTTAAGAAAAAGCAAAACATCTACAAAAGTGAAATTTTTTATCGTTAATCAGCCTCATCAACTTTGCATCTCTTGTTGACAGGAAACAATGGCCAACATCAGGTAAGAGAGCACCTTGCAAGTTGTTACTAATTGAAATTCAATTTGACGTTGCAAAAAGTGCTTTTTCAATTGTTTTCTCCGTTGATTGATCGCACTAATCAATTGATGCTCTTATTATTAGGTGTGATGATTGATGGCCAAAATTCCTCTTCTTATCATCAGGCAAACGGTTCACAGTGTGCTTTTTGTGAGATTCCCATTTGCCAAAAAGATGTGTGATGCCAATGTTTGTTTGTTTGTCTAGCACAATAGGAAGAGTGATAGTGCCCAAATGATAAGACTAATAGCCGTCAGTCCACCATGACTGTAGCCGTTTCTCTGATGAGAAGCTTTTTTTCAAGATGAACTACAGGGGCGGGAGATCGATCAATCGATCGATGTCGAGCGCCTCTCCTCTTGATAACCGTTTGTCCATTTGAATGTGGCTGCTGCTGCAGTGGCCGTCATCCGGACTGGTTTAGCGTAGAGTGACCGGCCGCCTAATTAGATCTCAGTAGCAGTCACTGATCTACACTGGGCTTTGGGTAGTGCTCATTGCCAAGAGGGGGGCAAAGGAGTGCTGTGTTGTGGTCACCAGGTGACCATCGTCATTTTATTGACCGTACTTTGCTTTGATACCCGCTGATGATGATGCTGCTGCTGCTGCCGTTAGCACAATTGCGACAGGCAATCTACCTGCCGAAAGTCATCTTCTTTTCTCTCCCTATTCTCTCCACTGCACTTTGCTTTTCACTCGATTCCATTCACGAGTCGGCTATTTACCGAGTCAGCTGTTCTGCTCCCTAATTAGCAACATCGATTGACCGCAAAAGCTGTCCTCTGTGTTCCTGCACTACAATTGAAACTGCCTCAATTTGCATGCACACTGAAAAAGAGACGCTCTCTCTTTCTATTTTTTTAGCCTGTCGATCGACACTGACACACACTGGTCACAGCTTCTGCGTGCAATTGCCATCAGATCAGATTGCCTGCCTGACGGGCAGAATGGATGATGTGGTACTGCTGTTGCACTATTACTTAAACAGTTAGGATGTCAGTGCAGTAGAGAGTGGTAATCTTTCTAAAAACAATCTCTGAAAAAAAGGTAAAAAGCTAGTTGTTCAATGCTGCACCTTCAATTCTGCAAATTCAAGATTTTTCAACGGTGTTTTAGAAAGCAATCGATGTGCACTGTCGAGTGACACCTGTCAGTGCAGTCTGCAATTTCCGCCGGGCGCCGGTGATCCACTGGTAACTGCCACTGACTGGTGGCATGAGCTCTACTGCTGAAGTACTTACCTCAGTGACACACTGCATTAAGAGTCAGTACGTCAGCTAAAACGGGCTAATTGATTGCTGATTTGTCATTGTTGCCTTTGTTTACACTTTGACTCTTTGTCTCTCTCTCTCTCTTTCTCTGCCTTCTTTAGCTGCTGCCAAAGCCGACTCGATTCTGCCGGCAAAAGTCGACTTTTGTTTTTCTCAATTGTCACTTTTTTCAGTGCCTTTTTGCCGACTGTCTTGCCGCCGTTTTCATTCGTTCAAGAGAAGTTCTCTTTTTTGTCAAAAAAGAAGCAAAGAGAAAAACATTCACTTGAAAGAGAAGTAGAAGAAAAAGAAGAGGTGGCCCACGAGGTGAGCATGAGAGAAAAACAGAGTGGCAAGTGCTGAAGACTGCCGTTAGTGAAGAGCAGCCATTCGACAATAGTGCTTCAGCAAGTGGCCGTCTTGGCGCCATCGAAATTGAGGCCACTCTGAACAGCAGCATTCTCTCTTTCTTTCTTACTGTTTTTCTCTCTGCCGCCGACCGACTGACTGACTGACACATGTAAACCGTTGTTGGCTCGAGGTACTGCTCGCAACTGCAGACCACCATTCACTCACTACTACTGCTCACTTGGCTCACCTGAACATCGATCCAACAGCAGCAGCAGCAACGGGCCTGTTTTGTCTCTTCGTCTGCTCTTCGTCGGCCATTTACAGTTAGATCAGCGAGCCGACTGACTGAAGACGGACGCTCGTGCCGCACGCCGACTGCCTAGCTGTGCGCCATCTTCACGTTGTCTTCCATTCACCGATTGTTCGACCACCACCATCATCACCACTCTGTTCATTCATTGAAAGGGTTTTCGGCAACGCCGTACAACGCCGGTTTGCAGCTGATTGCCTTCTTTTTGCCTCTTCTTCTCTTCGCCAACATCAACCAGATGCGTGGGTTTTTTATTTCTTTATGAAACCATCTTCAGCACCGTCATCAGCCATCGACTGAAAGTGCAAAGTGTCAAGTCGTTATGCGGCTTGAGTGTGATTGGTGATTAGTGGGCAAAATGATGGTCATCATTCTCCGGTGAAGGTGTTTGTGTTTGTGTCTCTCTGTCTGCCAGCCCACCCACTATCATCACTACTGCTCTGATCTTTTGTAGGCTTTTTGCCGCCTTTTCATCTTTTGCTTTTTTTATTGTCGAAGCTTAATGCGTTCAACGTTCGATTAAGGTAGCTCTCATCATCAGCAGCAGTATCTGTGTTTTCAGGTTGTTCACAGCATCTCTAAAGTTAAAGTTTGTGCACGTTTTTGTGTGAATGTGTGCCGTTTGCTACATGCCGCGAAATGGCCGATAAATAACTACAGCGAAAAACAGGGAAGAAACTGTGGTTGATTTCGTCGTCGATGTAATCATCACCGAGTCATCCCTCCCATCAATTCACAATGTCCTTGTGGCCTTTATGCTCTGTGATTCCTCTGCCAACAGTAGCAGCACTCGGCTCTAACAAAAAGTGTCCTTCATCATCCTCATCTGCCGATGACCATAATTATCAGCTCTGCTCACTGAGCGCCCATTGCTGTAGTCCTGGTGCTGCTGTTCCAGAAGCTGATGCACAGAAATATCAGCCGGCCCAAATTCACTGCCGTTCACATTGCACTACTGATGATCCAGGCGACTGCAAACGACTGCATTCACACCGGTCGCACACTCGCTCACAACTGTCTTCTGCGACATGTGACCACAGTTTGAGAGTGGTCAGCAACGTTCATCGAAAATCGCAGTGCAAGAGGCAGCAATTCTTTAATCGAGAAGAGGCTTCTTGTTTACCATTAACATCAGAACAACAACAACCGCCACCACCATCACCACCTTCACCTCCTCTCTACCGAGTGTCGCCCAGTTATGTTAAATCACAACAGCACTACTCCGGCGGCTCAACGATGACAGACGACACTTCTCTACCACGTTTCTCTGCACATTGGCGCCGACGAGCGCACACAAGTCAAAGTGCACACTCTTTTACAAAGCACCTCAGCCGCAGTCTGCTTTACTATGTCTGCATTCTGGTCATCACTTTCAGCACCATTCACACCTCAAATGGACAACAGTCTGGTGGTGGTAAGTCTTTCCACACGAGTTACACACACAAATCCAATACTTACTACTTCACCTCTGCAAATTGACGGCGACTCGATAAGAAAGAAAGCGGCTAGCAATTTATGTGCAGGCGTTTCAGAGCAGCAGTAGCAATCATGCAGCGGTAATAGTGAATAAAAAAGGGGATATCAAGTAGCGGCGACATTGTGGATCAGTGATAGTGGATCAGTAGTAGCCAAGGAAAATCGTAAAACTGTGCGTTAAGCTCACCCAAGACTGTTCCGCCCTCTCTTTCACTGTTTTCATCTGCTGGGCGTCGGAAGGAACACTGCTCGGGCACTGTTTAAATGCAGAGGCTACTGCCGCTAGCGAGAATTGTGTCGATCTGTCTGTCTGACTGTCGTTCTTTCCTGAACACTGCGAGCTAATTGCTAAACTCGATTATGACAGTGTGCGATGACGATAGTAGTGATAATGGCCAGCAGTACAGAGATGACGGCAGAAGGAGATACACAAACCGGACAACAACAACAACGCAGACTGTCCACAAAGACCTGTTGCTGCTGGTGGTGGTGGTCACCGCTGTGTCCGGCATAACTCGTGTTCATTTCATTTTGCATAGACTGTGCTCTAAAGAGAGGTGGCCAAGCCTGGGCAAGTCTTCCTCTCACTGACTCCACTTTTCCTGTGAGAATAGTCTCCAATCCAGGTTTCAACTGCACAGTGGCAATTACTTAATAATTGTCCAGGAAAGGTGCCTCTGCTAACTTGACAGCTATCCCTCCAATTAGTCGCACTGACTGTCGCACCAGACACTGTGCTGTGCGGTGCTACCGCATTTGCTGTGAAGTCGACTGCTCACTGTTGCTTCTCCTGCATTCTGAATATGTTTTTCTTTGCTGCAAAACAATCTCAAATTCAGCGAGAGACTGTGCCCATTTTGCATTAAGTGTAAAGTATTCAGGTAGGCTTTTCTGAGCCGAGGGCACAGCACCGGTGTGGCACGCAAGTGGCAAAGCAGAGTGTCATGCAGACAGCTAACACTCGGCAAACAGACGGAAACCATCGACTCTGAAGACGGTGATCATATTCAGCGACACGCGTGTTTGCCTGGCTAATTGAGGAACCGGTGAGCTCGCTAGTCTCTTTGCAGTCACCGTTATCTTATCTGGAATGTTTACATGCATGCAAGCATGACAACAGCCACAGCAGCAGCAGCAGCAGCTCAATGCCTCTTCACTCGTCAAGAGCACTGAGCATTTCACCGAGTTGGTGAAGAAACTAGAGATAAAAAATTACACTTAGGTGCAGCAGAAGCAGCATCAGAAGCTAGTGCTGTACAACTGCTGATCTGTGTCAATAGGCCTACTCAAAGCATCACTAATAGCTGCAGTAGTTCGATGTTGGCGATGTAGCTGCTGCTCATCGTTTTTTGTGTTGTGCTCAGACTCACTGGGTGACTGTGTCAATGGATTGAAGTCTGCACTTTAGCAATGCACACAGCACAGTTCATCGTGCACGCGTTGGATTGGAGAACGAGTTCCTCTCGTCCTGCTGATCGTGAGTCGGGGTTCAAGTGAAGCACCGATGCCACCACCACGAGTATCACCTCTGCCGACACTTGTTCAGAGCGGCAGATCTTGTTCGGTTAGTGCACTTTCACTCATGCTCAAATGGGCAAGCAAACACACACACACAGGCAGACGGAGAGCAGCCACCGCTGTTAGCTATTAAGGCAATTAATGTGATTATAATATACTGTCTGTTTCATTAATTAATTTCTATCTATTAGCATTGGAGGTGGAAGTATGCATTTCGGTGTGAGCAGGCTAGCTTTCCCTGTGTTGATTACTTTACTATGAATGAGTGTGTGAGGAGAATTTCAAGGAAAAGGCTCACCTCACATCGCGGCACTGAAATGAAGGGGACGGAGAAGATGCCGATGCTGATGCAGATGCAGATTTGCTTTTGCCCTTTTACTTTTACTGATGCCTTCTCACCGTTGTCCTCGGAAACACGTCCTGTCACCATCACCAGCAGTGATATGTCTTTTAACACTGCCTGCTTGAGTGTGCTGTGCTGTACTGTGATGCTTGACAATACTGCGGTAATGCCAGTGCCTCTAATTGATGTTACTTTCACTGCCCACTGACACAATGGAAGACAATGCTGCCACTGTCTGCCAGCCCGTTCATCCGTTTGTTTGTTTGTGTCACTTCACTTAACTTAATGAAGTCGATCAATTCTTCTTGTTATTATTGATTCAGCTCACCTGTCTGCCACTGACTGCTACTGTCTGTTTGTCTGCCTGTGTGCATTACTTGACGTAGCACACACACGCACACACGGTAGCAGACAGTGGCAAACTTTGAAAGGAGGATGCCAAATCGGCAATCAAATCGGCTTGTGCTGCCGATTTCAGCCAGTCAGTCAGTGTGGCAGACGGGCAGAGATCGCTGGGCAAGATGGCATTTGGAGCATGTAAACATTTGACCGTTCTTCTGCACACCTC
>JAALOO010002034.1_pt1 | contig 12084 bp, 8 predicted proteins | sample 7257641 | NCBI WGS metagenome assembly JAALOO01 (sample SAMN14085613, study PRJNA598686) | mite metagenome | biome: ENVO:01001000; feature: ENVO:01001002; material: ENVO:01001226; isolation source: single female mite from University of Michigan culture on fish food culture... ... | reverse complement strand
TTGGCACTACCTCTAGTGAGCTCAAGGTCGAGTGAGCGCCATTGGTAGGCTCTCCTCACTGCTGCTGGTGCGTGCGTTACTCCACTGGCCTCCACATTCCTCGTCAGTCATCCGCTAGCCATCCATTGCCACTGATGGTCACACTCCTCTGCGTCATCGATCAACCGTCCAGGTCCGTCACACCATCGATCAGTCCGCCATCCTCCGCTCTTTGTTGCAACCGGCGGCAGTCACTCCTCACCGCCCGCGATGGCATCAACCTCAAACTTACTCAAGGGAGCTTTTGGCCATTCTCTGCGCGGTTACAGCGGTCGATCTTCCCAGTCTGCCCCTCGGCCGTTGCATCCTCAGCTCGTCATCAGGCGGTAGTCCAAAAACTGCACCAAAGCTCCTCAGGTCGATCTCGGCAGTGACGGCACTCCTTGCCAGTCAAATCGACACCTCCTTGGCGTAGCGGGCATCTCTCAGTGTTAGTCGGTCATTCCTTGGCACTATGCCGGTATCTTCCTCGCCACTTCTGAAACTTGTGTCGATTTCAATGACAAGCATTATTTATCCACAGTTAGGCATTAGTAGCCTTTCTTTGTTGTCGGCGTAGTCGCAATCTTTCAGTTGTCGTTCACTCGGTCGGTGATCAGCTTTGCTCGTCACTCGTTGGTCATCTTCTCAGACAGTCACAAAACTTCCAGTCACATAAGAGCAGTCGTGCTGATAACGTGTCTGAACAAATCGGTGACTGGAGGCACTTTTCCCAAAGTCAGGCAAACACAAGCGGCTGATTTTACACAGTTTATTATTGGGCGATTCACAGTTGGTCCAGAATCTTTTTAGTTACAGGTAAAAAGGTGTTAGTAACATATCTGATGAAGGAACAGATCACGGAGCACTCTACCTCGTAGAGTGGAGTTGGAGGCATCTTCATCATTTCTAGGTGTCACTCTCGGTAGCTCATCTCCAACTAACCAGCCACTAGCGGTGGCGGCTCCCTTTATACTGTTCACTTACTGACATACTCATCACTTCAGTTCTTCAGTACTCTTCGGCATGTCAGCAATGTCCGCTCAAAGTCCGGCGCGCCACTCTGCCGCTGGCTGATTTTTGGTTAAGGAGTCTCTCGTCCAACAACCACTGTTAACTTCCGTTGACGAGGAACTTGCGAGCAAAACGAGCAGGGCACGAGGAGACGGAAGTTAACAGTGGTCAAGTCACATCAGAAATCTGCGAAAAAGTGATGTGAAGTTCCTAAATGTGCACGCGGCTAGGTTAAACGTGATTTTACCACTGTCAATTTTCCGTCAACAGTATTTGCAAGTTCCTATTTGTGCACGACTAAAATTTGCAAATTCCTATCGGTGCATGCAAAAAAAAAATCTCGCTGAAGTTCTGGCTTGCCAGCACTTTTCTTCCTGTTTTCCTTCTTGTGCTTCCTTTCTTTTGCTGCCACCACTTCTTGCCTCCCTCCTTCGACTCGTCCGCTTTCGAGTCGATTCTGCTTGGCAATTTGCGCCTCACTCTTCGACATTGTCTCGCGGTGTGTCTACTCACTTCCTCCTCTTTCTTTCTCTCTACCCACTGTTTCCAGTGTTGCCTCACCCTATCCTTCAGTGTTGCTCATTTGCCGATCGTATGTCTCTTCAATTGACACTGCCGTCTTCTTTGAGTGAAATTTAATTAAACTCTGCGTACACTGAGCCTACTCAAAGCCTCTATTTGCATAACTATGATTCTTTCAATCGAAGCGGTGGAACAGTGTATGAACGGTGACGCATAGAGTTTGCCACTTCACTGCTGGCCGTTGAAACATATTGCCGTGCATCGATTTACTCAAGCCAAGTCTCTTCACTTTGTTTGGTTCATTCATAATCGATTGATTGCTTTTTGAGGTTTTGAGTAAAGTTCCTCCAGTTTTAGGTTTTATGAGCAGTAAGTTTTTATTATTTGTAAGTTTTAGCACTTATCTGTTAAGCCCTATCTAAAGTCAATTTAAATTGGTCCTTCGTGCAGTTTAGTTTAGCATGTTGGAGAAGGTTGTGGAAGGTTGTCGCAGTCAAACTTGATTCGCACCATCACCGCAAACTAATGGCTCTATTGGGAAGATGTCAGCGCAATAATTAGCGCTAATCTCGTGCTTGTGCTGATTGTACTCTGTGCAGAGTGGCCACTGGAGCTCGATCGTTGTCGGTCGTCGTAAATTAGCGACAGCCTCGATGGCCTATTCATTAGGGGTAGTAGTGGCAGTAGTGCCGCCAGACTGACTGCCTGGTTGCGGACTTTGCTCCCAGCACTCTTGTCTTCAGATGCATGCTAATGTCACATCTCCACGCCATCATCCAGCCCAGCAGAGCACTTTTGCTTCTTCTTCTTCACCGAGCACTCGTTTTTGTCTCCACTTTAGCGTGCTTATTCTTTTTGTTGACATGCTTCTAATTGGCTTACTGCATTACGAGTGCACTGCTTTCTTTACGCGTCTTCTCACTAGCCGACTTCCATCGTTTCTCTTTGGTGCCCCTCTTCCTTGTCGCCCTGGAGATCTCCTCAGTACTGAAGATATGCTGAAGTGAAGCAGTAAACATCGTACAGTCTCGCCAGTACTTTGCGCCGGCCAATGTGTCTTTCCTCTGCAAAACGATAGACAGAGATGGCCGTTCTCTGGTTCGAGTTGTATCTCTTGATGATGATGGTGGTGATGCCTGCTCTTCTTTTATTTCAGTATCACCGATCAAAGAGGCAGGCACTTTGTTGATAAGACAGCCGTACACAGACGGACACTCTACTCAGCTGACAGTGATTGGCCTTATTGACGTTGGTTGGGACGGCCAGTGTACGCGGCCTTATCGAAGATGAACTACGGCGATCACTAGCACTACTCTACTACTACTTACTCTCTGTTTTCCAGTGCGAGGTTCAAATGAACCGTATCCTTGCACTACCCACCAACTTGCTGACATTGCCACCGTACACGGTAGTGCTTGGTAGAGGGCAAAGAAAAGAGCTCGTTTACTTACCTCGTCGTCACCAGTGCGATTGCTCGTTTTGCCCCACTGAAAAGGTAGCGGCAGCAGTTGGCGCCTCACTGACTGACTGGCTCAAGTTCTGATACCGATCAATATACTGTGTGCTGGTGATTCACAAAGGTCTTTTGGGTAAAAACAGCTAAATGGGCCTCCTCTTCTTAAAGGCAAGCACAATTCAGAAAAGGAGTGCTGCCTCTGCAGTGTTAAATTGGCCTACTTAATTACTCGATTAATATTTGATCGAACGAGCGGTGCATTCAATAATTGAAAAGGCAAACGCACGCGCCTTGTTCACTCGTTTCGGTAAACAACCTTACCAGGCTGTTGGATTCTCCTTCCTTCTTTCTTTCGTCTTCTTATCGTCTAAGGAGCTTGCCTTTCCAATATTGATCGCTCCACCGCCGAGCGGAGTCGTGGGCGCCAGCTCAGCTCTCTCTCCGGTCTCATCTCTTAGAGCGACTGACTTTAATTAAAGCAATTCAACAAATGAATAGCTGGGCTCTTTTTCTACCACGGCTGGCGACATTCGCTTTCTTTGGTTGGCTGGTTGATTGCCCCTCTGATCGAGCTGCAGCTTCCAACTGCTGTTTCTGCTGCTGCCGTCGCTGCTACCGGCTGCCAATTCAATTTGCCATCTCAAAAGTGAGCACTTTTTTGCCGTGCCAAAACTAGGAAAACTAGGGGAACTTGGTACAACTTTGGTAATTACACTTAGGCCAAGACTGAGTGTGGAAGGAAGGCAGAAGGAAAATAGAAAAGAAAATCTGTACACTGCTGTTGGCACTCATCCTGGTGTCTTGCTGCTTCGATGCCGATTGTGTCGGCGCTAATTCAATTTGCCGTTCAACACGCACACCGATGCCAACTGCAATTGCAATTATAAGCACATACAGACACACACATAACGGTCGTCGTACTGATTCCACTCACTGAGGCCATTCATAGGCGTTTTCCGGTGCCACTGAATTTATCTCTAAAACTCTCTTTTTATTGGTTTAAACTTTTTTCTTTTACTAACACGAGAGCGTTTTCTTGCAAGTAGCGACTGCTGGTTTTGTTATTGTTTAAACAGTTTGTTTTTTTCTTGCTTTCGGAGAACAGTTTGGTTACTTTTTATTTCTAGAAAACTCATTTGCCGTTCTTTTGTAAAAGTTTTTAAGAAATACCTTGACACGTGTCATTGTCTAGAAACATTTTCTACAAAGTGCTACTTCCAAATACACTTTTCTACATTTTTTTGCTTTTGTCGAGCAAATAAACATATAAATCAGTTGCAGGCTATATTTTCGGGCGACACGGCACTGCCATGACCATCGAGATGACCACTTTGCCTGCGCACCAGGCACTTGGACTTGATAAGTCAGCAACCCTGCCAGTTGCATTTAGTGCATTCGCTTCGCTGACTCGATGGCCAATCTATCGCTAGTCCAAATTTAATTCATAAATCATGCCTAGTGCTCACCATTGCAGGCTTCCTTTTTCTCTCTTGTACCTTCCTTTCTCAAATGTTCTCTCTTTTTTTGGTGACACTCTCTTGGCGTAGGCACTACTTAGACGACCATTTCTGGTCACTACTGTCCCCTTCTTTTTTTCTTGCTCTCTTTTTCTATTGGCACTGCCACTGGGGACTGCAAAGTCGAACTGATGCCAATTCTTACATATTCTTTGCACTGCTTTGGTATCATTTTTGCGAATGGTCTTCTCACTTTACGTCTTCATATATGCCATTTTGTGTGTGTGTCTGTTTGGGGACAGAGCCAGCAGCAACAGCAGGACAGCAATGAGTCAGCGAAGAGAGAAGGAAGAGGAGGGGGACAGTGCCATCGGAAGCAAGATTTATCGTTATGGGCGCCACTGGGCAGCACATCTCGCCGGAGCATCTTAGAGTGGAGCAGCATCACACACATTAATTTGCTTGTTGTCAGCATCGCCCATCAGGCGCCCACATTCAGCCATCACTACCCAGAACTAGAGCCAGGGCCTCCACTGCTCCACTGTGCTAAATGAGCCGTGTTTAGAGCTAGAGACACAGACAGACAGAGAAGGCTGCAAACATGCACATTCACTTGCCTCCATTGTCTTTGATTTGTGCATCCACTGAGCAAGGGACTTGCCTCCTTCTCCTGCTGAATCTGTTGGCACTATCGATTGACGATTTGTGGCGCCCAATCGCAAGGACTGACTGGTTGTAGGCTTGTAGTTTTTTTCATTGCATTTCATCTCCTCTTCCTCTGCTCGCTCCCTGTCGCTGGTCGCCCAATTGGCCATGCGGTGCTTTGTCTGCTTTGTCAAGAAGAAAGACGAACTCTCTTTGCACACTGAACATCAGCATCAGCAGTAGTCAGTCAACGTCGGTCATTTGGCCAGAGCTAGCAAGTCATTTGAGTCGCTTACTGCATCGTGTATCCTCCATTACCTCGACTCACTCTGGTACTACAAAGATCAGTATTGCACTCCATTTGGCTACACAGCATTCACCATCACTTGCAACTGAATCGATCGTCCCTTAATTGTTGTAGTGATGCTTTGCCACAAAAAAACTGCACTTTAAACGAACCTGCATGGTAGTGAAATATATTTTTTTCGCTTTTTCATATCTACCAGAAAAAGGCAGTATCCAATAGCAAGCCGACTTTAGTTGTATCGAGATCACATTGTGCATTTCGATTAAATTCAAATTAGGCACTGTCATCGGGCTAATTTGTCGCCTTCATTGATAATCCTCTAGTAGTTTGGGCTAGCTTGGTCGTCTTTTTCCTTTCACAAAAAAAGAAGCTCAGAAAAATTCAATCGATTCTTTTGTTGCAACTTAATTAATTTCCTCTATTTTTCTTTCAGTTTTAGTGAGCGTTGATTTATCCACTGTTGGTGGCCAGGCCCTTTGTTGGTGGCCGGAAACTGGTAGATAGAGTTGGCTGTGGGTTGTCTGCCTTGTGTTGCAGTTTAGAAGTTGCAGTTTCTCATTTCAACTTGCCAGTCATGCTCGAAAATAACAACAAAAGAATGTCTTCGTCTTGATTGCTGTGCTACTTAAATGAGTTGTACTAATGAATGAGTTGCCAGCCAATGCAATTGTTTGCTTTCCTTGCTGGACACTATTCTCAATCTTTTGCCAACTCGGCACTATCAGTTGCCTCCGGACAGTGTCGGTGTCACTGGCCCCAGTGTCTGGTTAAGACTTGTGTCCGCAACAATGCAGACAGTAGCTGTCTCTGCTGCTGATGCTTGCGGTGGTGCGTTTCGAGCACTGTCGGTTCCATTCTACCACTGGATCTTATTGGATGTGTGTGTGTTTGTGTCTGTTTGTCTTTCTCTGTATTCTCTTGTTTGTTTACTTGCCAGTTTGTTTCCAAGTTGTGCCTGTTTGCCCATCTCCACGACGGCGGACAATGCAGTCAAAACGACGAGCACACAGTTTGGATAGTTCCCAGGGAAGGAGCTTGCTGAGGAGGAGGAGGAGGACAACAAGTACACAGGCAGACAAACAGACAGGACAAAAGTACGCTACCCACGTCCATTTGTCTGTGAGCGATGAGCCTGACCTGGGCAGCACTGGGAAGCGCACGGTAGTTGGCGGTGTCAGTCAGCTCCGTTGATGGTCACTGGAACTGTGCTGTCTGCTGTCTGTTGATTGCGAATCGCCTCATCGGCGCTACCTTCCTCTCTGCTGCTTCAAGTTGCGCTCTGATTGATCTCTCGTGTTCATTGTCACTGTCGTGTTAATGGACTGCAGAGTTGAGCGTGACAGAACACCGCTGCAGGCAAACGCTGTAATTGACACCGATGAACTGCTGCTGCTGTCTTGTGGGACTCACCTTGAAAGGCGCCTGAAAGCAGGCGCTTGGCTCAATGAGCTGTGCGAGCTTTGAAAGAGGGAGAGAAAAAAGGAAAGAAAGAAGGCAGAAAGAGAGGGCAGAGGCCGTTGACAAAGACGATCGAGTTGTTTATTGAATCAAGTCTCTCTCTCTCACTCCTCAAGGCGCCATGCGTCTTAACTGCCTGGTACTCGGTGACCCTCTCTTTCTTTCTTTCCTTCTTTTTCCTTCCTTCCCTGCCTGACGGTGCAATGGAGCACACACCGTCTGCGTTGATTGCCTCTCCGAACGGCGTCAGTTGCCAGGCGCCCCTGTTGGAGTTTTGCCACTCACCCTCAAAGGCAGCTAGCGCCAATTTGTCCGATCACGGCTCGGTGCGACTAAGCTGGCGAGGCGCTCAAGGCCAGCACTCCACCGCCGTCCTCAACCAGTGGCACAGGACGGTGGCAGTCCACACTGGCTTGCTGCGCACACTGACAAACAGGCTCAACAGCATCTGCTCGGGGCAGTGAAATCCTGTTCTTGGCGCCACATGCTCCCCCACAGCCAGTTTGCCCCCCCCCTCGGACACTGCGGCCAGCTGCACTGCAGTCACTGCCATCAGACCAGTCATCCTTCCTCAGTGGGCTCTTCTTCCTTTTCTCTCTTGACCGTCTCTCCGGCGCCAGCAGGTTTCCCTTTGAGTTGCTTTGTTATGGTCGCGCACAGGATCGAGACACATCGAGATGCAAGGCTGCCAACAGACCATTGGCAGACGGAATGGCGCCAGCTTCAAGGCCAGCTTTCTCTTGGCGAGCTAAATTTACACCACTGTGTACTCATTAGTTGCATTTTAGGTTTTTGGCTTGTCATTCTCAGTTGGCCAAAACTAAGTTGCACAAAGGCGACTTTTGCAAAACTGAAAATATAAGGAAAGCTTTACTGGAGACTAGGTTGTGCAGCGGCGACCAGCTGCAGATTTTGGAAGACTTTACTGCTCAGCCCATTCTCAAAAGCCTTTGTGGCGTTCTTTATGTGGCCATTATCGTTTAAAAACACACACACACACACGGAGAAAGACAATTTCATCGTCTATTGGAAGTGCTATTTGAAAAGAAGCCTGCACATTGAGCTGTCTTGTCAGTGCTTGCATTTCTTTATTTTGCTTCAAAATTGCGTTGAGCAAAACTGAGAATATTCTAAGCACAGGCATTTGTAAGACTTGCGAAGCACTCGCGAGGGTGCCATGAAAGAGAGAGAGAGAGAGAAAGCTTTCTGTAGCTGAATCTCTTCAAAAGCGGCAGCAGCGTGCCGGCCTCATCCCCAAATTTAAACTAGGCCGAACAATCTCTCGAGTATTTGGTAGATGCTGAGACGCGAATTGAATTTGAATTGCCAACCAAACATAGCACCAGCAGGACACATCTCACCCTCTGAGATGTCCATTCCACAACTGCCTTGCCATAATTTGATTTACTTGATTTGTTGTTGACTGAATTATATCTCAATTAGGATGCAATCACTTTCTCCTCTGCATACGTCTTCAACTGCCTCTGAAAGGCTTGAAAGGCGGGCCCTAGCCAGTGAAACACTCCCTTGCTCTGTCAAAGGAAACCGAATCTCACTGTGACGACAATTGTGCTCATCTTGATCAACCATTCTGTTATGGCAAACAAGGACCTCACCAAAAACTAATCCATTTCTGTTTCGTTCGTTCCTAGGTATGGCAAAGTACAGAACGTACGCATCCACTCGAAATCGAGCATCGAAAGTAATGGCACCGGACCAAACGTCTCCCTCAACGGTGGCACTATGCTGTGCAACGGCGTGAGTGCAACCGTCTCCTTTATTGACATCAAGTCTGCCGCCAAGGCACACAGTTGTGAGAATAAAATTGAAGAGAGAACGTTAAAGACTGACTACTATGAGTCAAAGTACCACGATGAGCCAGCAGCTCCGGCAACGCCCACCCAGACAACGACGACGTCGACGGCGGCGGCTGCCACCAAGTCAGCCAGCTCACTCCTCCGGACCTCTTACGCCCACGTCCGCAGTGGCGAGGGCGGAAAGCTAGGAGAGGACTCGGAGTCGCCCTCAGGCCTCGGCCTCTCCTCCTCCTCCTCCTCATCGGGCACCTCTTCCGCGTCAGTGTCCTCCACTGTGGCCGCAGCAGCGGCGTCATCGAGCACCGTCGCCGCCGCCTCCTCCTCCACGTCCAACGCCACCTCCTCGGCGGCCACCACCTCCTCCTCAGGCACGACGTCCTCGACGACCTCTCAGCCTTCAGTGAGCAGCACCTCGGCGTCCTCCTCCTCGTCAGTCTCCTCCGCGGCGGCCTCCTCCTCCACCTCACCCGCCACCTCCCTGCCCTCCAATGCCGCTCTCTACGGCAGGCATACACCCAGCAGGTTCGTTACATTCATGCCCAGCAGTAGATTAGCAAAGGGAGTTGATGCCTTCACCACAGCTCTCATTGTGTTTTCTCCGCTGTCAACGCTGTCCCAGCGTCATCAGGCTAAAGTGGTGTCAGTCGCGCAGCATACAGCGTTTGACTGCTGCGAATTCCCAGCTGAGTTTGTATTTACATTAAATCTGTCACTGTTGACGACGAATGAGATGAAAGTGTGGTTGGCACAGTGGAAAAGAGAAGCGCACCACCAGCCACAGATTGGCCATCTTCATCTGCCAAAATGGCGCCCGGTTGGTTTCTCTCGCCCCTCGACGACGTGGCGTTAATTGAGTGCTTGTCAGTGCTTCAGTGTGTGTGTTTGTCCCGTCATGCTTCACACTATTCAGATCTGTCAGATGCCTCTGGTGCCACTTGGAAAAGTGCCCAAATTCTCTTTTTCCCTCCGAACGCCATGATCTTTGCTTTTCTCTCGGATTTGCATGAAGCTTTAATTTTGTTTTCTGTCAACAGAAAATTAAAATCAGAATGAGATTGCTTGCTTAGAGCTTAATATCTGAATTGTTCATATCCATTTTTGCACTTTGTTTGCTGGTGCTGGTGCCTCTACTCAGTGGACTTTGCACTTCAGCTCAACTCTTATCTTCTTTTCCATGTCGTTCTTTCATTTTAAATTTATTTTGTTCCTACAACACAGCAGAAGCAGGCAAAGTACTCTTTTCGGCGGAGAAAACTTGCTCTTTTGAATCTCTGCGTAGTAGTTGTCGTAGTGACGCTCATTTGCACAGACTGCGATTTGCTAGCAATGATAAATTGGAATTACTCGCTTTGGCTGCAATGAGCTGCCGTCTGTCTGTAATCACTTGGCTGGCCTTTGTTTGCCAGTCGCTTTTCAAGCTGCCTGGCTCAGTGTCTGCCATTTAATTGCCGCCGTGGACATTGCATTCAGAGTCTGTTCCACTCGATGACTCCTTCTTTTCTCTTTTCAGTGAATTGAATGAACAGACATTCGAGCTGCAGCTGCCGAGTTGAGCACGTCTCTGCTACTGCAGCAGCAGCAGCTAGGTGGCCAGACGCGATGATGGTCTGCCGAGCATCCATGCCACTGTCGCTGGGGCACTTCCTTTCCAGTTTAAGCATCGATTTTCAGCCACTTTCTGCTCATTAGTCGGTACTTCCTTTTACCTTTTCTTCTTCTTCATTGCTGGTGGAAAGCACGCAGTTTGAAAACTCATCGAGTGCAGCGATATCGTGCTCATGGCTCACAGAGCCGTTCACTGGGACGAGGAGATGTTCTCCTGCTTCGCTGACCGTTGACCACTGAAGTGCACTGGCGATGACTTGCTAATTGCGTTTTTGTGGCGGCGCAGCCAAGTACAGGCACTCGGTTTCGTTGTTGTTTACTTCTCTCGCGTCGTACGTTGCCAGAGCTGCAGCAGACGTTCACTTTTCTCGTTGGCTCGCATCCGCCGTCTAGGCCAACAGCCGTCAAGAGTGCTTCAAGTACGAAGAGCAGCATCAGCATCAGCAGCCATCAGTGGCCAGGTGTCTTGCATAACGGCGTCAGCGGTCGTTGCTTGCCGCCGCACCGTTCCCACTTCCCATTTGCTGTGTCATCTGCTGCTGCCACTTTTCCTCATCTCCCCTGGTTGCTTCTCTCGGCCAGCAGCACCAGAATAAAAGGTTTTTTACTGTCGCTGCAGAGCCGTGCGTGTTTTGAATCACAATTTGTAGACTCGCAATTGTCCTGCCTGTTCCAGCCTCACTCAGTGGAAGGCAGAGGAAGGCCTGTCCCGACCGGGCTACAACTGTCGCCGTTCAGTCTCTTCAGACTCTTTCACTTGTCACGTTTGTGGTAGTGGTCATGTGGGGAGACTCGCCTTGCCTGTGATAAAGTTCAATCAGCCATTGCCTGGTGTTCTTTCTCTGTTAGCGATAATCAGGCATTGGATTTGAATAATTAATTGCTACACGCCAACAGCGACAGTGGCTAGGCAATGTGTCGCCACCACTTGCTGATCAATGGGCCGCTCACCCACCACATTTCTCTTTTTCCAAGCTCTTCAAGCGCTCTAACCTTCAGAGAATCTAGTCTGCATTTTGATTTATTTGCTTTTGCTGAATTCTACTTGAATGAGTGTTTGCGTTTCTTCTTCTTTTTCTACTGGCGGGGGGATTTTCAACTGCAAGCCTGATCTTTGCTTTGTCCACCGAATGCACTTGCGCCCTGCAGATGCATTTGTACTTAACCATCCACTCAGTGAGTTACTTCCTTGTGATGCACTGCCTTCAATTAGATTCAATTAGGGCAAACAGGCACACTCAACTCGGTACCGCTGCCTCTTGTCATGTTGCCTGCCATTCAGCCTACAGTGCTCAGACTTGTTTTCCTCGGCTGCTGCTGCTGCTTCAGATGTCACTTGTTCTCGTGCCACTTGTGTCTCCCCTTTAGTGGTCCACCTCCACTACCCGCACTAACGACAACTACGAGCAGCAGCAGCAGCAGCAGTAGCCAAAGCAACTTTTAATCGGCGCCATTACTTGTCCAGTGCTTGTCTCTGCATTTCTTGCATTGTCATCAACTATCTGCCGCTCAGTTTGTTTCCCCGGCTGGCTCTTTATTTACTGCAACAGGACTTCCTCTTTTCACGGTAGCACTGCTCTCCCCCTTCTCAATTGTCTTCAAGGTTGGCAGAAGGCACTGTATCTCGGTGTTCTAACTCTTCTGTAATGACCGCTGGCCCCTCAATCAATCAGTACGTGTGCGTCACAGCACTGCACTAGACCCGTTCCTTCATCGATTTCTAATGGTTCAAGTGTACTCTCTCTCTCTCTCTCTCTCTCTCTCTCTCTCTCTCTCTCTCTCTCT
>JAALOO010002033.1_pt1 | contig 12091 bp, 7 predicted proteins | sample 7257641 | NCBI WGS metagenome assembly JAALOO01 (sample SAMN14085613, study PRJNA598686) | mite metagenome | biome: ENVO:01001000; feature: ENVO:01001002; material: ENVO:01001226; isolation source: single female mite from University of Michigan culture on fish food culture... ... | reverse complement strand
TCTCTCTCTCTCTCTCTCTCTCTCTCTCTCTCTCTCTCTCTCTCTCTCTCTATAGACAAAAAAGTATTTGTCTATTAGTGCTCGGAAGTGAAGTCACTTTACTGCACCAGTGGTGATCTTCCTGTCTCTTGCTCTGTGCATGTGTCTCTATGTGCCTCTGTGCTACAAAACTAACTGGCTGGTGCAAATTAATTTTTACGTTCATCGTCATCATTTGAGCTTATTTGTTTTTGCCACGAATTAATTAAATTAAGACCGCCCATGCACAACATTAGAGCATGGAAAGACTGTGCTGCTGCAGCTGACCTACCGAGCCACTTGTCGGCAATGGAAGACGCTTGCTCAAAGCTGTTCAACCTAATTGCCAATTGATTGTCCTTGCCAAAATGCAACCAGGCACTGACTATTATACTGAAAGGCGCCATTTACCAAGCTGCAAGTGCTAAGCAATCAGGCATTTGTTCTCCTCAATTTTCCATGCATGTCATTTCTATCGCTTTCTTTTTTTCGTATTTTAGTTTTCCTCTTTTCGGTAATGTAATCGCCATTCACCGTGTGAGAGCCGATAATTCGAATTAAATCTTTTTGTCCAATTATTGTCCCGCGTCTAATCGAAAAGCACTAATATCGATAAATTGCTGCAAATTCAGCAACGGTATCACATTTTTGTGCCCTGATGGCAACGTGCTGGATTAACATGCCTTATTCTTCAGAACCTGTCAAACTGCTGCTGTTGTGCCCTACGACGACCACTTCCCAATAGAGTTAGCCCGGAGGCTGTGAGTGCCCACTTGCGTCATGAACGTACTTCACTTTCAGTATGCTGCACAATGGTCACACGCCTTTCTCTCTAAAAATGTGACAATGAAGATGATGTCATTACTGGGGTTGTTCTTGCTGCTCATTGGCTGTGTCAGCACAACACCGGACATCTCCTCATTGCGCATCATTTCCCACTTACCGATCGTTTAGATGATGTTCCTGTTATGCTATTTTTAAAAGGGGGTCAGATTAGCATTCTGCCCACACGGCACTTGTCTTGTCTCTTTCATCGATTTGCTTGCACTGGTCACCAATGACCATTTATCATTGTGTGCCTCCCTTCCCTTCTGCTTGACTTTTATCCTTTATCTTTGTTCCAGCTAACCATATTACCGCGACAAACAAGGCGACACACTTTTTTTGGGCAGTTTTCTAAAAACAGCAAAGAGCAGCAGTAAATTAAATTAAAATGCCACTGTGCTCTAGCAATTACAATAATAGAATCACCATTTATTGTTCTGCCGCTTGTCACTGCCTTGGGACGTCCCATTGAGAATTATGTAATGTGGCAACAACACAGCAGATAGAGAGAAAGAGACTGGCTGAGGGAGACCGCTGCTGACGTTTCAGGACAGGCGCTATGCAAAAGGTTGCAAATGCTGCTGCTGCTGCTGTTCCGCAGTGCGCCAGAGCTGGAGCTGAGCTAGCACTGCAAGTTTTAATTAAGTGTGATCAACGGTGGCGGCACACTGCCTTGCTTTCCTGACTGCAGCTTGCAATGACAAATTAATTTGACGCCACAAACGCTCCACCACCACTACCACCACCATCACCACCAGTTCTCATTAACGTTTGTCGATAGATTTCAATTAAGCCCACTGTGTAAATATTCTCGCATTTTTCTACATTGCAGATTGTGGAATTCAGCGGTTATGGAGAAGATAAATTAAAGCCATCAGCTCAGTGCAGAATATGTCAACAACCTTTGTCATATTTGTGCTTACCTGCACATATTTTTAGAATGATAGAAAAATAAATTAAATTGTAAAAGTGGTCAAATTACACTAGATAAAAAGATATGAGTTTAGTTTTTGTTTAATAAAAAATATTCTACGTCTGAACATCAGTACTAAAGTATGCAAACACTGTTTTCTGGTAGTGTTCATCACAAACGTGGGAAAGACGTGTGACTGGAGAACATTTCATTATATCGTACTCACTCACACTCATACCTTTTTTTGCAGCACTTGCCGCTGCCAGAGTACACTTGAGGTGCCTTCCTATTGATGCGTCCTCCCTAGTGACTGAGAAGTTGAGTGATTTAACCCAAATTGCTGTCTTGAAATGCACTGGCATGTAGTTCCTGTTGGAGATGGAGAATTAGGTTAGCAGGGAAAATGAATCAAACTGAATGAATTGATGATTTTAACAGCTCAGGTGTATAAACGGCTAAAGCTTTCTCTCTCAACGAGAATAATTGAATCACTACTGTCGGCAACATTTCTCCCCTTATTGTCTGACATCTATTACTGCACTTTCGGCTGATAGCATTTAAGGAGTTTTTTATTCAATTGACAAACTCAATAAAACTGCAGGTTTTATTGGCCTTTGTGGTAGTGTCGATCGATGCAAAAACGACTATCAACTATCGATTGGAGTTGAAAATTGTGGGCAAATTGTTGTCTAAAGAGGTCATGTAGAATAAAAAGTTAAAGAGGAGCTTCCGTTTAGTCATCTACAATCGATATAAATGATGGATGGTGAATAGATAAACGTGGGTAGCCAACAAGATCAGAGGCAGAGGCAAGACAAGCAGAGGCAGTCAGGAAGGCGTCCAAAACCATATCATGTGTTTAGTTTTAGGGAAAAGTGAAAAATGACTTTATACAGTGCACTGCAATGTAACATAAATAAGAACAAGCAACTGGCGAGCTGAGTGCAACTTCCTTCAAATGCTTTTACTTGGGAAAAGGAAAAAGAACTTTTTTCAATATGGCACCTATCAAAGAGCGACAGTCTGCATGCACACACACGCATAAAGAAAGAAACAGCCATTTTTCACTGGAAACAAATGTAAACAGATAGAAACTGTATTGATATTAATAAAAACTGCCGATCACATCAAAGCTGAGAAAAAAATAAAATGTTTGAGGAGTTTGCTACAAATGAATCAGAGCCAGATACAGCAGTAGCAGCAGCAGTCTCAAAAGAATCATTTGAGTGAATCAAGAGAGCTGAAAAGAAAGTCTAGAGTAAAAAACTTGTTCAGTATCACACTCATTACACGCTTAAAGTTTTGGTGTGATACATAATAAATATTTTAGATGACGAGGCGAGGGACATGCTAGCAGTAGCAGCAGCAGCAATGCAGTGGCCAATCAAACTGCTGGCATGCGGCGAGGGACATTTTTTAAACGGGCAAAAACCGTGTGCCTGCAGTAGATCACCGTGGAATGCCTCGGAATACTGCACACTTCTCTGTGATTGTGCTGCTGCTGATGTTTTTGCAGTTACTCAAAGTAAAGTCATTGCTTGGAGCGTGCTGTACACACGCTGCTTCCTCTGCCGAACCGCGCTTTCCAATTTCCTGTGTCACACTTGAGGATAGCGAGCCAACAACCAGTCCAATTATTGGCAGTAGGCGCAATTCCTCCGTTTGCTCCCGATTCTTTGCTGCTCTTCAGCACGGTTCTTCCCTCCATCAAGGTTGCACCTGAAAGGATAATAAAGAAGCAATCATCATAATTGACAATCGATACAGCTCTCTTTCTGCCTACTGAATGGCAGAACTGTTTGAGCACACTGCAATGCTCCACTGCAATCAGCTTCGGCGGCGTTTGTTCCGGTGTTTCCTCTGTATTTACTTGTGTGTGCTCCAGTCGGAAAAAACATTGACACTCACTTGCATGTTCATTAACACAATGAATAATTATGATCCAGCTAAATCAAACTGAACAAACTAAAAGAGAACAACTTGTCAGAGTTGTTTGAGCGACACACTGTTGTACGGCCCCCTGAACGGAAGACAAAGCAGCAACTGCTGGCACGCAAGCAAAAACAATAAACTAAAATAAAAAAGTGATTCATTTATTAGGATATCAACAATGTTGTGTAACAAAGAAAGAGAGTTGTTGTTCTGAGTGTGCTACACACACACACACACACACAATTTCTGAACAATTGGTAACAATTGGAAAATTCTCTCTTAATCAAAGGAGACTGTCTTCCTGAGTGGGACATTTGTCAGCAGCAGCGACCGTAGCACCGTTGCGCTCCCTTGCACAGTTGTAGCTCTGGCTTTTCACCATTTCTCTGCAGTGCAAACTGAGTTTGCCATTTGTCGTTGGTGCCTCGGCAGCAGCAGCGGCACTGGCATTGGCATTGGCATTGGCATTCGTTGGCACGCACGAGAAGCGCTTCTGTGCGAGCGAGTGCAGTTTTGAGCTCGATGCGGCACCAGCAGCAGCAGCAGCTGCGACCAGCTTGGTGCCCTCCTTCGTCCTGCCACCCTTTGCGTAGGAGTACTGGCAGTTGTACTGACTGGCGAGGCGCTTCCGTTGCTGACTGGAGTTGAAGATGTTCGCCATACTGCGCCCACCGCCACCGCCGCCGTTGGTCGTCTGCTCGGTGGACTGCTCCGAGGGCAGCAGACAGGGCACACACTTGCCGAGAACGCGCCGGAAGCCGTAGCGAAAGCGCGGATTCATGGTAATGTAGATGACGGGGTTGTAGACGGCGTGCGACATGGCCAGCCAGTGGGTCGCCACCCAGATGTACTCGATGTAATCGTACTCGTACACGTTGTAGTAGTCGCCGAGAATGATGAGAATGTTAAAGGGCAGCCAGCAGAGGGTGAAGGCCAGCACGCAGACGATCATCATTTTCACCATCTACCGATCAGTGGTATACCTGGTTAGTCTCACTGTTCACTCACTCTCTGAACTATTTTCACTTACCTTCCGCTTTGATGCGGCCATTTTGGCGTCACGTTCATTGTCCGCCTCCCCTGGAGCTCGCTTTCCCCAGACGACTATTGCTATTCGGGTGTAGGTGAAGACCAGTACGGTGAATGGAAGGAGGTACTGCAGTGTCATCAGCAGCATCGAGTAGTACGACCGGTAGGTGTCATCCGCCCAGCTCCAGTCCTCAATGCACTGGTACTTGGTGGGCGTCGGCTGGAGACTGGCAGCAATGGTCGGCCACTCGGTGCTCATCGGCGGTGGAGGCGGTTCTCCAAGGTCGGTAGAGTTGATTTTGTCGTCGTCGCCGCCGCCGACAGAAGAGGAGGAAGAGGAGGAGGAGGAGGAGGAGGAGCAAGGAGTAAGGCCGTCACTATCACTGGAGGCCAGCTCGATTGCCGAAGCTGTTTGGTTGCTCTGCAGCAGCAGGTGCTGCTCGTAGAGGCTAATGTTGGCGAGATCAGCCGCCGTCAGAGTAGTGGCACTGAATGGCAGAGTGGCTCCTGCAGCTGCTGCTGCCGCCGGCGGGACGCAGGCACTTGTGGAATTGAGGACCATCTCCTTGGTGATTGGAAAGAGGCGAGATAATAAGGCAGTGGGGAGGGGGGTGAGTAGTGCCACCAGCCAGATCACGCCGATCAGCTGCAGGCCGTGCCGACGGGTCATCCGAGGTCGCAGCGGGTAGATGATGGCGATGTACCGGTCAAAGCTGATGGCCACCAGGGTGTACGCAGACACAAAGACCGACACCGCTTGAGCGTAGGTGATCAGGTGGCACATGAAGAGGCCGAAGATCCACGAGTCGAGGAGCAGGTTGGAGATGGAGGTAAATGGACTAAAAAACAAAATGTATTGATTGCTCTGATTGTTCACAATAAATGTAATAATGAATGTGTTGATTGTACTCACATGCAGAGCAATGCCATGAGCAAGTCGCCAAGGGCACAGTTTAGCAGGAAGAGATTGGTCACCGAACGCATTCGCCGGTACTTGGCGATCAGGTAGATGACGATGCTGTTGCCGCCCACGGCTGCCACTGAAATGGTCGAGTAGAGGACAATGTAGAAGATGTGCTTGGCCTGCAGCGAGAAGCTTTCCATGGTCGCCTTCCAGTGGGCAGTGGCAGTGTCCACTTGCGATCAGCAGCAACTGCGGCGGCGATTTGGCGGGACAGAGAGAGCAGTAGAGGAGGACAGCAGCTGGTGGCAGAGTGCCTACGAGCATTGATGAACATTCAGCTCAGGTCACTTCCCCTCATCTTCACTGTTTGCTTTCAATTACGTGCCCACCACTGCCGACAGGCTGAGCGGTGAGAGGGTAGGCTAGGCTAGGCAGGTTCACCAGGCGGATGCAGCAGGCAAAGAGGCCCAGTTAGAAGAATAATCACAACATCTCGAGTCGACATTCTTTGTTCGACGTCTGTGTGCTAGAATCCTTCCACTTGATGCGATTCTCTATAAATAGAAAAATTAATTATTTATATACGTGGACTAGTAGTAGTAGTGTCTGCTGGCCTAATGCAGCCAAGAATTGATGGTCAGTTCAGCCTATTCTGAAGAAGGAGATAGTGGCAGAGAAATTGAAGCAAACGTGGAATGCCGGCGGTAGTCGATTTATGTTTGCCTCGTTAAGCCTTCCTACCCCACACTCACTACTGAACAGCACTAGTCAAGACACGTGAAGTGTATTTCCACTATCAAAATGCCAATACTGAACTGGCAGGCAACTTCTATTTCATTCAAAAAAGTTTAATTAAATTGTCCTCTTTCTGCAAGCCTTTTCAGCTGCCAAAGTTTTACTGTTGTATAAAAAACCGTAGTCGATGAACATTGAAACACAATAGAAGCTCAGTGATTTACATCAACTAAAGCAGTCATTTGTTTATAGTCTTCTTGTTGTCTGCTTTTCTCTTGCTTTCCCTGCTGGCTGGTGCTTTGCTTTCCATTGATCAAGTCTCCTAAGCAGTCATGTGATTTGTTAGAAACTTTAAAACACATCAGCCAGAATATCAACTTTCTCACAAAAGAGAATGATGAGTTGATGCAGTTTCTAAAGTTGGCAAACTAAGTAAACGATTTGTGCTACTGTGAAACTATTTTCTTAAACATTGAAGTTACAATTTTTTCTCCTATTATAAAACAATGATCTTGGCCAATCACTACATGACAATATCTGGGTCGGCAAAACGCCATAGGCAAGGCTGGCAAAACTTGTTTGTTTTAGAAAGTTATAGTTTTGCAATTGTAAGGAGCATCAGCAAGACAAATGATGATATTCGGTGCACTAGAAAGAAAAAACAAAGATTGAAAAAGTGTATTCTAGCAAATAGGTTCAAAAGTGGATTGTCGTGCAACAGTTTTGTAAATCAAAACAGAATCAACTACAGAGAGGAAAGGAAAGCAGGCAGCATGTGTTACTTCGGCGAGAACTCACTACCCATCAAGAGCAGAGCTGTCTGGCACTTTGAGAAGTGGTTCTGTTCTGTTTGTTCTCCTTCAGTGTTTCAAGTGTTTTCTCCAGTAAATGTACTCGCTCTCTTTGAGTAATATCAATTTGCCCAATCTGCGCTTAATCTTGTATACAGTGATGTAGAAGCAATCCATTACCATTTCTCTTGCAGTAATCTGCAAAGTTCTGCAGCCTTCTCTTTCTGTGTACAGAAACGACAGGAAACCAATTAGGTAAATGAGCAAAGTCGCATCTTCTAACGACACACAGACAGAACCACTGCACCATCGATTGCGTGCCTTACTTTTGCCTGTTTTTATGATTGTCAGCAAGCGTGCCAATTTGTTTATTATTTATACAATATATGTACACTTTCCCCTCTAGAACCTTATGTAGATGGCCTATGCTTCATGTTTTCAGCTCTTTCTGACCTACAAACAATCTTTCTAATCCAATTTGCTTTCAGATTGTTATTAAGAATAATGCACTTTTTTCAGCAAGGAGACATTTTTTGCTTGCAGACATCAGTTTGACATTAACAAATGCTAAGTCAACGGTACAGTAGCAACAATTATTATTGTTGATGTTTTTAATAAAAGTTTAATATTAAAAATGAATTGTGATTTAATTTAAATGTAAATAACTTATCCATTAGCTTTTTGCCAGATTTATTGGATTTTTTTATTTTTACTTTTAGGTGCAAATCAAAGTGAAGGCTTGTTTATGATTATGCACTTTACTATTATTCTTGTCTTGTTTTTTGTTTCAGGTTGACAAAAACCAGTAAAGCAAAGTTCACTCATGTCTGAAGAGATATGTGTGCTATAGTGCTTCATCTGCCATCATAGTTCAATTCACACGTCAGATTTTGCATGCATATTCTTGTTGGAACGTTATTTCATAACGTGAGCCAAAAGCTCATTGTTTTTGCTCAGCGGGAGAAAGGCTTTTATTAGCTGTTACTGGAAAAATGTCACCAGTCAACTACTTTATCATCAAGTCCATCGTATATTGCTCACTTCAATTAACTGTTCCGTAGAAAAAGCTTTTTACTTTTTGGTGTACTTGCCGTTTCAATGAAATTTCTTTTTTATAAAAAATGTGTGAAGGGCATTTCTTCACAATAAAGTCTGCTGGGACTGACGTCTTCGAATGTATCTACTGAGTGACGATGCAAATTAAATTGCATAAAACTAATTAGGAACACTTGTTTCTACTTGAAATGCTTGCTTTTAACACTTAACTTTTCAAATTGGCAATGCTAATAGGCATTTAACAGCAGTACTTGCATTACTAATATCCATTTTCAAAAAATAATTTTTATACTGTTGCTGATTGCATAAGTTAATTATTATAAAACAAATTAAAACATATTTTCAAAATTATATTTTTACAAAATCTACAAAAAGAAAAAAAGTTTATATTTATCAGCAAGTTTAAAAATAGTTTTTTGCACACTAAGTATTCTAAATCAACTGAATATTTTTTGTTGTGCATTTTTTCCGTAAAAACAGCAGTTATGCAAACAAATGCTGGAAAGATGAAATAAGTGCTTACGATTAGGGAGGAAGGCGCAACAACTTCTACTGAAGCGGTTTCAGTTGCACTCTGCCGCCGTTGTGCCACCCATTCGATTCTTTGATTGATAGCCACTCATGCATCCGGACATGCCTCCTGCAAACGATATGCAAAAGCTGTGATATTGCGCCACCACCAAATTAGCCGCCGGTTGACTTGCTCGATCACTTATGTGCAACCAGACAAATCCATAAAGTTGCGCGCGTCTTATTTATTTTAATTTGCGCTTGCTTTCTTGTTTTCTTTGTCTTTTAACCGCCATGCCAGTTGCAAAGTGGCAAGTTAAAAGTTAAAAGCAAGTCAAACATTGAAACGTGCATTAGTCAATCATTCAAATGATAAACAAACTTTTTTAAACTTCCTTAAATTCAAAAGAATTGAGTCATTTTGACAAGAATGACAGTAATGTACGCTTAAGCAAAAGCAAAAACAGTAGATTTTTGCAAACTTGTATTTTTTAAAGCAGTATTTGCTAGTTAAAAATGTATTTTTATTCTCGTTAATATTTTTTCTTTAGTAACTCATATTTACAAATTATTAATTAATTTTGCCTAACTCTAATGGCACACTTCCCTGCACAGTTTTCTTTTAATTGAACCTTTTTTGCTACTGTTGAGTTTTCTTAATTAAAAACAACAAATAGGAAACTTGCTTAATTTAATCAATAACTTCACTTATAAACTAGTAATTTTGTTTTTAATAAACTACAAAAGTGTTTGTTAAGATTTGCTAAAACCTAAAATTATACGAAACTTGACACGTGAGCTCGTTTTGGCAACTAATTGGCATTATTAGTCTTTTTGGAGAAAACAATCGTACATTCCGTGTCGATAAAACAATCAATTGTACTAATTCTACTGAAACTGTGCACTAATATTGAATTGTATTAATTGCACTAAATGTTTTCAATAAATTGCAACTGTTTTGAAAGCTTTTTATTTGTAAATAAAAATTTTTTAAGTTTGGCCAAGTGCTGACCGTATCATTTTTTACCCCTTACCAAGTTTCCATTCAACGATGGTTTATTGTGGCGTCGCCGGGCTTTCTTTATGTAGTTGGCCTAAGCCACTCGACTGTAATGAGTGATTACAACTTGCTCATGCAGGAATGTGACAAATTTTGCGGCGACCATAAAAAAGCAGCCCAAGTAGACCCTAATAAAAGTTGGTCGTGATTGAGACCCGTTGCAAAGCGGCGGCAGCGGAGGCTGCCAAGCGTGCATTTTGCAGTCTTGCTATTATTAATTTTTTGAAGGTGCCTGCCACACTATTAGAGAACCGTTGAAATTGAGTGCTCAAAATGCTTTGCAGTTAATAATTCCAAGCAATAACATTGACGCCAATACTGTTAGCAGTGTGCAGTCAACACTGGCTTGAGGATGCTCGCTAGCACTGGGCAAAGTCTGGCAAATCCGGGCAATAGCATCGCCACCACTACAACCACCACAGCACCACTGCAGGCCACTTTGCTTCACCGAGCTTAAAAGCACGAATTGTCATTTATTGCTGCGCATAGATTGGAAGTAATAACATATTTTTGCTATTATAAATGGACCAAAGTTCTTTTTCATCGCTCACGCTATTATCGCCATTATGGCCAGTGGATATTAGGCTAAATGGCTAGGGCAAAAAGCTTACTGAATGGTGGTTGGTCATTTGCATGGCATCGACATTTAAGATAACAGCTTAAGTTTTCAACAAAAAGTTTAAAACTGCTCTTTTGACCAAATTTTACAACAAGTTTTGATTAAGAAATCCAAGTAATATTTTTCAAATTTTATTTTTGCAAAAAAACTTTAAAATGCGTGGCGTTTTTGAACAAAATTCTCAGTTACATTTATTACTTTAAAGGGTTTGTAAAATTAAATAATTTGAAAAATTTTTTCAATTATTTTCTGCAAACCAATAAAACCTACAATTTTGTCATTTTTAATTATATAATTAAAAAACAAAAATTTTTGAGTAGTCTAATGAAATTCAATTATTTTTGTTAAAAAAACTTGTTGTTTTTTAAAACTAATTTAAATTATCGATGCAAATAAAATTTTTTGGTATTTTTATGTTTAACTTTATAACAAGTTTTAGCCAAGTAGTCAATTTGATCTTAATTAGTTAGAAGTTTCAAGCCTAATCGATGAAAGTTTGATCATTGAACAAATTAAAGGAGCCCTGTTTAACTTTTTGAAAAATTTGGAATCATGTAACCTCAGAGGTGCGTTTTTTATCGATTACAGCAGCTGGCACAATTTTGCCAGATGTCCATGCCTCACATTAATATCTGAGAAGGTGTAAGTGCAGTACTTTTTAGTTATCACTTTTTACTGAAATTGGGCACAGATGAAGTTGATTTTACTACAATATCTAGTTTCATTTGCATATGCATTAAGTTATTATTTAATTACCCAAAACTCTGACAAAATCTTGAAAACATGTTCAAAATCAATTTTAAAAGTTAAAAAATATATTTTTGTAAAGTAAATGTGTAGTTTATTAACATTTTTGAATCAAAAATAAGTTTTTGGCAAGTGAAATATTTTGCAAGGTAATACTGCAAGATAATATTGGTAAACTTTTGAAAACAAACTCAATTTTAAAGTTAAAATGTTTTTACACATATCAAGTTAAATTTTGAATCTTGTTTCAATAATCTTTCTAAATGCATTTTATCAGTATTGAGAGGTAAATATTAATAAATTACATCAAACTGGAATATGTAAATATGTAAATACAACTTTTACATTGGACTTGGCTTTCTAAAAAACCTGATAAATTAAGAAATAGCATAGAAATATGCACTGTACTTAAGACATTACTAAGAATTTATGGCAGTGCAAGTGGGAAAATCACCAGTAAAAATAGAAAAGGTATATTGTGAGTGACAAGGTATCTAAGATAATTCTGTGCTAGTAAAATATTTATTCAAGCCACAGAGATGCGAATGACCATTTCACTTTTATGTTTCTTAACATACAACCATACAGCTTGTGTGCTCACTAAAAGGCATTTTATCAATTATTTATAAAATTTGATTTTGCTAATTGCTAATTTATTATAAACTTTGCACTAAACACTAAAAAACATTGCAAGGAAGAAAACACAAGTGATGCAATAAAACAGAACTAGTGTCCACTTTACTTCAAAAGATGCTTACTTTTTTTGAAAATTTTTTTATACATTTTAATTATGCTTTACTAAAACTAAAGTGAGCAACATTGTATCAAAGTACTGTAAAGCAATTAGTTTTAACAAGGGCGTGAGTGTCGCTTCGCGACACGTACTCTTTAGTTTTACTAAATTTTTAAGCATTGACTGGTGTCATTTGGTTGATCGGCATCGTCCGACGGC
>JAALOO010002028.1_pt1 | contig 12101 bp, 7 predicted proteins | sample 7257641 | NCBI WGS metagenome assembly JAALOO01 (sample SAMN14085613, study PRJNA598686) | mite metagenome | biome: ENVO:01001000; feature: ENVO:01001002; material: ENVO:01001226; isolation source: single female mite from University of Michigan culture on fish food culture... ... | reverse complement strand
CTAGTGTCACCTGTACACTTTGATTGGTGCTTATTAAATGGATTATAAAAGCTAACTATAAACAATTTTAAACATAAACTAACACAGATGAATCACAACTACACTATCTTCACGCGAAAACCGAGCTAATCGCAAAATCATTTGTATAACGCAAGCGCAGTCCACGTATCACGCTTGCCAATTTAGGACTACATATTATATGTGTTCTTAGGATAACTTATGCTCAAAAAATCAATTAAAAACATTACTTAAACAATTTAAAATCAAACAATTATGGGAAGACCACAAAAATTCCATAGCATTTCTCTACCATCCAGGAGGTTGCTACGAAATGGGCTTCTGTTCTCCATGGGAATGCTCACTTTGAGCTCGACCTCGGCTTCAGAAAGCACATTGTGGAATAAAATGATAACGCACCCATTGCATGCGTTACAAACTCCTGTTAAAGGAAAAATTGTTAACCAGACAAATCAACAACCCATCAGTGGGGCTACTATTTCGGTGGTGGGAAAATCTCTATCCACGCAAACCGATGCCAATGGTAATTTCGAAATCCAAGCAAGCGCAAACGAAATTCTTGAAATCACCTACGTGGGATTTGTAACTCAACGACACACTGTTACAGCAGGATCGCAAAACATTGTTGTATCTATCAACGAAGATAACAGTAGTCTGGAAGAGGTCGTTGTTACCGGTTACGGAACCCAGCGCAAAAAGGATCTTACAGGAGCTGTGTCGGTCGTCGATGTAGCGGAACTCAAATCGCAACCCACAGCTAGCGCTGTTGAAGCATTACAAGGGCGCGCTACGGGGGTCCAAATTGTAAATGACGGCGCGCCTGGCTCGACGCCACAGATTCGTATCCGCGGTTACTCGACAATCAATAATAATGAGCCGCTTTATATCATTGATGGCGTACCTTACGAAGGTAAACTCAGCTGGCTAAATCAGAACGATATCGAAAGTATGCAGGTATTAAAAGATGCCTCTGCGGCATCTATATACGGAGCGCGGGCAAACAACGGTGTCATTATCGTAACGACCAAATCCGGTAAGGAGGGACGAACCACTATCACTTTTGATGCATACGCAGGAGCGGGGGTACCTAATAAAAAAGCATTCCCAAAAATGCTTACCCCGCAACAGATCCTTGATTATGATAACCTGTTTAACGGGACAAACCTAGAATTACAGGATTACCTTCTGGCGGGATCAAAAACAAACTGGGACATTACCCCTGAGGATGTTGATATGAGTAAGTATAATTACAACGCGAAAGACCGGGCGTCATTCTATCAAATAACGAAAGCCAACAAGGCTGGTACAAATTGGTTTGATGAGCTCACGGAAACCGCGCCTATACAATCATACCAACTCGCTGCTAATGGTGGTACTGACAAAGCCACGTATGCATTTTCAGGCGGGTATTTGGATCAGAAGGGAACAATGATCCACACCGGTTTTAGACGTTACAACATTCGTACAAATACGCAGTTCAAGGCGTTCAATGATAAACTGCGGTTCGGCGAAAACATGTCCTATACTTATACAGAAGGGTATGGTCAGGGCGTAAATACAAATGAAGCAGGAAACTACATCGGAGAGGGGTCTGTCCTTGGGTTTGCATACCGCATCCAGAACATTATCCCTGTGTATGATGAGGGAGGAAACTTTGCAGGTTCCTTTGGAAACGGCCTTGGGAATGGAGAAAACCCTGTCGCGATGGCCTATCGTCGGAAGGACAATATGAATCGTAATAATACTTTCTTTGGAAATGCCTTTGCCGAATATGACATCATCGACGGGCTAACCCTTAGGACCAGCTATGGACTTCGGTACGATAATTACAACGGCGTGAGCTACACATATCCGAATCCCGAATTCTCTGAAGGTAACTTCAATAACGGTATGAGCGAATATCATGGTTATACTACCGAATGGACATGGACCAATACGTTAAACTACAAGCCCGAGCTTGGTGAAGATCATAGTTTAAATGTTATGGTTGGTACCGAAGCTATTAAAAACCGTAATCGGGAGATAAATGGTTCTCGAAATGGGTATTTTACTATGAACAGTCTTGACTACCTTTATTTAGGGGCCGGCAGCACAAACTTTAATAATGGAGGAGTGGGTTCAATAGGCACCATGTTCTCTATCATGGGTAAAGCGGACTATGCTTTCAAAGATAGGTATCTACTAAGCCTAACCTTACGCCGAGATGGTTCTTCGAACTTTGGTGAACAAAATCTATATGGTGTGTTCCCAGGGGTAAGTGGTGCGTGGCGGATATCTGAAGAGGAATTTGCAAAAGAAGTGGATTGGTTAACCGACTTGAAACTACGGGCAGGATATGGTGTAACTGGTAATCAGCGCATTCCAAGCTCCCAATTTCTAAACCGTTACTTAGCTTCATTAGTGGAGTCATCTTACCCGATTAACGAGGGTGTGGTTAACGGTATCTGGCAAAAATATTATTCGAACGAAGATATCAAGTGGGAACAAGTGAAAGCCTTAAACTTTGGTGTTGATTTCACCCTTTTTAATGGAGACTTTGACGGTTCCTTTGATTGGTTTGATAAAAAAACTACTGACATGCTGTTCCGGGTACCTCTACCCGCTGCTGCTGTAGGTCGAGCAATTCCGCCTTATCAAAATGTCGGGGATATGCGTAACAGCGGTGTCGAGTTGTCATTGGGATACCATTATGGACACCGGCAGGGAACACCTTTCACGCTAGATCTGGCGGCTAATATATCACGCTACGTGAACGAAGTCGTCTCACTTGCGCCAACAATTACGCAGGTAAACTACGGCGCTTTCAGAAGTATGGAGACCTCCATTCTACGAAAAGGAGATCCTTTCGGCGCATTTTATGGCTATCAGGTGGCAGGTATCTACCAGAGTGCAGATGATGTCCAAAACTCTGCCTCTTACGATGATGCCAGGCCAGGAGGTTTAAAATATGCGGACATTAATGGTGATGGGGAGATCACGCCGGAAGATAGAACTATTATCGGTAGTCCTCACCCAGATTTCGTTTATTCCCTAAATGTTAACGCCGCCTATAAAAACTTTGATTTATCACTCTTCTTCTACGGATCGCAAGGTAATGATTTATATGAAGCAACGCGTTACTTCACCGATTTCGGTGTATTCAAAGGACAAAAGAGTACCAGACTGCTAGACGCATGGAGCGAGACAAATACCGGAAGTGAAACCCCGTCGCTACCTAATCCAAATGATAAAACCAATGCACTGGAGTATGCAACCTCCTCTTACTATATACAAGATGGTAGCTTTTTAAAGCTAAAAAATCTGCAACTCGGTTATAACATCCCTACAAACAAATTATTTGGGGACAAGAGTGCGTTTAATAAGTTTAGAGTATATTTTGGTGTAACCAATCTATTTACCATCACCAAATATGAAGGATTGGATCCCGAGGTAACGGCAACACCGTCAGATTATCCTGCATTAGGTGTTGACTTTGGTGCTTATCCACAGGCACGTCAATATACCTTTGGACTAAACCTCGGATTTTAATCGGCAAATTATTAAAAAAGAATGATCATGAAACGAAATAAATTAATGATTCTGTTAGGAGCTGGAATGCTACTGGTGAGCTCCTGCGGAAAAGAATTCTTACAGAAATTACCCCAAGGTGAACTCGCGGAGTCGCAGGTGGGTAATTCGGATGGAGTAGAAGGAGCCTTACTTGGTGCGTATAGTATCTTAAATGGAAACATCAGTGGAACATGGGGCCATTATGGCTCGGCGCCAAGCCAGTGGGTTTTTGGTGAGCTTGCTTCGGACAACGCTCATAAAGGTTCCGAGCTGACGGACCAGACTCCTATGAATATGATTGAAACGTACGGAACAATCAGTACTAATGATAATCTAAGTACAATGTGGCAGGTGTATTTCGAGGGTGTCCTTCGTTGTAATAACACATTGAAACTATTAAATGCTGATCAAGCGGGCGCCAAAGAAATTGCCGCCGAGCGCGCAGCAGAAATCCAGGGAGAAGCTCGGCTTCTACGTGCTCATTACTACTTCTTCCTTTGGCGCGTTTTTAGAAACGTCCCCATCATAACCGAAGAAATGACTAAAGATGAAGCGCAAACTATTGCCAACGATCAGGATGTATTACCCTTTATCGAAGCGGATCTACAATTTGCCATTGATAATTTACCAGAAACAAAAATTAATGAGGAGTATGGTAGAATGGACAAACGAACAGCACAGGCATATTTAGGAAAGCTATATCTTTATCAGAAGAAATTCCCGGAAGCATTAGTTCTCTTCAGGCAGGTGATGGAGGGAAAAGACCTCGTCTCGATGCCTTTTTGGAATAATTTTGACGTCACCAAAGAAAATGGACCCGAAGTCTTATTAGTATCTAAACATGCTATAAACGACAATGGCTCTTCTGATAATGCAAATGTTGGTGATATGCTTTCAGGATTGTATGGTAGTTCTCCAGTTGGGTGTTGCGGTTTCTTTCAACCAACCATTGACCTTGTAAATGCGTATCGCGTCGATAACAATGGACTGCCTTTACTCGACGGCGGATATAGAGAAGACCCATACAAGTCAGACCTGGGACAAGCAAACGATTCGTACAAACTGGATGTCACTTTAAAATTTGACCCTCGTTTAGATTACACCGTAGGACGCAGAGGTGTTTCATACCTGGATTACGGTATTATGCCGGGAAATGGTTGGATTCGTGACGCAAACTACGCCGGTCCTTTTGTGGGGATAAAAACGATGGTCCCCCAATCACAATTTGCAAACAATACTGCTCCCGGAGAGAAATACGTAACAGGATTAGATGTTAACATCATCCGTTTAGCTGATGTGTGGTTGATGGCCGCCGAGTGTGAGGTTGAAGCGGGCAATCTGCCTGGAGCATTAAAATTAGTGAACGAGGTACGAGAACGTGCTGCTAATCTAGCGCCAAAGAAAACAGCGAGCGGAGCCAATGCGGCAGATTACAGCGTTAAACCTTACAAATCATTCGCTAACCCAGAATATGCGAGAAAAGCGGTACGCTTTGAACGGCGTCTAGAGCTTGCCTTAGAGGGACATCGTTTCTTTGACTTAGTGCGTTGGGGTATTGCTAAAGAAACTATTGAGGCCTATTCCGCATTTGAAGGAAGCTTCCTCTCTTCCTATAAAGGGCTAACCTTTAGCGATAAAGATGAATACTGGCCTATTCCACAAGCGGAAATTGACCGTAGCAACGGTGTACTAAAACAAAATTAGCCTTTCTGGCCACAATGGGATAACTGCGAAAACAGTTATCCCATTGTTTATTTATTAAGAGTTGATTTAATATTCATACTTCTAGAATAACTCGTAAGATTAGTTAACAATTATATTTATATTTACAGGATGCCTAACTAAGGCTTAGCCCGAGCGGCGATTAGATAATGTAAACTATCCTTTTTGTATGATTAGACAAAAAGAGCTAAACCATCGTCCATTTTAAAAATGAAGAAGTTAATCAATTCCTTGAATACTGTAGTACCTATTATACTATTAATTCTGTTAGTGGGGCTGCAGTCCGTTAACGCCGCAAAACCAAAGTCTTCTTATTATCAACTGAAAGTGTACCATTTCCAGACAACCCAGCAAGAAATGGCGATTGATCAGTATTTAAAAGACGCTTATATTCCGGCCTTACACCGTCTAGGCTTTGCACAAATTGGCGTGTTTAAACCAATTGAAAACAAGAAAACGGACGATAAGTTAATATATGTACTTTCCACGGCAAACGATCTAGAGAAATTTGCAAAGCTGGATCTGCAGCTATTACAAGACGAGCAGTATATGGAAGAAGGTAAAACGTATTTAGATGCGCCCCATGATAGCCCCCCTTTTGCAAGAGTTGAATCTATTTTTATGAAAGCATTTACCGGGATGCCAGAGATGTTAACACCGAAGCTTAATGGGAACAAGGATCAGCGGGTATACGAACTTAGAAGCTATGAAGGTCCAACAGAGAAACTCTCGGCCAATAAAATTAGTATGTTTAATAATGGCGAAATTGAGATCTTCAAAAATCTAAATTTCAATGCTGTTTTCTATGGTCAGGTCATTGCGGGAAGCACGATGCCAAACTTGATGTATTTGACTTGTTTTGAGAATATGGCAGATAGAGAGGCACACTGGAAAGCATTTGGACCGCCCTATAAAGAGATGAGTGAGCTACCACAATATCAAAATAATGTATCTAAAAACGTGACGATTCTCTGTACTCCAACATCGTATTCAGATTTTTAGCCTCCGATAGAAACGGGCTAGAATTGAAGTGTAAACGTGCTTCCTTTTCCTTCTTGGCTATCGACAAAAATATTCCCATTATGCATTAACATAATTTGTTTACTTAAAGTTAAGCCAACGCCGGTTCCGGTTTTTTTTGTCGTAAAAAATGGCGTAAATATTTGCTCCTGAATCTCTGTAGACATCCCTATTCCATTGTCCTGTATTTTTAATTGAATATGATCTTTTCCATCTATGGCGGATAAACTAATGTAAGGGCTTTTTACTTCCTTGACTGCTTCAATTGCATTTAACAGCAAGTTTATGAGAATTTGTTCCAATAGATTAATATCTGCAAGAAGAACCAGCCTGGTATTCTTAATTATAATATCTACATCAATATTCTTCTGTATGAGGTTTGGTTCTAAGAGTTTAAAAATGTTCTCAAACAACTGCACGACCAAAATTTCCGACAATTGTGGTTGGTCTACTTTATTTATCAACCGATAACTTTTGGCAAACTGCAGTAACCCTTCGCTTCTGCGCCGAATTGTGAAAATTCCGACCTTTAGATCTTCTATATCTCGCTCTGTTTCCCAATGTTCCAAACGGTCATGCAGGGTTTCCGCTAAGGAGCTAATTGGAGCAATCGAATTCATGATTTCATGCGTTAATACCCGCAGTAGTTTGTGCCATGCACGGGTCTCGGTTTCATCGATTGCTTCATTAATGTTCTGATACACAACTATACGAAAAACACCCTCCTTGGTTTCAAATCCAGAACTGTGCATAAATAATTTTATCTTTCCCTTACTCGAATGAATGGTTTCCATCTGGTGCTTTCCAACCTGTAGTTGCCGGGTTTTCTCGTATAGCTCGGGGTGTCTTTTTTGCATTCCCACGATGTTCCCCAAATGAGGGACTTGAAACAACTCTTTAAACGCATCATTCAACCATACGATCTTGCCTGAATCAGCATGGTAGAATATGATCGCAGTGTCCAACATATTGATAACCTTATCCAGATACTGCTGTTGCAATGCTTGATCGATACTAATACTTTTATAGACTTCGTTAATTTGATTGAAAGCGGAATACATTTGTCCCTCGACTGATCGCCGATGTTTCACCATAAACCTGCGCGTAAAATCACGATACTTTACGGCCTCAGAAAATTCTACTATTTGCCTTAAGAGTGACCTTTGCATAGAAAACCAACGATAGGCTATTAAAACCAAAAAAATAAATGCAAGTCCAGCGTATTTATAATACCCTTTAAAACCAAGATAAGCAACACCCACTGCAAATGCCATTAACAATAACATTTTGAGGAAATCTGTTAAGGCATGCCGAGTCATAGATTAAAGGTTATATTTCTCCAGTCTACGGTATAGGGCGGCACGGGTAAGCCCCAGTTCTTTTGCGGCTTTACTGATATTTCCATTAAAACGATCAATCGCCGATTTAATCGCTTTACGCTCCATTTCTTCCAAGTTGTGCGACAACATTTCGGTGTCCGGCACCTGTCTTGCTGCTTGTTGCTCTATGGGTGAAAATAGAATGTCTTGGGGATGAATGGTTAAATGTTCCGTCATGATTACCGCACGTTCAATACTGTATTGTAATTCACGAACATTTCCTGGAAAATGGTAGGCGCGAAGTTTTGTTAATGCCTCCGGTTCTATCCCTATTATATCTTTATGATATTTCGCATTATAGAATTTCAAGAAATGATTTGCTAGCAACGGGATATCCTCAGCGCGCTCGCGCAATGGAGGAACCTGAATCTCCAGTGTATTAATTCGATAAATTAAATCCTTACGGAATCGATTTTCATCGGCCAAGGTACTCAGCGGTACGTTTGTCGCAGAGATCAACCGAATATCTACCGGAACAGATTGACTTGAGCCCAAAGGAACGACCGCTCTATTCTGTAACACACTCAAAAGCTTGGCCTGCTGTTGAAGGCTGATATTTCCAATTTCATCCAAAAACAAAGTTCCGTTATGCGCATGTTCAAATCTCCCCTTTCTATCTTCGCGCGCATCGGTAAATGCTCCTTTTTTATAGCCAAAAAGCTCACTCTCAAATAATGTTTCTGTCAATGCGCCGACATCTACTTTTACAAATGATTCTTTTGAGCGCGTAGAGCGTTGAAATATCGCATTTGCAATTAAGTCCTTTCCTGTGCCATTCTCTCCTAAGACCAATATATTTGCTTCTGTTGGGGCTACTTTGTCTAGCTTATATTGCAAATCTTCCATAATCGCAGAGTGCCCAATAATACCATTTTGCTCCCGAGAGGTTAATCCTTTCGGGACTTTATGATTTGGGCTATTCTGTGCGTAAATGTCACATAGTGTATTGACGAGTTGCTCATTTTGCCACGGTTTAACAATAAAATCCGAAGCACCTTGCTTTAGGGATTTCACGGCTAAATCCACGGCTCCGTATGCGGTGATCATGATTACGTTAATTTTCGGAAATTTGGATTTTATCTTTGCCAACCAAAATAATCCTTCATTTCCTGTATTAATTGCGCTTTTATAATTCATGTCCAACATGACGATATCTATAGAATTCGTCTCTAAGATATTCATCAACCGTTCCGGATTATGTTCCACCAACACTTCCTTAACGTTGGGTCTTAATAGAATGCGTGTGGCAGTTAATAAGTCCTGGTCATCATCAACAACTAATACGGTCGCTTTTTTCATTTGAAACTAAGTTAGTCATAAATCTAAAGAACCTATATAATAATCATTCACATATTTTTGCATTAACCACTCATATTGGCTGATTATTAATTGACTTCTGGTCGCGTCCAGCTTGTTCTTGGCTGTTAAATAAATAACAGAATTACTATTTCCTGTTTCAAAGTGAACCGTAGCAATCCGAAAGGCCTCTGCGTAACTTGCTTCCTGGTCACGTAGGTTCATTACATTTTTTTGCGAAATATCTAGATCAAATACCGCTTGTGCCGTTTTCATTCGCAGGCTGTTAGTAAAGATGTCTTTATTCAACTCCGCCTCTTTTAATGACACTTGTGCCAATTTCACTTGGGTGCGGTTTCTAAACTGATTAAAAATAGGAACGGAAAGCGTAATACCAACTCCTTTGCTTAAATTATTCTTGATTTGTGTGAATACGGCACCTTCACCTTTACTGTAGTTCGAACTCATCCCGCCACCTAATGAAAGGCTTGGCCACAGCTCAGATTTGACGACTTTAATTCCCGCTTGCATCTCTTTTATTCGCCAGTCTAGGGCTTTATATTGGGGCAAGGCAGTCATTGATTGCTCGAATAAGGATTTTGCATCACTAGCAGCAATGTTCGAGGGAATATCTATTGATTGGAGTTCACCCAAACTTTGTTCCGACACATTCATTAATTCGGCGAGTGTCACCCGTGCATTATGCAATGTTTGACGTGTTAACTCTACATTATTTCGATCGCTACTATATTGACCTTTAATATCGTAGAAGTCTCCGGGGTTGGTTGCGCCTTCTTTATTTAGGATTTCATTTCTATGTAATTGTTCCTTTGTGACGCTTAATTGTCCTTCAGTCTGCTTTAACATGTCCTGTGCAGTTAAGACTTTAACGTAGGCCTCAATAACATCTAATTTTAAATCGTTAATTGCACCGTCATACTCCAGTTTACCAGCCTCAAGAGCATTCGATTTCATGCGTATATTGTGAAGGATATAAAAGCCATTGAAAATTGGAACATTTAGACTAACAGATGGGCTACCTGAACTATTATTATTGTCAATAAATTGGTTCGTCGTTGGGTTAATCGTCTTGCCCTGCGAAATATTATGCGACACACTCCCATTTAATGACGGTAAACGCTCGTATTTAGCTTGTTTATGACTGAGCTCCGAACGATCGACAATCAGTTCGTTTCTTCTTAATGTTGGGTTATTCTGAATCGCTTGCTTAACGCAGTCGGCCAACGACAGGTTATGGTCCTGTCCCATGGCCGAGCTAACTATACAACAAACTAAACAAACAATACAAAGTAAATTACTTCTCATTCAAAAACTATTTTACTTCTGCATTTCACAGGGTGTGCCAAACAAATAAAGCACTAACTATCAGATTATTATTGTTTCATTGCTTTTAAAGTTGTTCGAAGCCGAACAGCGTACTGTTCGCTTTTGAACACACCCATAAATTGCCCTTTCAGGAACATATTATCAGATTGCTAGCGGGGTGATAGTCCTTGTTTGTTCACCATCGCACATTTACTGTTCGCTTTCGAACAGTAAGCCGTAGGCCTTTACCAATAACTAACTAAAAATCAACAAATTAAAAACATGGCACAACCTTATATATAGAATAAACAAATTTGAATATTGACGTAGATGGACAGACCGATTAAACAAAAGAGGTGGAATACTAAAAGAATACTAACATTACTGGGGATTGTAAGCATAATAGCTTTGATCGCTGCCAGCTATTATTATACGAGCGGGAACAGCAAACTAAATGTAGACGCGGAACGCCTTTCAATATATGAGGTTAAGGAGGATACTTTTCAGGAATTTATCCCCATCAATGGTACGGTATTACCTATAAGTAGTATTTATTTAGATGCATCTGTTGGTGGGCGAGTAGAGGAAAAGTATGTGGAGGACGGGGCACAACTAAAAAAAGATGATCCGATTATGCGACTTTCCAATACGGACATGGAGCTAAGCTTAATTCAGCAAGAGACGGAAGTTCTAAACTTATTAACCCAGTCGCAGATTGCACAGACCAACGCACAACAGGTTTCTATTAATAATAGGAACCAAATGGCCGATGTTGAACAGGCTTATAAAGAAGCCGAACGGATCTATACACTGAACAAACGATTACTAGCAGAGAAGGCCATTGGCTCGCAAGAATATCAAAAATCGTTAAATGAATATAACTATCAAAAAGAACGCATCAATTTGACAAAGCAGATTTTAAAGCAAGACGAGGTCTCTACAAACCAAAAGCTGAATCAAGATCGCGAGACATATAAGCGTACCCAAAATGCTTTAGAATTAATGCGTCAAAAAGTTGGTGATTTGATCCTTCGTGCACCAGTAGATGGCCAGTTAACCTCCTTCGACGCCGAGATTGGCCAGAACAAGAGTCCCGGAGAGCGTTTAGGTCAAATAGATGTCTTAACAGGTTTCAAAGTTCGGGCAGAAATTGATGAGCATTACATTAACCGCATCTTTCCTGATTTACGGGGTTCATTTACAATAGGCGATAAAACTTATGATTTGAAAATCAAAAAAGTATATACCCAGGTAAAAGACGGCAGATTTCAAGTCGATATGGAGTTCCTAGGAGACCGACCGCAGGCCATACGCCGAGGGCAAACGCTTACTATTCGATTAGCCTTGAGTGATGAGACAAAAGCAATCTTATTAGCTAAAGGTGGTTTTTATCAACAAACCGCAGGAAATTGGATTTTTATATTGAATAAGGACGGTAACACCGCCTACCGTACAGATATTCAGGTTGGACGACAAAATCCCGAATACTTTGAGGTGTTAAACGGTTTGAAACCGGGAGACAGGGTGGTAGTATCGAGTTACGAAACATATGACAAGATACAAGAATTAAATATTCGGAAATAGGTAAGGAAAAAATACTACCTTAATTATAAGCTCCATAGAAATGTTAAAAAACTACATCAAATTTGGATTTCGCGCTTTAACGAGCGACAAAAGATTTACGTTATTGCATATCGTGGGTTTGAGTATTAGCCTAGCATCTGTTATTCTAATTTCCTTGTGGATTAATGATGAGCTGACTTATAACAGCATGTTTAGCAAGTCCAGCCG
>JAALOO010002027.1_pt1 | contig 12105 bp, 10 predicted proteins | sample 7257641 | NCBI WGS metagenome assembly JAALOO01 (sample SAMN14085613, study PRJNA598686) | mite metagenome | biome: ENVO:01001000; feature: ENVO:01001002; material: ENVO:01001226; isolation source: single female mite from University of Michigan culture on fish food culture... ... | reverse complement strand
TTGCTAAAACCTAACAATGTAAAGAAATGAGCTGTTTTTAAAAACCATTAATTTTTAAAATAATTTTAATTAAAAATTGAGGTATTTACACAAAGATGAATTATTGAATACAAAAACGAATCACCAGAGTTCATCTTGTGCAAAGTTTATAGTTTGATCTCTCCGTTCAATCATTATTATCAGCTGAAAAACTGATTAGCAAGCAAAAAACAATGTTATTACAATGCCTAATGGTAAACTGTTAATTACTGAAATAACAAAGTGAGTACAAAACTAAAAATAGACAAACAACTTATGGCAAGGAAAAACCAAGATGAGATTTGTGATTTCCTAGAATGGAGCTGAATGTTAAACAAACTTTGGACTGCACCGAAAGATGCAAAAAACTAATGATTCTGTGTAGTTTAATTCAATGTTTGTTTAATTTGTATACTAATGAGTACTGCTTAAGTAAGCTCAAATGACAGTATTGAACTTTGCAGTTTTGAGATTCAACTTTAAAGTATGTCAATATTAACTGGCAATTAAAAAGTTTCTCTTATTTTTTAAGTCATTCTTTTGAAAATCGACCGAGAGATTTATAAAGAAGAGAGCGTTTTTTACTAGTTCAACTTTCTATTCTGCTTTGCATGTACATTTGGTAACTTTCGCATAAACTAAAGTACGGTGTACCAGACCCGGATTGTTGGCAAACAGAGAGTTACCTTACTAGAGAAAAATTAATGACTTATAACTTGATCATGTACTCGTGTTTGCTTTTTATTAATAGCTTATTATAAATTAATCATTTTGAATTAAATGCAATTTGCAAACATATGTGGCAGAAAACGGTAAACGATATATGCTCTGAATATTAACGAAATAAGTGGAAAGTACTGGCAAAAGTTAATCAAAGTAATAAACGCAGCAGATGAGCATGAAAAAGCAAGGCAAACAATTTACAATGAAGTTTCACTTCTGCGTTGTAGCAAACAAAAAAGTTAATTTAATTTTAAAATTTAAAGCAAAACTGAGTCAAGAAAACTTGCGTTAGTCTGATTGTGAGGTTCAAAACAAATTGGCAACTCACAATTAAACAATAGAATAGAAAATGAAGCAAACACTTTTGTTTAAAATTGTGAAAATAGCACAGTAAATTTCGGTGCATTTGTCTAAAAAGCAGTTTAGTTCAAATGATAAAAATAACAAAAAAATGAAGTTCACTTATGTTCTAGTTTTTTCGATGCAATTCATGGGTTGTTCTCAGTTTAATTACTTCTATAAAAAGAAAGTTTAAAATTAAACTTAAACTTGCAATCAAAGAATAGCAAGGTCATTGGCAAAGGTCAGTGATGTTTACTATCAACGTCGATTGAGCTACATTACAAAATTGAATTTGCTTTGACTTTTCTGAAAAATACTTTTAAGTAAAGCACAAAAACGGTGTCAAGTTGATGCCAGTTAAGGAACCTATTGTAATATATGGTACTTTCTACAACTGTCATCCAAAACACATCAAAAGTACCACTGCTAAAAATGAAGGCCTTGCTCCCAAACCCAGGCTTCAAGTTTTGACTTTTGTGAGCAAATCCACGCGATCTAATTTCAATTGCCAATTTATTGCATCTTTAGAAACTGCTGTTGGTGACTGTGCTAAAGCAATGCGGTTAGTGTTTTTTAGCACGCAAATCTTAAATCTAAGCAGTAGTAATAGTTCCCGTGGCATCATTCGCTGCAAGTGACGAGTAGTGCCTGTGTTGGAAAGTAGTCAACTGCTGTAGCTCAATGACTAACAAGAGAACACTGGCACTGAAACATTAGCATTGCATGGGTTGCAGTGATGCTTCCCCTTCAGTGCAATTGTTCACGGGAACAAATCAAAATGATCACTGAAAGAAGAAGAGCAAAATGAGATGGACTGGCAGCGAGCGGACTTGAGACTTGATCAACAAGAGCAGCAGCAGCAACAGTAGAAGCACACTGAGAGATGTGCACTCAATTGGCTATTGGCAGCAGTGACGATAATACGATAAGTATAAGTATAATAGATACAAACAGCATGGGTTTAATTCAATTCCTATTCAGCACACACAGGCACACTGGTGAAGAGACAGTGGCATTTGGGCCCACCAGCAGCAATCGCACCACCACAAACTGTGTTGTTGATGCGGCTCGCATTCATTTGGGTGGCAAGTCGCGGCAAGTGTGCCACTGTTTAATACGCAAAGCAGAAGGGCAAAAATTATTGAGTGCCTCAGTGGCTGGTAGCACAAGACAAAAAGAGTGGTACTGCAACAGCCACCACCACCACCACAAACAATCTCAACTCTGGGCAAGTTTCGTTGGCCATCGCGCCATTGCTTCTCCCATCATCATCATCATCAGTGGCATCTTTTTCTTTTTCTTTTCTTTTTTGCCTTTATCTTTCTTTTTCCTTCTTTGCAATAATCATAAAGCATACCAAACGATTGAAATAATAAATCTTAAATTAAATTTAATCTCACTAAATCACACACCAATGATTCATGCCACTGGGACGCTTCCAAATCACTCTAAGATTTCAAAAAAAGAAAGACGCGGCTCAAAAGAAATACTGGTTATTGGAAAAGAATACAGTGTAGTTTCAAGTGGCAGTAAAACAAACTGTTAGAAAGACCGCTTCAAAAGCAATGAGGAACTGATGCAATCAAAAACAAAAAGAAAAATTGAGCCAGTTGAAAGGCAATACTAATAAAGAGCACAAACGAAGTACCATTTGATAGAGCACTGGTTAGGCAAACTGATTCCAGCGGCCTTTGTGATGGCTGAAACCAATGAGAATCTAAATAAATCAATTCATTGCGCACATAAATCAAGCAGAAAACGAGGCAAATGTCGGTCAATGGTAACAATAAACCAGACAAAAGGGGCTTCAAAATGAAATTCTGACCGTTTTAAAACGAGTGTGTTTTAAAGTTTAAATGTTTCTTTAACAAAATGGTTTATTAGGACCAATAGAATATCAGTGGCTTAAACCTGTATCACATTACGATGTTTGATTCATTGTAAATGATTGCTTGCTTTTTGCTTTTGATTTAGTCTTACTGCTATTGTTCTCTCAAATGTCTTTTCGCTAACTGTAGCCAATCGCCTAATTAGTGTGTTTAGTTGCTAGACTTGCTTTTTGCTTTTGTTTCAAGCCTGAAACGTACCATTTAGTTGCTCTTTTATTTGTTCAGTTTTGATCATTATTTTAGCTCTGATTGAGCGGCAAAATAATTACACTGTTTCTCCAAAGAAAACTACCGTTCAGAGAAAGCAATGGCTGATTTGGGCGCAAGTAAAATGTTGCAATGAGCAAAGTGCGCAATAAGAGAGCAATTTGTAATAAATTGAGCTTTAAAGTTTTTTAAAAAAACTGCTTAAGTTGACAAAAATTTGTTAAAAAAGTGGTATTGCATAGTAGGGCACTTCCATTTCTTTGGTCAGGGGTAAACGCACAGTTTTTTTTGTGACAAATGCACCCAAAATTGAGACGCTAGAAAAAATAAAAGTGGGAAGAAGAAAAAAAGAACAATAAAAACAGAAAAGTTTGCAACCAAAAGAAAGGAGATTAATTAGGAGTTAGGCCAGAGGAGGGAAATGTCAATTAGTCAAGCACAGCAAAGTTGAAAAGTCACTCTCTCACAGTAGGCAACAGGGTTTCTTTGCTGAGTGTGAGCACCATCAGTTTTGCAAGTTAGTCAATTTAGCTAATCGAGCTGGTGCCAGCGCATAATAATAAGCTGCACAATGCACACAAGCCGACGGAAAAAAAGTTTTGAGTGGGGCAACACTACTGTTGCCAAGATCATGAATTTATGATTAAAACCAAGCAGAGGATAAGGTATTAAATTAAATTAATAATACTGAAAAGAAGGAATTGGTTTTGCTAACCACTGACTACTTCAGTTGACTGGTAAGCTTGATTACGACTAGCCGGTTGCGGTCAGTTGTGCGGTTTTGGGCAATCCTTCTTCCCTGCCGACTGTGCATGGTCGTTAGCAGCATTAAGAGTGCTTTCACAGGATAGCTTTTGTCGCCACTGTTCGGTTAGCACTCACGAGACAGGGGATAAATTATAGCGTGATCTCAATCATAAATTTAAATGAGCACCAGGGCACAATGGACAACAGTTGTAGTGGTGAAATGGAGAACAACTGCCTAGTGGAAGTGCAAGTGCAAGTGCAAAGTAAGCGCGGCAAGTGGTGAGTGAGAACGAGGGAGGGGTGAAAAGCCGGCCAGGCCAGATGCTTGTGGGCGCTAAATTGGTCGTTACGCTCAACACTCCATTCAACAAGAGAAAAGAAAAGGAAAGAAGAAAAAACAGTGAGGACACTTACTTGTAGCGCTGAAAGAGATGAGGATGCTAATGAGAAGTGGTAGTGAGCCAAAGTGTTGCCAATGCACAGTGGGCCTGCGACAGTGAGGAGATCGACTACTTGCCAGGCGGTACTCATTCGGCTGCTGCTGCTGACGACGACGACAAACGCCGACAACATTTGCCGGAATCGGCGGCAACGTTTGCGCGTGGTCGTGCTGGGAATGAATGCGCAGAGAAGGGGGAAAAATAGAAGGAGGAGGAGAAAAAGGAAAAGAAGAGGATGATGATGAATCGCAATTGGGATTGACTTTTTGAAGATTGCATTTAGCTGAGGGCGAGTGTGAGGTTGATGTGCACGATGTGCACGAGGTGAAAGTCGATGAACGGGATAAGGTGCTGTTGGTGGTGGTTCTGGTAGTGGTGGCAGTGCTGGTTGACTGCGCCAACAACGAGGCTGAAGTCATAGTCATTGCCGAAGGCTGTCCTGGTAAACACTGGCCCACTGCTTGACGAGCCGTTAATAATGCCGTACTGCTGATGGCCACTGATTCTTCAGCTTTATCATCCTCAATGATGCCACTTGACGAGTGGACGGCCGCCATGGCCGGGTGATGTGCTGCAGATAAAACTCTGTCTGGGGCTGCAGTGAATCGACCAGGCGGTAAATGCTGCTGCTGATGTTGCTGCTCAGATGATGTCGATAAAGCCGTGTTTTGCTGAAGTTCAGAGGAGGGGGACATTGTCGACGGTGGTAGTGCTTATTATTGCCTAACAGTGATTCGATTAGACGGCGTAGTGTCGTTGACAAGACTAGTCCGAAGTAGATGACAAAGATGTGTGTGAGAGAGTGGGGACACAAATAAATAAAAGTGTGACTATGCGAAGTGGCAGTGCAGTGGGGCAATGAATGACTGACTGAATGAGTGACTGAATGAATCGATCACCGCCGTCGCCACCACAGTGTCTCTCCACTCTATGGAATCTATCAAAAAAAAGTGATGAGAGTGCGGGTAAATGTTTTGCTTGCGGCCTGGTACGCCAAAAATGGCTGCAGAAAAGATGAAGCAGAGCAAGAGAAAAGAGAAGAAAAAGTAATTGTCACTGGGTTGAATGAAGAGATGAATGAAAGGCGCCAGCCGTCAGGAGAGTGGGAAAGTGATGACGATAAAGAAGCGAGTTTCAGACTTGGAGACTCGGACGATTCAGCGGTAGAAACTGTGGGTGCAGATAAGTGGCGAGTGGATGAATGCAAAAGTAGTAGTAGTAGTACGGCTGCTGATGAGTGCACAAATCGAGCAAATGATGCACAAAAAAGTGAAGTAGAGCGGGCTCGGTGACTGAATGACTGTGAGCCTAGATGACTTGAAGAAGAGAACTTGGGCTGCTGCAAAACGGTAAGTGTGTGTGCGTATGTGTGTCCTCTAATGGACTGCGCTCGACGAGGCGAGAGGTGAAGATTGCCGCCAGTCAAATGAAGACGAGCCGGTGACAGGCAACAAATTGGCAGACGCAGTCAGGTACAAAAGAAGAGAAAATCGTTATTCTGTAAAAAAACAAAAAGAAAATGAGATAATGAACAACAGAAAAATGTGCAAACTAATCAAAAACAGATTGAGTGTCGCTGAAATCAAAGGACATTTTGTTTAATTTAAAACTGTTGTAAAAGACTAAAAGTAAGTCAAAGATAAAAAGATGAGCAATTAAAACTTTAAAACGCTCCCACACGTGATCTGAAAAGTTTACCTCATTGTGGTGCACTTAGTCTAATTGAGGTGACATTTGTGCAATGGAAAACCATAATGGCTCTTTCGCTCACAACGACACACACAAACACAATTTTCTTTTGATTGGCTTTCAGACTAATTTGATCTTTGCACTTCTCCTCTTTCGCATTTTGCGTTCACTCAACTATGTTCAAGAATCGCCGCTGTCGTCACCACTTGAGTGCTACTTGCAGTGAAGAGCAAAGTCGCTGTACGCGGCAAGTATAAAAGCCTGCGCAAGCGCCCGATTCACCAGAGAATTTGAATGCATTAATTTCAAGCACTAATTTTCTTTCTTCTTTTTGATACTTTTACTGCTACAACAACAGCAACAGCAGTAACAGCAGGAGTTGCAAAGAGTAGACAAAAAAATTAAATTCTCGTAAAACGTGGCTCGTGAGCGGTGAGTAGCAAGCAGGCAAGTGAATGTATCATTTGATTGTGGTGACGAGTGTGAAAATGTATTCAAATTACCAGGGCAGAAAACCGAAAACAGAAGGAAGCTGAAAAATAGAAGATGGAAAAGGAAAAAAGAGAAGGGAATAGGAAAGGAGATGCGAAAGGCGCCTAAATTAAATTAGGTGCAACCGCAAAGAGAAGGCACCGAGTGTATTAGCACAGCGCTACACTTTGCTTTCATTTGCAATGTGTTGTCGAGCTGTTGTAGATGGAAAAGAGAGAGAAAGAACGAAAAGATGACAGACAGATGACGAAGTGAACGGTGAACTGAGACGAGGAAGGAGACACGAGTGCACAAATTACAGTAGAGAAATAAAACGAAAAGTAGAGAAACATGACAAGAAACGGGAGGAGAGAATGCGGGAGTTTGGAAGGGACCGAGAAAGAGAACCCGCCATCAGTGTATCTACCAAAAAGACGGAATGTGTATAGCTACATTAGCTCCAGCTTGAATTCAATTAAAGCAAATCAGTTTTCTAAAATGTCTGCAGACATCAAATGTGGAGGGTGAGTGGGTGAGAGAGCTAATCACATTTACCATCAGTGCGATCTATTGATTACTGCTTCTAAATGCTTGCTCACTGCAAGCCAACCCCAGCACACGAGACACAAACACAATATCTTTTCCCTCTATTGAAGGGACATTTGTTATACTGTACACAAAAATGATGAAAATCTTCTTTTTCGCTAATAGAATATTAGTAGTGAACAAATTATCACTCAGCACATAAGACGTGATGTTGAGAGTTTTTGAAAAAGGGAGAAAAAAGCACTGTTTGTTTACACACAGAAAAGAAACTGCTTTAGACAGTTGTCCAGTTTTTCGAAAACAGCAAAAAATCTAAAAACGTTTCAACAAACGGATTATTTTCAGAGTGGTAATACTGATTGAAAAATAAAGCAAAAATAATTTTTTAAAAACATTTTTTTTAACTTGTAAAAAAGGAAATGGTTTGCTTGATCTAACTCGACTTTGAGTTCTCTTTTCAGTGGTGTCGATTACTTTTTAATATATCTACTATCAAAAAAAAGCTCAACTGAGCCAATTTGTGCAACGGTGTGCACAAAGACGGCGCCGCCGACCTCGAACGGTCGTTGGGTGACAAAGTGGAAGCTATGCAAATCAATTTTAGCGATCACTTTCATTGTCATAGCAAGCACTTTACTTTCTAAGCAAGCAGGGCACTTTTCTCTCTGCAAGTTTTGCCCACTACAATTCACAATGTCGCAGTTTCTATTTGCAAACTTTTCTTTTAAGCCTTGCCATTTTTCTGCAAAAAGGTCTTTTAACATTAGCACGCACACAATCTTACTCACATTTTGGTTTTTTTATTTTGTTGAGCATATTTTTTTGTTTTCAATAATCCAATCAATGGATTATGATTCCCAATATGACACCCAGAGTATCTGAAAAAGTGCTAGCAATTTTAGAAAAGTTTTTTAAATTTAAAAAATTCTTGAACTTGATGTTTGCCCTGACAGTTTCTTAAATACTGTGATCGGAGATGTTAGCAAAAGCAAAAATGACAAGGCAAAGTTTGAACAGATTAGGACAAGTCAAAAGTAATAAATGCAATAAATAAACAAGAATATGATGATAAAAAGTTGCAAATGTTAAAAAATGAATTCAATTTAGTTTATCCCAAAAAATAAAAAACAAACCAAGGTTAAAAACAGATAGTTCATAAAAAGTACAAAATAAGCCATATACAAAAAGTGAGCACTTGTCAAAAATAAAACAAAACGTAACAAAAAAACAGTCAATTATTGAAATGTTATAAATGTGCAAATACAAGAATTCTCATCATCAAATATAACAACAATTCTGTTTTTGTCCAATTTAGACAATGAAAATAAAAATATAAAGTCAAAACATAGTCTAAATGTGCGGCTTTTAATGCTACTTCTTGTCAAAAACAACTAACACTTTTATTTATTTTTTTAATAAAAAACTTACCAAACTCAAGAAAAAGAAAGCTATCTTAAATTCTAAGGTGAAGGAGCATGTCATTATTTGTTTTCTACTTTACACAAGAGCAGTTTTCATTGAATTGCTGACAGGGTAAATTAGTGTCAAAATAACAAGAATAATGCACGTCAAACAACGCAAGTTGAAATAACGGCGTTACTTGTTTACTGGCACCTTTTTGAGAAAATGGTCAGTTGTGAAGTTACTTGACACATTCATTCAATTTGTTGAATGATCATTGTTTTATCTCTAATTTGCATACCAAAAGTTGCACCTAATAAAAAATAAAAAATAAAAAATGAGAAAATGAAAAAACAATTGAAACAAAATTATTCTAATACTCAGTGGCACTTAGTTTGATATTATTTCTTGAAAATAATTAAAATTTTTTTATTTTTTTGCAAATATTTTTCATTTTTATCAATTTAAATGTATGCCAAGAATAACTGTTGATAAAAATACTATTTCAGTTTTTTTGTAAGTAAATACATTGACTGTTAATTTCATTAGACATCCATTCATTGGTTCAACAGTAGCACATGTCGTTTTATTAGACATACAAAAAATGACCATTTTAATAAACTTCATACACAACAACAACTGCTGCTGGCTTCAAATGCAAATTGAACATTTACTTTTGACTCGGCTGCCTCAGTCCATTCCTTATGATGATAATGAGCACATTTTGCTTTGAACCATCGCTGTACCACAAGGCACTACTATTACCAGCGTCCAATTGGCCATTTGTGAACGTTTGCACTACTTTTTTCAACCAGTAAACGGGTAATTACTGGTTCTATTTTTGTCGCTTTCTAATGTGTACGGTAAATGTCAGCGTCGAGTGAGTACTAAATGCCGATACTCTATTAACTGCATTGATGCTGGTGCCTGAACTCGCTTTCACTGACTGACTGAATCGGTCACTGGCACATCATATTGAAACCGTGATAGCAAGCAGTAAACAGTGAATAATAAATGCAGCGTTGGTTCTACATAAGAAAGCCATCGCTTAGGCGACGGCTGAGCAAAAATGGTGAAAAGAGGAAGAGAGTTTGAAGTGATGCTAAGTGTGCCAATGTTGTGTTGTGCAACGCTGCACACACTACCACACAAGAAACGCTCTGAAATCATTGAAAGAGTGAGAGAGAGAGCACAAATTGATTAGACTCCCTTGGTCCTATTAGAGAATTAAAATGAGACCAACTTGAGAGGGTGGCAGAGAGAGTGGGGTTTATGTTTATGTTTTTTTACTGAAATGAGCCCTTCACCACACATACCCACACGCGATCTCACAGTTCAGTCAATTATCTACTGCTCGACATCTTTGCTCAATGACTGAAGAACGCATTCTTGATGAATTGAGCACGAATTTTCAAGTCATGAAAAAATAGACAACATAAGCTGCTTGCTGAAAGTTGCAAGCAAAAAGGGTATGGGAAGAAAACATTCAGATGAGAGCAATATTGCTGAAAATGATATTCAAAAAATAAACAATTAATTCACAATGCTTTAGGACTTCAATCATCAATGCTACAGTCACGTTGAAGTCACTAAAACTTGATTCAACTGCTGATCGAACTCCAACGGTGAACGTCAATTTTGATGACCATAAAAGGAAAGGAAAAATAAAAAAACACACACATTCGTTTCCAAACATTTGATAATGCTGTGCAAACAAAAAGTGCAGTGAGACAAAACGAGACAATGAAGAAGCAGCAGGCATCACTGCAGTGATTGCCGAAGAATACATTACTGCTAGGCAGTGCCAGTAATCGCTTTATCACTGAATAAATACGTGCCCTATCGACTTCATCACAGTCGACAAAAGTTTGTATGTAAACGCACAAAAAAACTCACTAAAAAAATAAAGAAATCACCAAAGTTGCTGGTACAACTTTTCAGTGCACAACTGGCCGACAACTTACTGAACAACAACTCAGCCATTCAATGCATTGAGAAGCCCAGTAAATATGGTAAACAGTTTGCTGAAAACAGTAAAAAAAGAAGATGCAGTGAATGGCGAGGACAGTGACCAGTGGTGGTGATGGTCAATGAACGCAGTGTAGAGTGGTTGATCATCAAGTGAAGAGTTTGAGGCAGTGAACTCATTTTCCAAGCAACTTTCTTTCAACTTTATTCTCTTTGCACTGGCATGGCATCACTCAACGGCAATCGATTCCCTTTGACAACAGCATTGATCTGCTACTCCTTCATTTGAAGCTGAACAGAGAAATCAATGGCAGAGAAGGAGCAGGCTGAGAACGGAGCTAGCAATTGATGCTCGATGGTCTGCCGATAGTCCGTTTTGGCGATCAATGCTAATCAAGCTGTCACCAATCAATTGCAGCACTTCAATTGCCTAGTCAAATCAATACTAGTGCTCAATAGAATACTGGCTGGCAGATACTGACCACAACTACCACCATCAACCGCAGTCACTGCATAATCGTTTTATTAAGACAATCGAGTCACTGTTTACATTGCAGTGGTAGACCGCTCATTAGATGGCAATTCATTCAAATCAAAATGTTATCATTTATCAGCTGATCTAATCTTTGATCAGTCAATTTAGCCATCCAAATCTTTTTAATTCTAAAAATACAGCAGTTTACTTTTTTCAGTTTTGTCAATCAACCTCCACTAAAAATTCAACAGAAAGTTATTCTACTTGAATTAGCAACAACAACTAACCCGAATCAAATAGGCACATCACAGCGTAATCGATTCTAAATTTACAGGTAAACCAAAGCAATGCTGCAATTAATTGGAAGAAAGTGGCACTGCCTAAAAAGTTACTTGTTTTTGACGAGTTTTCAATTGCTTGTTTGTATCTGAGAGCATTCACAACTGTCTTCAGAGAAAAGAAGCACACTCTGTTTTGGTAATCACACTACAGTGGCATTAGAGGCACTGATCTGGGCAGACTCTTGCACGCGGCATCACTCTAGTGCGAATCGAATTTCAAAGTTTCATTTGCCAGCTCGCTGCGATTCCGATTTGCCTTTAACATGAAAACACATCTGCAAGAGAGACTGAGATGATGAAAGACAACAGCAGCTCGTGCACCAAAACCAGCACATCAAAGTGAAACACTCGACAAACACTGCCAGAAGTTTCTAGTGCTTGGGTCAGTAATCGGAAATGCGACTGAATGAGGGGGCGAGTGCATGTCATAAACCGATTTAGGCACCGCAGTCTGAACTGATCAGAGTTTCAACATAAATTGGCTCAGCACAAACAGCATCAAAAGCAAATGTGCACTTGCAACACTGATGCAGTTCTAACGAGAAAATAAAGTGACCCTTCTGACTGAGTCGAAGCAAAGTTTTTTTGCTTTTGTCATTTATTCACAGTGTCATGCAATTAAACAAAGTTTCATCCGTATTTTGTCATTTTTTTGACTAAATTGAACGCTAAATTGGCCAAACCTTAACAAAATTTTTCAATTGTTTTTGTTGTTCAATGGATTACTAAATTAAAAGTCCAATTCTCTACTGTTTTTACCTAAAAAAATCTACAAACGGATCGCTGCTTTTAAATTAAGGGGGGACTGCGCGCATTTAGAAAATTTTTTCGAATTTTTAGTTTCCTTT
>JAALOO010000402.1_pt4 | contig 12116 bp, 11 predicted proteins | sample 7257641 | NCBI WGS metagenome assembly JAALOO01 (sample SAMN14085613, study PRJNA598686) | mite metagenome | biome: ENVO:01001000; feature: ENVO:01001002; material: ENVO:01001226; isolation source: single female mite from University of Michigan culture on fish food culture... ... | reverse complement strand
ACCACCACCACCACCAGCAGCCCAACTGATGATAATGGTAAGCAGCAGGAGAACCACGACGAGTATCAGTACATTCGCCTGGTGCAGCAGGTGCTGGAGACCGGGAACGAGAAGAGCGACCGCACCGGGACCGGCACCTTTTCGCTCTTTGGCACCCAGAGCCGGTACTCACTCCGCAATGACGTCATGCCCCTCCTCACCACCAAACGCGTCTTTTGGAAAGCGGTCGTCGAGGAGCTGCTCTGGTTCATCAAGGGCAGCACCGACGCGGGCGAGCTCTCGGCGAAAGGCGTCAAGATTTGGGACGCCAACGGGTCGCGCGCCTTCCTCGACGGTCTCGGCTTCACCGACCGAGCGGAGGGCGACCTGGGCCCGGTGTACGGTTTCCAGTGGCGCCACTTTGGGGCGAAGTACGTCGACAAGGACGCCGACTACGCGGGCCAGGGCATCGACCAGCTGCGGGCGATCATCGAGACGATCAAGAGCAACCCGGATGACCGGCGGATGATTCTCTGCGCCTGGAATCCAGTCGGTAAGTGGTGGTGGTGGTGGGAACTTGACTATTACCGTTTATGTGGCTCAGTTTAACTGTCAAAACTCATTATCATCAACAACTTCTAAACAGACATGTCGCAGATGGCATTGCCTCCCTGTCACTGTATGGTGCAGTTCTACGTTGCCAACGGCGAGCTGTCCTGTCAGCTTTATCAACGATCGGGAGATATCGTAAGTTGTCTCTTGCCTGTTTGTTTGTTTGTTTACAATCATCATCAGTTGAGTATGATTTGCTAAGCCAAACCTTTGAACCTTCTCTCTCTCTCTCTCTCTCTCTCTCTCTCTCTCTCGACCTTCACAGGGCCTGGGTGTGCCCTTCAACATTGCCAGCTACTCGCTGCTGACCCACATGATCGCCCACGTCTGCGGCCTGAAGGCGGGCGAGTTTGTGCACACCATTGGCGATGCTCACATTTACAAAAATCACGTGGGGCCGCTGAAGGAGCAGGTAAGTTTACAAGCGCTGATTTTACGCAACACATTTTTTTCTCTAACTGACTTCTCTCCCACCAGGTCTCTCGCACTCCACGACCATTCCCCACGCTGAAGATCAAGACGACTCGCACTGACATTGACCAGTTTGAGTTCAGTGACTTTGAGATTGTCGGCTACAACCCCTATCCGACCATCAAAATGGAGATGTCGGTTTGAAGAGAGCTGTCTGAGTGCCACCACCACCACCACCGCTATCAGCGTCATTGTTTTCCCTGCTAGGTAGCTAAATTCTGTTATTAATTCCCACAACAACATTGAATGAGGCTTCGTTATCACCACACACATTGGCACTTCTAGTCGAGGCCACCTTTTCCTTTTTCTTGCGCTGAGCACTCAGCACCTGTTGATTTGCATTTTCTTTTTCTTTCTTTTCACCCACAGACAATCTCTCTAACTGCTGGTGGCCTCTTCTGTTATTCTCTTAGACACTTAAACGCTACCTTTCTTTTCTTCTTCCTCTCCAATAAACAAGTGATAAAGCCGTCATTTCTTCTTCTCCAATCTGTGACGATCTTTAATTATACTTTGCATAACAAGCTGCACTTTCCCAACAACATAAAAAGTAAACTACCCACCAGCAACCAAGATACGATCAGCGACCACTTTTGGTTTTCAACTCCGTTTTCTTGTCCCGGAAACAAACAAAGTGGCCAGCACAGTAGCAGCTGCTGCTGCTGCAGCGATCAACAACCTTGATGGTGGTCAGTTCAAGGTAGCGATGATGATGGTGGTGATTTCAAGTTGTCCTCAGCTGAACACAACAAAATTCACACTGGAAGCCATAGTGCAATGCTACTGCAAGAGCATACAGGCAAGGCAAACTGACACTGACAGGCTTCATTCATCAGCTCTGTTACCATTTAGTTATCTTCTTCGGTTGTTCCTTTTTAATTGGCACCAAGACTTGATGACCGCTGTTGCTGCTGCCAATCACTCTGCCTACCCTCCTCAATTCTCGCCCACTTTTGCTTTGAACTTTCTGTTCAGTGTTGACTGAGCACTTCTCTGTGTGTGCACCTTTTTTCCTGAGATCAGCCAACCCAGCTGATAGTGGCAGTCGTCATCAGGTGGGCAACTTTCACTGCCACTTCTATTAATTGCCTACCTACCTACCTGCCTGCTTGCAGTAGTTGACAGGCCTCCTCTTTTTCACTTTTGACCTTCAGTCTCTTCAGTCTCACCTAAGCAAACAACAGCCTACAGTGCTGCAGTCTCTCTCTTTCTTTTCACTTTTCTGAGAACTGTGCCGGACAAAAGGTGCAGGGCAAAATCAACTTACTATATCATCACTCTGCGGCACTACTCGGGCACTACCCACCACCATCACCACCATCATCATAACCGTTGCCAGTGGTGAGCTTTTTGTTCAAACACACGAGCATAGTGTACACCAACAGACAGACAGACTGAATTGACTGAACCCGTTGGCCGTCAAATTGCCACCAGAGCACCATTATCACCACCACCATAAAGACGACGGCATCTACGACTACCAACAACGACAGCAACAACAGCAGCAGCAGAAGTGGCAAGAAGCACTTCATCAAGGGCAAACCGATTTGGAATTCGCGTCACACTGCAGCAGCAGCGTCAGACTTCATCAGACGACCAGCAGACGAACGCACACAAACACACACACAGACGTAGGGCGATTGTGACTTCGTGATTCAATTTTTGTCCTTGCCATTAGTCACTTAGGAGAAGATTGCATCGAACAACAGCAGCGGCAGAAATCACTGCGCCGCCACTTTACAGAGAATTACAACGAATTCTCACACGCCCGCAATTCCTTTTATTCATTCAAAGCTTTTTCCAAAGAATTCGTCTACTGCCTTTTTTGTTTTTTGTCCAAACTAGAGTTTCACTTGCGCAAACTGGACAAAAGTGCAAATCAGTGCAAAAGTGTACATTCAGTGTCACTCATTCACACCCAAACTGTCATCAACATTCATCAACATCAGTTGACACCACCACCACTACCACCATATATCATCAACAGTCCTGGCAGTTTGTTTATTTGTTGCCAAAAAAGCAGCTTCGTTTCATCGTCTTCATCTCAATGAAAAGTACCGCTGTGTAAGCTGTGCGATAGCATCAAATGAATCAAGTGCCGCTGTTTTACTCTTCATTTTCAATACAAACTAGGAGGATTGCCCGGGATGAACTGTTTTAGTGCAGTTCAGTGCTATCAATAAGGTACAAGTTCAATTGCCTCGCCAAGAAAAAGAAGCTCGTTGACAGCGCGGTCGACGTTCCAGTGGCCAGTCGTCTAGTAGCACCGTACTGTGACCTTACTCTCTCTCTCTTCTTTTACAGTTTTTCTTTAACTTTTGCTGATTAGAACTAGTCTTGGCAGGCGCACGAGGGCTGCACAGAAAAGTGGCAAAAGCAGAAGCAGCAGCGTACAGTTCAGATTGGTGGTGCACTGTGCTCAAGTGCACACACCAGAACACACATTGATCCCAGTCAGCGTGTCGCTCTCTCTCCCCTCTCTCTTTCCCTTACGTCTTATCTACCCTCTGCCATCATCTGCTATCCTCCTTTTGAAGGAAAGAGAAAAATTGCAGTTTGAGTGTTTTCTCTTTCTTTCTTCAGCAGCAGCAGCAGCTAACACTCTTCAGTGGCAACTCATTACCTCGCACCTTTTTTACTGTTTACTACCATCACCACTTCTACCCCAACAGACGACGGACACCGTTAGCAAACAGTGCATTCTAAAACAACTTCGGGATACTGTTTGTTCATCACCACCATCGCCATCACTTTCAGCATCATCAGTGTTCGCAGTGTTTGATTTTTAACGAAGCTACCATCAACATCATCACCATCATATGCACTTTATTGATGCACAATTTTTTTGTGAGTCTTGAGTTTATCAGTAAGTAAGATAACAGCAGCAGCACCATTTGCTGTCTAGCTACTAAGTAGCAGCCAATGATGATCGGTGATTGGCATTTTTATTTGCGTCTTTTTTGTGCACACTTTTGATTAATTTGGCTATTTTTGGAGCAAGCACTTTTTTATGGCTGCCTGGCCAAATCAAGTCAAATCATTTTGCACTTTTTCTTTTTTTTCTCTTTTTGCACTTGGCCTTGATCTTGACCTCTAATTTTTTGGTTGAAAGTACCAGTAAGTTGGGAGCATTTTCAGAGAAAAAATGCCACTAGCATAAAGCCTCTCTAATCTTCTCTGTTTATAAATACTAACCTTAATCTCACCCAGTGGTGCTTTTCTTCATGTGCCCTTAATCTTTGAGGCTTTTTCTCAGTGGTGGCACGGGCCAAACTGTGTGATAGTATTTCTGGTCTCCACTTGACCCTACTACAGCCGAGCACACCAAGCCGAGTGTGACTACGACTTACTCAATCATCTCTCATGACACTGACACTGAATGCATTCACTGACTGCACTTATCCAGACAGCCAAGTGCTCCCTTTCTTTCTCTCCCTTGTGAGACTTTTGCCCGATGCAAAAACACTGCTATCACAGACTTGCCGTGTGACTCGCTTTTTTCTTCTTTATTTTGGCCCTCACCAATCAATCGCTAGAGTGTCTGCATATCACTCGGCATGCACTGTTGGCCAGGCCTGGCCAGTCAAACGGATGAAAAACGTCGCAGATTGAATAGCTACTTTTGAGCCCCTCATTCTCCGACTCTAAATCTGTCACTGTCTACTCAGTTTTTCCCTCTTTCCTTTCCTATTTTTTCTTCAAATCTCATTTGTTTGTTTCTCTCACTCTCAGCTGTTGCTGCTGTTGCCTTCTGTCTTATATAAACCCGTAATGTTGCTGCTGAGATAGTGTTCTTCAACAACTCGACAGCTGCACCAATTATTAACGGTAAGTAAGTGGAAGTCAGTCTGCTCTTCTACCCTAATTGCCCTAACTCATTAAGGGACACTTGTTGCTGGGTAGATTAGAGCAGCAGCAGCAGTGTACTAGAGTACCACCGATTGCGACACACCACCACCACTACCACTAATTAATTGGCAACTCTTCTTTTCTACTCTTACTCAACTAGTTAACTAATTAACTGCCCCAGACATTGAGAGAGCAAGCAACTCTGGGCAGACTGCGAGGCATCAATCTCAAGAGAGATTTTACTGGAGAGAGTTGTTTGCTCTTGATATTGCTGATGTTCCTTTTGTTCAGACCAGTGCAGACCAGTGAACAGACGGTGTGTGCAGTGACTGCTGCTCTAGTCACAACGACAACCGAAGCTAATCTTAACTCTGCGCTTTCTTTTCTTTTCTTTTTTTCTCTTTCTGGTATTCCCTGACTGACTGGGCCACAACTGTCATTTCTTTTTCTCAGCCATAACTAATTTTGTTTTACTTTTTCTTTGTTTTCTTTTTTATTTGCAGACATATCGATGTCTACGATGGCAGCGAAGGTGGCCACCACCACCGCCGTGAGTGGCGGCGGCGGTGTTGATGTAAATCGAAAGTACGCTCCACTTGCCTTTCCGTTCAGTGGTGCACTAGCACCTTCTTCTTCTTCTTTGCTGATCGATGCTAGCCTAGAAAACAATATCTCATCAACTTCTACTACCGTAGCAACTACTACCTCCAACGACGACAATGTCTTCAGGAAGAGAGTGACGAAAGTGGTCCTCGACAGTGACACAACAGCAGCAGCAACAGCAGCCTCACAAAAAGAAAGCAGTGAAAGCATGGAAAAAGACGCAGTCGAAAGAAGTTGCCATCAAGGACAAACACAAGTTAATGGCTCAATTGCTGCTCTGGAAAAGCATCGAATTATCGAGAATGATGGTGCCTGCACAGCAGTAGAAAAACAGATGGCACCGATTGATCATCATCACCAGCAGCAGCAGCAACAACAGTCCAAAGGTCTCACCAGCCTTTCTCATGGCACAACAACAGCACTCTCAAATGTCGAGTTTGTGGACGCAAAGAAAGAAGGAGACCGAAAGAAGCAGCAGGAGAGCAGGAGGACATTTGAGGATCAGTTGAAGCCATTCAACTCCATTCCCGGACCTTGGCCTTCACTGCCCCTCATCGGCACTGGCTGGCAGTACTTTTACTTGGGTAGGCACACACATTAGTACTTTTCTCTATCGTTTGACAGTCGCCGGTGATTAATCATCACCACAACTTTCCCTCTCTCTCTTTCTCTTTCTCGTCTCTTTGTTTATTTTCTTTTCCTTTTCTTCTTTACCAGTTGGCCGCTACGATCTCAACCGGCTGCACGAGGCGCACATTGACCGGTACCGCAGCTACGGGCCAATCGTCCGTGAGGAGTACCAGTGGGGCCGCTCCATCGTCCACCTCTACGACCCGGACGACTTTGAGGCGGTGGCCCGGGCACAGGGCCGCTGTCCGGTGCGGCCGCCCAATGAATTTGTCTCCACACTGCGCCAGTCGAAGCCGGACATGTATCCGAATGTGGGCTTTGCAAACCTTAATGGACCGGAATGGCAGCGACTTCGGGCGAAGCTGGCGCCGGCCATCATGAAGCTCAGTACCATCCACGAGAGCATGGCCGGCCAGAATGAGGTCTGCGATGATTTCCTGGAGTACTTGTGGGCGGTTCGACGGCCCGAGACGAACACTGTGGAGAACCTGCAGGAAGCTGCTTATCGGTTAGTTCTTTTGATGATTAATTGAATGTTATCAACTAACTTATCTTTTAACCTTTTTTAGGTTAGCACTAGAGTCTATCTGTTTGATGTGCCTTGACTCTCGCATTGGCAGCTTTCCCGACTCTTCGCCCTACGACAGTGGCATCTCTGATGAAGATGAGGAGGGAGAAGAGGAGCAAAATGAGGCCGTCAAGGACGGCGAGAAACTGATCGAGGCGACCAAGCTGATGTTTGACAGCTTCAATAAGCTCTACTATGGCTTGCCTTTCTGGAAGTACTTTGCCACCTCGGCGTACAGCAGCCTCGACCAGGCGGAGACCACAATCTACGAGCTGGCCTCCAAGTACATTGACCGGGAGATGGACCTCATTCTCAATGGTAGAAAATAAAACGAATCAGTTTGAATGTTCATGATTTTAACCTTTTTTTCTGCAGGCGAAGAACACTACGACTCAAATGAGAGCGTCCTGAAGACGCTACTGAAGAAGACGAAGGCCGACCCGAAGGAGCTGAGCAAGGAGGAGGTAAAGGTGACCATCATGGATTTTATCATCGGCGGCATCTTCTCCGTCTCCAACTCGCTGGTGTACCTCTTCTACCACCTGGCCGCTAATCCCGATGTTCAGGAGAAACTGTACCGGGAGATTGAGTCCGTCATTGGCTGCAGCTCAACATCATTTTGCAGTTCACCCGAAGATGAAGATGATCAAAGATCATCTGCCCATCATCACCTTGTGAAGGAGCACGTCACCTCCGGGCAGCTGGCCCGCATGCCCTACCTCAAAGCCTGCGTCAGTGAGTCCTTCCGGTTGAACTGTCCGGTGCCGGGCATCATGCGGGTCACCACCGAGCCGATGGTCCTCAGTGGCTACCACATTCCCGCTAATGTAAGTGACATTCCTTTGACATTTTTGTGCATCATTTTAACAACTTCTTTTTCTACTATTTGCAGACGCCCGTCTTCTCCCACTGCATGACCACCTGTCGCCTGGAGGAGTACTTTCCCCAGGCGGAGCGTTTCTGGCCTGAACGGTGGACCGACCCGGCGCAGACCCAACGCAATCACCCCTTTGCCCTCCTTCCCTTTGGCTTTGGGGGGCGAATGTGCGTGGGGAAACGCTTCTCCGAGAATGAAATCTACCTGGCCACCGTCCGCCTGCTGATGGCCTATCGCATCGAGCTGGCCGGTGCGGAAAACGGCCGATGCAGGCCGCTGGAGCTGAGGCACGCCTTTATGGTCATTCCGGCGAATCCCATCTCGTTGAGGATCATTCCCAGGTGATGGTAGTGGTGGTTTGGAGATTAAGTGAGCCAGAAACTCAGACAATCAATGTGATCATTCTCTTTTCATTTGTGATACCGATTACAGCGCACCTTATTGTGCACTCTTTTTTATTGAACTGGAGCTAGCACTCTCGTTTAGTTCATAGCACAAATTGCTTTATTTTTTCATTAAAGCTAAATTTTGAAATTACAACAGATAAGTAGATAACTGCCAGTGACAAACCTTTTTTGAACCTTATACTACACTACACTAGACCGTGATGATAGGTCTGATTGAGTCTACTGGGAAAGCGATTGGTGATTGCCCCAGTCGTCATCATTGGAAGGCGCTGGCTGACAACAGAGTTGTTTTGATTGCTGCTGCTCAAGTTTAGGCTGTTCAAGTTTAGAGCCGCCGCCGCCGCCGCCGCCGCCTCCTTCTCCAGCTCAAAATCTTTTGTTGACGTCGTTGTGGCCATGGAGTTGTGCCGCTTGGCATTCAGCGCAAAAGTGGCCGTAATGGTGTGCACGGCGGCCCGAAAACGACTGCGCTTCTTCGTTAGAAAGTACCAGAAGCGCCGCACGAAGACCTCCAGTATTTCGAAGAGCGACAGAAAGCTGAAGCCGATGTACATGCCGAGGATGCCGCCCAGTGAGGAGAAGAGCTTCGCCGTGGTGTACGCCTTCTCCTGACGGACCTCCTGGCAGGTCATCGTCTGGAAGTACACCGTCACCTTTGCCAGGTTCTGAAAGTTGATATTCGCTTTGCCCCGGTCGAAGGTGACCTTGTCCTCGCGGGTGGGCCAGCGCGTCATCGACACCGTCTTGTCGTAGTTGATCACCTGGCAGCGTGGCGGACACTTGCACGTGCTCACCTTCTCCTCCGCCTGGAACATCACCTCCTCGACGCACTTTCGCGTACTTCGCCGCCGCGTGTCGCAGATCTTCAGCGTGGAGTTGAGCTCCAGCTGGGGCAGCATCGCCGACTGGCACTTGCAGCGGGTGTGGATCGTCCGCTGGAGGCAGATCTTCAGACAGGCCTGCTGCGAGTAGGAGGCGTTCTGCGTGAGGCGGCCGATCAACGCTGAGGGCCAGTGGTCGATGCAGTCCTCCGGATACGGCTTCGGCAACCGGGTGATGTTGATCATCTTCAAGCCGATGTAGGTGGACTGCTGCGGCGCCACGAAGATGGCCTCAGAGGCGGAGTTGCCTGTAGACACAAGTTTGGGTAAGTCTCGATTTCTATTTCTATTTATCTGTTATCACTGTTTACTACCACTACTTACCAATCTCATCGGGGTGCTGTATCATGATGATGGCGCCAATCTGCGTCGTCCCCGTCAAGTACTCGCTGATCTCCAGGTTGAGCACAAACTCTAGCCCGTAGTTGACCCCTGCAATGGAGGTCTCGTCCTTGATGCGGTCCAGGTAGTTCTTCCGTAGCTTCTGCCCCTTGAAGGTGAAGCAGTTGCCCTCGGTGGGCGTGAAGAAGGACTCGAAAGACTCCTCGCTGGTGCAGTTGGTGGAGCGAATGGTGCAGCGGAGGATGAAGTCCTCAAACTGGTGACCGAGCTCCTGGGCGATCTTCTCATTGGAGTTGTAGATGACAGCCAGCCAGTTGGTCAGGTTCTCCTGGAGCTCCTTCTCCTCGCGCTCAGTCAGCTCGATGTCGTTTTCCGGCACAATGGGCGTCGATGACTGGCCGTCACTACCGGTCGCCGACGATGATCCTTTGCCTGAAGCAGACGGCTGCTTGTTTGGCTGAGGTTGTTGTTGTTGCTGCTGCGGAGGTTGTTGTTGCTGTTGTTGAACTTGAGGTGGACTGTTGTTTGGACTGTTTGAAATGCTGTTGTTGTTGTTGACATTCTGACTGTTACTATTTGTGCTGTTAGTTGATGACGATGATGATGATTGCATCTCTGATGATGGCTGACCCTGATTGGGGTTTTGCCCGGTGGCAGTGGCGAAACTGGAGGTGAGGTTGTTCAGCTTGGCCAGCAGCAGATCGGCGACATTGCCCGCCTTGGTGGTTGCCTTTCGCTTTTCTCGCTTGTTAGCATTGGTGCTACTTTCCGGAATGGGCATCGAGATGTCATTCGGTATGTCGGCCATTGCCGTTGTCGGGGAAAGGGTCGTCGTCGTGGTGGTGGTAGTGGTAGAAGTCGTCGATGTTGTCGTCGTTGTGGAAGTTGTTGAAGTCGTCGTAGCTGTACTTGTAGTACTTGTTGTTGGAGTTGGCGTTGTAGAACTCATGGTTGTCTCTGTAGAGTTGTTGATGGCGTTTAGATCACTTTCAGTTCGGTTGCCGCTGTTTGAAGTCTCTACTGCTGTTCCATTACTGAGCACCGTTTCATTGCCCGTCTTGTGTTTGCTCATCACCCCGTAGCTGTTGATGTCATCCTGGATGGAGTCGCCGTCGGTGGTCGAGGCGGTGGTCGTGCCCAGCTGACCGGAGTTGGAGTTGTTATTGCCAGTGGAGCTATTCGCTGCTCCAGCTGCACCTCCAGCAGCACTGTTGGCCCCAGAAACAGCTCCAGAACTGGTACTGCTAGTGCTGCTGCTCGGTTGCTGCCTCGTTCGACTAGTGGGCGTCGTGTTGGTGTTCCTGCCGCGACTGTTGGTGGTGGTGGTGGTCGTCGTTGAAGATGATGATGGTCGAGTGCGTGAAGAGGTGGTGGTACTCGTTGAGGATTTTCGATTCGAATGGTTATGATTATTATTATGATGGTGCTGCTGCTGCTGTTGCTTCTTTCTGCTAGTTTGATGTCCACCATGTCCTTTACTGCCACTGCCACCACCACCAGGACTGTCTTTGGACGCAGTTTGTGTGTTGCTGTTACCGGCCATGTGTTGGGGATGAGGTGTGGTGACACTGGCAACCGTGGCACCACCTCCACCACCATTTCCTCCTCCATCTTGATTTCCTTTTCCGTTATTACCATTATTTCCACCACCACCACCGGCTGAATTACCATTACCACTACCACCGCCATTATTTCCATTATTCCCATTCCCACCATTTCCATTTCCAGCAGCACCGGAGGAAGCAGCCGAGACAGAGGCGGCGGCCGCCGCCGCCATTGCCGCAAACTCCTTTGCATCCTTCGCATCCTTTGCATCCTTTGCCGCCGCGGACGGCTGAATGGCGCACAGCTTCTCGCGCAGATCCCGGGGAATCATCGAGTCTTTGATGGCAGAGACGTTGGTCATGCAGAGCGCCGAGTAGCGGACAATGTTCAGATTGCAGACGGTGACGGCGGGAAACTGCAGACGGCGGCTGTCTCGCAGGCGAACATCGACGGTAATCGGGTAGGTGTAGTACTCAGACACCAGCTGGCTGATGTCTCGCAGGGCGAGAAAGCCGAAGAAGAAGAAAGAGCAGACCCAGAAGATGCGTCGGAGGAAGGAGCGGGAGAGGGCAATGTCGCGCACGCCCGGCAGTGAGGTCTCCCCGAAGAGGCGGATCAGGTCGGAGGGCGGCATGCTGTACTCGAGGTGGTCGTGGTAGACGACGGATGGTTTGCCTGTGCCGCCAGCGTTTCCAGCATTGGACTTTCGCGCTCGAGCGGCAGCATTTCCGGGGCGCATTTTGTTGAAGAGGCGTGCCGGAAAGCTTTTCAGGCTGTTGTTGCTCAGCGTGCTCAGTCGGCGGGCTTTGCTGGGAATGCTGCTTCGGTTGGCTCGTTTGGAAGCCGCCTCCCTTGCCTCCATCATTCGCATCATTGGTGAAGTGGCAATGTTGTGATTTCGAGTAATGATTGGCACATCAGCTGCTGCTGCAGGAGTGTTTGAGTACTGCGAGTTAAAGTCGGTGTTGAAGTTGGCGCCGTAGGTGAACTGCTGCTGCTGTTCGGCGACGGCCGCAGCTGCGACCATAGCCGCCTCCACCTCTGCCGCCGTCAGTGGAATGGTGGACGACGTCTCCTGGATGCCGTCCAGGGTGTTCTGCCATCGTTGAGGATTCTGATTCTGATTCTGGCTCAGTAGCAGCTGATTCAGCGGAGTTGAAGAATTAGCGGCAGTTTTCCTCGCAATGGTCGCCGTTCGATTTGGTCGATTGGTCCCATTGGCGTACAGCCGCTGGCGGAAGCCGTAGATGTCGGACGTCGGGTGGTGGTCACGGCCATATGAGTGTGGATGCATCGAGAGCACCGAGTGACTTTATTTTCTGGCCGTTTGTCGTTTTCTGACCAGTCAGACT